>Ga0065724_108472_pt1 | contig 11404 bp, 7 predicted proteins | sample TheenrcSG05JP960_FD_59111 | JGI IMG/M metagenome (GOLD analysis project Ga0065724, IMG submission 59111) | Thermophilic enriched microbial communities from mini bioreactor at UC Davis - Sample SG0.5JP960 | ecosystem: Engineered > Solid waste > Grass > Composting > Bioreactor | place: USA... | reverse complement strand
ATCCCACCCCTGAAGGGGATGGGTTTTATAGCTCCCCCACACCCCCTCTTTTCTATAACCTGCGCGCGGCTTTTAGCTGCCGATCGCGACTCTCTCGACAAGCTGCTGCGCCTACTCTGAGAGGTTTACACCGCTAGTATAGCACGTGGCGGGAAAGAACAGGCTTTTGTTAAACCGCATGTGCCAAACTCGACAGCTGCTTGGAACCCCTGCTCTGTTGTGTAAAGTTTTTACCACTACTCGCCCAACAGTTCCTCGGGAATATCGACGCCCTCGGGGTCGAAGGCTGCTGCCTCTAGATCCTCAAAGTCACTGTAGACCATAGCGCCTTCAGCGCCCAGTGCGTGTTCGGTAGCAGTGCGCATCGAATCGCCAACCAGCGGTCCGCTATACTGATCGAGCTGCTCTTGAACCTTCCGCTGCAGGATCGCCTTGGCGCGCGCCATGTGCTCGCGGCGGATACGCAGCACTTCTTGCACAGGCCGCGCAACTTCTAACCGCGAACGCTCGATAACCTGCGGCAAAAGCTCCTGGTAGCGCTTATTGGCTTCCTCACGCTCTTCTGGGCTTAGGCGCTTGTAGGCTTCGATAAACGGAGGCGGCAAAACCATCATGGTGAACGGGCCTGAATCAAGCGACGCGCTCACCTTGACGTTAGCGACAAAGTTGTAGTTGGGCAGCGAAACGATGTCCGCCGGCTGGGGGTAATTGGACTCGCCAGCGATAATCTTTGCGATGGCACCGACGTTTTCTGCGTCTAGCTTTCCAGAAAACTTAGTGTGGGCGTTGGCCTTCAGGCCCACAAGAACTTCTTGTGGGATCTGGGCCGGCATCTGATTCGAGGCGATGCCCCAACAGCCAAACTTACGGGTTTCCGCCAAAAGGCGCTCGAAACTACGGGAAGCATAGTTTTGGAATTCGTCCATTACCAGGAAGGCGGAGTGTTCGCCGCCGCGCTCGCCCCACTGGTTGATCGACGACAACAGCATTGGCGTAACCAGCGCACCGATAAACTTCGCGATATCCGATGCCGAGGGCCCGATGGTTGGCAATTTCATCAGGACAATGCGACGGCCAGTAACCCAGCGCGCGAAATCGATCCGTGAGCGCGGTTGCCCGAATACGTTCTGGAAGCTTTCCATGACACGCAGACTTTCGAACGTACGCAAAACTGCTTGGGCCTGATCGATTTGCTGCTTTTCGCTTAGCTGATCCCATTTGCCATCAGGGCCGAAGGTAGCGATTATGCCCTCGTTCGAACAGAAGTGCATGATTAGGTGGCGGAAAGATTGATTCAACAAAAAGTCCGGCACGTTGAGGAGGGTGAAATGAAGGTCGGGGTGGTCGGCAAGCGCTACGGCATTGGCTTCTGCTAGGGCGGCAATCGACTGCTGGGCGTACAGTGTTGCGCGCGGTGCGTTGTTGGGATCGAGATTTAGGATTTTCAGTAGCATTTCCTTGACAGCCGATACCGTACCCTCGATTTCGGCCCGAGATTGAATATTGAGCGGGTTGAATCCGATCGGGTACTTGGCATCACCGAAATCTAACAAGAGAACGTCTTTGGCACGCTCGGGCGCAAAGGAAAGAATGAAGCGCAAGATGTCATCGACCAAGGTGCCGTGCGGGTCGACAACGAAGATCGAGCCACGTTCTTTTTCGCCCGGCACCCAGACGTTGTTCTTAGCAAGGCCGTACACCATCCAAGAAAGCAACGTCGACTTACCGGAGCCGGTCGTACCACAGATATAGGTATGCATCTGTAGACCGGATACCGGAACACCCACCACACGCTCTTGCGTTGTACCGGGCGCAATCATACCAATCGGGACCACACCGGGCGGTGGATTTAGGGGGTCCTCGATCGTTGGCGGCATGCGCCGCGGCAAAACAATTCTCTGGCCGAGGCGGACGTCAACCCCGTGGCAAACAAACGAACTGTCCGGGATGGGCCAACACGCAGCAATCTCGGCGGCAGACAGCACTGTCGGTTGTGCCGCCACCCCGGCACTGCCATCAGCACCCTCTGGCGGCACAATGCCCATGTGCCCATCGATGTTGCACTCGACTGGCTGGAAGTTAATGCTCTGGCCGCTAGCAGGATTCAAAAGTCCCTGCTGTAGCTGCATGGTCGCAGACGACACCATCATTTGATAAACCTTCTCGCGGCCAGGGGGAAGTTCGCCGCCCATGCGCATACCCGCCCCTACATAGAAAGTGGCGCGGAACAATGCCGGCTGTGTGATTTTGACATCGCCCTCGCTGATCATGACATTTTCTTGTGGCGGGCGCTCAGAGGGTTTGGGTGGGCGCACCTGCGCCTTCTCTTTTTCAGCGGCCGCCTGCCCGCCGGTCATAACATTAACGATAAAGTCCTTTAGCCCCCTCATAATCTTGAGCCACAGTGGAACATTCGTCTCTTCCAGGGGCTGGCCGGCCTTAATGGCTGCTAGTTCTTGTTGTAGCTTGTTCGCCATCTCGCCGCGGTCAGGGACCAGCACGAGCTTCATGTAGCCCCACTCATCGGGATTCAAAGAGGCGAACGAGCTCATGGCAAAGGCAGGCGGCGGAGCCGTCGTTTGGCCGGATTTGGCGACGTAAAGTTCTTGCGGTCCGAGGCGCGCCAACGGGTGTTGTGTGGTTTGGCCCTTAAGGACGAGGGCGTACGGCACCTTTTGCTGGTTTTGTTCTGCGGCTGCTCCGGCTGGTGTTTGCCCTGTGCCCTGACCGCCTCCTGCCAGGGCATTTAAGAAGTCGCTGATCTCGACGTTTTCGGCCGAGCTTTCGACAATCTGTGCCTGATCGCTTACCTCATCTTGGGCGTCAACTGTGTTGTTGCTTATTGCGTCTGTGCTTGCGTTGTTGGAAGTAGGCTGCTTTGTTTGCTGCAGCATACCCAAAAAGCTGGCGGGATCTGCCCCTGTAAACCCGCCGTTTTTCTTTGGCTCTTCTCTCTTTTGCTTGCGTCTCCGGAACGCCACCTTGAAAACGCCTTGTTTAATCGCTTTGCGCGGAGGCGGCGGCGCCCCTATCGGCTCTTCGTTGCTGATCAGGCCTTGATCGACGCCAACACCAAAAGGGCTATGGGGGCCGAAGTCGCCAGCATGAAAGCCGTTGCTATTAGGTGCGCCGGTAGCGGTATCGAAAGCAGAATGTGATGCCGGTGAAGCGCCATTGCCCTGGCTATTGCCGGCCTTCACCTCGAAAGGCAGTTTCGGCTCGCCGTCCCCTGTAGCGGGCTCGTGTTTAGTGGTTTGATAGTATTGTGCGGGCGACGGGGTCTTACCAAACAGTTGTTCGGCAGCCGATTCGGTTCGAGCGGCTAAGGCATCGAAAAGTTCTAGCGCGGCATTCTCTTTTGCTTTTCGGCCCCGGTACATTGTCGTTTACGCTGTTTACATTATGGCCGCCAACATAGCGTGTACTTGCTCCTTGCAACAAAAACGTCGAGCCCCCTGCGCTTTAGCTTCTCTTTGTGCGGCCGGTATGGCTTCTCCGTCGTTTTGATGTCTGTCTCTTTTCGTTCCAATATTTGTCTCATCTGCGACACGACAAATTGAACCGGCGACCCGCTGATTGTAAAAGCAACATGGATAGGCCAAGAACACGGAGGTTATGAGAGCGTCAAGCGACAAAAACCTTGACACAGTTGCGTCCGGCCTGCTTAGCAGCGTACAGGGCCTCATCGGCAGCTGTAATTACCTGTTTGGCTGACATGTTGGGAATGCAAGTTGCTACTCCCGCTGAAATCGTGACACCTTGCTCAAGTTGTGGCGGCCAACTATGCGTCTGTTCGATAGTTGTTCGAATCCGTTCAGCCAAACTTGCCCCCTCCTGCAAAGCAGCATTCGGCATAACAATTGCGAACTCTTCGCCACCGTATCGGCAAACGACGTCCGAGGAGCGCGAAGTGTTGACGAGTATCTGCGCTACCAGTTTTAATACCTCATCGCCTACCTGGTGTCCGTACGTGTCATTGATCTTTTTGAAATGATCGATGTCCAACATGATCACGGTAAATGGATAGCGCTTGTTTTTGATCAGCTCATCGATAACGTCACGCATATGGTCTTGGTCATATAGGTTGGTGAGATTGTCCTTGTGCGCGACATGATGTACCCAGCGCAAAACGTGGATATGGTGTCCTAATAGGCGCCCGAACTCCCCGAGCAACCAAGCTTCTAAATCGTTCCAGTCAACGCTTGTTTGCACGACAACGGCGCCGTAAAACATAAGCCCATGCCTTATAGGCGCCAAAGCGACGTTTTTAGCTGCTCCCTCCCCCACCATTCTTTCGATGGCGGCGCGCAGCTCAGGCGGCGCACTGCTGTAGTGCGTTCCCTCTTTAAGGTGGTATACTGGCTCTAAAAGCTTCCGAATGTCATAGGAGCCGCTTTCGGGTACGGGACGGACCAACATCCCGTCCATACCGCTTGCTTCCGTCAAGCCATATTCAGCAGCAATGCCCAGCAAGGCGTCCCAAATACTATTGGATGCCAGCTCACCACTGCGATCGCGGTCAATAAACAGCATCCGCGCGATCCCTAAAATTGGCGTTTTATGGAGCTCAGCAAGGCAGCTTTCAACTTCCTCTTTTAGTCTAGCTAGATTGTAGATAGACAGTACTTCATGAATAGCATTAAAGTATTCACAAAGCCGGCGCTGGAGATATGCGCTATCGTACGAACTTTGCCCTAGCCAATCGGTGGCGGTTTGCGGTTGGGCATCCCGCATCTGCTGTCTTCCCTGTTTTTGGTTGTTCCCTTCAGCCATTAACCGCCCCCCCTCATTAACTGCTCCCCCGTCTTCTTGTTGTGCACGGCGAAGCGCTTACCCATAAACCCATTGTGCCGACCGGCAAAGGTAACAAGCGTGGTTTGCGCCTCTGCACTTTTGTAACCTGTGCTTCTCGGCGATCTGTGTGCCAGCAGTCAGTCTGTGCCCCTGGGCGATCGATTATAGGCCAGCAGTCAACCTGTGGCCCCGAGCAATCTGTGTTATCTTTGCAACGGGCAGGTCGTCAAGGCTCTGAGCTGCGGTGTGGCAAAACCTCTAAGAAAAACAACCTGCGCTCACCTTCTTTTTTGCGCTACTTTTACAGGATTAGATGAGCTTCTGCGAGCTTTGCTTGTCAAAGGATGAAACAGCAACTCGACAATTTCTCCAATTTTGACTGCTTTGTGAAGAATTGGGGACTGGATAGTTTTGATATTGCGCCAGCGGTTTTGCTCATCGAGAAACGCACAGCATATATGGCCGCCATGTTCATTGAGAATTTCGCAGCGCAGAAGTCGTGGCTTTGCGTCGGCTGTGGCGCTACCGCTAATCACTAAGCCAAGAGCTTGCGGTGTTGTCGTCCCCTTACTGTTCATCATTGATCACGGCGGTTTATGTGCCCTGCCTTTAGTATGTTGGCAGCGAGGGGAGCGATAATAGCTTTTCAGGGGCCTTGCTGCGATGCTGGCTCGTTTTTGTCGCGCGAATATGAGTGGGCCGCAGTATCTTAGCCGTGTTAACCTGCCCGCCTTACAAAGATAACATTGATCGCACAGCGACACGCAGTGCTAGCTGCTAGCAACCTGGGCAACAAGAAAGAATGTTGTCCAGGCCAAGGCAACGTCGAAACCGTGGCGAGTGTAGAATCCCTGCCCCCTACAAACTAAACCCCTAATCAGCGACTGCACAATGCCGAAAATTGCTGCCAGTATGAGGACAAAAACAACAGCTAATCCAGCCCAAACGCCAACCAAGCAAAACAACTTAAGATCTCCCATGCCGATCCAGCGCTCAGGGGCAACAAGGGCCATCAAAAACAAAAGCACCAAAAACAGCACCCCAACCACCATGTGCTCGGTATAACTATGCGGCCACAACAAAGGGGCAGCAATCATTGAAACGATAAACCCAGGGACGGTGATAAAATTAGGTATGATTCCCTGTCGCAAATCGTAGATAGCTGCGGCCCACAGCATACTTAGCTGTAGAAAGGTAACTATTAGGCCAGCGGTGTTCATGATGACTACCATCGTTTGTTGTCACTGTTGGAGCGTCAAGCTTTCCGGCGACTTAGTGATCTCAAACTCGCCTTCGAAATAGTAGGTGCGCTGCTAGCTGTGCGGCGCCAACGTATCGCGGTAGGCCAGGTTGAAAAAAGAGAAAAAAGCGTAAGGCAAGCATAACGCGCGCTCCTTACAGATTCGTAGGTGTGCAGAACACACGCGAAACAAAGGCTCATGTCGATTGTTATCGCGGAAGGATCAAGAGAACATGCACTCCTGGAGGATATCTTTGACAATCGTCACAACTTTTTCTACGGCTGTGTCAAGCGCCTCTTCACCTTCGTCTTCTAGATAGGGGGTAGACAGCGTCCAACCAATAAATCCAGGCTGCGAAACCAAACCGTCGTCGAGGGCGCGCAACCAGAACAGGTCGTAAAACGAGTCTAAAACTCCACCGATCCCCTGTTCCGCTGGCGAGCGTAGCCAAAGCTCATTCGGGCGAATAGAGCCTCCCAAACCAAAACTTTTAGCTTCGAGATGGAACATGGCAAGCTCCTCATTGAGGCGCTCGGCGAAATACTGCGAGCGCTCGCTGAGAGCGCGGTGATTTTCGGGCGTCAAAATCTTTTGTAACATTGCATGTGCTGCAGCGATCGAGATACGGTTTTGATAATAGGTGGCTGTCGAGCTAATATCGCAGGCGCCGCGTAGAGTCATGAGAGCATAGCTTCCTCCGCAAACGGCAAAAGGGGCACCAGCAGCGATCCCTTTTGCTAAGCAGCGGAGGTCGGGGCGGATTTCGTTGAGGTGTTTCTGCCATTGTGAATAAGCGCCATTGACGCCGACTACGGCTCCGCACCAAACCTCATCCCAAACCAAGACAACACCGTAGCGATCACAAAGCTTACGTGCGGCCTGCAAAAATTCTAGCGGTGCCGCTAAATACCCGAGGCTGCCCACAAACGGCTCGATAAACACCGCTGCCAATTCCTCTCCGTGCGCTGCAAAGGCCTGGTGCAGCGCTTTGGTGGTCCAGCCGCCTAGTACCACCAGGTCATCTTTGTAAGCAGCTGTACCAGGCACTAACGGGCGTGGCTCGGCGATTGCGCAGGGGTTTTCATCGCCTTCATAGGCGCTGCTAATCGATCCATACCAGTCGGCAGCATGATAGCAGCCTGCAACCTTCAATACTTTGCGCCGCCCGGTGGCTTCCCGCGCAATCCGCAGCGCCTCCAAGGTGGCTTCGCTGCCCGCAGTCCAAAACGAAACGCCGTCTAATTCAAAGCGGTCGCATAAAAGCTCAGCCAAATCGATCATATCTTTCCGTACGCCGAACGTGCACAGCGGCCCGCTGGCTGCTTTGGCCAAAGCGCGTTTTAGGACTGGGTTGTTGTGACCTGCCAAAGTGATGCCGTTGTAATTGGCAATGTCGATATAGGGCCGTTTTTGGGCGTCGTAAAGATATATCCCTCGTCCATACTCAAAGTTCACTGGTACGGCAGGAGTGTGAAATAGGTCTTGGTGCCTTTGCGCGAAATGGCTGGCCCGTTCATTGCCGAAAACTTTTAACGCTTCGGCATAAAGCAATGTCTTTAGGATTTCTTCGTTTAGAAATTTGTTGAAGCGGGTCTTTTTCATCCAGCACCAGTATCGTCAAACTGCGCGCCACCAAGCTCCCTTCCCTCTAATATAGAACAGCTTTTTGCCTGTTTTCCCGCCAACTCGACTTGACGTATTAAAACAAAACACCGCGAAACCCTAACCAGCAAAGAGGCTTACAAACAAAACATAATTGGTGTATCGGACACTTACTAGAAACGATAAAAGATTTTTGACTTGAAGCGCCGCTAGCAACCAGCAACAGCAATATGTAAAAATCTAGTCTAGTGCTTACTCACTCGAAAGTTATTCCTGGGCGCACAGCAAACAAGTTGTCTACCGGTACTACGACGCCCTTGCGGCGCGCCTTGCGCAACACCGACCCGTTATCTTGCGGCGCCGAAACGCAGATATACTCGCCCTTCGTGGGGTCATCAATGTCACCATCCCAACGCCAAAGGGTTTGCGTACCGATCTTAGTGGAGCCCCCGGCCATTTCCTGCCACTGCACCTCTGCCAAGTCGATGATACGGTGGACGCCGGGGGCCAAGCGATCGATGATCACCACAAGATCGATGGCGTTGCGCACATTGGCCGCGGCTGTAACAGCGTCAGTTTTGCGCTCTTCGGCGTAAAGATCTCGAATCATCGATAGCGCGACGGAGGCATTGGAGGCGTGGAAGGTAGAGAGGGATCCGTTTTCAGACAGTGTCATAGCGCGGAGCATGTAGGAAATGCCGGTGGTGTGAATTTCGCCGACAATTACGCGCGAAAAGCGCCCGTACAGCGAAACGTCAAGAACCAAAGAGAGCGGCGCGTCAACCGCCCCCGCCTTTTCCGGGAAGTAACGGAGGGGCACGGCGTTCGGCCGGCCATGCACAGAAAGTTCCCCCACTTCCTCGATAACCACGATCCGCTCTTCTTGCGGTATTTCGCGCACTAACGCATCGAGCAAGGTAGTCTTGCCGGAGCCCATGCCGCCGCAGACCATGATACTGACGCCGCTCTGGATACAAACACGTAAAAACTCTGCCATTTCAGGTGTCAAGGTGCCGGCACTGACAAGGTCGTGCAGGCGCCAGTTAGAAGCGTCGCCGCGCTTGACGATGCACGCGGCCGGGTATCCGTTTCCGGATACCGGCGGTAGAAAAACGGCTGCGCGGAAGCCCTGAGCGGTGGAGAACACGCCGACGCGGCGGCTTTCGATAAGCTCGCGCTGTCGCCGGGCTGCTTGCGCTACAGCACTCCCAACATCAGCGACGTTCCAAACGACCTCGTCGAACTTCCGCTCATAGTCGCGGAGATTCGAGAATCTGATTGGCGCCCCTGTTTCCCGCGAAACCGCTTGAACGATCTTCCCCTGTACCTTGATGAAGATCGAATCTGGTCCGTTGAGATGAATCTCGCTTGTCTCGGGGTTCAGCAGGTGGTAGTCGATAAAAGCGACGGCCTCTCGCGACTCTGGGCCATAAGGCGACTGATCTTGTTCGCCGAGGAAGGCGCCGCCGCCAACGGGCGGAAGCGGACTTGTGCTCGGTGTCATGCTCGGACTGGGCCCGGCCACTGCGGCGTCTGTCACGTGGCTGATCGGCGACGCGGCACCTTCGCCTTCCAACGAGCGCGCCTGTTGTTTGCGCAGCTGCTCAGCGGCGTCCTCAATGTCGGTTTGTTCTCCTGCTTCAAATGATAAGCTTTGAAATAGGTCGTCCATTGTTGCAAAAACTCCCTTGTAGTCAGTATTACTGTTGATATGCTTTTTCAGTTTAGCGACGGAGTATCTTTTGTAAGGCGCTTTTAGTTAGAGGGGCCGATTGACACTCTTTCCGCTTAGCGAGGCCCCGCTCCTATACGCCCCTATCGTTATAGGGTGCTTATTTATCATTCCTTCTTTTGGGCAATTTGGGGCGGTTTTTGGCAATCAAAAATGTGACCAAGGCAATTGTAAGATGGTTGTATGGCTGTCAAAGATCTATCATCAATCCTGCGACAGAGACGGCAAATCAATGTTATCAGCTAGTTCTTTGGTAAGTAGCGCGGCCTCTGCGTGGATGCTTGTGTGCTTACCAGCCGCAAACTCCGGCGACCTAGCTTCTATGATGCTCCTGAACACTTTTACTATTTCAGGGTCGAGCTTGCCTTGTTGCGCTTCTGCCTCCAGTATCTCCAGGGCCTTTTCGATGTCCATTGCGGAACGGTAAGGCCGATCGATGATCAAAGCCGAGTAGACATCGGCCACAGCGATGATGCGGCTAATAAGGTCGATTTGCCCATTTATAAGTCCATAGGGATAGCCGCTGCCGTTCAGGCGCTCATGGTGTTGCTCGATGAACCTGGATAACTCGTGCGTTCTGCCCGGTATCGCGGCAACCAAGGCTGCGCCAATTGCCGGGTGTGTTTTGATGGCTTGGAACTCCTGCGGCGTCAGCGTCCCTGCCTTGCGTAGAATGTCTTGCGGCACAGCCAGCTTTCCGATATCGTGAACCAGCGCAGCGGCATGCGCCTTGCTTTGCGCTTCTGCGGGCAATCCGATCGCCTCAGCTATGGCGCGTGTGTAAGATGCAACGCAGGCTGAATGGTGGGCTGTATTGGGGTCAGCACGATCTAGGAGCAACACCAACTGCGCGAGCAGGTTGGCTGCCGATTTCTGCACCGATTCACGTTCGCTCTTCTTGTGTTGGAGATCTGCCCGTACCGACGCCGACAACAGGATAGCAAGCATCGCCGACCACAGTGGCGAATACAACGGTACAGTTGTAACCGATAGTGTAAGTAACGCGGCCAGCGGCACATAGAGCGCGACCCACTGTAGAAACGTAGTGCCGGAGTACAGCAGCGACAGGTAGCCAAGTCGCTTGCGGCTGATTAAGAGGTCAGTGATCATCAGTACCAAAAGATAGGTAGCGGCTGCGCCTACAACCAAAGGCAAATAGTTCTCGCCAAGCAAAAAGAAGCCGTTGGGCTGTAAGAACAGCAGAGCGGCCACACTTAAAGCGCCGGTTGCCGCCAATAGATAGTACATTGAGTACTTGTCAAAGCGAACCTTGGTGTAAGATGCAAGCAAAATAGATCCCATTGCTGCCAACGATAGGAGCCAGCCACCGATCGCGCCGCCATAAATGGCCGCGGGCGTGGACATAGCCAGCACATGCTCCAGGGGTAAATATTTGACCCGCGTTAAACGAACTGTCAGGCTTGATGCCACAATAGGCAGCAAAGCCAAAATCATCGACAGCGCATCTTGGGAAATGTTGTCGAAATGTAAGATTATTTGTTCTGTATTACCGCTAATAGCCGTTAGTATTTCTGACATTAGTATCCGGGCTCAGTTTATTTGTTGAAACCAGGGGATGCACCATCTTTTCGGTGCTTTTTCTTATAACACGTGGTCCGCGATGTGGTTCGGTAATGTTTCTTTAGGCGATCTATTTTTCTGTTTTAGATAACCTGTTTTAGATGATCTGTGCTGTGTTGCGGCGGCAGACTAGTCTGTTTCAGGCGGCCCGGAGATCTTTTTGCGCATCCCGAGATAGCGTTCGCGGGTGTCGCGACATAGTTCTCAATTGGTACGACGTCGAGCGGCACGGGGCCAGATGGGGATGCGTTTCCGGCCCCGCCATTCGATCCGGACAGGGTTGTGTCGCGGCCCTCAACGTTTTGCAAATCTTTACAAACCAAACCCAAAAAGAAAACAAGGAGGCTTGTGAAAAACGGCGCGAAAGGGTCGTGAAATACCTCATGCAATGCCTCACGCAACAACTCACAGAATCCGTCGCAGGAAGCCCACGCCTTTAGGCGTGGGAGGAATG
>Ga0065724_100203_pt1 | contig 11408 bp, 6 predicted proteins | sample TheenrcSG05JP960_FD_59111 | JGI IMG/M metagenome (GOLD analysis project Ga0065724, IMG submission 59111) | Thermophilic enriched microbial communities from mini bioreactor at UC Davis - Sample SG0.5JP960 | ecosystem: Engineered > Solid waste > Grass > Composting > Bioreactor | place: USA... | reverse complement strand
ATCGGGCGAGACCGTCGGACTTTCGAGCTGGCGAATGCGCAGCAGGTCGGTGACCGTGATCGGCTCGTTGCCGTCCTGGGCAAAGGCGGTCCATGCCAGCACCAGAGCAAACAGCGCAATCCATCCGGCGCGACGCATCGCGGTACGCATAAGGTTAGGGGACTTCCTGATACCACAGGGCTTTCAAAGATACGAAGCAATCTACAGGAAGAGAAAAGGGCTGGCTTTTAATCCAGAGGGCCGCGATATGCCCGGAGTTTATTCAGTAGGCTTTCTCAGCAAGCCGGGATTTTGAGGATTCAGACAGATCGTCGTGCCCGTTGATAACCACGAAGAGGGCTAGGAAAGCACGACCTGTTTGTCGCACGCCATGAAGCAATGAGGTAGGGGGTATCCAGCACGGGCGCCCTCGGCCTGGCTGTTGCCTGGAGGCCTTGAACGCCTGCTGGATTGCCCCATACGAAGAGTCGACCCTTGCGGGTGACTCTTCGCCGTGCCCTGACGGAACCGTTCGGCGGGAGGCTTCCCTTTATGCTCTGGCCACGCGAAGTCCGTTCGCTACTGCTAAGAGTTCGGAAGCTTCATGGAAAAGGACGGCAAGGGTCACGTTCATGATGCCGGCAAGCGCCGAAGGAATGAGCAGGGCCAGAATCAGAAGGGAGAAGGCAATGTTCTGGCCGCTTATACGACGCGCATATTTGCCGAGCTGCAGGGCGAACGGCACTTTAGTGAGGTCGTCTGCCATCAGTGCCACATCGGCAGCTTCGATCGCCGCATCGGTGCCGGCTGTTCCCATGGCGATCCCTACAGTGGCCTGAGCCAGGGCGGGGGCATCGTTAATGCCATCTCCGACCATAGCGACCGCACCGTGCTGCAGTGTTAACTCTCTGATGGCCGTTACTTTATCCTCCGGTTTGAGGTTGGCCCGAACTTCATCGATTCCCAGCTCGGCGGCGATTGCCCGCGCCGTTATTTCGTTGTCTCCTGTGAGCATCGCCACCTTAATGCCGAGGCGGTGTAGCTCCTCGATTACAGGCCGGGCCTCCGGACGGATCTCGTCCCGGACGGCGATGATGCCGTCGATACGGGTTTCCGTACCGATAAGGATGACGGTTTTGCCCTGGTTTCTCAGGGTCGCGATCTGGGGCCACGATTGGATCTCGCGTCCTAATTTTCTGAAAAGCTCTTCTTTTCCCACATAGATGGTTTCATCTCCGACGCGGGCACTGGCTCCGTAGCCCGGCATGGCACTGAAGTCCGAGACCTCCTGGGGCGTAAGCCCTGTTGCTTCGGCCTTGTTCCGAATGGCGCGGGCAAGGGGGTGCTCCGAATAGCGCTCCACGCTGTAGGCCAGCCGAAGCACAGCCGAAGCGTCTCCGTTCAGCGGGATGACATCGGTTACCACCGGTTTCCCTCGGGTAAGGGTACCGGTCTTATCAAAGGCGACAAGCTGAATCTTGCCCAGATTTTCCAGAGGAATGCCCCCTTTAATAAGGACGCCGTTGCGTCCAGCCTTGCCGATGCCGGCAGCGATGGCGATAGGGGTGGAGATTACAAGCGCACAGGGCGCCGCTGCAACCAGCAGCACGACGGCACGGGTAGCCCAGTAGGACACAGAGGCGTCCAGCACCAGAGCAAACACAATGATCAGGAAGGAGCTGAGCAGCACAATGGGCGAATAGATACTTCCAAACCTTTCAATGAATAATTGAACACGCCCCTTGCGTTCCTGGGCCTCCTCGACCAGGTGAATCATTTTGGCCAGGGTGTTGTCCGCGAAGGTGGCCGTAGCCTTGACTTTCAGGGCGCCTTCCATGTTGATGGTCCCGGCGAAGACCTTCATACCTTCTTTTTTCTCCACCGGAATGGACTCGCCGGTGACGGGCGATTCGTCCACACTGGAACGTCCCTCGATGATGACGCCGTCTGTGGGGATGGATTCACCGGGGCGGACCACAAAGACCTCTCCCACGCGGAGCTGTTCAGCGGGGATTGTCTGTTCCCTTCCATTCCGCAACACGTGGGCCTCTTTGGGCGCCAGGTCAAGGAGTTTTCTTATGGAAGCGCGAGTCTTTGCGAAAACATATTCTTCCAGGCCTTCGGCGGTACCATAGAGAACCACCAGGGTGGCGGCCTCATCCCATAACCCGAGCACCATCGCACCGAGGGTGGCCGCCATCATGAGGATTTCTATGCCGATTTTCCGTTCTTCAACAAGCTCTTCAAGGCCTTCGCGTGCCCAGTGGTAGCCGCCCAGGACGATGGCAACCGCATAAATGGCCCGCTCAATGAAGGCAGGGATTAGTTCCAGGTGCGCCAGTCCAAATGCCACGCCGGTGAGCAATCCGGCAAGGAGTGCATTGCGCAGCGGGGGATAGGCATACCATTTCCCCTCAAAGAACTTTGCCTCTGTATTGCCTCTCATTTTTAAGTCGTGCTCTGGTGTATGATGGTGCTCCGGGGTAAGGCCCATTCCTTTCGGAACCTTCTCCTTGCCGACCGGGATCGTGGTACTCTTGGGTAAGGCCAATTACAGGGCAGCTTCGTCGCGCTCGCCGGTGGAGATGCGCACGGCCGCTTCGACGGGCAGCACAAAGATTTTCCCGTCCCCGCGTAGCCCGGTATGGGCGGCCTGCTGGATAGTCTGCACGACCTGTTCGGCCAGTTCGTCCCGGCAGAAGACCTCCATCCGTACATGTCGGACGAAGTCCACCACCTCGGCCGGGGAGGACGGCGGCGTATCCTGCCGGAACCATCCCCGGCCAAATCCTTCCACGTGACTGACGCTCAGGCCGGTAAGGCCGCGTACGCGGTGCAGTGCCAGCACGACCGCCTGCAATTTGTGCGGCTTGATGTAGGCATAGACCAGCTTCATGGGGTATCCGGTTTGGGTTGATCATAAGGTACACGGATGGCAAACCACTTGTACAGGGCGGGCAGCACCAGCAGGGTCAGAATGGTCGAGGTGAACAGGCCGCCCACCACCACGGTGGCCAGGGGGCGCTGGACTTCGGCACCGGTTCCCTGCGAGAACAGGAGCGGGAACAGACCCAGCGAGGTCGTCAGGGCCGTCATAAGTACCGGGCGCAGCCGGAGCAGGGCCCCCTGGATAGCCGCCCGGTCGATCGACCAGCCGTCCCGAATGAGTTGATTGATGTAGGAGACCAGTACCAGGCCATTTTCCAGCGCAATGCCGAACAGGGCAATGAAGCCTACCGAAGCAGGTACCGAAAGATGCTGTCCCGTTAACCAGAGCGCCAGGATGCCGCCGACCAGGGCCAGCGGAATGTTCAGGATAATCAGCGCGGCATTGCGTACCGAGTTGAACGTGCTGTAGAGCAGGACCAGCACGATCAGCAGCGTGATGGGGATGACCAGCATCAGGCGCCGGTTGGCCTGCTGCTGGAGTTCGAACTGGCCTCCCCAGGTGATGAAATAGCCGGGCGGCAAATCAACGCGTTCGCGAATGGCCCGCTGGGCTTCGGCCACGAAGGAGCCGATGTCGCGTCCCTCCACATTAAGCTGGATCGTGATAAAGCGCTGCAGGTCCTCGCGGGTAATCTGACGGGGACCGATCACTACTTCGACCTGGGCCAACTCCTCCAGGGGCACCTGAATGCCGCCAGGTGCCGGGATGAGCAACTGGCGGATCTGTTCGGGCGTGGAGCGATAGGGCTCCTGGTACCGCACATAGATCGGGAAGCGCCGCACGCCTTCAAAGACCAGGCCGGCTTCGACGCCTCCGATGGCGGCCTCGATGGTGCGCTGCACGTCGGCCACATTGATACCATAGCGGGCGATCGCGTCACGGTCGACCACAATCCGGATCTGAGGTGTCCCGGTGATCTGATCGGCCTGGACATCGCGGGCCCCTTCAATCGTCTGGAGCACGGCCACAATCTCGTCCGCTTTCTCCTTGAGCGTTTCCAGGTCATCGCCAAAGAGTTTGACCGCCAGTTCGGCCCGCACGCCTTCAAGTAGCTCGTCAACCGTCATCTGGATCGGCTGGGTAAAGTTGGTCAGCACCCCGGGCAGGGTCCCCAGCTCCCGGCGGATCAGTGCCAGCAACTCCTCTTGGTTGTCCACCCGCCACTCATCACGATCTTTCAGCAGGAGGTACATTTCCGCAGAGTTGATGGGGTCGCTGTGGGCGCCCACTTCGCCTCGTCCGATGCGGGTCACCACGCCAGTTACCTCCGGAATCTGCATCAGGCGGCGTTCGACGCGCTGCACGGTGGCTTTGGCCTCGGTCAGCGAAATGGAAGGAGCCATGGTCAGCCGCAGCACAATGGTGCCTTCCTGGAGCGTGGGCGTAAACTCGCTTCCCAGGAATGGGAAGGCCGAGGCCCCCAGCAGCAACAGTCCGCCGGCCAGCGCAATGGCCCAGGAGCGCCGATGGACGAAGAAGGTGACCAGTGGACGGTAATAGTGGATCAGGCGTTGAACGACGCGTTCCCCGATCGGGGTACGGTTTGTTCCCGTGCGCCGCATGAACAGACTGGACAGTACCGGGGCCATGACCAGGGCAAAGACCAGGGACCCGAACATGGCCAGCGCTGTGGTATAAGCCAGGGGCCGGAAGGTCTTACCCTCTACGCCCTGGAGCGTAAACAGCGGCAGAAAGACGATGACAATGATAGCGATGGCGAAGGCGACCGGCCGGGCAACTTCCAGGCAGGCCCGGGCAACCACGTGAAGCCGTGGTTCGTCAGGCGGTGCCTGACGGAGGTGGCGGTCAACGTTCTCCACCATCACAATGGCACCGTCGACCATCATGCCGATGGCAATGGCCAGTCCGCCCAGCGACATCAGGTTGGCCGAAATATCCAGCTGGCCCATGAACAGCGTGGCCAGCAGCACCGAGAAGGGGATCGAGAGGGCCACCACGACGCTGGGACGCCAGGATCCCAGAAAGGCGATCAGAACCAGAATGACCAGTAGAATACCCTGCCAGAGCGCATTGGTGACGGTCGAGACGGCTGCTTCGACCAGGGTTTTCTGTTCGTAGTACGGAACGATGCGAATACCCGGGGGCAGCACGTCTTCGATCTGGCGGAGCTTTTCTTCCACGCGGGCGATCACCGTGGAGGCATTGGTGCCATAGAGCTTGATCACCATGCCTGCCACCACTTCTTCCACGCCATTCCGGGTCTGCAGCCCGCGCCGGATGGCCCCGCCAATCTCGACCCGTGCCAGATCCCGCACGTAAATCGGCGTACCATCGACGGTTTTGACGACGATGTTTTCGATGTCGGAGATGCCGGTGGCCAGCCCCTCCGAGCGAATCACGAACTGTTCGCCATGCTGCTCAATGAACTGAGCCCCTACGTTCAGGTTGTTTGCCTCGATGGCCTCGACGAGCTCGGCCATCGTCACCCCGTAGCGCAACAGGGCGTTGGGATCGACGTTCACCTGAAACTGGCGCTCGAAGCCGCCGATACCGAGCACTTCGGTTACGCCCGGCACCGACTCGAGCATCGGCTTGATGACCCAGTCCTGAATGGTGCGCAGTTCTTCCAGAGAGTACTGGCCGGTGGTATCCTCCAGGTAGTAGAACAGGACCAGGCCCATACCCGTGGAGATCGGCCCCATCTGGGGTTCGCCGAAGCCGGGCGGGATCTGTTCCCGCACCTCCTGGAGGCGCTCGCCAACCACCTGCCGGGCGAAATAGATGTCTGTGCCGTCTTCAAAGTAAATGTTGACGACCGACAGGCCGAAGTTGGAGACCGAGCGGATCTGTTTCAGGCGGGGCAGTCCGCTCATGGCCCGTTCGATCGGATAGGTAACGTACTGCTCGACTTCCTGGGGGGCCAGGCCTTGGGTTACCGTGAACACCTGTACCAGCGAGGGTGATACATCCGGGAAAGCATCGACCGGCAGGCGTGTGTAGGCATACCAGCCGGCCCCCATAACCAGCAGGCCCAGCGAAAGGACCAGCAGGCGATTTCGCAGGGCAAAGTCTATCAGCTTACGCATGGCTTGTCCAGGTCAGAAGTCCAGGGATAGGAAATCAATGGCCGTGGCCTTCGCCGATTTCTTCTTTCTCCAGCTCGGCTTTCAGGGTAAAGGCCCCCTGCACCACAAAGGGTTCGCCGGGTGCCAGCCCGTCGGCAATGGCAACCAGGCTGTCGGTTTCGGCGGCGATCTGCACGCGCCGGGGTACAAAGCCATCCGGGGTGGGGACGAAGACGATCGGCTGATCGTCCATGGTCTGAATCGCACCGCGCGGCACGACCACCTCGTAGGCCTTCCGATCGATCACGATCTGGCCGGTAACGAACAGGCCGGGTTTCCAGCGACCGTGAGGGTTCGGAAGTACCACCCGGGCCAGCCCGGTGCGTCGGTCTTCTTCAACCAGAGGCTGGACGTACGAGATAATGCCTTCTTCCTGATGGTCCAGGCCGACAATGGTAGCCCGCTGTCCCTCTCGAATGCGGGCCAGATCCTGCTGGTAGATGGACAGGTCCACCCATACGGTGGACAGGTCGGCCACCGTAAAAACGGTCGTAAAGGCTTCGAGCGCCTCCCCCTGGACGATATGTTTGGCGACCACCGTGCCCCGAATGGGCGCGCGTAGCTGATAGATCCGCAACAGGCTGTCGGGCTGCTCCGGCAGAGCATTGATGTATTGGCGAGAGAAGCCCAGCGCCAGTAGTTTTTGTGCGGCCGAACGCAGCGCAATCTGCGCCTCGGCCAGTGCCTGTCGGGCTTCCAGATACTCCTGTTCTGAAGAAACCTTTTCGCGGTATAGACGCGCTTCGCGCTCATAGGTCGCCCGGGCCAGTTCCAGCCGGGCCAGCGCATCCAGATAGTTGGCCTTCAGTTCGGCCAGCTCGCGGCTTTCGAGGACCGCCATGAGCTGACCCGCTTCAACGTGGTCTCCCAGGGTCACGTAGACCTCGCGCACAATGCCCGGCAGCCGGGGCACCACGTGGGCGAACCGGTCTTGATTGACCTGGACTTCTCCCGGAAAACTCTTGGTAAAGGTCAGCGTGCCCGGGCCGGCCGTATCCACGGTGATGGCGAAATCCTCCAGATCGACCCGTTCCAGACGGACGGCCTCCACGTGGTCGGCTTCGACCTCGGCCTCCGGAGGCGGATCGGCATCGCCGGATCGGCAGCCGGTGGCAATCAGGAGCAGGCCGACACTCAGGAAAGTGAGCGCGTGGCTATAGAACCTCCACATGGCGTTCCTCTTCTATTCGTTTTAGGGTAACAGGGTATTCAGGGATTGACCGATCAGTGCTTCGACCTCGGCGCGGGCCTGGTGATAGTCCCGCAGCGCATCGAGGTATTGATTGGTGGTTTCGAGCAGGGTGCGCTGGGCATCCAGCACGGTCAACAGGTCGAATTTCCCCTCGCGGTATCCCTGCTCGATCACGGTAAAGATTTCCCGGGCGGCCGGTAGCACTTCCTGCTGCAATTGCTGGACGGCCTGGTAGGAGGTTAGCAGACGAGCATGGGCAGCGGCCAGGCGCCGAATCAGCGCCTGACGGACGGCCTCGGCTTCGGTTTCGGTTTGCAACAACCGGTACCGGGCCTCTTGGATATTGCCCTGCTGCCGGTTGAACAGCGGGAGCGGGAGGCGCACCCCCAGGCGAAAGGCCTGGGTGCCGGTGTTGCCGTAGCGGACCAGGCCGGCCACCACGTTGAGGTTGGGGATCCGAAGGGCCCGGGCCAGTTGTAGCTCGGCGGTGCGCAGGGCGCGACGGGCCGTGAACTGGGCAAGGGCCGGATGCTGGGTGAGCAGGGAAGCCAGGGTATCAAACGGGGGAACCGGATCGACCGGGCTCAGCGTGCCGACGACCCGCTGGAAGCGAGGACCGGCCGTTCCCCAGAGACTCTGTAGTTGGCGACGAGCAGCCTCCAGTTGCTGAGCGGCCTCCTGAGCGGCCAGCTCTGCGTTGGCCCGGACGACCATGGCCCGGCGGGCCTCGAAAGGCGGCGCTTTGCCGGCCGAGACGCGGGCCTGCACGGCCTGCTCAAAACGACGGGCCAGGGTCAGCAGACTGTCGGCCAGCCGCAACCGCTCCTGAGCTGCCAGTACCGCCACGAAGGCCTGTTGCGTACGGGCAACCAGCTCCAGACGCGTGGCTTCGTAATTCCACCCTGCCAGCAGCGCCTCCTGCAGCGCCTGGCGACGGGCCGCTCCCGGATCACCACCCAGAGGAAGCTCCTGGGTAAGCATCAGGCTCATTTCCCGATCCTGGGGATCCAGGCCGGGTGCGCCAGCGCCTACTCCATCGATTTCCGATTCGAGTTCTGGGTTCGGCCAGAGTCCGGCCTGCAGGGTGCGGGCTTCCCGGGCCCGCACTTCCCAGGCAGCCGCCTGCAGTTCCGGATTGAACTGGAGGGTATAGCGAAGCGCCTCTTCAAAGGTAAGCTGCGCCACTACCCGGCCGGTGTCGGCGTCGACGTTCAGCACCGGGCGCTTCGGTGGCCGATAGGCCGGTGCGTCGGCCGCCAGCGGACGCGGCGGCTGCCAGGCCAGATCGCGGGGGGCCATGCACCCCGATCCCAGCAGCAAAAGCGCACTGAGCCACAAATATGAACGAACAGAATAAACCATAGGTATGCTCCAGAAACTTTGATGGAAGGAACCCGAGACGATGCTCAGGAAAGACGCCGTTCAGGCTGTACGCCCTTCAGGAGAACCTGGTGCGTTGTTTCTGGAGGGTATCAGAGACGCAGGATGACGGTGCGCAGGGGATCTGAAAAACGCAGAGAGGGAGCTGACAAATTCGTCAGATGGAATCCAGGCATCGGGTTTGAAATCAGATGCCATGGAATCCACAGCATGCCCACGGTTGCCACCTGCACGACGGCCTGCCCAGGCACTGACTGACCATGACCGTCGGTGGGGCTAAACAAAAGTGGAATGTCTATGCAAGGAATTGGAAGATCTTTATCGACCTGTTGCCATTGTGCGGTCAAGGAAGAGGCGGCGAAGGGATAGACAGGATGCGCTTCCCATTGAGATAGCAATCCGTGCGAATTACAATCGCTTTCCGCGATGCTTTCGACATGGATGCGCCCTCCGGCTTCAATGCACAGCAACAGACCGGTCAATGTGTGGGGCCCCAACGGGAAAAGGACCAGCAACCCCAGCATCAACCGGCCAATCACCGGAACGATATGTGTCCGGACGCGGCGCATCACAACGTATTCGGCTGCTGCTGTTTACCGGAAGGCACAGGTTAAGTTTTGCAAAAAATCGACCAAGAGGCCGCGTGGTTAAGCGTGCCGTTCCTGAAACGGCTATCCCAGGCCCAGCCATTGCCCGCCCTGATAGACGAGCAGCGAGAACAGGTAGGCCAGCGCGAACATGTACAGCCACATGACGGCCGGCCACTTCCAGGTGCCCAGTTCACGTCGTGCAATGGCCAGCGTGCTCATGCATTGCAGGGCAAAGACATAGAAAACCAGCAGGCTGACGGCCACCAGGGGGGAGAAGGCCGGGTCGGCACGAAGCGTCTCGCGCAGAATAATCTCATCATCGGTGTGGGCCACGCCGTAGATGGTGGCCATGGTGCCCACGATCACCTCGCGGGCCGGGAAGGAAGAGATGATGCCGGCTGTGATCTTCCAGTCGAAGCCCAGCGGTCGCATGAGGGGTTCCAGGGTGTGGCCAAGGCGTCCGATAAAGCTCTGACTGATCTGGCGCGAAGCCTCGGCGTCGGTGATGGGGGCCAGGCGCTCTTCGTAGGTCGCTTCCAGTTCGACAAACGCCGAAGAAGGCGCTCCGACCGCTTCCAGGCTATCCCGGGCATGGGCATACCAGGCTTCCAGCGTTTGGCGTTGCGCAGCCAGCTCGGGATCCTGAGCGGCACGCGGGAAGCTGGCCAAAAACCAGATGACAATGCTCAGACTGAAGATGATTTTTCCGGCCCGGGTGACGAACGCCTTGGCGCGGTCGATCATTCGATAGACGATCTGCTTGAACTGGGGCGCCCGGTAGGGCGGCAGCTCCATGACGAAGTAGGCACTCTCGCCTTTGAAAACGAACGTCTTGAGCACCCAGGCCGCCACAAAAGCCATGGTGGTGCCCAGCAGGTACAGGCTGAACATGGCCAGCCCCTGGGCATTGAGCGGGCCCAGGATCGGGATGTTCGGAATGAAAGCCGAGATGAACAGCGTGTAGACGGGCAGGCGGGCCGAGCAGCTCATCAGGGGGGTGACCATGATCGTGATGATCCGGTCGCGCTCGTTGTCGAGCGTGCGCGCGGCCATGATGGCGGGTACGGCGCACGCATAGCCGCTCAGCAGCGGTACCACCGAGGCACCGCTCAGCCCCAGCCTGCGCATGAGGCGGTCCATGATGAACGCCGTGCGGGCCATGTAGCCGGTGTCTTCCATGATCCCCAGGAAGAAGAACAGCAGCAGGATCTGGGGCAGGAAGACGAGCACGTTGCCCACACCTGTGATGGCGCCGTCGACGATCAGGTCTTCCAGGAAGCCGTCGGGCATGACGGCACGCACCTGCTCGCCGGTCCAGGCCACGGCCGCCTCGATGGCGTCCATGAACGGCACGGCCCAGGAGAAGATGGCCTGGAAGATGAGCAGCAGCAGCACGAAGAAGATCAGCGGCCCGGCCACGCGGTGCGTGAGCACGGCGTCGATGCGGTCCGAAAGCGTACGCTCCCGGGCATCCGGGCGCCTGCGCAGCACCTCGGCCACGAGCGGGCTCAGCCAGCCATAGCGGCCGATCATCTCGGCCTGGCGGTAGGGCACCCGGCGGGCTTCCAGATCCCGGCGGGCTTCGAGGACGGCCTCGTAGAAGCGGGGGGCGCGGCGCTTCCAGGCTTCAAGCAGCGTATCGCTGGTCAGCGCGCTGAGCGCCTCGAAGAAACGCTGGCGCTCGGGTACGTCCGGGGCCTCCTCGCCCAGCCGCCGTGCCAGCTCTTCCACGACGGAGGCCACGGCCGGCATGAGCGTCCAGCGCCGCTCGGCCGGTGGGGGCGGCACGCCGCGCAGCAGGATTTCCTTCAGGCGATCGACGCCCCGACCTTTACGGGCCACCATGGGCACCACCGGCACGCCCAGCCGTCGCGCCAGTCCTTCGACGTCCAGTTCCAGGCCGTTTTCGGCCAGCGCGTCCATCATGTTGAGCGCCACCACGACCGGCAGGCCCAGATCCATGATCTGGGAAACCAGGTAGAGGTTACGCTCCAGGTTCGTGGCATCCACCACGCACACGACCACGTCGGGCGCCGGCTCACCCCGCATGCGCCCGACCAGCACCTCGTAGGCGACGCGTTCGTCGATGGAGCGGGGATTCAGGCTGTAGGTGCCGGGCAGATCGACGACTTCGATGCTCTCGTGCCCGACCAGCCGGCCGCTTTTGCGCTCGACCGTCACGCCCGGATAGTTGGCCACCTTCTGGTGCAACCCGGTCAGCAGGTTGAAGA
>Ga0065724_100539_pt1 | contig 11469 bp, 10 predicted proteins | sample TheenrcSG05JP960_FD_59111 | JGI IMG/M metagenome (GOLD analysis project Ga0065724, IMG submission 59111) | Thermophilic enriched microbial communities from mini bioreactor at UC Davis - Sample SG0.5JP960 | ecosystem: Engineered > Solid waste > Grass > Composting > Bioreactor | place: USA... | reverse complement strand
CTCCCAACCCTGGGAGAGAGGACGGGGGTGAGGGCCGTCTTCACGCTACACCGCAGGCGGCAGGTTCACGCGCGCGATGCGGGCGTCGATCGCGTCACGGTGCTGCCAGTAGAAGTAGAGCGCGGCCAGGACCGACTCCTCCGGCACCTCGTAGTCCTCCGCCAGGTCCTCGATGCTGTCACCCGAGGGATCCATACCGGCGACCAGCCGCCAGACAGCCAGGCCGGAGTCCCGCAGTCGAGCGTATTCCGGTCCGAACGCCGTCGTCTCCGGGTCGATGTGCCGCGCGATCAGCGCCTGGATGACACCGATGTCGACTGAATGCGCGCTATTGCCCGTGGCGTCTCCGTAAGCCCACTCCACGCTGCTTCCCTTCCCACCCCGTCTCAGTCGCCGCGGCGCCCTGTGGCGCCGCCAGCGGCGAAGTTTACGTCAACTCTCTCCCGGCGTCCACGACCACACCAACGCCGGTCCGCCCAGGATACGCCGAACCCGCCGAACCGTGAAGCCCGGGGGCGAAACCAAGCTCCACCGGTCACGCCGTGGCATCAGGTCCGCTCCCGCCGAGGGCGATCCGTTCCAGGCGATCGCGTCCCGCCCCAAGGTATCGTCGGAAGCGAGCTATGGTATCGTAGCCGCGCGGGCGGGGTGCCCGCCTATCCCGATGGGTGGCTGGATCGAGCGAGACACGCTCCGCGTGGGGAGCGAAGGGAAACGTATGCGCCGCGTCTCGGACCTGGGGACATGGTACCGGCGGAACCGCATCCTGATCTGGGTTTGTGCGGTCATCGCGGTCAATCAACTCGGCTTCGGCAGCATCGTGCCGGTGGTGCCCCTCTATGCCGAGTCGTTCGGCGTGTCGCACGGGCTGATCGGGCTGACCATCGCGGTCTACGGGCTGGCGCGCTTCCTGGCCGCGGTGCCGGCCGGACGGATCGCGGACGGACCGGGACGGCGCTGGACCCTGGCGCTCGGCGGCGCCATCACCGTTGCCGGCAACCTGCTCTGCGCGCTGGCGCCGACCTACGCCTTCTTCCTGGCCGCGCGCTTCATCGCCGGGGCGGGCGCCGCCATGGTCCTCACCGGCGGGCAGATCATCCTCGCCGACGTCACCACCCCGGAGACGCGCGGCCGCACCATGGCCATCTACCAGTCGGTGTTCCTCTTCGCCGTGGGGGTCGGACCACTTCCGGGCGGGATGCTGGCTGAGTACGGCGGGCTCGACTTCCCCTTCTACGCCTACTCCGTAGTCGGGGGAGCCGTGGCCCTGCTGGCCCTGGCGCGCGTGCCGGAGACGAAGTCCCTGCGATCAGGTGCGGTGGCGGGAAGCGCGGCGCGCCCGCCGTTCGCCCAGCAGGTTCGCCTCCTGGGGGCCACGCCCGCCTTCCTGCTCGTGAGTCTGGTGGGCTTCGGCAACGCCTTCGCCCGTACCGGCGCGCTCTTCAACCTGGTCCCCACGCTGGCACAGACCCGCATGGGCCTGTCGGAGACAGAGATCGGCGTCGGCCTGTCGCTGGTCAGCATCGTCGGATTGGTTATGGCGTACCCATCCGGCATGCTGGTGGATCGCTTCGGGCGGAAGGTGGTGATTGTCCCGGCGACGCTGCTGAGCGCCTCGGCGCTCACGCTCTTCTCGGTGTCGTCAAACTTTGCCTGGTATCTCGTGAGCAGCAGCGTCTGGGCGCTGGCGAGCGGCGTCAGCGGCGCTGCGCCCGCGGCCTACGCCGCCGACGTGGCCCCGGCGGGAATGAACGCCGCAGCGATGGGTGCGTTCCGCATGCTTGCCGATGCCGGCTACGTCATCGGGCCGGCGCTGCTCGGCTGGACAGCCGACCTGTTCGGCCCCAACACTTCCCTGTACGGTACCAGCTTCCTCCTGGCCGCCTGCGGCCTCAGCTTCGCCCGCTTCGCGCCCGAGACCTACACCCGCCGCGCCGCAGCACGCGGCGCCCGCGCCGGAACCTAGCGGATCGCTCCGCGGTACGTGGACGGGGCATGGCCCTCACCCCCAACCCCTCTCCCAACTTTGGGAGAGGGGTTGGGGGTGAGGGCCATGCCGAGCGGCGGGACACAACGCCGCGACGTGAGACGTGCCCACCCCCGAGACGGCTTCAGCCGGCTTTCCTTATCAGCCCGGCGGCTTGAGCCCCGGGCGCGGGCCACGACGCGGGACTCTACACACCACCCATCCCGGGCATGCATCACCATCCCGCGCCAAACTAATGCGGCGGCCGGAGCCGCCGCGGTTCAAGGCCATTCCAGGCGCGTTCCAGCCCTGGGTGCCGGATGACCCGGCTACTCCTCCTCGATGGGCTCGGCACCCTCGGATAGGGCGGCGGGCTGGTCGCCCAGTTCCTCGGCGAGCGCCTCCTCGGCCTCCGGCTCGACAGCCGCAGGCACGACCGGCGCCGCTACCTGCACGACCACTTCATCGCCGGGCGTCAGGATCTCGCAGCCCGGCGGGACCTGGAGATCCGACACGTGGATCGAGCGGTGCTCGTCGTCCAGCCCGGAGATGTCGACCTCGATCTGCGAGGGGATGTTCTCCGGCAGCGCCCGGATCTCAACGTCCTGTCGCCCGTAGGTGAGCACGCCGTCCACCGACGCGGGCAACTCACCCACGACGTTGATCGCCACGCTGACGACGGTCGGCTCGTTCAGATTGGGCGCGTAGAAGTCGACGTGCAGCAACTCCTTGCCCAGGGAGTCCCGATCGACCCCACGGATGAAGACCGTATGGGTCGTGCCGTCCACTTGGAGGTCGACCAGCGTGGTTGCGCCGACGTGCCGGTACAACCGGTCGAACTCCTTCCCGTCGACGGCGACAGGGCGAGGCACTTCCACCGCGGGCCCATAGACGACACCCGGCAGCAAGCCCTGACGCCGGAGTTGTCTCACCTTCTTACCGAGCACGGCTCGCTGCTGTGCCTGTAGCTGAGGATGTGTTGCCACAACTGCTCTCCCTACTTCGCAACGTGCAGCACCGGCCACACATTTCGCCACGATCCGGCGCTTCTTGCTCCTGCGCATGTAGCCTAGCACTCAACACCGGTCCGGGCAAAGCCACCTCACCCCGTAGGCAATCTCAGCCCAAGACTAGACAAACACGCACGAATGTCAGAGAATACGGCTAGGGCATCGAAAGGCTCCAGGCAAAGATTGGTGGCGGTCTGCTGGGCCTATCGGTCACGGACTGATCACCCTGTACGGTCAGAACCTGTTGCCGATAGCCTAGTAGAAAACAACACTGCTATACTGGGAATTGGTATCTACGCGAGGGGTTGAGGGGGTTTATCAACCTCAGTGGAGCGCTTGCCACGGGAGAACTGAACCGGGGCGCGCGTCCCGGCAGTTACGTATGGCAGGAAGGGACAAGGGACACTATGAGCATGCCGGTCTTGACGGACGGTGGGCACACCGAGGAGGAGAGCGACGACCTGGTAGAGCTTCTCCGCAGGACGCTCGCACAGTTGCAGCCGGGCCCGGAGCGCCTAGCGACGGACTGGCCGAACCTGACGATGCAGCAACTCCGCGTGCTGCGCATTTTGTACGCTGAAGGACCGACTCGCGTCTCAGTGCTGGCCCGGCGGCTACGAGTGTCGACGCCGACCGTCACCGGCATCCTCGACCGGCTCGTGCGCCAGCGGCTGGCCTACCGCACCGATGACCCGCGCGACCGCCGTGTGGTCCTCAACGCCCTCACCCCCGAGGGCGAGGAGGTTATCGCGAGCCTTCACCCGCTTGAGGAGGAACGACTCCGAGCAGCGGTGGCAACGCTGGACCCGGCCACCCGCCGGACGCTGGCGAACAGCCTGATGAGCCTGCTCGAGGGGATGACCGCGCGCACCTAGCCGGTCATGACTGGGCGCGCGGCGATGCCGCGCGCCAGCTCTCCACGGTCGCACCGCCCGCGTAGATCCACCCCCTCTACGACCCAGAGAGCCGCCCGTCGCACCGGTCGCGTCGACGCATGCCCCGCATGCCGCTGTCCCGAGTAGCAGAGCGGGGAAACGCGCTCGCGTGCCCTGCGTTTGGCACCTCGCTTGCGTTCACGCCCGGACAACGATGCGTGCGTCGCACTCGACGAGGCGGAGGATACCGTGCAGTGTCCCCACTCACGGCAGCCGATCCGCGGCCCGTCCCCTGATCTGGCAGCGGCCGAAGCGCTCTTACAGCATCACGCGCGGACCTTTGCCTTCGCCGCCCGCTTCCTGCGACCCGAGCGGCGTCAGTCGGTTGTCGTGCTCTATGCCTTCTCGCGGACGTTGGATGACCTGGTGGACGAGCGGGACGGGAGGACGGCCGTCGCGCCGGTGGAGGCCGAGCTCGATGCCTGGCGGGACTGGTTGCTGGCGGGGCGGACAGGCCGGGCACCGCGCGAGCCCCTCGGGCGACTCCTGGCCGAGGTGATCGACACGCATCGCATTCCGGTCCCCTACCTCACCGACCTCGTCGACGGGCTTGCCTCGGATTTGACGCCCCGTGCGTTCACGTCCTTTTCCCAACTCCACCATTACTGCTTCCAGGTGGCCTCGACCGTCGGGCTCGCGATGGCCCATGTGCTCGACGCGACCCGGCCCGAAGCGCTCGCGGCCGCGGCGGACTTGGGAGTGGCCATGCAGTTGACCAACATCCTCCGCGACATCGGCGCCGACCTCGGCCGCGGTCGTGTGTACCTGCCGCTCAACGAACTCCGCGCGGCCGGCTCCTCGCCTGAGGCGCTCGCCCGGCTCGTCGTCGCCGGGTGTGGCCCCGACGAACCGCTGCGCCGGGTGATCCGGCAGCAGATCGACCGCGCCCGCGACTACTACGCCCGCGGGCTGGCCGGCGTCTGGCTCTTACCGCCCGACTGCCGCCTCCCGATCCTCATCGCCGGACGGCTCTACCGGCGTATCCTCGACGTCATCGAGCGGAACGACTACGACACACTGCGGCAGCGCGCCGTGACGACGCGCCTGGAGAAGCTGCGCGAGGCCGCCATCGCCATCATGCTCGTGCGGCTGTGGCGGGATGGGGAGAACGTGCTGCCCCAACCAGGAGAGCCGACCAGTGCGCTGGTTCGACGCTGAGGAGCACCAGCCGTTCCACTTGGAGGCAGGGACGGCCGGGGCGCTGCTGATCCACGGTTTCATGGGCACCCCGGCGGAGATGCGCCCACTCGGGCACGCCCTGGCCGAGGCCGGCATCTCCGCGTATGGCGTGCTCCTGCCCGGTTTCGGCCCCGATATCGAGCGGCTGGAGGCGATGCGTGCCCGCGACTGGCTTCAGACCGCGGCTGGCGCCTGGGAGGACGTGCGCGCGACGCACAGCCCGGCGACGCTCATCGGCTTCTCGATGGGCGGTGCCGTCGCCCTCCACCTCGCCGCGGAGAACCCGCCCGACCGGCTGGTGCTCCTTGCGCCGCTGTGGCGGCTCCTCTCCGGAGACTGGCGGGTGCACCTGCTGCCGCTGGCCCGGTTCGTCATGCGGCCGATGCGTCCCTTCGAGGCCGCCGACTTCGAGAACCCGGAGGTGCGCGCGTTCTTCGCCGAGGCCCTGCCGGGCATTGACCTGGACGACCCCGCGGTGCAGCACGCCCTGCGCAACGAGGTCCGCCTCTCGCCGGTAACCCTCGATGAACTGCGCCGGGTTGCCAGCGGTGCCGGACGCGCCGCCGAGCGCGTCACCGCACCCGCGCTGGTGATCCAGGGCACCGACGACCGCACCGTCCTCCCGGCGGACACCCGGCAGCTCGCGGCGCGCCTGGGCGGGAGCACCGCACTGCGGGAGGTGCCGGCCGGCCATCAGATCGTGCGGCCGGAGGAGAAGGCGTGGCCCACCGTTCGGGATCTCGTCGTCCGATTCGCGCTCGGCGGTGCGCCATGACCGCCCGGCGGCTGTGGGCGCTGCTCACCCTGGGGCAGGCGGCGCTCGGCGCCCGTGTCCTGCTGCGCCTCCTCGCCACTGCTGGAGGGCGCCGCGTGGCGCCGAATCCGCGCCCGACCACGGCGCCGGGCAGCGTGGCTGTGGTCGTACCGGTGCTGAACGAAGTGGCGCGCCTCGGGCCTTGCCTGGACGGTCTGATCGCCCAGGGGCCAGCGGTGGCCGAGATTGTTGTCGTCGACGGCGGCTCGACCGACGGCACCCAGGCGCTGGTCGCCACCTACGCCGCGCGCGACAGCCGGGTGCGGTTGGTCGACGCCGGACCGATCCCGCCCGGCTGGAACGGCAAGGCGTGGGGGCTCGAGGTCGGAGCCAAGGAAGCCGACCCCGCGGCGCCGTGGCTGCTCACCATCGACGCCGACGTGCGCCCGGCGCCCGGGCTGGTAGCCGCGCTCCTGGGCCACGCCGCCAGCGAGGAGGTCACAGCCCTCAGCGTCGCCACGCGGCAGGAACTGTCTGGTCCCACGGAGGGGCTGATCCACCCGTCGCTCCTGGCGACGCTCGTCTACCGCTTCGGCATCCCCGGCCACGCAACCGATCGCGTCGACCGCGTGCAGGCGAACGGCCAGTGCTTCCTCATGCGGCGCGATCTCCTGGCCTGCGCGGGGGGCTTCGCCATCGTCCGGGACTCTCGCTGCGAAGATGTGACGCTCGCCCGCGCGCTGGCGGCCTCCGGCACAGCGGTCGGCTTCTACGAAGCAGGCGACGTGGCACGGGTGCAGATGTACGCCAGCGCCGCTGAGGCCTGGCGCAACTGGCCACGGTCGCTGCCGCTACGTGACCGCTTCTCTGGCTGGGGCGCCACGCTGCTCGGGCTTGCCGAGGTCACCCTGGTCCAGGCCCTGCCGCTGCCCTTGCTCACGCTGCGCCTGCTCACCCGTCAACGCGGCCCGGCAACCGCGGTGAACGCTGCGCTGGCCGCAGCCCGGATCGGCGTGCTGGTCGGCATGGCACGCGCCTACCGGTGCCCACCCTGGACCTACTGGTTCTCACCCGTGAGCGACCTGCCGGTAGCTCTCCGGCTCTGGGTCAGCGCATTGCAGCGCCGGCACGTCTGGCGCGGTCGCCCGCTCGTCGATGGAGGAGGCTGACGTGACGGCAGCACGGACCCTGTTCTTCGCTCACCTCGGGGCGCTCAGCTTCGCCCTGGGCGGCCTCCTGATCGCCCTGCCGCATCCCGAGCCTGTGGGCCGGCAGCGCCCAAGCCGCGAAGGTCTTCGCCTTCGGGATGCGCCACGGCGGCCCGCTCCACATCGTGCTCGGCGCTGCCGCCATGCTCACCTTCGGTCTCCGCTACCTCGGCGCCCGTCGCACGCTCACGTTCTTCGCGCTCGCCACCACGCTCTCCCTCGGGATGGAGCTGCTCGGCACCGGCACAGGCTGGCCCTTCGGCGCCTACAGCTATACCAGCGGGCTGGGAACCAAGGTGTTGGGACGGGTGCCCTACACTATCCCCCTCTCCTGGTTCTTCGTCGGCATGGCTGCCTACCTGCTCGCCAGCGCCATCGTGGCCCGGCTCGGCATCCGCCGCTCAGCGCTCGGCGCGGTGCTCCTCGGCGTCTGGTTCCTGACGGTCTGGGATCTGGTGCTCGACCCGGCCATGGCCCACCCGGCGCTCCCGACGCAGTTCTGGGTCTGGCACGCAACCGGTCCCTATTTCGGAATGCCGCTGCAAAACTTCGTGGGCTGGTCGGTGACCGGCTTCCTCTTTATGGGGCTCAGCCGCCTGCTCTGGCGGCGCAACGCCGGCCCTGACGAATTCCCGGCCTGGCTCCCCTTCGGGATCTACACCGCCAACATCGTCTTCGCCCTGGCGCTGAGCCTGAGCGTCGGGCTGTGGCAGCCGGCCATCGCGGCCGTCTTCCTGGGCGTGCTCCCGGCCACGCTGGCGCTGGGGCGGACGACGTCTCCAGCCGCGACCGCAATGCGCCTCGGCAGCCGCGCCATCGCCGGGCGGCGACTCCAGCTCACCGTCGAGGGCCTGGAGCACGTGCCGACCAGCGGCCCGGCCCTGATCGCCGCGCGGCACTACCACCACCTCTACGACGGCTGTGCCCTCATCGCCACGCTGCCCCGCCCGGTCCACATCCTGGTCGCGCTCGACTGGGTGGACCGCCCCATCGTCCGCCGGGTGATGGAGCGGGGCCTGCGCCGCGGCGCGCTGGCCGATCGTGCTCCGTGGCGACGCCATGTCCCGCCCCGGCGCCCGCACCGCCTACAGTCCGGCCGAGCGCCGTCGCTACCTGCACCGCGCGGTGACCGAGACGGTCGACCTGCTGCGCGCGGGCGAGGTCGTGGTGGTCTTCCCCGAGGCCTACCCCAACGTCGACCCGACCTACACGCCCAAGACGGCCGACGGCTTCCTCCCCTTCCGCCCCGGCTTCGCCGCGCTCGCGGCCCTGGCCGAGCGGGACGGCCACCCACCGGTCCCGATCATCCCGGCGGGGCTGGGGTACCAGCCCGGTGACCGCTGGGAGGTGACGCTTCGCTTCGGCCCGCCCCTCTTCGTTGAGGATTGGCCCGACCGGGCGGCGCTGGTCGACGCCGTGGAGCAGCAGGTGCGCGACCTGTCGCGCCCGGCCCCGGCGTACCGTCCGGCCGTCGCGGGCGAGGTCTTGCAGCCATGAGCGACCCGCGTGCGGCGCGCGTCGTCGTCATCGGCGGCGGCTTCGGCGGCCTGGCCGCCGCGATCCGCCTGCAATGCGCCGGGTACGCCGTGACCCTGGTCGAGGCACGCGCCCGGCTCGGCGGCCGCGCCTCCCAGCATCGCGAGGCGGGCTTCACCTTCGACATGGGCCCCACCCTCATCACCGCCCCGGAGCTCCTCGACGACCTCTGGGCGGCTGCCGGCCGCTCTCGCGCGGCCGACCTGCCCCTGGTGCCGCTCCGCCCCTTCTACCGACTCCTCTTCCCGGACGGCAGCCGGTTCGACTACGGGGCCGGGCCGGAAGCGGACGAGGAGCAGATCGCCCGCTTCGACCCGCGCGACGTGGCCGGCTACGGGAGCTTCCTCGCCGCATCCGAGCGCATCTACGCCCGCGCCTTCGCCGACCTGGCCGGCGAGCCGTTCCTGACGCCCGGCGCCTTCGCCCGCGTCGTCCCGGAGCTGCTCCGCCTCGGCGCGGCCCAGAGCGTCTACCGCTTCACCTCGCGTCACTTCCACGACCCGCGCCTGCGCGCCGTCTTCTCCTTCCACCCGCTCTTCATCGGTGGCAACCCGTTCCGCGCCAGCGCCATCTACGGCATCGTCCCCTACCTGGAGCGCCAGCAAGGGGTCCACTTCGCCATGGGCGGGATGTACACGCTGGTCGAGGCGATGGAGCGGCTGTTGTGCGACCTCGGCGCCGAGGTGCGCTGCGGCACGCCGGTGGAGGAGATCATCGTCAAGGACGGCCGCGCCGCCGGGGTCCGGCTTGCCGACGGCGAGATCATCCCCGCGGCCGCCGTGGTCGCCAACAGCGATGTCGCCACCACCTACCGGGAGCTGATCCCGGCCGCCCACCGACCCCCGCGCACCCTCGCCCGCCTGGCGCGCTACCGCTACTCGATGAGCTGCTTCCTCCTCTACCTCGGCCTAAACCGCACCTACCCGCAGCTCCACCACCACACCGTCCTCATGCCCGCCCGCTACCGCGAGCACATCCACGCCACTCTTCGACGGCCACGGCCTCCCCGACGACCTGGCCCTCTACATGCACACACCCACGCGCACCGACCCGACCATGGCCCCACCCGGCTGCGAGAGCCTCTACGCTCTGGCGCCCGTCCCGCATCTGGGCCGCGGCATCGACTGGAACCACGCCGGCGACGTGCTCCGCGCCCGGATCATCCAGGCGCTGGAAGAGCAGGTCGGGCTGGACGACCTGGAATCGAGCATCGTCGTCGAGCGGCGCTTCACCCCGGTCGATTTCGCGACGGACCTCCGCAGCCACCTCGGCGCTGCCTTCTCGATCGAACCGACCCTGCTCCAATCGGCCTACTTCCGCCCGCACAACCGCTCGCGGGACCTCCCCGGCCTCTACCTCGTCGGCGCCGGCACCCACCCCGGCGCCGGCCTCCCCGGCGTCCTCCTCTCCGCCAAGATCACCAGCCGGCTGGTGCAGGAGGATCTCCGTGCAGTGAGGGCGCGTGTGTACAGCACCGCCGTCTGACGGGCGTGCGGAGTTTGTCTTAGGCGCGGTCACCGTGTGTGCATGCAGCCGGGGCAGGCTGCTGCGAGGATCTCCGGCAGTCGGCACGTGCCCGGGGCTAAAGCCGCCGGGCTGAAAACAGGGTAAGCCCACTAAAGGGGCTGCGATACTCACATCCAGGCGTATCCGATTCGGCCTCCTACCGGGCGCCGCGTTCCCCAGCCCCTTCAGTGGGCTTTCTATATTCAGCCCGGGGGTAAACCCCCGGGCACCAACCGGGCGGTGGACACCTCCCACCTGGGTGTCACCCCTGGTCTGCCCCAGCCCGCTTTAGCGGGCTTTTCCCTGTCAGCCCGGCGCCTTTAGGCCCGGGCACGCGCCACAACACGCGGACCTTCACGCCACCCTTCCCGAACACGCGCCTATTGCGGCGGGTACATGCAGTCCCTGCTGGACCCGTACACCACGCGCGTTCCGTCCAAACGCACAGGAACCGGTAGGCTGCCGGCGCTCCTCTTGAACCTCGCCGGCTGCCACCTCGTCTCTGTCGGTGAGAGTGGCCTGTCGCCGCGGCGGACGACGAAGGAAGTACGCAATGGAAATCGTGATTGAGGAACTCAGCAAGCACTACGGCAGTGTGCGGGCGCTGGATGGGGTGTCGCTGCGGGTGCCGGGCGGGATGTTCGGCCTGCTGGGACCCAACGGCGCCGGGAAGACGACGCTGATGCGCATCCTGGTCACGCTGCTGGCGCCGACCTCCGGCCGGGTGACCATCGGCGGGATCGATGTGATGCGCGACCCGGCGAAGGTGCGCGCGCGGCTGGGCTACATCCCGCAGGAGTTCGGCTTCTATCGCAGCCTCAACGCCTACGAGATGCTCGACTACATCGGCACGATGAAGCGCATCCCGCCGCGCGAGCGGAAGCGCCAGGTGGAGGCGGTGCTGGAGGAGGTGAACCTGACGGCCGACGCCAAGCGCCGGGTCGGCACCTACTCCGGCGGGATGAAGCAGCGGCTGGGGATCGCTCAGGCGCTGCTGGGTGACCCGGACCTGCTGGTAGTGGACGAGCCGACGGCGGGGCTCGACCCGGAGGAGCGCATCCGCTTCCGCAATCTGCTCGACGAATGGAGCGCGGGGCGGGTGATCCTGCTCTCGACGCACATTGTCAGCGATATCGAGAGCACGTGCGAGCGCCTTGCCGTCCTGCGCAAGGGCAGGCTCGCCTTCAGCGGCACCCGGCGGGAGCTCGCCGCCCGGGCCGAAGGCAAAGTATGGACCGGCATCGTCGACGAGCGCGACGCCGATAAGATTCGGTCCCGGTACCGGATTGCGGCAGCCCGCAGGGTCGCGGACGGCCTGGAACTGCGCGTCATCGCCGAAGAAACGCCCTTCCCCGGAGCGCGGCCGGCCGCGGCC
>Ga0065724_100940_pt1 | contig 11548 bp, 7 predicted proteins | sample TheenrcSG05JP960_FD_59111 | JGI IMG/M metagenome (GOLD analysis project Ga0065724, IMG submission 59111) | Thermophilic enriched microbial communities from mini bioreactor at UC Davis - Sample SG0.5JP960 | ecosystem: Engineered > Solid waste > Grass > Composting > Bioreactor | place: USA... | reverse complement strand
TGGATCACCTCCTTTCTAGGGAGCGGGATGCTCCTTGGGTCAACCGAGTGGGGCGCGGAGCGTGGAGCTCGGGACGGGGCGTGGGAGCAGGGGGCGCGCCTGAGGAGGCGGCGCGGTGCCGCGGAGGGCGGACGCCCGCTGGTCTCCGTACCCGGAGTCGTCCCACTCGCTCAACGACGGGGGCCAAGCGCGAACTACACCTCGGTTGTCGAGGTGCGCTGCGTCGCGGATGCGCACCTTACCAAGCGAGCGGAGTGTGAGGCGTCCTTGCCCGGGTCCATTCGACTGTGTCGGTGTTCCTGAGCGGAACCCGAAGGAGNGGACTGGGGTGAGGGGCGCACGGTGGATGCCTCGGCGGCCAGGGCCGAGGAAGGACGCGGCCGAGCGGCGAAACGCCCCGGGGAGCTGCGGGCGAGCGGAGATCCGGGGGTGTCCGAATGGGGCAACCTGGCGTGGTGGTGAGCCACGTCGCCCTCTTGGGAAGTGCTGGGCTTGGGCCTGGTGCGACTGGGAGGGTGGGGACCGGGGGAAGTGAAACATCTCAGTACCTCGAGGAGAAGAGAGGGATTCCCGGAGTAGTGGCGAGCGAAACGGGAGGAGCCCAAACCGTCGTCGCCCAGAGGGCTGCCGCCCGGAAGCGGCGACGGGGTTGGACGGCCTGCCCGGGCCAAGCGGCAGTGCGGCCGCGCGGCGTGTCCTGGGAGCCGAACGCTGCTGGAAGGGGCGACCGGAGAGGGTGAGAGTCCCGTAGGCGGACTGGGGCAGGTCGCGTGGGGCAGGTGCGTGAGTACCACGGGGCACGAGGAACCCTGTGGGAAGCTGGGGGGACCACACCTCCAAGGCTAAATACCCTGGCCGACCGATAGTGGAGAGTACCGTGAGGGAACGGTGAAAAGGACCCCGGCGAGGGGGGTGAAAGAGCGCCTGAAACCGTGCGCCCACAGGCGGTCGGAGCCGCGGAGAGCGGTGACGGCGTGCCTATTGGAGCATGAGCCGGCGAGTGGCCGGGCGTGGCGAGGCGAAGGGGGAGGCACCTGGAGCCGGAGCGAAAGCGAGTCTGAAGAGGGCGGGAGTCGCGCTCGGCCGACCCGAAACCGGGTGAGCTACCCCTGGCCAGGCTGAAGCGCGGGGGAGACCTGCGTGGAGGGCCGAACCGGTGTCCGTGGCAAAGGGCTCGGAGGAGCTGGGGGTAGGGGTGAAATGCCAAGCGAACCCGGAGATAGCTGGTTCTCCCCGAAATGGCTTGAGGGTCAGCCTCAGCGTGGAGGCGGCTGGAGGTAGAGCACCGTTTCGGTGCGGGGGCGTGGAGCCTACCAAGCCGAGGCGAACTCCGAATGCCGGTCGCTGGTCGCTGGGAGTGAGACCTGGGGCGAAAAGGTTCTGGGTCGAGAGGGGAACAGCCCAGACCGCCGGCTAAGGTCCCGAAGTCCGGGCTGAGTGGGAAAGGTGGTGCGGGTGCGGAGACAACCAGGAGGTTGGCTTAGAAGCAGCCATCCTTGAAAGAGTGCGTAACAGCTCACTGGTCGAGCGCCCGTGCGCCGAAAATGACGCGGGGCGAAGCCCGGCACCGAAGCCGCGGGTCCGTCTGGCCGCGTGGGGTCAGGCGGGCGGTAGGGGAGCGTCGTCGTCGGCTGGGAAGGTGCGGCGGGAGCCGTGCTGGAGCGGCGACGAGTGCGAATGCCGGCACGAGTAGCGGAAGGGCGGTGAGAATCCGCCCCGCCGGAGAGTGCCGAAGGGTTCCGCAGCGATGCTTGTCAGCTGCGGGTGAGGCGGTCCTCAGCTGAGGGCGGAAGCCGTAGGCGAGGGGCAGCCGGTGAAGATTCCGGCCCCACCGGCGCCCGGTTGAGCGAAGGGGGGACGCCGCGCCGAGGGTCCGGCGGTCGGAGGGACCGTCCAAGCCTGGGTCGTGGGCCGAGGGAAAGCCCGGCCGGGGAGCGGCACCAGGCGAGAGCGAGGTGGGGGTGAGGCCCTGCCGAGCGGATCTGGCGGCGTGGCCGAGAAAAGCCTCTAGCGATGGGCGGCGGTGACCGTACCGCAAACCGACACAGGTCGGCTGGTGGAGGACACCGAGGCGAGCGGGAGAACCCCCGTCAAGGAACTCGGCAAATTGCCCCCGTAACTTCGGGAGAAGGGGGGCCCCGGTAGGGTGGAGAGCCCGAGGGGGTTGCAGAGAGCAGGCCCGCGCGACTGTTTACCAAAAACACAGGTCTCGGCGAAGGCGGAAAGCCGACGTATCGGGGCTGACGCCTGCCCAGTGCCGGAAGGTGAACCGGAGGGGTGGAGAGCCCCGAAGGGAAGCCCCGGTGAACGGCGGCCGTAACTATAACGGTCCTAAGGTAGCGAAATTCCTCGTCGGGTAAATTCCGACCCGCACGAAAGGCGTCACGACGTGGGCACTGTCTCGACGGGGGGCCCGGTGAAACTGCTGGACCCGTGCAGAAGCGGGTGACCCGCGGCGGGACAAAAAGACCCCGTGGAGCTTGACTGCAGCTTGCCACTGGGTGCGGGCCTAACCTGTGCAGGATAGGTGGGAGGCGGGGAAGCGGGGCCGCCAGGTCCCGTGGAGCCGGCGGTGAGATACCACCCTGGTTGGGTTTGCGCCCTCACCTGGGCCGTGGGAGCGCGGCCAGGGACCGTGGCTGGTGGGCAGTTTGACTGGGGCGGTCGCCTCCTAAAGGGTAACGGAGGCGCCCAAAGGTCCCCTCAGGCCGGATGGCAATCGGCCGGAGCGTGCATGGGCAGGAAGGGGGCTTGACTGCGAGGCAGACAAGCCGAGCAGGGCCGAAAGGCGGGCCAAGTGACCCCACGGTACTGCGTGGGCGGGCCGTGGATCAACGGATAAAAGCTACCCCGGGGATAACAGGCTGATCGGGCCCAAGAGTTCACATCGACGGCCCGGTTTGGCACCTCGATGTCGGCTCGTCGCATCCTGGGGCTGGAGGAGGTCCCAAGGGTTGGGCTGTTCGCCCATGAAAGCGGCACGTGAGCTGGGTTCAGAACGTCGTGAGACAGTTCGGTCTCTATCCGCCGCGGGCGGTGGACGGTTGAGGGGAGCTGGCCCTAGTACGAGAGGACCGGGCTGGACGGACCGCTGGTGTGCCAGTTGTCGGCCGACCGGCAGCGCTGGGTAGCCAGGTCCGGACGGGATAACCGCTGACAGCATCTAAGCGGGAAGCCCACCCCAAGATGAGCCGTCCCACCCCGTTGTGGGGGTAAGGCCCCGGGGAGATGACCCGGTAGCGAGGCGGCAGGTGGACAGCGGGTAACCGACTGGAGCCGAGCCGTCCTCATGGCCGAGGCCAGTCCGTCCTCCTCCGGGATACGCTCAGTGCACCGGCACAGTCGAGCGGATCGAGCGCAAGGCGCCTCACTCGGATCGCCGGTTCAGCCGTGCGCGTGGCCGAGAGCGGTGTGGNAACACCCCGAACCATTCCGAACCGGGTCGTGCCCCGCACCAGCGCCGGAGAGTACTGCGCGGGCAACCGCGTGGGAGGCGAGGCCGCTGCGCGCACGGTTGAGCCGACGATCCGAACACTCCGCTCGCCATACCGCGGGGTGGAGCAGTGGCAGCTCGCTGGGCTCATAACCCAGAGGTCGTGGGTTCGAATCCCACCCCCGCTACCATGATCGCGTCAGGCCCCGGTCACACCGGGGTCGTTCTTTTCCCAGCGCACTCCCTTCTCGCCGTATCTCCCCAGACCTCAGGGTAGCCTCACCGTGAACGGTTCCGAGTGCCAGCCTGCCGGCGAGCGGATTGCGAACCGGAACGCGATCGGCTCTTGCCCGAGACCGAATGTTCGTAAGAAGTCACGATGCGTGTAGAAAGCTTGCACGGCTGTTATCGTGTCGCACTCGATGCCAGCCGGCGGGTTCCAGGTCGACAGATTGCGCGGCCGGCCCCCGCGAGCAGTGCACGTCGTCAGGCGGAGAAAGAGGGTGAACTCGTTCGTTGCCGGCGCGAGAAGCCNCGTGAAAAACTGCCCTGTTTCGTCGCTGTGGAGCGAGATCGCATAATCGAGCTGACTCGGCTCGCGGTCGAAGCCGTAATACAGGTATGCAGCGAGCAGACGCTGTTGGCCTGAGTTCGTCTCGACGAGCGGTGGATCGAGGACGAGGAGTTCCAGCGGTACAGCATCGCTCGGTGGTGGGTGCAGGCGGATCCGCACCAGCACATCACTGAGGAACGGCTTCACCTCCACGACTTCGTAGTGTACAGCTCTCGCTCCACGAGCCGTACCGGGTAGAGGTCGACAACCTCCGTACCGAGCCAGTCGTCCGGCGCCGTCTCGCTGCGTCCAGCGGAGACACATGCCAGCCAGGCGTTGTCCGGTACCGCAGCCCTGTTCAGTGCGAGAGGGTCTGGTGGGGGCCAGCTACCGAGTCGTACCGCTGTACCGCGGAATGTCACGATCGACCATGGGTCACCGGGAAATGCTGCGACGAGTTCTTCCGGTGTGCGCTCGGTGAGCAGGCAAGTCGGAGCCGACTGCCCGCGATGGATAAGCCAGAGTGGTAGCGTCGTGTACAGCTGGATATGCTCCTGGTCGATGGACACCCAGTAGACCACAAAAGAAACGGCAGCGTGCTCACGAACGATGAACCGTCCGGTATACAGGCCCTCCTGATACTCCCGGCGAATCTCGCGGGAAACGAACACCGTGTCACCCAATTCGTCTTCACGCTGCACGTCGCGTGCCGCGATCATCGGACGGACACCGGTCTGGCGGAACCACTCCTTGCCGCTTACCGATCGATAGACNACATCGAAAGGTGGCTCGGGTAGGACGGATCGCGGAAGACGCCGAGCATCGACGGGATAGCCATAGACGACTGTCTGCTCCAGTCGCTCGGGTGCGTGGGTCGCGATCACGACCTCGACGTTGCCCGGCGCGATGCGTACTTCCACGATACGCGCCTGGTAGCGGTCGCTCGGTGTCGTGCCGAGGCACACGATGACGACCCCGTCATGCTCGTCCATCGGGCTGACTCGCTGGCGTACCTGCTCGGCCGCAGGAATCGGAAGTTCCAACAAAAACGCCTGCGCGGATACTGCTTCGAGGAACAGCTCGAACCGCGCGTCCGGGAACGGCTCGAACTCCCGACTCGCCTCGAAGCCTGGATCGTCGAACGAAAGGATGCGTGTCGCCATTCCGTTCGTCGTCTCCCGGCAAGCGAGAAGCGTGAACGCAAGAAGGATGCAGAGGCTGAGCATTCCCCGCTGTCTCATTCGAACGACGATCGTCCGCTGTGCCCCAACCAACACGCGGTCCGGTGGGAAGAGTGCAGAGCTGTTCTCCCGGCGTTCATTGTGTGAAGTGTATACCTGGGTTCGATGCTGCGGGTACGAGCGAAGCCGGGACGGAAGCGAACCAAGCCGCGTCCGCCCCGGACCTCATATGGTTGATCCGGTGATCATGCCGGTGTGATGACCGCTCGCCCGAAGTAGCGGCCGTGCTTGAAGTCGTCGATCGCACGGTTGATCTCTTGCAACGTGTAGCGCTGGGTGAAAACGCGCACCTTGCCCCGTGCGGTGAGGTCGATCAGCTCGACCAGCTCCTTGTAGTTCCCGACGAGGCTCCCGGCAACGGTGAGCTCGCCGAAGATCATCCGCACGGTCGGAATTTCGAGCGTGCCCCCGTAGCCGATGATGAGGTGGGTGCCACCTTTGCGCAGCATCTGCCAGCCTTGCTGCTCGACGCCTTGTTCACCGACGAAATCGAGCACGACGTGGGCACCACCTCCAGTCAGCTCGTGTACGTGCTGCACCAGTTCCGGCCCACCGGCAAGGACGTGATCGGCGCCGAGTTCTCTGGCTCGCTCCAGCGCGACTGGCGAGCGATCCACTGCGACGATCCGTACACCAGCCAGGGCACGCAGGACTTGCAAGGCGATATGACCGAGACCACCGATGCCGATGATGACGACCCAGCCATCGGGTGGGGCGATCCGAGCGGCGCGTTTGGCTGCCCGGTAGGCCGTCAGGCCGGCATCGGCCAGCGGCGCGATATCGACGAGGTCGACGTCATCGGGCACCTTGACGAGCGCGCGCTCCGTCGTCACCAGAAACTCGGCGAAACCACCGTTCGAATCGAGTCCTGGGAATCGCGCGTTTGTACAGTACATATCCTCCCCGACCCGGCAGCCCAGACACAGACCACAGGTAGCTTGTGGGTGACAGATGACCCGATCGCCGACGCGCACGCTGCGCACGGCACTGCCGACCGCTTCCACGATCCCAGTGTTCTCGTGGCCGAGCGTGTAGGGCAGGAGTTTCCCCTCCGGATCCAGGATTGGCTGCCAGACTCCTTCGATGATGTGGAGATCGGTGCGGCAGAGACCAGCACCGACGATGCGGACGACCACTTCGTCCGGTTGTCGGATCGTCGGATCGGGCACCTGCTCGAGCCGCAGTTCCTCCTGCATCGACGGGTCGTAGCGATAGAGTCGCGCTGCGAGCATCCTGAGACTCCCTTCTTCCCGCGCCAGGTGGGCTGGGTCGCCTCGGTACCCAGCCCACTGTCCATTCCCGAGCGTCGCCTCATGCTGCCTGGCGTGCCGCCAGTTGCTGCCCGATCGGATCCTTGGCGAGTTTCGCCTTCTGGGCCTCGATATCGATCCCATAGAGCCGCGCTGCGTTCTCGCCCAGGATCTTCCGCTTGGCTTGCGGTGTGAGGTCGACGCCGTACTCCTGCTTGATGTCCTCTGGCAGCTCGAAGCGGGCGAAGGCTTCGACGATCCACTTGGGTGTCCAGATCGCGTAGTCACTGCCGAACAAGATTTTTGTCTTCACCGACCCAGTAGAGCAGGTTGGCCATGATCTCGGCGAAATAGCGTGGGCGCGTCGCGATGAAGGCACTGGCAACTGCCAGCCCAGCGTACACGTTCTTCTCCTGCTTGGCGATCCAGCAGAAGTCGTCGAGGCGTGGAAGACCGACATGCTCGACGATGAAATTGAGGTCGGGGAAATCGGTCGCCGCGTAGTCGACGTCGTGGACGTCGAAGGCGTCCTTGCTCAGCGGATAGACGGTCGGCCCTTTGTGCACGTGGATATTCTTGATGCCCAGCTCGCGGCACAGCTCGAGATAGCGGTAGGCCATCGGGTCGGAGAGCTTCCAGCCGCGTGACCCGTTGTACCACTCGGCGGTGTAGAGCTTCAGGCCGCGGATCGGATACTGCTCGACCATCCGCCGGAAGATATCGAAGCCCGCCTCGCCCAAGCGAGGATCGAACGACCCGCAGAGGATGAAGCGGTCGGGGTACTTCTGAGCGAGGACGTAGTTCTGCTCGTGCGTATTGAAGCCGTTCTTGAAGAACTCGCGGAGATAGGTCGAGTTGAAGATACCCATGTCGACGTGGCCCTCGATGAANAGGTCGCGGATGGCATCCTCTTCGCTGTACTTTGCGAACTTCTCGAACGGCCACACGGCCTCCTTGGGGCTGAGCGCCAGGTGGTAATCGTAGAAGCACTTGATCCAGGCTTCGCCCCATTGGTTGCGCCAGTTTTCCGGGCTTCCGTCCCAGAAGTGGATGTGCCCGTCGATGACGAAGACCTCTTGTCCATCGATGGTGATCATCGTCGCACCTCCTGTCCTGCTCCGTGCCACCACCGCTGTCGACTGGAGAGGAGTGCCTCGCAGAGCGCCGTGCTGGCGCGCAGATTCACGACCGTCGCGCGCAGCCGCCGGAGTTCCTCCTCGAACTCCTCAGCCCCGATCGGCTCGCCGTCCGGTCGGAGGAGCAGCGGCGAACCGTCGTCCACCGGTAGGCCGAGTTCCGTGCGACGTGCGATGTACCGTGCAGCGATCCGTGCACGAAACGGACCGCGACGTGCATCGGTCGTCCGCAGCCAGGCAGCGTCGCCGCATATCTCGAGGGCACCGAGAGTCGCTGCTGTGAGTTCAACGACGAGTGCGCCGGCTTGCCGCAACGCCTGGACCAAGACCAGCAGGCGACTCAGATAACCCTTGACGAGAAACCGATGGCGGAGTTCGTCGAGGTCTTCGTGCGCCTCGTCCGGAAAGAGGTCGCAAAAGGATCGGCCGGCAGTGACGCCGCTGGAGATCACCTCACTGGCGAAGTGGTCCTCGAGTTCGACGCGGACGCAGCGAATCCCTGGTACGTCCGCCAGGGCGCGGCGCACCCCGTCCGCCATGAGATAGGCGAAGTTCGGCGAGCACCAGTACGTCGGCAAGCGCAGCACCACACGAACCATATCGCCCGTCTCTTCCAGCGCGTGCACGAAGCCGAGGCGAACGATCGATTCGTCGAGTTCCGGATCGAGCACGGAGTCGAGCCGTTCCCACAGGAGAACTCGGTCCATACCGCCTCCCGGACCGATGGAAGAGAGACCCGATGACCCACTGTGCTGTTCCTCAGCGTAGACGGGAAGGCGGAGGGAGACAAGAGATCGCAGCGACTTTTGGCACTATGTGCCAAAAGCGTGCAGTCGAGTGACCTGGCGCACGAGCGCGCTCACCAGTTCGCCTTCCGCTTCGAAACGTCGGCGCGGGAGACTGATCCCGACGGCGAGGCGTGCGGGTTCGTGCGTTACTGGGGGCAAGGGGACAGCGAGGCAACAAGACCCGAGCGCGAACTCCTCGCGGTCGTACGCGATCTGGTGTTGCCGGACTGTTTCGAGTTCGTGGTGGAGGCGAGCGGGATCGGTCAGCGTGAACGGGGTGCGGGAAGGAAACCGATCAGCATCCAGGTAGTCCGGCCACTCGCGTCGGTCACGACCGGCCAGTAGGACTTTGCCCAGTGCGAGTGCGTGGGCGGCGCCGCGGAAGCCGCGGCCCAGGCCAGGCAGTTCCCGGACGCCGCGTCGCCCGTGCACGTAGAGCACTTCCACGTCCCGGTCGTGCCAAGCAGCCAGGTACGCGCGACAGCCGGTGATCCGCCCGATCTCGTCGATCAGTGGCTCGAGCGCCTCGGGGCGGTCGTGCGGTCGCGGTAGGCGCTCGAGGAGCCGGTAGAGGGCTGGGCCAGCGCGCAAGCTGCGGTGCGGCTCGATCACCACGTAGCCGGCGACGGCGAGCGTGTGCACGAGGTGGTAGGCGGTCGAGAGACTGACACCGAGCTGGGCGGCGAGTTCTTTCACGGAAAGATCGGGCTGGGCACTGACGATCAGCTCGAGCGCCTGGAGAATCCGCTCGCCGGTGCTGAGCGTGCGAGTGGGCCGCGAACGAACCATAGGGCGCCGTCCCTCGCTGTTGACGGAAGATCAGGATCCTTCGCTTTTGACGATAGAGCGGATCGGCGATCCCGTCAAGCGGTACGCGTTCGTGCTAGGCGTGCGCGAGCGGTCGCTGGCCGCACGCGCTGGCCGATTCGCAAGCGAAACTGGCTTCTCGCGGCGGGAACTGCGTGGTGTCCGTCGAACCGAGCTGGCGTCTTGCCCCAGGCGAGCCAACTGTTGGAGATCGCGCATCCTGAGCGCACGTTGCCCCGTGCGATCGATCACGCACCATTGGCAGCGTTCGCCGGAAACGAGCGGATCGGGCTGCGGCACAGCTGGAACAGCGCTGACCGGGGCGAACGGCCATCACCACCAGCCACAGCCCTCGGCGGGCGTGGAAGCGGCACTCGGTGGAGAGAGCGAAACGCACGGGAGGATGCCCACCGAATATATGCGCATAACTGTGCTTATGCGTAGAATAGGCCGAACGATTCCGAAGGCCATGTCGCGGGGTCGCGCGTATCGACGCCATACCGGGCGCAGATACGGCAGCGCACACGGCTCAGCGCTGGCCGGAATGATCCGCGAAGTGCGGCAGGTCGACCAGGCCGAAGAACTCGAAGGACACTGCGGCGTCCAGCAGCATGAGGAAGCTGATCGCTCCGAGTGTTCAGCCCGAGTGTTCAGCTCAACCCCTCGCGCGCGTTGCGCGTGATCTCCCGGCCGAGCCGCTCGGAATACGGCTTCAGGAACCGACCTGTGGTCATAAAGCCCAGCATGAGAGCTACCGGTGGCATGACGAAGAGCCCGTGTAGAGGAGCAAATCGGTAGCCACTGTGCGGCCGGCAGCCCAGCCCGCGTCATCAGCGCGATCACCCCGAGATACGGTACCACGGTGACCATCTCGACCATCGTGTCGGTGCCACCGCGTGCGATCAGCGCCGCGGGAACGAGCGCCTCCCCCTGCCCGGTACGCGGCATGATCCATGAGTAGGCGAAGAGGACGGTCCCGATCGCCCCCTCCGCTCGCATACGCTACCAGGCTCTCCAGCACCGGCTGCACGTACCCCAGCATCAGCACGCGGCCGGTCACGAGGTAGGTGGAGAACATCCCCGGAGCGTAGCTCAGAACCCAGACGTGAGCGACGGTGCTCGTGAGCAACAGGGAGATCGTCACCGCGATGGCCGATGGGTTCACCATATCCATCAGGGCCAGGACGAGAATCGGGCCGATGATCGACTCCATCTGCCCCCACGAACGCGCCGTCATCCGCTGAGCAGCCGCGCCAGGAAGCCGATGACCCCGCCGCCGAGCACCAGCCAGGCGGAGTTCACTCTGAAACGGAGCAAGAGCACGAGCGAGGCCAGCGCCAGTGCGGCCGTCAGTGGATCGACGATCGCTTCCCGGCCGAGTTGCCAGGAGACGGCCGCCATCAGCGCGAGCGCAGCCACGTTCACGCCGTCCAAAAGCGGTGCCGTCCACCGGGAGCCCCGGAGGCGCGGCACGAAGGGTTGGATCGCGGCGACGAACACGAAAGCGGGTAGGAAGATGCCGACCGTTGCCAGAACCGCGCCCGGCAGTCCAGCCACGAGATACCCGACGAACGTCGCCGTCGTGAAGACCGGACCGGGTGTGAACTGCCCGACGGCGATCGCGTCCAGGAGTTGCTGATCGGTGAGCCAGCCGAGGCGCTCGACGAAGTCGCGTCGCAGGAAGGCCAGGAGCACGTACCCGCTGCCGTAGAGCACCGCACCGATCTTGAGGAACGTGAGGAAGAGCTGCAGCAGACTCACCGGTACCGCCCCTGCGGTGGCAAGCGAGAGTGTGGGAAGCGGCAGGCTCCCGAGCGACACCAGCACCGCAGCCGAGCCACCGCTCCACCGCTGCCCGAGGCGCACCAGCAGGACCACGATCGCTCCGCCGAACAGGATCACGATCTCGTTGATTCCGAGGAAGTACAGGACCAGCGCCGCTAGTCCGACTGCGGCCAGGAAGACGCTGCGCACTGCGGTGCGGGCCAGACCCCAGAGTGCCTGGCCGACGATCGCGATGATGACCGGTTTGATGCCGTAGAGGGCCCACCCGACTTCGGGCAACGAACCCCAGCGGACGTACGCCCAGGCCAGCACCAGCACCAGCAGCGCAGCGGGCAGGATGAAGAGCGTCCCGGCAACGATCAGCCCGCGCCAACCGGACCGCAGATACCCGCAGTGAATCACCATTTCAGTCGAGTTCGGGCCGGGGATCAGGTTGGTGGCGCCGAGGAGGTCGAGGAAGTGCTGTTCGCTCAGCCAGCGTCGGCGAACGACCACTTCCTCGCGCAGCATCGCGATATGAGCAGCTGGTCCACCGAAGGCGAGGCAGCCGAGTTT
>Ga0065724_100620_pt1 | contig 11606 bp, 9 predicted proteins | sample TheenrcSG05JP960_FD_59111 | JGI IMG/M metagenome (GOLD analysis project Ga0065724, IMG submission 59111) | Thermophilic enriched microbial communities from mini bioreactor at UC Davis - Sample SG0.5JP960 | ecosystem: Engineered > Solid waste > Grass > Composting > Bioreactor | place: USA... | reverse complement strand
CCACTCGCACCGAGAGCCGCTCGTCCTGCACGACCGCGAAGGGTGGGCGCGCGATCACGGTGAAGAGCAGCGACGTACCGGGCGGGGCGAACCAGCGCCGTCCTTCGCGGCCCCGCCCTTCGGTCTGNTCCTCGGCCAGCACCACCGTACCAGCCGGCGCCCCCTCGAGCCGCCAGCTCCGCAGCGATATCCATCGTCGTCGTGACCCGCTCGTAGCGGTGGATGCGCCAGGCGACCATCGTCCGCGCTCACGCCCGCTCGTCGTCCTCGGTCCGCGTCACCGGTGCTGGGATNCGGCGCACGCGCAGTTTCCGCACCCGATTGCCGTCGATCTCCAGCACCGTCACCTCGAGCCCATCGACCGTGACCGACTCGCCGGGTTGCGGGATGTGCCCGAGGTGCGCCTGGACGAGGCCACCGATCGTCGAGGTCTCTTCGTCTTCGAGCGAGACACCGAAGATATCGGCGATCTCTTCCAGCGAGATCCGTCCGTCGACGATCGCTTCCTCGGCACTCACCCGCTCGACGAGCGGTGCTTCGACATCGTACTCGTCCTGGATCTCCCCGACGATCTCCTCGAGGACATCCTCGATGGTCACGATGCCGGCTGTCCCGCCGAACTCGTCGACCACGATCGCCATGTGGACGCGCTGGCGCTGCAGGTCACGCAGGAGCTCGTCGGCTCGCTTCGACTCCGGGATGAAGTACGCCTCGCGCATCACGTCGCCGACCTTGATCCCCTCGGCCGGTTCCAGCGCGAAGCGCAGGAGATCGCGGACGTGCACGATCCCGACGATCCGGTCGATCGTGCCCTGGTAGACCGGCAGCCGCGAGTGCTTGCTTTCCCGGGCGATCGCGATCGCCTCGCGCACCGACGCCTCGAACGGCACGGCGACGATATCGGTGCGCGGCACCATGATGTCGCGTGCCGTGAGCCGGTCGAGCCGCAGCGCTCGCTCGATGAGCTCCTCGGCCTCCTCGACCGCCTCCTCGTGCGTCACAGGAGCGGCACCCTCGGGCACGGCAGCGACCGGCGCCACCGGGATAACCAGCGCGACGATGCGCTCGACGAGGTCGCTGGCTGCCCGCAACGGTGCGCCGAAGCGTCCGAGCGTGACGNCGAGCGTGCGCGCTCGGCTACTCGGCAACGGGCGTCGGGCGAGCACGGCGAGCGGCAGCGCACTGGCCAGGACGACCAGCGCGACGACGGCCACTATCGCGGCGAACGCCAGCGGGTGGNCTGGCCACCAGAGCTGGCCCAGGCGCACCGCGAGCAGCACCAGNGCGAGGAACGCGACTCCTTGCACCAGNCGCACTGCCGGACGTGCCGTTCGCAGCTCGTCCAGGGCCCGCTCGCCGTTCCCGTTGGCGCTCTCGCTCAGTTCAGCGAGAAACTCGCGCAGTGAGCGACGGNTGGGCAAACAACTCGCCAGGTCGGCCAGCGCGGTGACAGCGAGGATCACCGCCAGACCTGCGAAGAGGATCAGTTCTATCCAGGGACTACTCAAGTGCACACTCCCGGGGTGGCCCCGCACGAAGCGGCGAGCGGTCAGGTGAAGAGTGCACTGATGCTCAAATCCTTATGGATGCGCATGATCGCTTCCGCCAGCAGCGGAGCGACCGTCAGCACCTCCACCTTNTCCGTGCACACCCCTTCCGGTAACGGAATCGTATCGGTCACGAAGACCTTTTCGATCGGCGAGGCCTGGATCCGCTCCAACGCGTTGCCGGCGAACACGCCATGCACCGCGGCAGCGAAGATGCGGCGGGCGCCACGCTCGCGCAAGAGCTCCGCTGCCTTGAGCAGGGTGCCGCCGGTCGCGATGATGTCGTCCACGACGACGACATCGCGTCCCTCGACATCGCCGACCATTTCCAGCATCTCGGCTTGCTCCGGGCTGGGCCGCTGCTTGGAGATGATCGCCAGACCGCCACCGGCCCGGCGCCGGAACTCATCGGCGCGCGTGACCGCCCCGGCATCCGGCGCCACGACCACGAAGTCCGCGAGGCCCAGTCGCCGGAAGTGGGCTGCCAGGATCGGCGTTGCGCGCAGATGGTCGACCGGAATATCGAAGAATCCCTCGATCGCCGGCGCATGGAGATCGATCGTCAGCACGCGATCCGCACCGGCGGTCGTGAGCAGGTTGGCCAGCAGCTTGGCGCTGATCGGCTCCCGGCCAGCCGTCTTCTTTTCCTGGCGCGCGTAGGCGTAGTACGGAATCACCGCGGTGATGCGCGCTGCCGAGGCTCGCTTCACCGCATCGAGCATGATCAACAGCTCCATGATGTTCTGGTTCACCGGCGCNCAGAGCGACTGGATGACGAACACGTCCGACCCGCGCACGTTCTCCTCCAGCCGGACCCGCGTCTCCCCGTCGCTCCAGCTGGAGACCTCGGCCCGGCCGAGCGGTGTCTCCAGCACGCTCACGATCGCCTGGGCCAGGCGTGGATTCGCGTTCCCGGCGAAAATCTGCAATCGGCCGTCCACCGTTCTATGCCCCCGTCTCTCCGTCACGCCGGGCCCGTCGCGACTCGATCGGCCGCGCTGGCACCCCGACCACGGTCGCACCGGGCGCGACGTCCTTCGTCACCACGCTCCCGGCACCGGTCCGCGCCCCCCGGCCNACCCGAACCGGCGCGACCAGCATCGTATCGCTCCCGATGAACGCCTCGTCCTCGATCACCGTGCGGTGCTTGGCCACGCCGTCGAAATTACAGGTGATCGTCCCCGCACCGATGTTCACCCGCTCGCCCAGCTCGGCATCGCCCACGTAGCTNACGTGCCCGATGCGCGTTTCGCGACCGACCCGTGCGTTCTTGAGCTCGGCGAAGTTCCCGATGTGCACGTCGTCCTCGACCACCGTTCCCGGNCGNAGGTGACTGTAGGGGCCGACGTGCACCCGTGCCCCGAGCACCGACTCCTCGACCACCGAGGCGACCACCGCGCTCTCCGGCCCGATCACGCTGTCGCGCACGACGGCGTGCGGGCCGATACAGGCGCCGCTGGCGATGCGGGTACGACCGCGCAGGATCGTGAACGGCTCGATCCGCGCGTCCGGCTCGATGACGACCTCCGGCTCGATCCAGGTCGTCGCCGGGTCGACGACCGTCACCCCGGCACGCTGGTGCGCCTGNACGATGCGGTCGCGCAGGATCGCCTCGGCCCGGGCCAGATCGACCCGGTCGTTGACGCCGAGCGCCGTCTCCGGCGGCGCGACGACCGTGATCACCGGTTCCGTCGAGTGCGCACTGGCTGCAGCCAGCGCGACGAGCGCCGTGTGGTAGTACTCGCCNGAAGGACTGCGCGGCACCTGCGGGAGCGCACGCNCGAGCCATGCTCGCTGNTAGAGCGTCGCTCCGCTGACCACCTCGACCGGTCCGGCGTAGCGGGTCGTATCCTCGCGCGCCTCGACGACACCCGTCACCCGCCCCTGCTCGTCCCGCTGGATGCGCCCGTAGGCAGCTGGGTCGGGCAGGACCGTCGTGAGCACGGCAGCCAGCGGCNGCTTCTCCTGGGCCACTGCCCAGAGACGCTCCAGATCCTGCCCCGTGAGCAAGGGATGATCGCCGAAGACGAGCAGCACCCAACCGATCTCGGCACGCAGCCGCGGCAGCGCTTGGGCCAGCGCGTGGGCCGTGCCGAGCGGCTCGGTCTGGTAGACGACCTCCCAGCCCGGCGGCACGATGGCGCACAGCGCGGCCTTGGCAGGGCTCGTTACCAGGATCCGCTGGAGCGCAGGGAGCGGCTGGAGCGCGTCGAGGACGTAGGAGATCAACGGCCGCCCGGCGAGCGGATGCAACTCTTTCGGCGTTCGGGAACGCATCCGCCGTCCCCAACCCGCCCGCGAGGACGACCACCGCAAGTGTTTCGCCACTCGCCGTTTGCGTTGCGTCAGGCTTCTCGTCCACTTCCGTCGTCTGGTCGGGTGCGCCCGGTCAGCGAACGGCAGGGCGCACCACCCGGCTGGCGGGCCAGGATTCGAACCTGGAACAAGGACTCCAAAGGCCCCTGTGATACCGTTTCACCACCCGCCAATGTCGTAACCATTGTCTAGCCTACACGCTTGCCGCCCCGGCTGTCAACCGCGCCTGCCGGCGCGACCGCACGCNGCCGACGGCACCGGCCTACCGCATCGCGCAACCCGCAGCTGCGCTCCCACGCCGCGCAGCACTTTCTGGATTCCAGGCAGCCCAGCCGCCCCTAGGACCCACGGTGACGCGCCCGCGAGTGCCCCGTACCGCGGCCNGGTCGCTGCGAGCACTCTCGCNTCCACCGCCAGCGGGACTTCTTTCCTAACCGCATCGGCTTGCCGCNGGTCGTTCCCCCTCGTAGACTGCCGGTGGAGGCGGCGATGGCCGAGACGCGTGACACCACGACCTTCACCGAGCGGCTNCGGANCACNGTCGAGCGCTGCCGGGCAGAACTCGGCGAGACCGGCCGCTCGCTGGAGGAAATCGAGCTCCTGCTCGCGCAGACGGCGAGCGAGGTCGAGCGGGCNAGCCAGCGCGAGATCCAGCTGAGCGCCCGCCTGCGCGAGATCGAGACCAACTTGGAGGCCTATCCGCGCAGCGAGATCCGCGACGCCTACCGCACGGTCCACGAGGCGACGCTCCGGCTCTTCATGCTGCGCAACCAGCTCGAACTGCTCGAGGAGCGCCGGCAGAGCCTGCTCCAGTACCAGGAACGCCTGCGTGACCTCCTGGCCCTGGCCGAGGAGCAGCTCCAGGCGGCACGCGAGCGCGAGCGGACCGGTGAGCGACGCACCCGGCTGCTNACCGCTCCGGAAGGGCTGGTCGCACCCGAGGAGGTTCTCCTCGCGGCCGAGCGTGAGCGGGCCAGCGTGCGGCGGAACCTCGAGCACGAGCTGGCGCAGCTCCTCAGCGCGCTCGCCCTCGAGATCGAGGTCTGCCTCCAGCTCGAGCGACAGGGCTCCGCTGATTTGCGGNTCGAGCTGCTCCGCCTGCGCGAGATGGCGAGCGAGGCGGTGCGCGGGCTGCGGCGCACGCTCCTCGAGCTCGCGCCCGGCCTGCTCGACGAAGTCGGGCTCACCGAGACGCTCCGCCGNTACGTGCAGGAGCTGGCGCGACTCACCCGTCTCGAGCGTGCCGAGGTGCAGGGCCCCGAGCAGGACACGGCCCTTCCTCAGCCGTTCCCGTTGCTCGTCTACCGCCTGCTCCAGGAACTGGNGCTNCGGCTGGCCCGNCAACCGGGNNTCACNGNACTNCGGATCGACATCCANTACGAGCCNGCNCAGGTNGTNGCGCACCTCGAGGCNGCCGGNCCNGCACCGCTCGAACCGCTGCCACCGCTCGACCNGGTACTCGCCGAGCGACTCCACCAGCTGGACGCNACCCTGACCGAGGAAGCAGTCGCCCCCGAGCGGTTGCGCCAGACCCTGCTCGTTCCCCTGACCTGAGCACCACCCCTACCTGGCGCCTCCTCCTACCCGTCCTCCCCCGATCGGTTCACGACGAAGTTCCCGCTGTGTGTCGAGACAAGCGCATCTACTGACTGGGCGTTCCGACGCCGTAGGGTGTGGGTAGACACCCGACACGACCGCACCTGGCTGCGCCAGCGAGAGGGGAGGTGACGACCGAGACGAGCGGCACCAGGGGGTCGGGAGCACGGGAAGTCGCTGGAGTCGTCGATGCCGGGCCGTTATCGGTCGGCGTGGATCATCGGAAGGAGTCAACGACGATGCGGTATCTCTACGACATCCTCGCCTGGTACGAGGTGCAGAAGCAGCGGGCGATGGAGCAGGCCAAGGCAGCCCTCGAAGGCCAGGGCCTGGTCGAGTACGCGCTGATCATCGTTCTCGTCTCGATCGCGGTTATCGTCGCGCTCACCGCGCTTGGGGACGAGATCGTAGCCGTATTCGAAGACATCACGGGCGAACTTCAGAACCGATAGTATGGCACGCCTTCACGACAAGTGTGCCGGGCAGGCACTCACGGAGCTAGCTTTGATTCTCTTGTGTGCCGCTCTCGTGACCATCGCCGCGGTAGCCGTTTTCGGTAACAGGCTTGAGGAGTTGTACTTCGAGGCTACTGCGAACCTGTTCGGCTCGTGAACGGGACGCTCCGCACCGGGCGACCGGGCGGGGCGTTCTGTCACGCACCGCCAGCGAACGGCGAGCGGCGGGTTCGGCCACCCGCCGCTTTCCGTTGGCCAGCCGTCCCGCACTCAGACACCGAGGACTTCCTTGATCCGCTCGAAGAACCCCTTGCGGTGCACCTCGCGCACGTCCGGTCGCTCGAGCGACTCGGCCAGCTCCGCGAAGAGCTCCCGCTGGCGCGGCGTCAGCTCGGTCGGTACCACCACCCGCACGGTGACGATGAGATCGCCGCGCCGGCCGCTGCCGAGCTCCGGCGCCCCCTTGCCGCGCAGGCGGAAGCGCTGGCCCGGCTGCGTCCCGGGCGGGATCGTCAGCACCACCGGCCCGTCGACCGTCGGGATCTCCACCTCGCCACCGAGCGCGGCCTGCGCCACATTGATCGGCACGTCCAGATAGAGCGTCGACCCTTCCCGCCGGAAGAACTCGTGCGGTCGCACCCGGACGTGGACGTAGAGATTCCCCGGTGGCGCACCAGGCTCACCGTGCTCGCCCTCGCCGGTGAGTCGCAACGTCGCCCCGTCCTCGATCCCGGCTGGGATCTCGAGCCGCACCGTGCGCCGGCGCACCGTGCGACCGCGACCGCGGCAGGTCGGGCAGGGATCCGAGACCACGCGCCCTTCGCCGCCGCAGTGGCTGCAGGTCGTCGCCGTGATCATCGCGCCGAGGATCGTCTGCTGGTAGCGCCGGACCTGGCCGGTGCCTCCGCAGACCGGGCAGGTCGTCGGTCGGGCGCCGTGGCGCATGCGCGTGCCGCGGCAGTCCGGACAGACCTCGAGCCGGTCGATCTCGATCTCCTTCTCGGCGCCGCGCAAGGCCTCCTCGAAGTCCAGCTCGAGCGTCACCTCGAGGTCGGCACCACGGGCTGGCCGGCGGCGGGCGGTGCCAGTCATCTCGCCGAAGAACGAGTCGAACAGGTCGGTGAAGAGCGAGCCGAAGCCGAAGGGGTCGGCACTCGGCCCGGTTCCGGCACCGACGCCGGCCTGGACACCGGCGTGGCCGAAGCGGTCGTAGGCCGCGCGCTTGTCCGGGTCGCTGAGCACCTCGTAGGCCTCGTTGATCTCCTTGAACTTCTCCTCGGCGTCCGGCGACTTATTGACGTCCGGGTGGTACTGCCGGGCGAGTCGCCGGTAGGCGCGCCGGATCTCCTCCTGCGTCGCCGTCCGGCTGACCCCGAGCACCTCGTAATAGTCGCGCTTCGCGCTCATCCGCGCACCCCTGCTCATCGGGCGACACCCGCACCCGTCAGGTCTGATATGGAGTATAGCAAGGTTCCCATCCGCTTCGGCGGGAGAGTCCGTAGCGGGCACTGCCTGTCCCGCTCGGCTGGGGCGACCTGACCGAGCGGTCGGCTCCCGGAGCGTAGCTGACGCAGGCACGGACGCGACGGCCTTTCACCCAGTACTGGTCACCAGCCGGTGGCGAGAGCGGTCAGCCCGCCTGCAGCTCTGTCCAGATGCGGTCGTACTTGACGTAGTCCGGCCCGAGGTCGCGGAACCACTGGAGGCGCCGCCAGGTCGCGTCGTCGAGGTAGATCGCTGGATCCGTCGCGAGGTCCGGATCGAGCAAGCCGCGCGTCCGGGCTGTACGGTTCGGACTCGCGTAGCCGACGTAGGCCGCGTTGCGAGCGGCGATCTCCGGCCAGCAGAGGAAATCGATGAACACCATGGCGGCGTACGGGTGTGGGGCGCCCTTGACGACACAGAGGTTGTCCTGCCAGACAGCGCACCCCTCCTGTGGGATGACGTAGCGGATGGTCGGCTTCTCGCGCTTGGCCAGGATCGCCTGCCCCGTCCAGCAGTGGGCGATCACCGCCTCGCCCGCGACGAGGAGCTCGTCGTTGTTCTCGCTGGTGTAGGAGAGGACGTATGGTTTCTGCGCCTTCAGGACTGCGAGGGCACGGTCGAGGGCCTCGTCGCTCGTCTCGTTGAGCGGATAGCCGAGCCAGAGCAAGGCAGCCGCGATCGTCTCCCGGTAATAGCCGTGCATCACGAGCTTGCCGCGTACCGCCTCGGCCGGCTCGAAGAGCGCCTGCCAGCTGGAGAGTCCCTCGCCGAGCACGGCAGTATCGTACGCATAACCGGAAGTCGCCCCAGAAGTATGGGACACTGTAGCGATTACCGGGGTCGAAGGGGCCGTTCAGGTTGTTCGGATCGATGTGCTCGATCGCGCGGATCACCGAGCGGTCGAGTTCCTGGAGGAGGCCGAGTCCGACCGCGATCTGCACGGCGTAATCGGTCGGCACGACGATATCGTAGCCCAGGCCCCCTTGCTGGAGCTTGGCGATCGCCTGCTCGTTCGTCTCGTAGGTATCGATCGTGACCTTGACGCCGGTGAGCTGCTCGAAGTCGGCCAGGACATCGGGGTCGATATAGTCGCCCCAGTTGAAGACGGCGAGCTCGCGCTCCAAGCGACTCCGGTCGATGTACGGTGGCAGCTTGAGCGCGCTGGTGACGACGGTTGGACTCCCAGCGGCTGGTGACCGGGTCGGCGGCACCGTCGGTTCGGTCACGCCTTCCCGGCAGGCATGGAGCAAAGCGGAACCAGCCAGAGCGAGAGCGGCCAGGAAGGATCGTCGCGAAACGCGTCTCGTCACCATGGCGGCTGCCTAACCTTTCTCATTCGGACGCCACAGAAGAATAGTAGGGGAGACGAAGCACCGTACAAGCCCCGTTCGGAAAAGGCCGCGCGTGCACCGAGCCTATGGGACCAGCTCGGCAACACTGTCGAGTGCGCCGGACAGCGGCTGTTTCGCTGGCGAGGAGCTGCGCAGTGCCACGTCGGGGAGTCTCGCCCCGGTGTAGCGTACCCTCGCCGGCACCACCGAACTGCAGCTCGGCCGAGCCTTCCCTGTCCTGGTTCGACCTTTTGAGCCCTCATCGGTACCGCCGCAACGACTCGGCGATCGGCTGCGCTGAGGACGTCATCCCCGTTTCAAGCCCTCATAGGTACTGCCAAAACTCGATGCTTCCCCCTTTCTCAACTCCTATTCCCATTAGTTTCAAGCCCTCATAGGTACTGCCAAAACTAGGGCGATGGCAGCAGCCGCCGCCGCGGAGCAGGTTTCAAGCCCTCATAGGTACTGCCAAAGCGCCGAGACGTGGGCTGCAGCCGAAATCGTCCAGAAGTTTCAAGCCCTCATAGGTACTGCCAAAGCTCTGGATTCACCTCCGTAACGAGCTCATTGCGCTTGGCGTTTCAAGCCCTCATAGGTACTGCCAAAACGCCGCGGACGTACCGGACTGCGCGGGCGAGTTCCCGGTTTCAAGCCCTCATAGGTACTGCCAAAACGGCTTCGAGCTGGTGGAGCTCGAGGAGCTCGAAACGCGTTTCAAGCCCTCATAGGTACTGCCAAAACCGAAACCGCAACCGCGTGCCGGACACTGAGCCCAGTTTCAAGCCCTCATAGGTACTGCCAAAACTCGCCCGCGCCGCCACCGTTTCGCCGTACTCCTCACGTTTCAAGCCCTCATAGGTACTGCCAAAACCACTCGTCCGTGCCGGGTTCCTCGAGTGCGACGGCGAGTTTCAAGCCCTCATAGGTACTGCCAAAACGCGCGCAGCCCAGCGCGCTCGCGAGGAGATGCTCGCAGTTTCAAGCCCTCATAGGTACTGCCAAAACGGAAGCGGGCCCGGGCGCTCTTCGGTGGAACGCGGGTTTCAAGCCCTCATAGGTACTGCCAAAACTAGAGGAGATCGTGAAGGAGGTGGTCCATGCGCACCGGTTTCAAGCCCTCATAGGTACTGCCAAAACATTCGATCCATGCCATTGCGCACCTCCGGTGTGGTGGTTTCAAGCCCTCATAGGTACTGCCAAAACAAATCGTGGGACAGGGCCTCGCCAACGGCGGGCCCGTGTTTCAAGCCCTCATAGGTACTGCCAAAACCGTTCCGCCGACGGCACGCTCACCGTGCACGACTGGGTTTCAAGCCCTCATAGGTACTGCCAAAACCCAGTCGCGCGGGCGCCAGACGTAGCACTCGACGCGTTTCAAGCCCTCATAGGTACTGCCAAAACAGGAGGACCAACCGGTGAACGTCCTCCATGTCCCACGTTTCAAGCCCTCATAGGTACTGCCAAAACTCGTGATCCAGTCCTGGATCCCGTTGAAGAAGTCATGTTTCAAGCCCTCATAGGTACTGCCAAAACCGCATCCTCGGCTGTGACCGGCGCACCATCAGCCGGGTTTCAAGCCCTCATAGGTACTGCCAAAACAACCTCTCGCGTGCAGCGCGCATCCTCGGCTGTGACGTTTCAAGCCCTCATAGGTACTGCCAAAACCCCGTTCCGTTCTGATGGGGTGACCGATGAGCGAGAGTTTCAAGCCCTCATAGGTACTGCCAAAACGTCCCCGCCGCCGATGAGGATGTAGGAGAGCCGGGTTTCAAGCCCTCATAGGTACTGCCAAAACTGGGGCGCAGATCGCGACGGTCGTCGACCAGGAGAGGTTTCAAGCCCTCATAGGTACTGCCAAAACGGTGTGCCCACCGTGCCGCTCGCAACGAGCGTGAGCGTTTCAAGCCCTCATAGGTACTGCCAAAACCGACTTCGTCTACGCCCAGCGGCGGCTCCAGAAGATGTTTCAAGCCCTCATAGGTACTGCCAAAACCCTCCTCGGAGGAGGTAACCTGGTGCCAGAGCCCCTGTTTCAAGCCCTCATAGGTACTGCCAAAACGGCCTATCGGTGACCGTACCGGATTTCGGGATCCAGGTTTCAAGCCCTCATAGGTACTGCCAAAACCTGAAGTCCAGTTCAAGTTGTTCTTGTAGCCATTTTGTTTCAAGCCCTCATAGGTACTGCCAAAACGCAGGCTGGCGGCGCGGACTCGTCGATCGATGCTGAGTTTCAAGCCCTCATAGGTACTGCCAAAACTGAAAGTTACAGTCACCGCCGATGCCCGGGTGCGCGTTTCAAGCCCTCATAGGTACTGCCAAAACAAGCGTGGCCGCAAGAACCGTATCGCTTCCACAGTCGTTTCAAGCCCTCATAGGTACTGCCAAAACCAAAACCGTTACAGTTTCCCACTGCTGCTGCTGCAAGGTTTCAAGCCCTCATAGGTACTGCCAAAACGAGTGCTTCCTCGGTGTCGCCCGCGCGGACACCGAGTTTCAAGCCCTCATAGGTACTGCCAAAACGTACTGAGCGACGCCTGGATCTTCGCAATGATCGTCGTTTCAAGCCCTCATAGGTACTGCCAAAACGAACCCCGTGACGGTGGCTGTCGCCTCGAGTGCGAGGTTTCAAGCCCTCATAGGTACTGCCAAAACGTCATGCCACGGGGAGTCGTCGAGGTACATGGAGCAGTTTCAAGCCCTCATAGGTACTGCCAAAACGCCCGACCAGGTCTGCGACTGCTGCTCCATCATGCGTTTCAAGCCCTCATAGGTACTGCCAAAACACTGAACTCCAGCAGGACCTCATCGGAGTACCCTTCGTTTCAAGCCCTCATAGGTACTGCCAAAACGCTGCCTGCGACGTCGCAGGCAGCGGG
>Ga0065724_102100_pt1 | contig 11646 bp, 8 predicted proteins | sample TheenrcSG05JP960_FD_59111 | JGI IMG/M metagenome (GOLD analysis project Ga0065724, IMG submission 59111) | Thermophilic enriched microbial communities from mini bioreactor at UC Davis - Sample SG0.5JP960 | ecosystem: Engineered > Solid waste > Grass > Composting > Bioreactor | place: USA... | reverse complement strand
CCCCTTCCCGTGGAGACACGGGAAGAGGGCTTTTTCTTTGCCTCTTCGTTTTCGCAACCGCACATTTCCGCGATGGATGGCGTGATTCTGCAAAAATTTGGCTCGTTTTCACAATGACACCGTTTTCAAAAAAAATATAATGAGAAGAAGACTGGAGGCGATATTCCCTCGTTCGAAGGGGAAAGGGTGGTACCGTGTCGGAAATCAAGGAAGTGCTTGTCTATCACCACAGCCATCTTGACGTCGGATACACTCACGTCCAGCCGATTCTGTGGGAGCTGCAACGGGATTACATCGATCAGGCGATCGACCTGTGCGAACAAACGGAGGACTGGCCCGAGGAGGTCCGGTTTCGCTGGACCTGTGAAGCCACCGCGCCCGTCCTGAAGTGGCTGGAATCTTCGTCGGACAAGCAAATCGACCGTTTCCGCCGCTATTTGCAAAACGGGCAGATTTGCCTGACCGCCATGCCGATGCACACGGCGCCGCTGTGCACGGCGGAACAGCTGGCGCGCATGCTTTACCCGGTGCGGCTGCTGAGGGAACGGTTCGGGATCGCGCTGCGGACGGCTGTCAATCACGATATCAACGGGCAGCCCTGGACGTTGTCCCAGCTCCTGCTGGATGCGGGAATCGAATTGTATATTACCGGGATCAACATCCATTTCGGCGGGATCCCGCTTCGCCGTCCGCTTGCGTTTCGCTGGCGCTCGCCGGACGGCAGGGATTTGCTGGCCTTCAACGGCGAACATTACTCCCTGCTGACGCAAATTTGCCGTTTGTGGGAGAAAAACACGGAGGTCATGCAACGGGGGCTGGACCGCTACCTTGCCCGGCTCCGGTCGCAAGGATATCCTTACGATTTTGTCTTTTTGTCCGCCACGAACGTCCCGATGCTCGACAATACGCCTCCCGACAGGGAATTGCCCGGGCTGATGCGACGTTGGAACGCGGAGGGACGGGGGCCGCGCATGCGGTTTGCCACGCCCGAAATGCTTCTTGAGCGTCTGCGGCGCGTTCCCGCCTCCGACATCCCGGTTTGCGCGGGAGACTGGACCGATTATTGGAATTTCGGCGCGGGCAGCGCGGCGTATGAAACGGGATTGAGCCGCAGGACGAAGCTCAGCCTGCAGTGCGTCGAGTTGCTGGAAGCTTTCCGGCCGGACGGGACCGAGCACGAGAGAAAGCTGAAAGCTGAAGCGTGGGAACAGACCCATTTGTACGACGAGCATACCTGGGGGGCCAACATTTCGGTCGCCGACCCCGATTCCCCCATCACGCAAACCCAGTGGATGCACAAGGCCCACACGGCCTACCAGGCGAACAGTCTGGCGCTCTTCCTGCTCGCCAGGCAACTGGAGCGGCTGGCGGACAATCCGTTGCAATCCGGGAAGCCGGAAGGCATCCTGCTGGTGAATCCGACCCATGTCGTTCAAACGGTGGATTTGCGCGTTCCCGACGAATTTGCGGGCGAAGACCGGCACACGGCGTCGGGCCGTTTTCAAGTGACGTGGATGTTCACCGACTCCGACTGGACGAAACCGTCCTCCGGCAGGGTGACGCTGGCGCCGTTCAGCTGGAAGATCATTCCGCTCGCTTCCCTCAAGCCGGAAACGGCGGCGGAAGAAGACGTCTCGGTAACGGAAACGGAAACCGTCGCCGTTCGGGAAACGCTTGGCGAACTGCGGACCGTTCGCCGGATCCGGTCGGTGGAAAGCCCGTACTACCGCCTGACATTCGACGAGGTCACCGGCCGCATTACCGGTTTGCTGGACAAGCGGAGCGGCTGGCAGGTGCTCGATCCGGACAGCGAATGGACGTTTTTCCAGTTTGTCCGCGAAAGCGTGGATCCGCTCAGGGCGCCGCCGGCGCGGACAGTCCTGTTTCCGCGCGACGTGGAAAAATGCAACGACACCATCAGTTGCTGGAATCACGACTGGCCCGCCAAAAGAACGGGGGCGGACCGCCTGACCGGAGTCCGTACGGTGCGGCACGCCTCGGGCGTCACCCTGGAACTGGCCTGGGAAGCGCCCGGCGTGGAAGAACTCGTCCAGCGGATCACGCTGTTCAGCCACCGCCCTGCGATCGAACTGGTCGCGCAGTTCCGGAAAAAGGATGTCCGCGAGCCGGAAGCGATTTATTTCGCTTTTCCCTTGAACATGGACAATTGGACCGCGGTGTTCGATACCGCCGGCACCTTCGTCGAGCTGGACCGTGAACAGCTGCCCGGGGTCTGCCGGGATTGGGTGACCGTGGACCGCACGGTATCCGTGTTCAACCAAAAAGGCGGCGTCACGCTGGCCTGTCCCGACGCGCCCCTCGTGATGATCGGCGGATTTCACTTCGGCCGGGAGAACGCATCGATCGACAAGAGCGGGCGGCCGCTTTTGCTCGCGTGGCCGGTCAACAATTACTGGGACACCAATTTCCGGGCTTCCCAGCCGGGCAAGCTGTCGTTCCGCTATGAGCTGACCACGATCGACCGTTTCGACCCGGAGCGGGCCATCGAATTTGGTCTCACCGCAGCCCGCCCCGTACAGCTGTTTCCGGTGATCCGCTGCGGGGAGGAAAAGTCCGGCACTTTCCTCCAGGTGCGCGGCCAGGGCGCGGTTCCCTTCCACGTGAAACGGGCGGAAGACGGAAACGGCGTGATCATCCGGTTGCAGAACGTGACCGAACGGGAAACCGACGTGACCGTCGGCATTCCGGGGGCGTCCGTCCAGACGGCCTATCTTTGCAGTGCCCTGGAGGAAAACCTGGAGCCCCTTCCGGTGTCGGATGGGGAAGCGAAACTGCGACTGTATCCTCGCCGATGGGTCACCCTTCGGATCGTCGCGGAAAACCAATAAAAAAGGAGGCATCCGCAGGGATGCCTCTTTTTTATTTATGGTACGCCGTCACGACATGGCAGACAACGCCGCGGCGGGGAGGCGCGGACTATGCGTCGGCGGCGTATTCGTCCGGCAGCGAACCGATCTCCCCGCTTTTGATCCGACGGACGAATTTTCCCGGCGTAATGCCCGTTTCGGCTTTGAACACTTTCGTGAAGTAATGCACGGATTCGAATCCCGTTTCCTGCGCCACGCGCTTGATGGAATAGTCCGTGTTGCTCAGCAAATGGATCGCCCGTTTGATCCGCTCTTTCCGGACGTAGCAGAAGAACGTTTTCCCCAATTCGGTGGAGAACAGCCGCGACAGATGCCGTTCCGAAATGTGCAAATAATTGGCCACTTCCCGAAGTTTCAGCGAATGGGACAGGTTGTCGCGGATAAACAGCTTTGCCCGGTAAAGCGTGGTGGAAGAAGGCCTGTCGCGCCGGATCCGGGATTTGCGGGAACGCTCGTGAAACAACCCCTCGAATGACACGAGCAAACTGTAAGCGAGGGGCACGACGCATTCCGCGAACGCCGGCCGGTTTCGCGCGGCCTGTATCATAAGCGACCGCCAAAGCATCGCTTCGGGCAGGTCGTGGGCGTCCGGAATGTAAACCCTGGAAGAGACGGCGAAATGCCGGAACAGTTCGACAAATTCGGGCGACGATTCCTGTTCGACGACTTCAAAGGCGACGAACACGATGTACAGTCCCTTTTGGCTCAAAATCTCGGTGCCGGATGTTCGGCCGCGAGATGAACATCACGCCGGAACGGAGCGGGTACTCGTCGTCTCCGTCTCGATACAGGCCTTCCCCGTCCATGATGTAGCAAACTTCAAAAAACGAATGCTTGTGCAGGGGATTGTCGTAATGGTCGATATCCGTGCCCCAATAATGGACGAAGAACGAAAGATTGTCCCCTTTCAGATGAATGGCGCGATCGTTTAAAAAATTCAGGCTGTTGGTGACCTCCTGAGGGGTCAATTGCAGGTGCAGCATCGTCTCCCTCCCCGTGTGCGGATGCGCTTTCAGTATAGCGGAAGGGGATGGCACAAGACAATGAAATTCCGCATGGATGTCCGCATATTGCAAAAATGTGTCTGAACGCCGCAAAGACAGGGAACCGGGAATCTTGCTATAATTCGAACCGAAGAAAGCGGATACATCAGGGTGTATCCATCTGAAGGGAGTCGTGCGGAAGCAGATGTTTGCGGCAGCAAACCGCAATGCCGTGGGCGTTCTTGGCCGGGGCCGGGCCCCGATGGGAAAGAGGTTCAGGAAAGGGTTGTATCTGGCCTTTGTTTACGGGCTTCTCATCGGAATCGGAAGCCTTCTGTTGCTGCCGTTTTTCTGGATGCTTTCCACCTCGCTCAAAGGCCGGGAGGGCTTGTTTGTGCTTCCTCCCCAATGGATCCCGGACCAATTTCGGTGGCAAAACTACGTGGATGCGGTGCAAGCGTTTCCTTTTCTTCGTTATACGCTCAATACGCTTTTGATTACCGGGAGCACGATGCTCGGCACGCTTCTTTCTTCATCGATAGTGGCGTATTCCTTCGCCAGGCTGCGCTGGCCGGGCCGGGACGTCTGGTTCGTGATCATGCTGAGCACCCTGATGCTGCCGGGGCAGGTGACGATGATTCCGGTGTTCATTCTCTTCAAAAACCTGGGCTGGGTCGATACCTATCTCCCGCTCATTGTGCCCAGCTTTTTTTGGCGCCGCTTTCAGCATCTTTTTGCTGCGGCAATTTTTCCTGACCATTCCGAAAGAATTGAGCGATGCGGCGAAAATCGACGGCAGCCCCGAAATCGGCATTTACTGGCGCATCTTTTTGCCGCTTTCGGCTCCCGCGCTGGCGACCATCGCCATCTTCACCTTCATGGGGGCGTGGAACGATTTCCTGGGGCCGCTGATCTATCTGAACGATCCCGACAAATTCACCCTGGCGCTCGGGCTGAGGTCGTTCCAGCAGGCTTTCGGAACCCGATGGAACGTGATGATGGCCTGCTCGATCATCGTCATGCTGCCGACGCTGCTGCTGTTCTTTTTCTTTCAACGATATTTCATCGAAGGCATCACGCTTACCGGCATCAAGGGATAGAAAACGGGGATCCCCTTTTCCGGTTTGATGCGCCGTCCGGGAGGTGAAGAATTTTTCGAAAAGAGACGGGAATATGTGGAAGCCGATTTTTGTTCCATGTCCGAGATTGCAAGGAGGGGCCATGCATGAGAAAAACGTTGGGTTTGCTGGCGTCCGTTATTTTGCTGTTGTTCCTGGTCACGGCGTGCGGCGGCGACGGCGGCGAAGCGTCGTCCACCGCCTCTCCCTCGGGAAGTTCCGCCGCACCCGCCGCATCCGGGGCGCCGCAGGGCGGCGAAACGGGCAGGGAGCCGGTCACGATCCAGTTCTGGCACATTTTCACGGACGGGCCGGCGAAGGACCTGTACAACCAGCTGATTGACGATTTTCAGAAGCAATACGACTGGATCACGGTCGAACAGCTGGCCGTCAACTTCTTCGATTACGGCGCGAAAATCTCGACGGCTCTGGCGGGCGGCAGCGGGCCGGATATCGCGCTGGCCGGAACGGGGGACCAGACGTTCCACGACAGAGCCCGGGCCAACGCGATTCTCCAACTGGATCCGTTCATCCAGCGGGACAATTGGGATATGAACCAGTATTTCCCGGTCCTTACGGAGCGGGTGAAGTTCAATGGGGCTTATTATCAGATGCCGCTCGAAACCGACGTCCGGGTCCTTTACTATAACAAAAAGATGTTCCGGGAGGCGGGCCTCGATCCCGACAAACCGCCGACCAACTGGGCCGAGCTGGAGCAATACGCCGAAAAGCTGACCAAATGGAACGACAAAAACATGCTGGAGCAGATCGGATTCGCACCGGCCCTCGGGAATCTGGGATTCTGGACGCTGGCCTGGACGAACGGCGCCGAATTTTTCGACGCAGAGGGCAATCCGACCATCGACACTCCGGAAGCGCTGGAAGCGTTGGAGTTTTGGATCCGGATGCAGAACAAATACGGCGACAAAGCGTTCAGCGCCTTCCAGACGCAGGCCGGGTCGCTCGGTTACAGCCCGTTCATCGGGGAAAAAGTGGCGATGATCGTGGACGTCAACTACCTGATGGAAGAAATCGAAGTGTACAACCCCGACCTGGAATACGGCATTGCGCCGATTCCCTACCAGAAGAAGCCGGCTTCGTGGTCGGCCGGATGGAGCCTGGAACTGGTGGACAACAAGGACCCGAGGAAAGCCGACGCCGCGTGGGAACTGATGAAGTATCTCACCGGCAAGGACGTGCAGATGCGCATCCGCCAAACGTTCAATTCGCTGGTCGCGAACCAGGAAGCGGCCATGGCGCCCGAATTCATGAACGACCCGAACTGGAAAATCGTCGTCGAACAGATGCAGCATTCCCGGTTTCTGCCGCTGCCGGAAGAAGCGCTGTCGTGGGCTTCCTTTTTGAACAAAAATCTGGAGGCCGCCATGCACGGGGGAATGACGCCGAAACAGGCGCTGGAAAAAACGCAGCGGGAAACGGAACAGGAAATCGCCAACTACCGGAAGACCCATGGCGGCAAATGAACCGGTTGCCTCTCCTTTCCGCCGCCGGGCGGACAGGGGAGGCGGCCGATCGGGAGGAAAAGCGGCATGAGCAGGCGGAAACGGACGCTCGGCCTTGCCCGGAAGGAAGCGATCACCGGCTATCTGTTTTTTTCGCCCTGGCTGATCGGTTTTCTGGTGTTTACGGTGGGCCCGGTGCTGTTTTCCTTTTATGTCAGCTTCACCGAGTACGACACCTTCAACCCGCCGAGATGGATCGGGCTGATGAATTACAAGGTGCTGTTCTTTGACGATCCGCGCTTCGGGAAAAGCCTGTACAACACGATCTACTACGTCGTCTTCAGCGTGCCGCTGCACATCGTGCTGGGGGTGCTGCTGGCGGTGCTCATGAACCAGAAAGTGCCGGGTATCCGGTTTTTCCGGACCGTATTTTTTCTGCCCAGCGTCGTTTCCGGCGTGGCCGTGGCCCTGCTGTGGATTTGGCTTCTGGAGCCGACGTTCGGGCTGATCAACACGATGCTCGGCTACATCGGCATCGAGGGTCCCGGCTGGCTGACCGACGAGGACTGGTCCAAACCTTCGCTGATCCTGATGGGGCTTTGGGGGATCGGCGGCAGCATGATCATTTACCTGGCCGGTCTTCAGGGAATTTCGCGGGAGCTGTACGAAGCGGCGCGCGTCGACGGCGCCGGGGTGATCCGGCAGTTTTGGAACATCACCGTCCCTTTGCTCACGCCGACGATTTTCTTCAACCTGATCATGGGCATTCTCGGCGGATTCCAGGTGTTCCTGCAGGCCTACGTGATGACCAACAGCGGCGGGCCGAACGATTCGACGCTGTTTTACGCGCTCTATCTGTACATCCGGGCGTTCGTGGAACTGAAGATGGGCTACGCTTCGGCGATGGCCTGGGTGCTTTTGGTCATCACGCTGTTCTGCACGCTGCTCGTGTTCAGGTGGGGCCGGACCTGGGTGTATTACGAAGGGGCGGAACCCCGGTAACCGGAAAAACGGACGGGCAGCATGAGAAAGGAGGTTCTNAATGGGCGCAATCAAAAAGATCGTCACGGCCGCTTTCGCCGCGGCCGCCCTGCTGGCGGGTACCATCACGTACGCCCCCGACCGGACGGCGAGCGCCGGCATCCCGCCGCTGAAAGCCGTACCGGCTCCGGAATGGGACAATCTGTTCAAGCGGACCACGGGCTGGCTGGGCGCGGACGGGGTCTATTCCATCCCGCTCAACGGCAACCGGCAAATCGGCAGCGCCACGGCCGAGACGAAAACGTTCTGGACGTTCGCCGACACCAACATCGGATCGGTGGATCCCGAGACGTTTGAATTTTTGGCGGACTGGACGGGGACGCGCAATTCGGCGGCCGTGATGACGGGCAAAACCCCGACGCCTGAAAATATCACCTTTTTTTACGGTCATCACGCCGACATGACCAACTCCAACCTCTACGGGGAAAACGGGGAAGTGCTGTGGGCGGGCGACGGCATCGTGATCGACGACACGATTCATCTCATCGCGACGCGCGTGGACGAAACGATGGCGCCGCAGGAAATCGTCATGATCCATATCCCGCTCGTGAACGGCGAGCCCGATTTTACGAACATCACGTATACGCGGAACCTGCCGCTCTTGTACGAGGAACCCGGCATCGTCACGATCTCGTTCGGCTCGGCCATTTACGACAACACCGCCGACGGAGGCGCGCCCAATCCCGACGGATACGTGTACATTTACGGACACCGGGACATTCACACGGAACTTTTCCAGCGGAAACTCGTCGTGGCGAGGGTGCCGAAGGCCCATTTCACCGACGTGAGCCAGTGGCGGTTCTACAACAACGGCAACTGGGAGACGAGCATCCTGGCCGTCAACAACGACTGGGCGTCGCTCGCGGACTGGATCTCGCCCGAACTCAGCGTCACCTACATCAATTCCGGCGTTTACAGCGGCAAATATATGCTGATCTATCAGCATAAAACCGTATTCGACAAACTGGCTTACCGGATCGGCGATACGCCCTACGGACCGTTCGGCGAGGAAGTGCAGTTCTACACCGTGCCGGAGGACGATCTTTACGGTCCCTTCTATCCGGGCTACTGGTTTGTCACCTACAACGCGAAGGCGCATCCGCATCTGTCCGATCCCGGCGAATTGCTCATTTCCTACAGTCCCAACGTGGCGGGCGTCTTTCCCTATACCAGCGAGGTTTACAGGCCGCGGTTTGTCAAGCTGAAGCTGAACGAATTTGCGGACACGCCGCCGTTCAGGCCGGAAGTGAACGTGGCGGCCGGCAAGCCGGTCGACGCTTCGGACAATTTGGCCGCGGCACCGAATGCGGTGGACGGCGCGTGGAGCGATCCGGCCGAAGACATGTGGACCGCGGCGAACTGGGGCCCGAAATGGCTGAGCGTGGACCTGGGACAACCGGTGGAGATTACCGGGTGGCTTGTCCGGCACGCGAGCGCGGGCGGGGAACCCGCGGCCTACAACACCCGCGACTTCGAATTGCAAAAAAGACGACGACGGCGTCAACTGGACCACCGTCGATTACGTGTCCAACAACACCGACGGGGTCACCCGCAGGGAAGTGATCCCGTTCGTGTCGAGGTACGTTCGGCTGTACATTACCAATCCCTCGCAAAACGGGGACCCCGCGGCGCGGATCTTCGAGTTCGAAGTGTTCAAACCCGCGCAAACCAACGTCGCCCTTGGCAAGCCCGTCACCGCTTCCGGCGGTATTGCCACCGCTTCGAACGCCGTGGACGGCGCGTGGAGCGATCCCGCCGGCGACAAATGGACGGCGGCATCGACCGGGGACAAGTGGCTGCGCGTGGATTTGGGAAAAACCTACACGATCACCCGGTGGGTCGTCAAACATGCAAGCTACGCGGGCGAAGCGACGGCCAAGAATACCCAGACGTTCAAACTGCAAAAAAGCATGAACGGAATCCACTGGCAGGATGTCGATACGGTCACCGGCAACACGCTTCACGTCACAAGCCGCGACGTGGCACCGTTCAAGGCCCGATATGTCCGGCTGTATATCACCAAGCCGCAGCAGGGGACCGGAACGACCGCCAACATCTACGAGTTTGAAGTTTACGCCAACGACTGAAGCCGATCAACCGGGAGGTTGTTTCATGAACGCCTTGTTTTCCGGTTTCCATCTTTCCAACCTGTTCGTTCCGTTTGAGGCGCAGTCCCGCTCGATTTCGGCGGAAAATCCGACGGGCGGGAAGGGACAGGGCGCCATGGCGGAGCCGGACGAAAACTCCGCGGCCAGGGAACTCGGGCGGGGCTGGAAGGTGAGGCCGTGCATCTCGCTCCAAGCCGGAGAAACGGTGACCCTTGCCGAGATCGAAGGGCCGGGGATCATCACGCACATCTGGACGACGTGCGGAACGCAGGCCTACCGCGACTGCATCCTGCGTTTTTACTGGGACGGGGAAACGGAACCTTCCGTGGAAGTTCCCTACGGAGATTTTTTCTGCAACGGGTGGGGCGTGCGGGCGAACGTGCTGTCGATCCCGGTCAACGTCAACCCGAGCGGCGGGTTCAACTGCTACTGGCCGATGCCGTTCCGCAAGTCGGCCCGGATCACCGTGGAGAATCAACGGCCGGAGAAGATCGACGGCTTTTTCTACCAGATCGATTACGTGCTGACCGATGTTCCGGAGGATGCGATGTATTTCCACGCGCAGTGGAGACGGGCCAATCCGCTTCCTTACGGGCAGGAATACACGATTCTCGACAACGTGCGGGGCAAGGGCCGGTTTGCCGGCGTCTATCTCGCCTGGGGACAGAACAACAACGGCTGGTGGGGCGAGGGCGAGGTGAAATTTTATATCGACGGGGACACGGAATTTCCGACCTACTGCGGCACCGGCACGGAGGACTATTTCGGCGGCGCGTGGTGTTTTGCCAACAAGGAGGGGAACGCCTACGAAACGTTTAGCGCTCCCTTTCTCGGATACCACCAGCTGATCAAGCCGGACGGCTTCATGGGCGCGAACACGCGGCACGGGCTGTACCGGTGGCATATCCTGGACCCGGTCTTTTTCCACAGCGATTTCAAGGCGACGATTCAGGCGCTCGGATGGCGCAACGCGGTGGGCGGGCGGCTGGAGTTCCTGCCCCTGCAGGACGATTTGGCTTCCACCGCCTTCTGGTATCAGCTCGAGCCGCACGCGCCCATGCCGAAGCTTCCCGACCGGAAGTACCGGGAGGTCATCTAGAAGTCGTGGGGTGGAAAGAGGCGGCGTATCACGTCCGCCGGTACGGGTGTCGCAAGGCGATCACAGGGGAAAGCCGGAGGTTGGCACCATGAACGGATACGAATCGCAAGCTCCCCGCAGAAAGGGCGATCCGATTCCCGTCCGCCGGATTTGGCGCGCCGGGCCGGCACATCCTTCGGACGGTGCGGACGAATGGACCGTCTTTGACTTCGGGGCCACCTATCCGCTGGGGGAAATCCGGCTGGAACCGGGTTGGCTGGCGGCAGGGACGGACCGGATCGCCATCGAGTATTCCCTGAACGGCAGACAGTGGCAGCGGGCAGCCCGGGCGTCCGTTTCCGAAGGCGGCGCCGCGGTGCTTCCCGGCGACGTTCCGGCACGCTATGTCCGAATCGCCGGATCGTCCGGCGCATCCGGTTCGCCCGGCGCCCGATTTGCCGCCGGCACCGGTTTCGCGGCGGAACCGGCGGAGGACTGGACCCGCCTGTTCCACAGGAAAAAAGGCTGGACCGGGGCGGACGGCATTTACTCCATTCCCCTGAACGGCATCGAAACGCACGGCCGGGCGGCGGAAACGAAGACGCTGTTCGTGTTCGGCGACACGTTCATCGGCGATGTGGACGGAGAGACGGATGCCCGTTCTCCCTCGACCGTGATGATCAACAACTCGCTGGCGATGCTGGAAGGAGACCGGCCGGATCCCGCCGCGATCACCTTCCTGTGGGACCGCAGCGGAGACGTTCCCGCCAGCGCGATCGTGCCGCGGACGCCGAACGCGCTGAAGGAAAAGGACACGTATTATTGGCTGCAGGATGGAGCCGCGGTCGGAGGCTGGTTCCATTGTTTTCCGCTGATCGTCGGCCCCAATCCGGACGGCCCGGAAGGGTTCCAGTTCACCGTGCACGGCGTCGCCCACGTCGCCGCGCCGATGGGCCCGGACGGGCCG
>Ga0065724_100652_pt1 | contig 11646 bp, 12 predicted proteins | sample TheenrcSG05JP960_FD_59111 | JGI IMG/M metagenome (GOLD analysis project Ga0065724, IMG submission 59111) | Thermophilic enriched microbial communities from mini bioreactor at UC Davis - Sample SG0.5JP960 | ecosystem: Engineered > Solid waste > Grass > Composting > Bioreactor | place: USA... | reverse complement strand
GTAGCCCCCTCTCCCAACGTTGGGAGAGGGGTCGAAGGTGAGGGCCGCTCCCCTCGGATCACGCGCCGATCAGCGCGATGAACCCGGAGACGGCGATGACGCTGAGCGCGACGGTGCGGAAGATCCGCTCCGGCAGGCGGCTGGCGAGCCGCACGCCGAGGTAATTGCCGAGCAGCGCGGTCGGCAGCCACAGGGCACCAGTGGGGAAGAGCGATGCCAGCTCCACCGCATTCCGGTTGTGCAGCAGCACGAGCGTCATCCCGTTCGACAGGATGAAGAAGAGCGCGAGGTCGGCCAGGAAGCTCATCGGCGCGGCACGCTCGCGCGCCATCAGCAGCGCCGGCGGCACGCCGTTGAGCGAGGTCGTGGCGCCGAGGAAACCCGCCGCCACCCCGGCCAGCAGCGGGGCGCCCGTCCGCGAGGAGACCGGCGCCCCGCCGCGCGCCAGCCCCATCGCTGCCAGGATGACGATGAGCCCGGCCCCTCGCCGGATGAAGGCAGGGTCAAGCCGGGTCAGCGCGATTGTCCCCAGCGCCAACCCCGGCAGGCTGCCCAGGGTCAGCAGCCAGACACGGCGCGGCGTCAGATGGGCGCGCAGGCGCACGGCGACGGAGATACGGGTCAGCAGGCCCAGGGTGAGGTTCATCGCCACGACGAAGGGCAGGGAGAAGCCGCCCGCCAGCAGCAACGGGGTGCTCACCAGGGAGAACCCGAAGCCGGTGGCACCCGACAGGAATCCTGCGAGCAGCATCACCAGCGCGCCGAACCCGACCAGCAGCAGGTTCCCGTCGGCGATGGCTCTCCTCCCTCCCCACGTGATAACCGTCGGCCGCTATCAGTCGCCATCGCCGAGCTGGACGGCGGGCGCGCTCGCGCGCATCGTGCCGCCCATGCGGTCGAAGAGCAGTCCCCCGAGGCCACCCACAATGAGCACGCCGATCAGCGCCGGCCAGAGCAGCAGCGGGGAACTCGACCCGAGGATGGCGCCGCTCCCCCACGAAGCGACGCCCCAGGCCAGCCCCCAGGTGACGCTGCTCCCCGCCAGGTAGCGACCGCGCAGGCGCTCCGGTGCCAGCTCCACCACCAACACGCCGGTGGTCGGCATGAAGAGCATCTCGCCCACGGTGTAGATGATGATCGCGGCGAAGGGGAGCAGGCTCAGCCACGGGCTGGCACCGATCATGGCGTAGGCCACGACCCAGAAGAGCGCAGCCACGGCGAAGGTCGTCCCGCGCCCCCACCCGCTGATCCGCGACGCGACCGGGATCTGCAGCGCGACGACGATGACCGTGTTGATGGCGAAGAGGAGCCCGATGACGGCCTCGCTCACACCCGCTTCCTTGCGCAGGAAGGGCGGCGCGCTGACCTGGAGTTGGGTGAACGCGGCGAGCAGGATGAACATGACGACCTGGCTGAGCAGGTAGCGGCGGTCGGCCAGCACCTCGCGCCAGCTTCCGGCGTTGGCCGATCCGGCCCGTGGGCTCGGGGCGGCGGTGCGGGGCCGGCGCACGAGCGTCACGATCATGAGCGCCGCCACTGCGATCCCCGCGCCGCTCAACAGGTAGAGCACCCGATACTGGGCCAACGTGCCCCCGGCGACGATCAGCCCGCCCAGCAGGCCCCCGGCCACCGATGCCCAGCGCGTTGGCCACCCGCAGCAGCGCGAACATCTCGCCCATCTGGTCCATCGAGACCATGGAGGTCGCGAAGGTGTCCGACGCGGGCCAGTAGAGCTGGCTGGCGCACCCGTGCAGCACCATGACCAGGAAGAAGAGCGGGGGCGTGGTCGCCAGCGGGAAGCTCGCCGTCATCACCGCCACCCCGACGATGGTGGCGATCAGGACCAGTCGCGCTCCGAGCCGGTCGATCAGGCCGGCGACCGCCAGCGTGAAGACGACGCCGACGATGGCGTTCACGAAGATCCCGGCGCCGACCATCCCCTCACCCAGGCCGACGATCTGGCCGAAGAAGATGACCAGGAACGGCGTGGTCATGCCACGGGCCGTGAAGAGGATGAAGTTGACCACGGCGAGCAGCCAGAGCGAGCGCGGGAAGCGCCGCACCGTGCCCCGGACCCAGACGATCGCTCGCTCGTACATGCCCTCCCCCGACCGATGGATGACGCAACCGGCGGCTCCTATCATGCCCGAAGCAGCGCCACATCGCCATCGTCCGCCGCCGAGCGCTTGCTCCCTTATTTCCCCCGACACGGTGGGCAGAAATCGCAACGCTGGCACGATTCTGGCAGTCGAGCCGCCATTAGGGAGAGATCGGCCGATCCACCAGTTTGCCTCGTTGGGCGTAACCACACGGGGGCTTTCCGGTACCCACGATTTGCGGCATGGCGGGGAGTACTCCGGATACCCGCCGGGGAAGGGAGCATCCCATGTCCGACCAACCATCCGATCGCCCCGATGCCGAACAACGCCAAGAAGCGCCTGAGCGTTCATACGCCGGACCCTATGAGACGGGACCCCTCGGTGAGCCGATCGACGAGCCGATCCCGCGGGGAACGCTGATCCTGCTTGGCCTGTTCCTCGTCGTGCTCGTCCTCCTCTGGTTGTACGCCTATCTGGCTGTGTTTCACCGGGGGGTCTCATGATCAACCGCAAGACGCTGCTCGAACTCGGCTGGATCCTCCCGAGCATCGCCATCCCGGTCGGCATGTTGGTGGCGGTGATCGTCAGCGCGTTCGGCATGATGATCCACGTCCCGAGCGATGAGGGCACCATCCTGCCGGCGGCCATCGACAGCACACCGCCCTTCGACCAACCCGGAGTTCTGCGACAGGTCGGCCCCAACCAGTACGAGGTCGCCATCGTGGCCCAGATCTGGGTGTTCAATCCCCGCGAAATCCGCGTGCCTGCCGGCGCCGAGGTGACGTTCGTGGCGACCAGCCGGGATGTCATCCACGGCCTCGACATCGAGGGAACCAACGTCAACGTGATGCTGATTCCGGGCCGCATCACGCGACAGAACGCGATCTTCAAGGAGCCCGGAGTGTACCGCTTCGTCTGCCATGAATACTGCGGCGCAGGCCACCACCTGATGTTCGGACAGATCATCGTGGAGGAGCCGTGATGGCCACCGTCAGTACCGAGATCAACCCACAGCTCCGCACCGTCCATCGGCTGACCGCCGCGTTCATCGCGGTCGCCCTCGTCAGCCTGGCCATCGCCAATGTGCCCGCCCTCTTCCAGGCCTTCGATCGCGCAGGTTTCAACCTGTACCCCTATGCCCGCCCGGTAATCCGCACCTACTATCAGGGGTTGACGATCCACGGGGTGCTGAACGTCCTGGTCTGGACGATTTTCTTCCTCAGCGGGTTCTTCCCCTTCGTCACGGTCTACGCGCTGGGCCGGCCGCTGGCCTCCATGCGGCTCGGCTGGATCGCGTTCTGGGTCATGCTCGGCGGGCTGGTGCTGGCTGCGATCCCGATCTTCGCGAACACCGCCACGGTTCTCTACACGTTCTACGCGCCGCTGCAGGCCTCGCCGGCCTACTACATCGGCTTGACCCTGGTCGTCGTCGGCACGTGGCTCATCGGATTGGACATCCTGCTGACCTGGCGTGCCTGGCGCCGCGAGAATCCCGGCCGAGTTACGCCCCTGGCGGTCTTCGGCACGCTCGCCACCTACGCGCTGTGGACCATCGCCAGCATCGGACTGGCGGTCGAGATGCTGTTCCTCCTGATCCCATGGTCGTTAGGTATCGTTGACACGGTCGACCCGCTGCTCGCCCGGACGCTCTTCTGGTTCACCGGCCACCCGATCGTCTACTTCTGGCTCCTGCCTGCTTATGTCTCGTGGTACGCCATGATCCCGCGTCTGGCCGGCGGCCGGCTGTTCAGCGAGCCGATGGCACGCCTGGCCTTCCTCTTCTTCGTGCTCTACTCGATCCCGGTCGGGCTGCACCACCAGTTCAGCGACCCGGGCATCGGCGGCGGCATCAAGCTGCTTCACACGTTCATGACCTTCGCCGTCTTCTTCCCCAGCCTGCTGACCTACTTCAACGTCAGCGCCTCCATCGAGACCGCAGCCCGCCTGCACGGTGGAACCGGCTGGGTCAAGTGGGTTCGCAATCTACCCTGGGGAAACCCGGCCTTCACCGGCCAGGTGATGGGCATGTTCCTGTTCGTCCCGGGCGGGATCAGCGGCCTGACGAACGCGTCCTACAACGTCAATCAGGCGATCCACAACACCACCTGGGTCGTGGGGCACTTCCACCTGACCGTCGGCGGGGCCGTCACGCTGACCTTCATGGCGACCACCTACTGGCTGATCCCGTACTTGACCGGTCGGGCACTCTGGGGTCGTCGCCTGGCGGTCGCCCAGCCGATTATCTTCTTCGTGGGTATGGCGATGTGGTCCGAAACCATGCACCGCCTCGGGCTCGAGTCCACTCCCCCGGCGCACGTACCTGTCCCAGGCTCCCTGGTTCGAGAACGAGTGGGGCCTGAACCGGATCCTGCTCCTCATCGGCGGCCCGACCATGTTCGTGGCCGGCGTCCTCTACTTCGTGATCATCATCATGACGCTGGTCGCGTCGCGCGAGCCGGCGCGGGTGGAGGTGCCGCTGGCGCGGCCGGGCGAGGAAGGCAGCCACGAGCAGGTGCCGAAGCTGCTCGATAGCTGGCGGCCGTGGCTGATCGGCTCCGTCGTGCTAATCGCCATCGCCTACCTGCCGGTGTTCACCCACCTGCTCCGCAACATCTCCTCTGTGCCCGGTTTCGCCGGAATCTGGTGAAGCTCGCGCGAAGGGCACAGAACCGCCCGGGCCACGTGAGGCTCGGGCGGTTCTTCGTCTGCTGGACAGATACTCCGGTACGACCGTACGGAGCGACCCGACGCTAGCGGAGGTCGAGATCCTCCCACAAGACCTCGGCCACCCGGAAGGGATCGCTCGACACGACGCTCGCCGCGTAGAGCTCCATCGCGCCGAAGTCGGACGTGCGGTTCAGCGGATCGCCCCGGTCGACCAGGCGGACCACGACCGGCATGCCGCTCCAGTCCTCATCGGTTTCCACGAGCGGCGGCATCCAGATGACCAGGTTGAAAGACACGACGTTGAGGCGCTCAACCAGGCAGCGGAGCGCCTGATAGGCCACACGCACGAGGTCGTCGTCGACCGCCTTGGCGGTCAAGACGACCTCCTTCTCCTTCAGCGGGACCAGGTTCGCCATGACGCGCACCGAGCCCACCTCGGCCGCCAACCCGAGGGACTGGTGGGCGAGGAAGAGGTCGTCGAAGTAATCCGTACCGTACTCCTCGCGGTACACCAGCGTCGCCCGCCGGGTGTTCTCCACCTTGCCGTAGTGCGCCCCGCGGGTCAGGCTGACCTGGGCGTGGCCGTGCGGGATGGACGCCCCACTCTTCCAAAGGCAGTTCCACATGAAGAAGGGATAGACCGCGCTCGGGTCGATCTGGTGCGCGGCCTCGAACCACCGCTTAGCCACGCGCACCGCGTCGACCACCAGCGCCTCGGTGAATGCCAGCGGGTCATGCTCGTCGAAGATGACCACGCCGTGGAGCCCGTCGTATTTGGCGATGTTGCTCGCGGTGATGGTGTGCTCGCCGCGGATGCGGCCGAACGGATCGGCCGGCGTGTTCAGCTCCGGCTCGCAAAACGGGTCCGGCGCCGTCTTGGCGATCTCATCCGCCAGCTCGGCCGGAATGCGCGCCTCCAGCGGGCGACGCGCGCGGATGTCGTTGAACAGCGTCTCCTCCAGCGTCAGGCGGTTGGTGACTTTGACCACCTTCTGACGCAACACCGCCTCGACCGAGCCGAAGTACCGCTCGATCCAGCGGTTCATATGCGCCGGCGGGTCGAGCTCACCCACGGTCGACACCACCCGGAACAGGCGGTCGAACCGCTCACGCTCCGCCTCGGGCAGCGCGGCGACGATGTCCACCAGATCGACGATGCTGCGCTGCGCCAGCACGGGCCCCTCGGAATGTGCCTCCATATGTTGTTCTCGCTTCCTCATCTTCATCACGCGGTCGACCGGACCGGCTGCGTAACCGGGGGGACATGACACGCGTGCCGACCTCCGCCCGGTCCGATCCGCCTGACCGCGTGCTAAGCACGACACACCGGCCGCAACGGTCGCCATGCNCAGAACGGCCGGGTGCTCCAATACCGTACCGCAATCATCTGGCCAACCCGGGTCTGTTCATTGTAGCGAACAGATGCAGCCCGGTCCGGCGCGAGGCGCCACCGCGTCGGTGGCATCGTCCCCCATCCTCGTTTGCGAAGCGCGCAACTCTAGCGCGGACCTCTGCCGACCGGGACGCCCCCATCGTCCAACTATATCAGGATGGCTCACGGCGGGCCGAGGACGGCTGACATTCACCATCCACAAGCAGGGTGCGGGCTGGCGACCTGTGTCCGCGGTGGGTGATACGAGGGGCTCGACGCTCGGCCCGTGCCCGGGGCTAGAGTCGCCGGACACACGCCACGCGCGGGGATCCTCACGACCAGAACGCCGCGACGCGGGGGTCGATCGTGTCACCGCTGGGGATCTCGTTCGTGGGGAAGTCGGCCTCGGTCACGTCGGTGCCGATCAGCACGTTGCGGCCGATGCGGACGTTGGACGGCACGATGGCGTTCCGGCCGACAATGGTGATCCCGGTGTTGACCCGCTTCGGTTCCAGCCAGTTCGGCGTGTAGTCGTCGCCGTAGCCGAGGTAGGCGCCCGCTCCGACCCGAACCTCTTTGTCGATGATGCAACGGTCGATGACTGCACCCGGCCCGATCACCGCGTCGGTCATGATGATGGAGTCGCGCACGACGGCTCCCTCGTGCACCACCACGCCGGGTGAGAGCACCGAGTGCTCCACCCGGCCGCGGATGATGATGGCGCCGTGGGAGATGAGCGAGCGCGAGACGACCGACCCGTCCATGATTTTGGCCGGCGGCCGCTCCTCGCTGCGGGTGTGGATGCGCCAGTTGGGGTCGTAGAGGTTCAGCGCCGGGACGTCCTCCAGGAGCGCCATGTTCGCCTCCCAGTAGGACTGGATCGTCCCGACATCCTGCCAGTAGCCCTCGAAGCGATACGCGTAGGCCCGCCCGTGATGGATCAGGTAGGGGATGAAGTGGTGCCCGAAGTCGGTCATCTCCTCCGCGTAGGTCGGGCTGCGGAACAGGTCGAGCAGCACGTCCCGCTTGAAGACGTAGATGCCCATCGAGGCCAGGTTGCTCCGCGGCTGCTCGGGCTTCTCCTCGAAGTCGATGATCCGCCCCTCGTCGTCGATCGTCATCAGCCCGAAGCGGGAGGCATCCTCCCACGGAACCGGCTGGACCGCGACGGTCACATCGGCATCCAGGCGGCGGTGCTGCGCCACCATCGGGCGGTAGTCCATGGCGTAGACATGATCGCCGGAGAGGATCAGCACATCCGTGTACGGCTTGCGCGTGACGAAGAAGAGGTTGTGGTAGATGGCGTCGGCCGTCCCACGGTACCAACCGGACTGGGAGCGGCCCAGGTAGGGCTGGAGGATGACGACGCCGCCGTTGCGCTCGCGGTCGAGATCCCACGGGCGGCCGTGGCCGATGTGCTCGTTGAGCGAGTGAGGCCGGTACTGGGTGAGGACGGCGACATCGAAGTAGCCGGAGTTGACGCAGTTGCTCAGCGTGAAGTCGATGATGCGGTACTTTCCCGCGAAGGGAACAGCCGGCTTGGCGCGCTGGCGGGACAGGATGCTCAGGCGCTCGCCCTGACCGCCTGCGAGGATCATCACGGCAACATCTACCATGGCCCGCTCCTATCCCCCAGGTGATTTCGGCGTGCGTCCGCCCGTCCCAGTCGCATCCACTGTAGTGCGCACGCTGCATGCCGGTCAAGCAACACCGGACGGCCCGCACCTCGAGCCGCGCGTTGCATGTGCTATACTCCACCGGATCGCAAACGGCGCGCCGCCCACCGTCGCGCCAATCCGGGGGGAAGTCATGCGGGAACTGTTCCGCCGACAACCGCGCTTCACGGTCGAACCGCAGGGCGAGGACAGCCCGGTCGTACCCGATGATCTCTGGGTCAAGTGCCCACGCTGCCGCGAGCTGACCTACTCGCGTGAGTTCGAGCGCGAGTTGCGGGTCTGCCCACGTTGCAACCACCACTTCCGTCTCACCGCCGCGCAGCGGATCGCGATGCTGACCGACCCGGGCAGCTTTGTTGAGTGGGACGCCGGGCTCGAAGCGGCCGACCCGCTCGGGTTCGCCGCCGGCGGCGAGTCGTACCCCGACAAGGTGGCGACGGCGAAGCGGAAGAGCGGGGCCCGCGAGGCGCTCATCACCGGGTCCGCCCGGTTGGACGGTCGCCCGTTCGCGCTGGCGGTCGCCGAGTTCGGCTTCATGGGCGCCAGCATGGGCTCGGTCTTTGGCGAGAAGCTGGTGCGGGCGATCGAACGGGCCATCGAGCAGGAATTGCCGCTGGTCACGGTCTCCTCATCCGGCGGGGCGCGCATGCAGGAGAGTCCCTTCTCGCTGATGCAGATGGCAAAGACCACAGCCGCGCTGGCGCGGCTGGGCGAGGCCCGGCTGCCCCACATCGCGGTGCTGGTGGACCCGTGCTACGGCGGGGTCACGGCCAGCTACACGACGGTCGCCGACGTCATCATCGCGGAACCTGGCGCCATGATCGGCTTCGCCGGGCCGCGCGTCATCGAGCAGATCACCCGGCAGAAGCTGCCCGAGGGCTTCCAGACGGCCGAGTTCCTGCTGGAGCACGGCATGATCGACCTCATCGCGCCGCGGCGCACCCTACGCGCGAAGATCGCGACCTTGCTCGACCACTACGCACTGGCCCGCCGGCAGCCGGCCCGCCGCACCGCCGGCGCGGCCGCCTCCGCGCAGGAGGCGCCCGATGCCTGAGACTCTCTCGGCCTGGGAGCGCGTGCTCCTGGCCCGGAACCCGGCCCGCCCGCACACCCAGGACTACGTGGCGGACCTGATCTCCGGGTTCGTGGAGCTGCACGGCGACCGGCGCTTCGGCGACGATCCCGCCCTGCTCGGCGGCATTGGCACGTTCCGCGGCCGGGCGGTCGTCGTCGTCGGCCATCGCAAGGGATCCAATACCCAGGAGAACCTGACGCACAACTTCGGCATGCCGCGGCCCGAGGGCTACCGCAAGGCGCTGCGGCTGATGCAGCACGCCGAGAAGTTCGGCATGCCGCTCATCGCCTTCGTCGACACACCGGGCGCCGAGCCGGGGATCGGGTCGGAGGAGCGAGGCCAGGCTGTCGCCATCGCCGAGAACCTACTGGCGCTCGCTTCCCTGCGCGTCCCGACAGTGGCCGTCGTGATCGGCGAAGGGGGTAGCGGCGGCGCGCTCGCCATCAGCGTGGCCGACCGCATCCTGATGCTGGAGAACGCGATCTACGCCGTCGCCTCGCCCGAGGCCTGCGCCGCGATCCTCTGGAAGGACGCGACCAAGGCCCCGGAGGCGGCTGCGACCATGCGCGTCACCGCCGCCGACCTGTACGGCTTCGGTATCGTCGATGAGGTGATCCCCGAGCCGGTCCCGGCTCACGAGCAGCCGACGCAGACCATCCAGCGGGTGGGTGACGCCATTGAACGCCACCTCAGCGAGTTGGAGGCGATGGTGCAGGACGGTGACGCCGGCCTCGACGCGCTCCTCGCCGCCCGCTACCAGAAGTACCGCCGGATCGGCCGCTGGGTCGAAGAGACCGACCCGACCCGCCACCCCAACGGCCCGGTCCCGTCCCACACTGCCGACTAATCCCACTCGCCAACGACGCGCAGACGTTCCCGACACGGTTCGATCCGAATGACCGGCATCCCGTCGGAACCGACGGGAAGGCCGTCCGGTGACACGAGAGCCGGGCGTCGACCGGGTCAATCCCCCGCGCGCGGCGGGGCGAATGTCACCGGCCGGATCGGCTTGAGCCCGGCCTCGATGTCCGCCCGGTGCGGCTCAAGGAACGGCGGCAGGGCCAGCCGCTCGCCGAGGTGCTCCGGATCCTCATCGGTGGCGAACCCTGGGCCGTCGGTCGCGATCTCGAAGAGCACCCCGCCCGGCTCCCGGAAGTAGATCGACTTGAAGTAGTAGCGGTCGATGACCGGCGTCACCCCGATGCCAAGCTGCGCGAGCCGCCGCTGCCAGGCGGCATGCTCCTCGTCGTTGGGTGTACGGAACGCCACGTGATGCACCCCGCCCGCGCCGGCACGCGGGCTGAAGCGAAGGTCGGGCCGCACGACGACGCGCACCAGTGCGCCGGGACCACCGGGCCCGGTCTCATAGGTCACGCTCTGAAACTCACTGTTCCGCTCGTCGGCGACCTGCCGGAAGCCGAGCACCTCGGTCAGGATGAAGGCGGTCGGCGCCAGCTCGCGCACGGTCAGGGTCACCTCCGCGAGCCCGCGGATGCCGTATTCAGCAGGCACCGGCGACCGGTCCCATGGGATCCCAGGCTCCACTCGCGGAGTCGCCTCGCCCGCGGTGTCGTCCATCAGCTCCAGACGCTGCCCCTCGGGGTCCTGGAACGGCAGGACCGCCCGGCCCAGTCGCTCGCCGATCTCCCCTCGCTGGACGCCGTAGGCATCGAGACGCTGCGCCCACCACTCGATCGCGGCTCGCCCCGGGACCCGGAAGCTGGTGGTCGAGATCTGGCCGCTGCCCTCCTGGTTCGCGCCGACCATTTCCCAGTCGAAGAATGTCATCTCCGTCCCCGGCCGGCCCAGCTCGTCACCGTAGAAGAGGTGGTAGGCCGAGACGTCGTCCTGGTTGACGGTCTTCTTCACCAGCCGGAGCCCAAGGACCTCGGTGTAGAAGGCGACGTTCTCCGATGCGCGGCTCGTGACCGCCGTGACGTGGTGGAGTCCGCCCAGGTTCATCGCGTGCTCTCCTCTTCCGTCCATCGGGTTGCCAGCCACGCGGCAGCCTCGCGCACGTCGTCCTGCGTCAGCCCGTGGCCGGTGTCGTGCCAGCGCAGCGCGACGCTCGCGCCGCTTTCGCGCAGCAGCGCGGCCAGCCGCTCGACATCGTCGTTCGGGATCAGGGGATCGAATCGGGCCGCACCCAGCAACACCGGTGTGCCCGTGAGGTCCGGCAGCGGTTCCGGTTCCAGCGGGACCATGGCCCGCCACAGCACCGCGCCCGCCAGCAGACCGGGGCGCAACAGGAGCAGGCTCGCCGCGATGTTGGCGCCGTTGGAGTAACCCACGGCCACGACGGGGCGATCGGCGACGCCGTGGCGTTCAACGGCGGCCTGAACGAAGTCCGCCAGCGCGTGGGTTCGCTGGACCAGATCCTCGACGTCGAAGACGCCGGGCGCCAACCGGCGGAAGAACCGGGGTGCGCCGTGCTCGCTCACCGTTCCACGCGGGCTCAGCAGGGGTGCACCTGGGAGCAGCAGCTCACCCAGTGGGAGCAGATCCGCCTCGTCGCCGCCCGTCCCGTGGAGCAGCAGCAGAGCCGGACGGCTCGCCGCCGACTGCCCCGCACCTGTCGCGGGCACGAAGCGATAGCGATGTCCCAGCAGCTCGGACGAATCCTGCATGCTCACTCCCTGCTCAGCATGGCGGTTCGTTCTTGCCAGCGTACCACGCTTGCACCGCGTCGGCCATCGTCTAGCGGCTCACACAAACACACCCCCACGCCGAGCGCGCCGCCGGCCAGCGTGGGGGCGG
>Ga0065724_100492_pt1 | contig 11821 bp, 7 predicted proteins | sample TheenrcSG05JP960_FD_59111 | JGI IMG/M metagenome (GOLD analysis project Ga0065724, IMG submission 59111) | Thermophilic enriched microbial communities from mini bioreactor at UC Davis - Sample SG0.5JP960 | ecosystem: Engineered > Solid waste > Grass > Composting > Bioreactor | place: USA... | reverse complement strand
CTCCCAACGTTGGGAGAGGGGGTCAGGGGGTGAGGGCCGTCCTCACCCAAGGCATCCCCTTGATGTCATATATGATCTCCTCTATGATCATCCCTGTCAGTGACCATTCGCGAGGGTGCATGAACAGCAAGCAGGAGCTGGCCTACCAAACCATCCGTGCTCGCATCGTCGATGGCAGCTACGGCCCCGGCTACCGCATCGTGATCGACGAAGTGGCGCGTGAGCTCGGGGTCAGTCCAATCCCGGTGCGGGAGGCTGTCCGGCGGTTGGAAGCCGAGGGGCTGATCACTTACACCCGCCATGCCGGCGCCCGCGTCGTCGCCATCGACGAGCGGCAATACGTCGATACTCTAGCGACCCTCGCGGTGCTTGAGGGCTACGCGACGGCACTCGCCGCGCCACGGCTCGATGAGAGCGACCTGGCCGAACTGCACCGCCTGACCGGCGAGATGCGCGCGGCGCTCGACCGGGGCGACCTGCTGCGCTACGGCACGCTCAACCGCGCCTACCACGAGGCAATCTATCGCCGCTGCCCGAACGACTATCTGACCGATCAGATCCGCGCGGCGTGGGCACGGCTCGACTCGATGCGCCACTCGATCTTCGTCCTGCTGCCGGAGCGAGCACGCGCCTCGATCGTCGACCACGAGCGCATCAACGTTCTGCTCGCCTCCGGTGCGCCGGCAGTCGAAATCGAGCGGGTGGTGCGGCAGCACAAGCTCGCCACCGCCGAGGCATTCCATGACCGAACGGTGCGCTGCCGCGCAGCTGCATCCGATGGTGCCGCACCAGGCGGCAGCGGCACCACCGGTCAGGCAACGGAGGAGGTGACCACCCTGGGCTCAGACCGGGTTCTGCCTTCCTAGTGCGGCCCGGTCCTTTCCAGGATCTCCATTCCGACCGGGAGGAGGAGACCGATGCGCACGATCCCGAATTCACGTCACCGCGATCCGTGGCGCGTCTCATCCCTCATTGTGACGCTCCCGGTCATGGCCCTGGGGCGCAGCGCGAGCGATACNGCCGCCCCACGGGCAACAAAGGCAGCTACGGTCGCAACGCCACACCATACCAGCGGCGCCGCACCCTGTAGCATCCACCGTTACCACGGTGCCAGCGCACACAGACCGCATCGAGATCTTCTCCAGCACACTACTGGCGCCCACGGGTCCAGGGCGCTGCTCGATCGTGAGGTGCGTGATCCATGCCAACCCGTTCCGAGCGTGCAGAAGGAGTCGGCGTTAGTGAGAGCCAGGTAGGTCGCGGAAGCTGACGGCCACCTCGCCAGGAAGGAGGCGATTCATGCAGAACGCGAAACCGCGGACACTACAGCACCTTCTCGACGAGACCCCGGCGATCCAGGAACGCCTGTACCACAACCCCTCCGGTGGACGCTTCTGGCCGAACGTTCCGCCTGAGTTCACGAACTGGCGGGACGAACAGCGGGCCTGGCGGGAGACGGTGGCACTCTTCAATCAGTCCTACCACATGACCGACATGTTCCTGCGCGGCCCGGACGCCTTCTCGCTCCTGGAGCGGCTCGCCATCAACTCATTCGACGGCTTCGAACCGGGACAGGCCAAGCACCTCGTCTGTGTCACACCAGACGGCTACTACGTCGGCGACTGCATCCTGTTCTACCTCGAGGACGGCACGTTCCAACTCGTTGGGGTGGGAGCGATCCACAACTGGGTGCAGTATCACGCTGAAACCAGCGGAGCAGACGTCACCTGGGAGCGGGATGAATCGTCCCGCGTGGATCCGAATCGCAAGCGACTGACGTACCGGTTCCAACTCCAGGGCCCAAACGCAACCAAGCTCTTGGAGAAGCTGACCGGCGGGAAGCTTCCCGATGTCCCCTTCTTCCACTTCGCCCGGATCAACATCGCCGGCCACACCGTCGGCATGCTCCACCACGGCATGGTCGGAGTGCCCGGCGCGGAGCTGTTTGGTCCGTACGATGAGGGGTCGGCCGTCAGAGAAGCGATTGTCGAAGCGGGCAAGGAGTTTGGACTCCGCCAAGTCGGCTCGCGCACCTATGCGACGAACACGCTCGAGTCAGGCTGGATCCCGAATCCTCTCCCAGCCGTGTACACCGGCCAGGCGTTGCAAGGCTACCGAGAGTGGCTCCCTGCCACGGCATTCGAGGCGGTCAGCTCCCTGGGGGGAAGCTTTGTGTCCCAGCGCATCGAGGACTACTACCTCACGCCGTGGGACCTCGGCTATGGCCGCTTGCTGAAGTTCGACCACGACTTCATCGGTCGTGCAGCGCTCGAGCGAATGGCGAACGATCCACATCGCCGCAGAGTCACGCTGGTGTGGGACGGCGAGGACACCGCACGGATCCTTGGCAGCATCGCCCAGAAGCGATATGGCGAGCAGTTCAAGTACTTCGAACTCCCGCTGGCACAGTACGCGACCTGGATGTACGACGCGGTGCGCAACGACAATGGCGACGTTGTGGGATTCGCCATGTGGACCGGATACAGCATCAACGAGCAAGCGGTCCTCTCCCTGGCAACCGTTGACCGCGAGTACGCCGAGCCGGGAAGCCGCCTTCGCCTCGTCTGGGGAGAGCCCAACGGCGGGTCGCGCAAGCCGTCGGTTGAGCCGCATGTCCAGACCGAGGTGGGTGTCACGGTGGGTCCGGTTCCCTATGCCGAACCCGCTCGGCAATACCGGAAGGCCGTGGTCAGGCGATAGCTGACGAGGGGGCTCTACGCGGTCGACCATACCACGCCACGACATCGCAGGAGGAGTCGCATTCTCGCATCAGGGAGAGCACCATGTACCGGAACCGATCGCGTCGCTTGATGCTGCATCTTGCAATCGTGATCAGCATATTGCTCCTCGTAGCGTGCGGCGGGGAAGCTGCCGAACCCACCAGCCCTGCTCAGGCGGCCGCAGAAACCCCGACTGCGGCGACGACTGATGCAACGCCGAGCGGGCAGCCGACTGGATCTCCGGCCGGGGACGAGACAGCCGAAGAAGAGTCAGCAGAGCAAGGTGAGCCCTACAGGATCGGAGCGGTCCTCTCGATCACGGGCGGGGCCGCGACCCTCGGCGCTCCGGAACGGGATGCGTTGCAGCTCTTGCAAGATCAGGTCAACGAGCAGGGTGGCATCCTCGGGCCCGACGGGCTCCGTCATCCCGTGGAAGTGATCATCTACGACGATCAGAGCGACGAGTCGCAGGCGGTTCTCGCCGTCACGCGGCTGATCGAATCGGACCAGGTTCCCGCGATCATCTGCTGCAGCCAAAGCGGCACGTCGCTTGCCGCCGTCGATGTGGTGACGCGCAACGAGGTCCCCATGATCTCGCTCGCCTCCAGCGAGACGATTACTCAGCCGGTCGAGGAGCGCTACTGGGCATTCAAGCCGGCATGGGACAATCTCCAGGTCTCCGAGCGTCTCATGCTCTACTTCCAGCGGGAGGGCATCACGCGTATCGGGCTCCTCTCCGTCAGCACGGAGTATGGCGATAGCGGGCGAAATGCACTCCATGAACTGGCTGACGACTACGGAGTCTCCATCGTTGTCGATGAGCGCTTCAACCCGGGGACAACTGACGTCACCACGCACCTGAACCGCGTGCGCACCAGTGACGCTGAAGCGGTTGTCGTCTACGCCCTGGTTCCCGAGAGCGTCGTGGCGATGAAGAACTACCGCGATCTCGGGATGGACATTCCCATCGTCTTCACCAACTCCGTGGCAACACCCGCGTTCATCGAGGCCGCGGGTCCGCTCGCGGAGGGGGCAATCGTGCCGGCTGGAAAGATCATCGTCTACGACACCCTGCCCGACAGCGACCACCAGAAAGAGGTTCTCGAGCAGTTTGCCGTCGAGTATCAGGAACGCTACGGAGAACCACCCAACACCTTCGCCGGTCACGCCTGGGATGCGTTCTGGCTCTACGTCCGGGCCTTTGAGAAGCACGGTCCTGACCCTGCGGCCATTCGCGATGAGATTGAGCAGACGTCCGACTTCGTGGGGATCACGGGGGTGCTGACCTTCTCACCCGAGCGCCACACGGGATTCCAGACCGAGGACATGGTGATGGTGGTGGTCCAAGACGGGAGGTTCGTGGCACTCGCTGAGGAGTAGGCGTGACCGGTCCGATCTGGACCGGTCACGTCCCGCTTCCCATATGGAGCGGGATGTCGGCACTGACGACCTGCGCGAGCCAGCCACAAACGGAACGGCTAAGGTGCACCGATGAATCTGTCGCTCGAACTACCACAATGGATCATCTCCGGGATCACCATCGGGGGAATCTACGCGCTGGTCGCTCTGGGATTCGTCACGATCTACAGCGTCACGCGGGTGATCAACATTGCCCAAGGCGAGTTCGTCATGCTCGGGGCGATGCTGACCGCCACACTCCACAACCGCATGCCGCTGGCACTGGCCATCCTGGTTGCGGTCATCGCCGTGACGGCCATCGGAGCAGGCGTGCAGCGGGTCGCCCTCTACCCGGCTCGCCGGGCTTCCATGGTAACGCTGATCATGATCACCATCGGCGTTGATATCGTCCTCCGCGGGATCGCGCTCATCATCTGGGGCACCGCGCCGTACTCCGTGCGCCCCTTCACGCCAGGACCACCCATCATCGTCGGCCCCGCGGTGATCACCCGACAGGCTCTGTGGGTCATCGCCTCGGTCATCGTGATCGTGGTCGTGACCTACCTCTTCTTCCAGCGCACGATGGCTGGTCGCGCGCTACGCGCCAGCGCCGCCAATCCGGTTGCGGCGCGTCTCGTCGGTATCCGTCCCGAGCGCATGGCACTGCTGGCCTGGGCCGGCAGCGCCGCGCTGGCTGCGCTCGGTGGAGCGGTTGTGGCGCCGATCACCTTCGCGACCTACTCGATGGGGCTTGATCTCGGCCTCAAAGGGTTCGTCGCCGCCGTCGCGGGAGGCCTGACCAACCCGGCGGCCGCCGTCATCGGTGGCCTGCTGCTTGGGGTGTTGGAGTCCGTCGGCGCAGGACTCCATTCCGGTCTACAAGACGTGATCGCCTTCGCCGTGCTGCTCGTGGTGCTCATCGTTCGCCAGGTCGGCATTCTTGGCCTATGGGGGCGGTTCGGCCCGAGGCCACGCCCCGCATGAGTGGAGGGCCCGCGCTCATGGTTTCCTCGGCTAAGTCCAAAGCTCCCTTCCACGTCGCCGGGGTCGCGCGGAACGACCTGCTCGCACTGTTGGCGTTCCTCGTGGCGCTGGCCGCCACGGGGGTCTTGGGCGCGTATCACCTGACGATCCTCAACTTCGTCCTGCTCCGTGCGATCGTCGTGCTCGGCCTGGTCCTCTTGACGGGCTATACCGGCCAGATCTCATTCGGGCAGGCCGCGTTCGTCGGGATTGGCGCGTACACCAGTGCCATCCTCACCACGCGCTACGACATCTCTCCCTGGCTGGCACTGATAGCGGCGATGCTTCTCGTCGGAGTTCTCGCGGCGCTGGTAGGGCTGCCGCTCCTCCAGCTCGAAGGTCACTACCTCGCGCTCGGCACCCTTGCTTTCGGGTTGATCGTCTACACCGGCATGCTCGAGTGGCACAGCCTGACCGGCGGGCCCTCCGGCTTCAGCGGCATTCCCGCCTTCTCCATACTCGGCATCACGTTCGATACACCTCGCGCCAATGCGTACCTCCTAGTCGTCATCACCGCCCTCGTTACCTGGGTCGCCCGCAACGTGGCCCACGGCCGTATCAGCCGCCAGGCGCGAGCAGTCCGCGACAGCCAGATCACCGCCGAGTGCCTCGGCGTCGGGACCGCATCGCTCAAACTGCGCATGTTCGTCCTCGCAGCCGTGTTTGCCGCCCTCTCCGGTGGTCTCTACGTTCACCTGATCCGGTTCGTGAACCCGGCACCCTTCGACTTCCTCTACTCCGTCGAACTCCTCACAATGGCGGTTGTCGGTGGGCTGACCAGCATCTGGGGAGGTCTGCTGGGCGCCGCTGTGTTGACGGTGCTGACCGAAGCGCTGCGATCGGCCGTACCCGGCGCTACCGGCGAGGTGCAACTGGTGCTGTTTGGCGCCCTGCTGGTCGTCATGCTCATCTTCTGGCCGAGCGGGCTGGCCGGCGGGATCACGCGTGCCTATCACTGGATCACGACCCAGATGCGCGGCCGGAGCAATTCGGCTGGCACCGAGTCGCCGGCTCTACCAAGAGTCGCAGAGACGATCCCGGACTGGCTCACTCAGTCGATGAAGGGGAGCCCTTCAGGGGTGGCCGGCGAGCCGCTGCTGCGCGTCGCCGGGCTAACCTGCCGCTTTGGCGGCCTGGTTGCACTCAGACAGCTTGACCTGACAGTGCCGTCGAACCGTTTGCTGGCCGTCATCGGCCCGAACGGCGCCGGCAAGACGACGCTGTTCAACGTGATCTCCGGACTCCTGGCGCCCACCAGCGGCACCGTCGAGTTCGCCGGGCACCAGATCGGTGGTACTCGACCAGCACCCATCGCACGGCTCGGGGTTGCGCGCACCTTCCAGAACGTAGAAGTCTTCCCACGGATGACCTGCCTAGAAAACGTGCTCGTGGCGCTGGAGGCCGAGCAGGGGCCTGGCGTGCTCGCATCGATGATCCGCCTCCCGCGCGTCCGTGCCGTCGAACGCGAACTCGAAGAACAGGCATCCGACCTGCTCCGGTTCGTTGGTCTGGCCGATCACGCGAGTACCCTCGCCGGAGACCTACCGCTCGGCCAACAGCGCGCACTGGAGCTCGCGCGCGCGATGGCGCAGCGGCCACGCCTGCTCCTGCTCGACGAACCAGCCTCGGGTCTCAACCCGAGCGAGCGCGCCGAGCTGGCTCGACTGATCCGTACGCTCAGAGAGCTCGGGATCGCGATCATGCTCGTCGAACACGACATGGAGTTCGTCATGAATCTTGCCGACGAAATCGCAGTGCTCAACTACGGCGAGAAGATCGCGGAAGGACCGCCCGCCACCATTCAGCGCGACCCTGCCGTCATCGCTGCCTATCTTGGTGATACCCTGGACGATGGACAGATCCAGCAGACCAATCCCGGATTGAAGGGAATCGGAGCATGAGCGGGGACACGCTCTGCGCGCTGGAAGCACAGGATATCGAGGCTGGATACGGCGGGATCGTCGCGCTGCACGGGGTCAGCCTGCACGTCGGTGCTCGCGAGATCGTGACGGTGATCGGCCCCAACGGTGCCGGCAAGACAACGCTGCTGCGGGCCATCAGTGGGCTAGTGCCGCTCCGCCGTGGGCGCGTGTCCCTGGACGGCTCCGACGTCACCGGCCAGTCGACCGAAGCGCTCGTGCGGCGCGGGCTGGTCCACGTTCCGGAGCGCCGTCAGCTCTTCGCCGATCTCACCGTCGAGGAGAACCTCCGCCTCGGCGCCTACACCCGATACCGGCATGAGCCGGAGGCAGTCGAGCGCGACTTCGAGCGGGTCCTGGAGCTCTTCCCGATCCTCCGGGAACGTCGGAGGCAGCGTGCGGGAACCTTGTCCGGTGGCGAGCAGCAAATGCTTGCCATTGGTCGCGGCCTGATGAGCTCCGCTCGGGTGCTTCTGCTCGATGAGCCCTCGCTAGGCCTCGCCCCGCTCATCACACGGCAGATCTTCGACACGATCGCCCAGCTTCGGGATCAGGGCATCGCGGTTCTGCTGGTCGAGCAGAACGCCCGCCAGGCGCTCCGGGTCGTCGATCGCGGCTATGTCCTGATCAACGGGCGAATCGTTCTCAGCGGCACGGCAGAGGAACTGATGGCCAGCCGCTTGGTACAGCAAGTCTATCTCGGTGCACTTCCCGAGAGCGGACGCGAGCTGGAAGGCGTTGCTCCGGATCCGGAGCAACCCGAGATGTGATCAGGAAATAACGGAACCGAGTGGAACGAAAGGTGAAGCCCAATGGCCAGACATGACTTACGCGGATCGATTGTGCCGCTGGTGACGCCGTTCAAGAACGGCCAGTTCGATGAGGCTGCGTTCCGAGATCTGATCGAGTGGCAGATCGAGAGCGGCAGCCACGGCATCTCCGTCACCGGCTCGACTGGTGAGCCGTCCGCGCTCACGGAGGAGGAGCGCAAGTACGTCATCGAGACCGCCGTGTCGGCGGTGCGAGGCCGGGTCCCGGTCGTGGCCGGGACGGGCACGAACAACTTCGACGAGACGGTGCGTCTGACCACCTTCGCCGAGAAGGTCGGAGTCGATGCCGTGCTGGTCATGGTCCCGTACTACAACCGCCCGAGCCAGGAGGGGCTGTATCAACACTTCGTCGGCGTGGCCGAGCGCACCTCGCTGCCGATCATCATCTACAACATCCCCGGCCGCACCGCGGTGAACATGGAGCCGGCCACCGTCGCCCGCGTGGCGCGGGCGCGCTCCAACGTGATCGGCGTCAAGGAGGCCAACAAGGACTTCGAGCAGGTCACCAAGCTGATGCACCTGTGCGGCCGGGACTTCCGCGTCTACTCCGGCATTGAGGTGCTCTGCTTCCCGCTGCTGGCGCTCGGCGGCGCCGGTTACATCAGCGCCACCGGCAACGTGCTTCCGGAGCAGTCGGCACGGCTGTACAATCTCGTCACCGCCGGCAAGTANGATGAGGCACGGGACCTCCACTATGAGATGTACGAGATGAACGAGGCGCTCTTCTGGGAGACGAACCCCGGCCCGGTGAAGTACGTCCTGGGCCTGATGGGCAAGATCCAGCCCGAGTTGCGCCTGCCTCTCGTGCTTCCCACCGAGGAGAACCAGCGAAAGCTTCGCGCCGTGGCCGAGCGCTACGGCCTGATTCCCAGCTCGGCCCCCGTGGCCGGCGGTGAGAACGGAGCGGCCTGATGCGGTACGTGCGGTTCATCGCGGATGGGCGCCTGCACGCCGGGTACGCCGACGAGGACCGGCTGATCGACGAGTCCGGTCGCGCCTACCACCAGGATGCGGTCGTCTGGCTCCCGCCCGTGACGCCGACCAAGGTGATCGGCCTGGTGCTCAACTACGCCGAGCACGCCAAGGAGTTGGGGCTGGAGACGCCCAAGGACCCGGTCCTCTTCTTCAAGCCGCTCACCTCGCTCATCGGCCACCGCGCGCCGATCGTCTATCCCACCGGGGTGAAGCAGCTCCACTACGAGGTCGAGTTGGGCGTCGTCATCGGGCGGCGCTGCCGCAACGTCAAGGCAGAGCAGGCGCGTGACGTCATTCGTGGCTACACCGTGGCCAACGACGTGACCGCGCGCGACTTCATCACCAACTACTTCCGCCCGCCGGTCAAGGCCAAGGGCTTTGACACTTTCGGTCCGCTCGGCCCCTGGGTGGTCGAGGACGAGGACATCGACCCGGACAACCTGACGCTGCGCGCCTACGTCAACGGCGAGCTGCGCCAGGAGGGGCACACCTCCAAGCTGATCCACAAGGTCGGCCCGATCATCGAGTACATCAGCGCNTTCATGACGCTGGAGCCGGACGACGTGATCCTGACCGGNACACCGGAGGGGATCTCCTTCGTCCAGCCGGGCGATACCCTGCGCGTCGAGGTCGTGGGGATTGGCGCCCTGGAGAACCCGATCGTCGCTGAGCACGCCGAGGGGACGGTCTGATGACCACAACGACCGACTACGCGGCGCTGAGCAGGCGGCTGCTCGATGACCTGCCGCCGCTCCAGAACTACATCGGCGGGGAATGGACTCCCGGTCCGACCGGCGAGACCTTCATGTCCATCAACCCGGCGACGAACCAGCCGATCGCGACGGTCCACTCCGCCGGGCGCGCCGGAGCGCAGCAGGCCGTTATTGCCGCCCGCGAGGCGTTCGAGAGCGGCGCCTGGTCACGGATGCCCGCCGCCGACCGCGCCCGGGCCCTGCGCCGGATCGCGGAGCAGATCCGCAAGCGGGCCGATGAAATCTCGGTGCTCGAGACGAGCGACACCGGCATCCCGATCACCCAGATCCGGGCCGGGCAGGTGCTGCGCGCGGCCGACAACTTCGACTTCTTCGCAGAGATGGCGACGCAGATCACCGGCGAGACCTTCCCGGTCGAGGGCACCTTCCTCAACTACACCGTCCACAAGCCGGTTGGGGTCGCCGTGCTGATCACACCCTGGAATACGCCCTTCATGCTGGAGACGTGGAAGGTCGCCCCGGCGCTCGCGGCCGGCAACACCTGCATCCTCAAGCCCGCGAGCTGGTCGCCGATCTCGGCCTACCTGCTGGCGAAGGCGATCGAGGAGGCGGATCTGCCGCCCGGCACCTTCAACCTCGTCTACGGCTCGGGGGAGACGGTCGGCACCGCGCTCGTCGCCCACCCGGAGGTTAACCTGGTCTCCTTCACCGGCGAGACGACCACCGGCAAGCAGTTGATGCGCACCGGTGCCGAGACGCTGAAGCGCTTCTCGATGGAGCTGGGTGGGAAGTCACCTGTCATCGTCTTCGCCGATGCTGACCTGGACCGCGCGCTCGACGCCGCCATCTTCGGCGTCTTTTCCCTCAACGGCGAGCGCTGCACCGCCGGTACCCGCCTCTTCCTGGAGCGCCCGATCTACGACGACTTCGTGGACCGCCTGATCGAGCGCGTGCGCCGGATTCGCGTCGGCGACCCGCTCGACCCGGCGACCGAGGTCGGCCCACTGATCCACCGGCGGCACCTGGAGCGGGTCATGGGCTATCTCGACATCGCCCGAGAGGAGGGCGCCACCATCGCCGTCGGCGGCCAGCGGCCGGACCGACCCGAACTGGCGGACGGTAACTACCTCGAGCCGACGGTGATCGTCGATGTCCGCAACGAGATGCGCGTGGCCCAGGAGGAGATCTTCGGCCCGGTCCTGACGGTGATCCCGTTCGAGGACGAGGCCGAGGTCCTCCGCATGGCGAACGATGTCCGCTACGGCCTGGCCGCCTACCTCTGGACGTCGGAAGTCAGCCGCGCCACGCGGCTCGCGCCCGAGATCGAGTCCGGGATGGTCTGGGTGAATTCCCAGAACGTCCGCGATCTGCGGACGCCGTTCGGCGGCATGAAGGAGAGCGGCATCGGCCGCGAGGGCGGCCGCTACTCCTTCGAGTTCTACACCGAGACGAAGACGATCCACGTGGCGCTCGGGCAGCATCGCATCCCGAAGTTCGGGGCGACGTCCTGAGCAGAGAGAGATCTATCGAGCACGACGGCGTGCGTATGCACCTAGCGCAGCGGAGGGACAACGATGGGGGCTCGGACCGGTGCGGAGTATCTCGAAGGGCTGAGGGAGCGCCCTCGCGAGGTCTGGATCCACGGCGAGCGGGTCATCGGTGACATCACCGAGCACCCCGCCTTCAAGAACGTGACCCGCAGCGTGGCAGCACTCTACGACATGCAACACGACCCGGAGCTGCGCGAGGAGATGACCTACGTCTCGCCGACCAGCGGCGAGCGCGTCGGGATGTCGTTTCTCCAGCCACGCTCCCGCGAGGATCTCGCCCGGCGTCGAATCATGATGAAACGCTGGGCCGACTACTCCGGCGGGATGATGGGCCGCTCACCCGACTACCTCAACGCGGGATTGATGGCCATGGCGGCGGCCGCCGAGTACTTCGGCCGCAACAGCCCCGCGAACGCCGACCATATCCGGCGCTACTACGAGGAGGTCCGGGAGCGGGACCTGGCACTGACCCACACCCTCATCACCCCGCAGGTCAACCGCTCTGTCGGCTCCGCCAGGCAGGCCGACCCTTACATCGTCGCCCGCGTGGTGAAGGAGACCGACGCCGGGCTCGTCATGCGCGGGGCGCGGATGTTGGCCACGCTCGGGCCGATCGCCGACGAGATCGAGGTCTTCCCCTCCACCGTGCTGCGCGGTACCGAGGAGGACCGACCGTATACCTTCGCCTTCGCG
>Ga0065724_100200_pt1 | contig 11826 bp, 11 predicted proteins | sample TheenrcSG05JP960_FD_59111 | JGI IMG/M metagenome (GOLD analysis project Ga0065724, IMG submission 59111) | Thermophilic enriched microbial communities from mini bioreactor at UC Davis - Sample SG0.5JP960 | ecosystem: Engineered > Solid waste > Grass > Composting > Bioreactor | place: USA... | reverse complement strand
TACTTTTTCGCTCTCGTCATGACTCCAATCTCTCAAAGGTTGGAGCCTCCGGCAAACCCAGGGCGGTTCAGTATCGCCCGGTGCGCCCGTTCCATGCGGCGGATCCACCTTCTTCCGGCCAAGCCGGCGCGAATCCGTGAGTCATCCCGGGGAAGCGGGGGATTTGTTCCAGGGCATGGGGCACGGCCTCCAGCCTGGAGGGCTGAATGAACGCAAGGACCAGCTTCATCGTACCCTCCAAAGGCGCGGTCCCGGGGCAGGTCAGCCGCATCCGGGGCGCTCCCAAGTTCATCTCAACTTGCCATCGTGTCCACGATCTCCGGCCCCCGCTCACGCCGTCGCGGGCTCCAGCGCATTGGCCTCCTCGTGCTTCGGCGCTCGCCCGGCGGTGTTCCGCTCGAACATCAGGTACAGGAGCGGCAGCACGAGCAACGTGAGAAGCGTGCTGGTGACCAGCCCGCCGATGACCACCGTGGCGAGCGGCCGCTGCACCTCGGCGCCGGCCCCGTGCGAGATCGCCATGGGGATGAACCCGAGGCTCGCGACCAGGGCGGTCATGAGCACCGGCCGGAGCCGCGTCATCCCGCCTTCGCGCACCGCTTCCTCCAGCGAAAGCCCCTGCTCGCGGAGTTCGTTGATGTAGGCGACCAGGACGACACCGTTCAGCACCGCCACGCCGAAGAGGGCGATGAAGCCCACGCCCGCGGAGATGCTGAAGGGCATGCCGCGCAGCAGCAGCGCGAAGACGCCGCCGACGGTCGCCAGCGGGATCCCGGTGAAGACCAGCGCCGCCTGCCGGATCGAGTTGAACGTGGTGAAGAGGAGCAGGAAGATCAGGAGCAGCGCGAGCGGCACGACCAGCATGAGGCGCCGCGTGCCCCGCTCCAGGTTCTCGAACTGCCCCCCGAACTCGACCCGGTAGCCCGGCGGGAGGCCGAGCCGTCCGGTGTCGAAGAGCTGGCGCACATCCCGCACGAAGCTCCCGATGTCGCGCCCGCGCACGTTGCCTTCCACGATGATGAGGCGCGAGCCGTTCTCGTGGCTGATCTCGGCGGGGCCCTGGACCTCCTCGACCCGGGCGAGCATGCCGAGCGGCACGCGCTCGCCACCCGGCGCGCTGACCAGGAGGTTGCGGATCGTCTCCGGGTTCCTGCGCGCGGTCTCCGCGAAGCGCACCGTGAGCGCGAAGCGGCGCTGCCCCTCGAGCACGGTCGTCGCCTGGGCACCCCCGATCGCCTGCACGGTCTCCATCACCTCGGCCGCGTTGATGCCGTAGCGGGCGAGCTGGTCCGGGAGCACCGTGATCTGGAGCTGCGGAAGGCCGGTGAGCTGCTGGGCCTTGAATCCGGTCGCTCCCGGGAGGCGAGACACCGCCGCCACGACGTCGTCGGCCAGCCGCTTCAGCACATCCATGTCCTCGCCGAAGATCTTGATGGCGAGGTCCGACCTCACGCCGGCGATGAGCTCGTTGACGCGGAGTTCAATCGGCTGGCTGAAGCTGAAGACCATGCCCGGAATCTTCTCGAGCTCCTCGGCCATCTGGGCCTCGAGCTCCGCCTTGGTCTCGGCTCGCTTCCACTCCTCCCTGGGCCTCAGCATCACCAGCACGTCACTGATGTTGACGCCCATGGGATCGGTGGCGATCTCCGCGCGGCCGGTCTTCGAGACGACGTCCTTGATCTCGTTCGGGAAGGCGGCGAGGAGCCGCTTCTCGACGAGGGTGGACTGGCGGATGGACTCCTCTAAGGACACGCTCGGCAGGCGCAGGATCTGGATCGCGAACGAGCCCTCGTCGAGGCGCGGGATGAACTCCGAGCCGAGGAAGGGGATCGCGGCCACCGCCACGGCCACGAGGGCCGCCGCGCCGACGAGGACGCGCCGGCCGTTGGCCAGCGTCCACTCCAGCGCCGGCCGGTAGAGCCGCTTGGCGTGGCGCATGAGCCAGACCTCCTTCTCCTCGATCTTCCCCCGGAGGCCCAGCGAGATGAGCACCGGGGTGAGCAGGAAGGTGAGGAGGAGCGAGCCGATGAGCGCGAACACCACGGTCATCGCCATCGGCTTGAAGAGCTTGCCCTCCACCCCCTGCAGGGCGAGGATCGGAAGGTAGACCACGATGATGATCCCCACCCCGAAGAGGATCGGGCGCGCGATCTGGGCGCAGGATTCCAGCACGGTGTGGAGGAAGCCCTTCTCTTCCTTCCGCTCGGCCAGGTGGCGCATGGAGTTCTCGGCCATCACCACCGAGCCGTCCACGATGAGCCCGAAGTCGATGGCCCCCAGGCTCATGAGGCTCCCCGCGATCCCGGCCTTCACCATCATGCTCACGGCGAAGAGCATGGAGAGCGGGATGGCGAGGGCGACGATGAGTGCTGCCCGGATGTTGCCGAGGAGGAGAAAGAGCACGGCGACGACGAGCGCCGCGCCCTCGATCAGGTTCTTCGCGACCGTGTGGATGGTGCGGTCCACGAGCTCGGTGCGGTCGTAGAAGGCCTCGAGCTTCACGCCCTTCGGCAGGGTCTTCGCCACCTCGGCGAAGCGCTCCTTGACCCGCTCCACCACGGTGCGGGAGTTGGCCCCCATCCGCATCATGACGATCCCGGTCACCACCTCGCCGCGCCCGTTCTTGGTGACCGCGCCCTGGCGGATCGTGTGGCCGATCACCACATCAGCGATGTCACCCACCCGCACGGGCGTGCCGTCCCGGCTCGTGACGACGATGTTTCGGATCTGGTCCAGGTCCTGGACCTGGCCCACGCCCCGGATGACGAGCTGCTCGGCCCCCTTCGTGATGTAGCCGCCGCCCGCGTTCACGTTGTTGGCGGCAACCGCATCCATCACCTGCTTGAGCGTGAGGTCGTACTGGACGAGCGCCTCGGGGCGGATGAGCACCTGATACTGTTTCTCGAAGCCGCCGAAGGAGTTGACCTCCGCGACACCGGGCACGCCGCGGAGCTGAGGCGCGATGATCCAGTCCTGCAGCGTGCGGAGCTCCGTCGCATCCATCTGCCCGGCTTCGATCGAGTACTGGAAGATCTCGCCGAGGCCGGTCGAGATCGGCCCCATCTCCGGCGTGCCGAAGCCCTCGGGGATCTCCTCCCGCGCCTGCTGGAGCCGCTCCTGCACCTGCTGGCGGGCGAAGTAGATGTCGGTGCCGTCCTTGAAGACCACCGTCACCTGCGAGAGGCCGAACTTGGAGATCGAGCGGATCTCCTCCAGGTCCGGCAGCCCGAACATGGCGAGCTCCACGGGGAGCGTGATCTGCCGCTCGACCTCGATGGGCGAGAGCGCGGGCGCGTTGGTGTTGATCTGGACCTGGACGTTCGTCACGTCCGGAACCGCATCAATCGGGAGGCGGAGCGCGGACCAGATCCCCACGCCGATGAGGAGGCCCGTGAGCGCGAGGACCAGGACCCGGTTCCTGAGCGCGAACGCGATGATCGCTTTCAGCATGGCGGCCCTCCTCAGTGCCCGTGCTCGCCGATCTCGCCCTTGGCGAGCTCGGACTTGAGCAGGAACGCGCCCGAGACGACCAGCCGGCTACCGGGCGCGAGGCCCGACAGGACCGCGACGCGCCCGCCGTCGAGCGGCTGGCCGACCTCGACGGGAACGGGCCGGAACTCGCCGGCTCTCTCGCCCGGAACGAACACCACCTGCCGCCCATCGATCTCTTGCACGGCGTCCTGGGGGACGACCACGAGAGGCGCGCCCCCACCGCCCACCTGGATGGTGGCCTTGGCGAACATGCCCGGCTTGAGCGCGCGGCCCGTGTTGGGGATCTCGACGCGGGCGCGGACGGTCCGCCTCTCCGGATCGAGCACGTCGCCCAGGTAGACGATCCGGCCGGGGAAGGTGCGCCCGGGGTAGGCCGCGGTGGTCACCGCGACCGGCTGGCCCACGGCCACGCGCGACAGGTCGCGCTCGTAGATGTCCAGCTCGATCCAGACGCGGCTCAGGTCCGCCACCGTGAAGAGCCGGTCGGAGGGACTCGCGACCTCCCCGAGCGTCGCGTGCTTCTCCACGACCACGCCGTCGAACGGCGCCGTGATCGCGAACTGGCCGCCCTCGCCGTGGCCGGCGCCGAGGGCGCGGAGCCGCTCGCCGGCGCTCAGTGCGGCCGCCTGCGCGCGCCGGAGCTCCGCCTCCGCCTCGAGCAGCTCCTTGCGGCTGGAGATGCCCTGCTCCTCGAGCCGCTTCTCCCGCTGGTAGTTCTCGCGCGCGATCCCCACGAGCGCCTCCGCCTGGTGCAGCTCGGCGCGGAGGGCGCCCACCTCCGGACTCTCCAGCACCGCGAGGACCTGGCCCCTCTTGACCCGGTCGCCGATGTCGGCGCGGAGGGCGACGATCCGCCCGTCGGTCCTCGGCCCGATGTGGCTCACCCGGTTCGCGTCGTAGGTGATCGTCCCGGTGACCGGGAGCGTGGCGGTCGTCACCGCATCGGCCACGCCGACCTCGATCCCCGCGGCGGCGAGCGCCGCCGAATCGAGCCGCACGACGTCGCCCCCCTCGCCGGCGTTCTCTTCCGCGTGCTCTTCGCCCTCGGCCTCCGCCGTATCCGCCGTGCTGTTGCCGCACGCGGCCGGGCCAGCCGCCAGTAGCGCGGCGAGGAACCCCGTCGGAAGAAGCCGCCTGATCAAAATCTCTATCATGGTTCGGCCCCTATCGCTGATCGTTGGTGTCACGAGTGGTTCCGGCGCCCGGGGTATCCAGCGCGGCGGTTGCGGACTCAAGGTCCACGAGCGCCTTCCGCCGCTCGAGCCACGTCTCCCAGTAGCCGAGTTCGGCGTCCAAGAGCTGGTTGCGGAGCAGGAGAAGCGCAGGCAGGTCGATCTTGCCCGCCTGGTAGGCCGTCGTGAGGAGCCGCTGGTTCTCGCGCGCGGGCTCCAGCACGTCTCGTTCGAAGACCCGCTCTTCCTCGCTGGCCGCGATGTAGGCGCGGTAGGCGTCCGCGACTTCCTTGCGGATGCGGAGTTCGGCCGCGCTCCTCTCAAACGCCGCCTGGCGGGCCTCCGCTTCCCGCCGCGCGACCAGGCCCTGATTCCGGTTCCAGATCGGGAGTGAAAGGCCGATGGCGGGCCCGAGTCGCAACTCGCCGCTCTCGTCCCCAAGCTGTGCCAGGGCACCGATGCGGAGGTTGGGGATCGCTTCCCGCCGGGCCAGGCGCCCGAGCGTCCGAGACTCCTCGACGGCCACCGAGCGGGCCGCTAGATCGGGGCGCCGGGAGAGGGCGGCCCGGAGGAGGGAGTCCTGGTCCAGCGTGCTGGGGTCGGGCGCCGGGGGCACCTCCGCCGCGAGCTGGACCGGACGGTCAGGGGTGATGCCCACCAGGCGCTTGAGATCGAGTTCGGCGGCTGTGGCCTCCCGGCGCGCGGCGAGCACGCGGGCCCGCGCCCGGCCGAACTCGAGTTCCATCAGGTTCGCTTCGAGCTGGCTGATCTCACCCTCCCGGGCCTGGATGCGCACGGCCTCAAGGAGTTGCTCGTTCAGGCCGAGGATCTGCTCGGCGACTTCGAGCCGGCGGCTCGCGGCGAGCGCCGCATAAAACGCATGGCTCACGTCCGCAAGGGTGAGACGCGCTGCGTCCCGGACCGAGTGCTGAGCCCGGCGAAGCGCCGCCTCGGCGGCCCGGATCCGGAGCCCCCGCTGGCCGGCCCACTCGACTTCCTGGAAAAGGCGAAGCTCGTTGTTGTCGCCGCCGCCCGCGCCGGGTGCCTCGAGCTCGAGCTGCGGATTGAAGCTGTAGATGCGCGCCTGCCGGAGCTCGCCGCGCGCGATTTCCGCCTCCTGCCCTTCCGCCAGGAACGCGGGGTTTTGCCGGAGCGCAAGCCGTTGCGCCTCGGCGAGCGAAAGGACGAGGGTGTCGCCGCGGACCGGCTCGGCCCGTGCGCCCGCGGCCGGTTCCTGCGCGCGGAGCGAGGACGCCCACAGCGCAGCGGCCACGGCGCCAAGGGCGCAGGCGCGGAGTACGATGATCCTGACTGAAACGGTCTCCATGAACGCTGCTCTCCGTCCCCGGACGAGCCGGCTCCCGGATCCCGCTCCTGCGGCATCCGGACGCACGTTGGCCAGGGGTGATCGTCCGTTGATCGTCGTGAAACGGGATTTGCCGCACGACCGCAGCCGGCGCGGTCGGGCGCGGAGCGCCTGCGGCGGGAGAGAAGCGTTACGCTCTGGGGGGATGGAACAGAGGACGGGGCCCGGTGCCCGTGTGGACCACCGGTTCAGCGTAGGTCAGGACGAACTCCCGCGCCGGGAGCGAGAACGCGAGGACCGGCGCCAGCGCCACGCTGTGCGTGTGCGTGCAGTGGTCGTTGGTCGTGCCGTGCTCGTGCCCCCGGCCGTGACGGTGGGCGCCGGAGGGCGCAGCGTCCTCGTGGCCGTGATCGCCGCCAGAAGACTGCGCGGCGTGCGCCACCGCGCTGCCCCCGACTCGTGGTGCACCTCGCCGTCGCGCAGTAGGCCCACCACCGACTCCACGCCGGAGCCGAAGGTCAGCAGGAGCATGAGGAGAGCGACGACTCTACGCACGGGCACCTTTATGGGCAGACCAGCCACGGTGTTGCCTTTCAGCCGGCACATTCTCACGGAAGAACCATGCCCCGCATCACGTCGCGTCTGGCTGCTCGTAGCGCGTGCACTCGTAGACGCTCCGCGCCACCTCCGCCAGGAGCTCTTCGGCGAGACGAAGAAGCTCGCCGACGCGCCCGTCGCTCAGGCTGTAGTAAACGTAGCGGCCGCGCTGCTCCCTCGTGACCAGGCCGCAGTCGAGCAGGCACCCCAGGTGGTTCGAGGCGTTCGACTGGCTGAGCCCGGTCTCCTCCACGATCTCGCTCACGCTCCGTGGCCCCTCGCGGAGCGCCTCCAGAATGGAGAGGCGAGAGGGGTCGGAGAAGCCGCGAAAGAGCTTCGCCTTGAGCGCGAGCAGTTGGGTGTTGGGGCTGGCGAGCATCCCGTTTGCGTATCTGGGTTGACGAATCAGTGTATTATGATACGTTGAAAAATAGTGGGGAGTCAAGGCCGGAGGCATCCGAGCCGGATCCGGCGCGGCGCCCCATCGAGACGTGGCGTAAGCGCCCTCGGTTCCGGCCCCTGTCGCATACAAGGCTCGAACGGTCCCCAGTAGAGGCTCGAATGACGACACAGCTTCCTATCGCCTGCACGCTCGACGAGGCGGCCCTTCGAGAGCGGAGGAGCGGACTCCTCGCCGATGTGGGCCGGCGCGTGATCGAGCGCCGCGAGACGGAGGAGGGCTTCGCCTTCCGTTTCCTTGCCGGGGACGCCTCGCTGCTCGGAGACATCGCGCGGGTGATCGACCTGGAGCGGCAGTGCTGCACGTTCCTGCGCTTTCGCCTCACGGTCGAGCCGGGGGGCGGGCCCGTGTGGCTCGAGGTGTCGGGCCCGGCCGGCACGAAGGAGTACCTGCGCGGCCTCCTCGGGATTGGTCAATGACTCCCGTCGTCATCGCGAAGTCCGTCGCGCTTTTCATCCTGGCCGGCCTGTTGGAGATCGGAGGCGGCTACCTGGTCTGGTTGTGGCTCCGCGAGGGTCGGGCCTTCCTCTTGGGCGCGCTCGGCGGGCTCGTCCTCTTTCTCTACGGCGTCGTGCCTCCGCTCCAGCCCGCGCACTTCGGCCGGGCCTATGCGGCCTACGGGGGCATCTTCGTGGCGCTCTCGATTGTCTGGGGCTGGTGGATCGACGGGAAGGCGCCGGACCGCGCGGATCTCGTCGGAGCCGCGATCTGCCTGATCGGCGTAGCTGTGATCATGTACTGGCCGCGGACGTAAGGAGGACCGGTGAGAGAGACAAACGATCGCACGGCTTCGGGCTTCGCGCCGGCCACGTGCACACTCATGGTGGGCGGCATGGACTGCTCGAGCTGCGCCGAGAGCGTGGAGAAGTCGCTCCGAAAGCTCGCGGGCGTCGAGGATGTCCGCGTCGACGTCGTGGGCGGCCGCGTGACCGTCACCTACGCCGAAGGCAAACTCGCGCGGGGTGATCTGGTCGGCGAGATCACGCGGCTCGGCTACCGGGCGAAGGAGGAACATCCGGTCCGGCGCGAGGTCTTCGAGATCGAGGGGATGGACTGTGCTGACGAGGTGCGCCTGATCGAGGGAAGGCTCGGCAACTTCCCGGGGGTGAGCCGGCTCGGCTTCGACCTCGTGAACCGCCGCCTCACGGTCGAAGGCGAGATCGCCGCATCCGAGGTGGAGCGCGTCGTCGCCTCTCTCGGGATGCGTGCGCACCTCGTGGGGAAGGAGCGGGAGAAGGCTTCCTGGTGGGAGAGGCGGGGCCGGCTCGCGCTCGCGTCACTCGCGGGTGTGCTGTGGGTGTTTTCGCTCGCGGCCGAGCACCTCCTGGGGGCAGAGCCGGTCGCGGCGGCGCTCGCCATCGGCGCGATGGTCGCCGCGGGGTGGTACATCGTCCCCCGCGGAGTGCGCGCCGCGCGGCACGGCGCACTCGACATGAACTCTCTCATGTCGATCGCCGCCTTCGGGGCGCTCCTCATCGGCGAATACGAGGAGGCGGCCTCCGCGCTCTTCCTCTTCGCCGTGGCCCAACTCCTCGAGACCCACTCCATGGACCGGGCGCGGGGCGCGATCAAGGCGCTCATGGACCTCTCGCCCGCCGAGGCGACGGTGCTCCGGGACGGACGCGAGGAGCGGGTCCCGGCCGACCGGGTCGCGGTGGGCGAGGTGGTGGTGGTCCGGCCGGGGGAGAAGATCCCGGTCGACGGCGAGGTGGTGGCCGGCCGGTCGAGCGTGAACCAGGCGCCGATCACCGGCGAGTCGATGCCGGTGGAGAAGGGGCCGGGCTCGGAGGTCTTCGCCGGCACACTGAACGGCGAGGGCGCGCTCGAGGTTCGTGCAACGAAGCCCGCCTCGGACACCACGCTCGCCCGGATCATCCACTCCGTCGAGGAGGCGCAGGCGAGCCGCGCCCCGAGCCAGGCCTTCGTGGACCGTTTCGCCCGGATCTACACGCCGACCGTGGTTGCCTCCGCCGCCATCCTCGCCGTTTTGCCGCCGCTCTTCGGGCTCGGCGCCTGGGGCGAGTGGTTTTACCGCGCGCTGGTCCTCCTCGTCGTCGCCTGCCCGTGCGCGCTCGTGATCTCGACGCCGGTCACGATCGTCTCCGCGCTCGCCGGGGCCGCCCGCCGCGGGATCTTGATCAAGGGCGGGCTCCACCTGGAGAACGCCGGGCGGGCGCGGGTGGTCGCGTTCGACAAGACGGGCACGCTCACCGAGGGCGAGCCCGCGGTCGTGGACGTGGTCGCGCTGAACGGGACGGATCCCTGGGAAGTCCTCTCGCTCGCGGCCGCCGCGGAGGCCCGGAGCGAGCACCCGCTCGCCCGCGCGATCCTGCGGCGGGCGGAGGAGGAGAGGGTTCCGCTCCGTGCCGCGACCGATACGGCCGCGATCCCCGGGCGGGGCCTCACCGCCCGCGTCGGGGAGGAGACGGTCTATGTCGGAAGCGAGCGGCTGTTCCGGGATCTCGGCGCCCCTGTCGAGGAGGCCCGGCCGGTGCTCCGGCGCTGCGAGGAGGAGGGGCGCACGGCCGTGCTGATCGGGAGCGTGCCGGCGGGGGCGGGCCCGGATGCGCGCCCGGTCCTCCGGGGCGTGATCGCGGTCGCCGACCGGGTCCGCCCTCACGCGGCCGAGGCGCTGCGCGAGCTGCACCGCGCGGGGATCGAGCGGATCGTCATGCTCACCGGTGACAACGCCGGCACCGCGCGGGCGGTCGCCCGGTCTCTCGGCGGCCCCGGCGTCGGCGTGGACGAGTTCCGGGCCGAGTTGCTCCCGGAGGACAAAGTCGCCGCGGTCCGGGACCTCCGGCGCGAGTATGGAAAGGTGCTCATGGTGGGCGACGGCGTGAACGACGCGCCGGCGCTCGCCGCCTCGGACGTCGGGGTCGCCATGGGGAGCGCGGGCACCGACGTCGCGCTGGAGACGGCGGACATCGCCCTCATGGCCGACGACCTCTCGAAGCTGCCCGTGACCATCCGTTTCGCACGGAAGGCCGAGGGGATCGTTCGCGCGAACATCGCCTTCTCCCTCCTCACGAAGGCGGCCTTTGTCGTCCTGGCGACGCTCGGGCTCGCCACGCTCTGGATGGCGGTGCTCGCGGACATGGGCGCGAGCCTGCTGGTGATCGTGAACGGGCTCCGGGCGCTGCGGGCCTGAGCCGGGTGGCAGGGGCGGGCCTGGGATCGCTCCGGAACGCGCGGGCTGGTCGGACATCTCGCCTACGGTCTCGCGGCGGAGACGACCCTGGACGTCTTGGATCGGGCGGCACAGCCGTCTCCCCCCGGCGAAGGAGCGGGCGGGAATCCCCGCCCGCTCGGTCGGTTCTGCTATTCGCTCTTCACTACCGTGGCTGTGTAGCCGAGCTTCTTGACCGCCGCGATCATCTGCTCGACCGTGACCTTCTTGGCGTCGTAGGTAACCACGGCCTGGCTCTTCTCGTAGCTGACCTCGGCCTTCTGGATGCCGTCGAGCTGTTCAAGCACCTTGCGCGCACCGATGGCGCAGCCGCCGCAGGTCATGCCCTCGATCTTGAGTGTGACCTTCTTCAGCTGCGGCACCGGGGCCGTCACCGATGCGGCTTCCGCCTGGGTGCTCTGTCCCCCAATTCGTGGGACACTCAAAGAGAGGCGGTGAGAGTTTGTTCCCGCCGGAACTCGGCGGGCGATTTCATCCCGAGCGCCGAGTGTGGGGCCACCTCGTTATAGTCCCTGAACCAGCCTTCGAGCTGGCGGATCACGCTCTCTGCGCTCCACAGCTCGGCCGCCTCCACGTAGTCGCGCCGGAAGGTGCCCACGAAGGCTTCGCTCATGCCGTTCGATTCCGGACTGGCCTTGGGCGTGGTGACCGGATCCAGGCCCAGCTGCTCGGCGTGGAGGATCGTCTCCAGCGCCGTGTAGATGCTCCCGTTGTCGCTCAGCCACTGAACCGGATCGGTCGGCCTCCCCTCCGGGAAGCGGGCCCGAACAGCCCGGCTCATGAGCTCCCGCACGTCTTCGGCGGTGAGGTCCCTCGGCCGGGCTACAAACGCGATCGCCTCGCGGTCGCAGCAGTCCAGGGCAAAGCCCACGTGCACCTCCTCCCCGTTCCAGCAGTGGATCTCGAAGGCATCCGAGCACCAGCGCACGTTCGACCGGTCGGTCTCGATCCTGCCCGTGTGCGCTCTGCCCGTTCTCCTGCGGTTCTTGGCTGGGATCTGGAGGCCGTGCATGCGCATGACTCTCCGGATCCGCTTCTTGTTGTAGCGCTTGCCTGCCCGGCGCAGCAGCACCGTCACCCGCCGGTAACCGTAGCTGCCCCGCTTCCGGATCACCTTCCGGATCTCCGCCAGCACGGCCTCGTCCTCAGCCCTCCGGTAGAAGCGCGGCCGGTCCTTCGTTTGCCGGTACGCCGTAGACCGGCTCACGCCCAGTGTACGGCAGATGGCAGAGAGTGGGTGTCCCGTCATGGCCTCAACACGCCGTACCAGCTGGGTCTTTTTTTTACTTCCGCCTGCGCCGCCTGGAGGATCTCCACCTCCATGGTCTTTCGCCCGAGCGCCCGCTCGAGCTCCCGGATCCGGGCTTCAGCCTCCCGGAGCAGCCGGGCTGGGACCACGTCCTCGCCAGCGGCTACGGCCGTGTTCGCCCCCTGCTCGAAGAGCCGCTTCCACTTGCGCACGACGGAGGAGCTGACGTCCAACTCACGCGCAAGCCCCGAAAGCGTAATCTCGCCCCGGAGGACGCGGTCGATCTGCTCCTTCTTGAAGGCGGTCGTGAACAGCCGGCGCCCATCGGCGCCCCTGCGAAATTCCCCCATTCTCCTCCTC
>Ga0065724_100275_pt1 | contig 11852 bp, 9 predicted proteins | sample TheenrcSG05JP960_FD_59111 | JGI IMG/M metagenome (GOLD analysis project Ga0065724, IMG submission 59111) | Thermophilic enriched microbial communities from mini bioreactor at UC Davis - Sample SG0.5JP960 | ecosystem: Engineered > Solid waste > Grass > Composting > Bioreactor | place: USA... | reverse complement strand
GCCGGCCGCCCGGCCGAGCGCTTCTGGCCGCTGCGGGCCGCGGGGGCGGCATGCGGCGACGAGCCATCGTGACACGATCGCTCGGGGCGGGGTTCATCCCGAACGGAGCTGTTCACGCAGCCACCGCCAACACGTGCGCGACGAGAACCACGGGGAGGGCATGAGGTCCTCCCCAACCGCGACGTGGAGGTCGTCCGGCCTGTCGCCCGCTCTGACGAACAGGCCCCGGCGCTCGCCGGGGCCCGTCGTGGCATCACTGGTACGGTGGGTGTTATGTGGTATCGGCTCGGACGAGGTTGAAGGCAGCCGAGCCGTCGCCCGCCACGGCGTAGTTGACGTTGTTCGACACGCCGACCAGCGCGCCGTTCCCCACCACGCCGATCACCGCGGAGCCGATGAACCCATCGAGCATCTCGCTGTATCTGAGGGTATAGAGGGTGGCCCCGGCATGCGGACCGAGCGGCAGCTCGATCGGCGCTTCGCCGTCGGTCCCGGTTACGGTCGGCGCGACCGGCACCCCGGCGGAGTCGACGAACTGAACCCAGGCCACCACGTTGTCATCCGGGTCGGGGTTGAACAGGTTGATACCCGAGGTGTCGCCGGTGCCGGTGTCGGTGATCCCCTTCTGCACCAGCGGCAGTGCCAGCAATCGCTCGTAGAACCAGCGGCCCGTATCGAGCACGGGGATGCGCCCGTTCGATACGACGCCCGGCAAACCGCCCGAGGCCGCATATGACATGGCGTGACCCTGGCCGTGCCCGCCGAGGTACTTCACCTCGTCGATCGCCGCCGCCAGTGGGTAGTCACCCGCGATCTGCACGGCTGTGACCTGGTTGTCGCCGAGGCCGACGTTGCCCGTGGCGGGCGTGTAGACGTACTCCATCGCGCGCGGCGGGATGGTACGAGACTCCGTCGCCACCACGTTGCCGTCGTAGTTGTAGTACGTCACCGTGACCCGGTTATAGAAGCTGGACAGATTCGCGATGTTGATCCCCGTGTTCCAGCCGTTGTAGTCCCGGAACACCAGCGGGCCGTACGCAACGCACTGATCACAGGCGTCCCCGTTCGTGGGCTCATCGTGGCGGGGCTGGGCGACGGTCGTCAGCATCATGCCCGTTTCCGGCTTCATCCGGAACGCGGCGACGACCACGTCCTCATTCGCGTCCACCCAGAGCGAGCCGACGCGGCCCTCCGGCAACGGGGTGTCGGCCAGGAGGTCAACCGAGACGCTCTCCCCCGCGGGCAGCCAGTAGTTGCCGAGGATGAGGGTGCCTCGCCCGGCCACGCCCTGCCCAGCCGCCGGATAGAACGTCGCGTTCACGGTAGCGTCGTTCTGCGAGACATTGGTGATGAAGATCTCGGTGTTCCAGCCGCTGCTGGTCTGCACGATCGGCACAACCCAGCGGACCTGCCCTTCCAGTGTCTCCCCGCCTTCTGCGGCGAGCTCCAGGTCGCTCTGTGGCACAGCGCTGTAGCCGTCCACCATGTCGGTGGTGCTTGTCGTCTGAGGGCCGAACAGGGTGCCGACCGCGTGCTTCTCGATCCCTGCGATCCGTGGGGGCCGACACCGTTCATACGCCGTCACCTGATACGCGGTGTTCGCTGCCGGTTCCGGACCACTCGGACTCCAGTCAATGACGAGCGTGCCGTTGCTGTCCCACCAGGTGCTGTAGCTCCCAGCCGGGAAGACGAAACCCCCGTGCGCAACCTTGGCAATCACGATGGGAGACTGGAAGCCTTGGATGATGTCGTAGTTGTGCGACGATACCCTCACCACAGACCAATCTCGCCGCACGCAGATGCTATGGTCGATCTGGTAGATCTCCTCGGGGTCGTTCCAGCGTGCCTCGACGATGATCCCGACGCCGCCCGACACGCCTTCTTCCGGGTACTCCCGGGGAATCTTGAGCTGCGCGGCGGTCCACACCTGTGATGCGCGCGGCTTGAGCGTCAGCGCGGCAAGCTTCTCCCCAGTCGTAGTCTTCACCACCACATCGACGGCGACGGGCTCGACGTTCTGCACGACGATCGCGCCGGTCACACCAGCGACCCCGGCGATCGTGTTGTTGTGCGGCACCCAGGGGAAGTAGATGCGGCCCACCACCGCGTCCTCGGAAGCCGCGACGGTCGGGCTGATGGCAGCAGCGAAGAGGGCGGCGACGAGTCCCAGCGCCACCGCGAGGCGAAGCAGTCTGGTGTGCAATGGCATGCGTCCTTCCTGCCGGTCGCCGACCGGCACTCCTCCCCGTACCCCGTGCCTCGCGCCGGGCACGCAGCAGCAACTCGCCGGGGCGCGAGGCGTGTCGCCCCCCGACCTCCCTGCATCCAGGCGCGCCGAACTCGCCCCATACGTCGGGAGGTCCAACGACACAACATGGCTAGTACAAAGATACTATGACGTATCACAGACTGGCGAAATGTCAAGTCTTGCGCGTGGTCATGTCGTGAGAGAGTGACGATCGGCGGAGTCTGCGTGGTTTTCGGGGCAGGACGCACGACGCGGAGCCGGGCCGTCGGCCCGGCTCCGCTGATGTCGCCCTCGTGGTCAGTCCCTCCCTGCGACGGCGTCCAGTTGCCGCAGGGCGTTTGCCATCTCGATTGCGGTGACGGCGGCGTCGAAGCCCTTGTTGCCGGCCTTGGTGCCGGCGCGCTCGATCGCCTGCTCGATGGTGTCGGTGGTGAGCACGCCGAAGATGACCGGGACGCCGGTGGCGAGCGAGACGTTCGCCACGCCCTTGGCGACCTCGGCAGCGACGTAGTCGAAGTGCGGCGTCGCGCCCCGGATCACGGCGCCGAGGCATACGACCGCGTCGTAGCGCCCGGAGTCGGCCATGCGCTTCGCCGCGAGCGGGATCTCGAACGAGCCCGGCACCCACAGCACGTCGATGGCGTCGGGATCGACCTCGTGCCGCACCAGCGCGTCCAGCGCGCCCTCCAAGAGCTTGGAAGTGACGAACTCGTTGAAGCGCGCCACCACGATACCGATGCGCAGCCCGCGCCCGGTTAACATGCCCTCAATCGTCCGCATCGTCTCTCTCCTTACGCCTGCTGCGTGCCGGGGTGTCCTGGTGCCCCCGGCGGTTGTGTGGTCGCTGCGCCGCCGCTAGCGTCGCCCGTACGTCGAGCCCTCGCGGGCGACGGTCCCCGCGGGGCTGGGGTCTGCCAAGCCGGCTGGGTGACGGTCTGCCTGTGCCCGGCCGCACGGCGGCGAGGTCGGCGACGCTGATGATCGGGATGTCGTGGCGCGCGGCGAAGCGCTCCAGCACGGGGAGGCGGGCCATGGTCCCGTCGTCCGCCATGATCTCGCAGATGGCCACGACCGGGTGCAGCCCGGCCAGTCGCGCCAGGTCGACCGCCGCCTCGGTCTGCCCCGGTCGCTCCAGCACCCCGCCGGGGCGGGCGCGGAGCGGGAAGACGTGGCCGGGCATGGCGAAGTCGGCGGGAGTGGACGCCGGATCGGCCAGGGTGCGGATCGTCCGGGCCCGGTCGTGCGCCGAGATGCCCGTCGTTACCCCCTCCCGCGCCTCCACCGACACGGTGAAGGCGGTGCCGAAGGGTGCCGAGTTGGCCGCCGGGTCGACCATGGGCGGCAGGCGGAGCCGATCGACCCATTCCGGGGCCATTGCGGCGCAGAGGAGCCCGCGCGCCTCGCGCACGATGAAGTTCACCGCTTCCGGGGTGATGAACTGCCCGGCGATGCAGAGATCGCCCTCGTTCTCCCGGTCCGGCCCGTCGATGATGATGACGAACCGGCCCGCGCGCAGCGCGGCGATGGCCTGCTCGATCGTCGCCAGCGGCACGGTGCCTCCTCCCCCTAGGCGAACCCCGCCCGCCGCAGCAGGTCGAGGTCGACTCCCGCGCCGGGCTGCGGACCGCAGAGCCGCTCCACGTACTTCGCGATGATGTCCACCTCCAGGTTGACCCGCTCGCCGGGCCGCTTGCGCGCCAGCGTGGTGTGGTGCTGGGTGTGGGTCACTAGCGAGACGGTGAAGCCGTCCGGCAGCACCTCCACAATCGTCAGGCTGGCGCCGTCGACGGCGATGAAGCCGCGCGGCACCAGGTAGCGATGGATCTCCGGCGGTGTCGCGATGCGGACCACGACCGCTGCGCCGTCCGGCGTGTGCGAGACGACTCGGCCGGTGCCGTCGATGTGGCCCTGGACGTAGTGGCCGCCGATCCTGCCGCCGACTGTGACCGAGCGCTCCAGGTTCACCGGGGAACCCGGGCTGAGATCACCCAGATTCGTCAGCCGGAGCGTCACCGGTTGCAGGTTGGCGACGAAGTGGTCCGCGCCCAGGTCAGCGACGGTGAGGCAGACCCCGTTGACGGCGATGCTGTCGCCCAACCGCGTGCCCTCCAGCACCGTGCGGCCGCGGATAGTGAGCGCCACGTCGCCACCGGCCCGGCCGAGCGCGGCGACGGTACCGACTTCCTCGACGATGCCGCTGAACATCACACCTCCTCCAGTCCGGGGATCGGCTGTACCCGGCCTTGCACCATGAGATCGCTCCCGACCTGTCGCACCTCGACCTCGCGGAGGCGGCACGCCGCGTCCATCGTGGCCACACCCTCGCCGCCCAGCGGGCCCGGCGCATCCCGCCCGCCGATCATGATCGGGGCGATGAACGCGGCCGCGCGGTCGATCAGCCCCGCGTCGAAGAGCGCGCCGAGCAGCGTCCCGCCCCCTTCGACCAGCACGCTGTTGACGCCCCGCGCCGCGAGGCAACGCAGCAGCGCATGCAGGTCGACCCGCCCACCCTGGTCCGGGAGCGTCACCACCTCGGCGCCAACCGCGTGAAGTGCCGCGACGCGCTCGGGTGGGGCGGAACCGGTGGTCGCGATCAGCGTGCGACCCGGGACGTGCGGCTGCAGCATGGCGGCACCCGGTGGGGTCCGCGCCCGGCTGTCGACCACGACGCGGAGTGGGTGATGCGGCCCGCCGGCACCGCAGTCCTCGGGTGGGAGGCGCGTGGTGAGTAGCGGGTCGTCGGCCAGGAGCGTGCCGACGCCGACCATGATGGCGTCGTGCATGTCGCGCAGCCGGTGGCCCTCACGCCGCGCCTCGGCGCCGGTGATCCAGCGCGCATGGCCGGTGCGCGTGGCGATCTTGCCGTCGAGGCTGACCGCGAACTTGGCCGTCACTTCCGGCAGGCCGCAGTGCACCCGCTTGAGGAACCCGGCGTTGATTGCGGCGGCGGCACCGGCGGCCAAGCCCAGTTCGACCTGCACCCCGGCCTCGGCCAGGCGGCGGAGGCCTCGCCCGTTGACCGCCGGGTAGGGGTCGCGCAGCGCCACGACGGCGCGGGCGATCCCGGCCGTCATCAGGGCATCGACACAGGGCGGGGTGCGCCCGTAGTGGGCACATGGTTCGAGAGTGACGTAGAGCGTGGCGCCGCGAGCGAGGGCGCCCGCCTGTCGGAGCGCGACGATCTCGGCGTGGGCGCCGGGTGGCGGCTCGGTGGCTCCCTCGCCGACCAGGCGGCCGTCGCGGACCAGGACAGCTCCAACGGCAGGGTTGGGCGCGACGCGCCCGCGGACGCTGGCGGCGAGGTCGAGAGCCCGCCGCATCCAGTGGAGGTCGGTTGCCGGCACGACCCGGCAGTCCGTGGTCACCATGGCTCGCCCCCGCGTCGTTGACACGAAAAACCCGAGGGCAAGCCCTCGGGTTGCGGTGGCAAGATAGGTTCGCACGGCCGGACCGGCCGTCGCATACCTTCTCCCATCCGGACTATACCGTCGGCCCCGGAGTTTCACCGGATCCTGCGGCTCTCGCCGCTCGCGGGCTATACCGCCGGTCGGGAATTGGCGCCANGCGCCTCACCCTGCCCCGAAGGTCTTGCGTGCCCAGTGTAGACCCGATCCCGCCGAGCCGTCAACCGTGCAGTGTCGCCGGAGCGGCCCTCACCCCCGACCCCTCTCCCAACGTTGGGAGAGGGGAGCTATGCACGATACCGGCGCGCTGAGAGCCCGATCACGCTCAATCAGCCGCCTGGATGGCCTGGCGGGTCTGCGGGGCAGGGGTGAGGCGCAGCAGGATCCANCCGAGGATGCCGGAGANGAGCGAGGCCGCGAAGATCCCCAGCTTGGCCATGGTCAGGTGGGTCTCGTCGACGAAGGCCAGCTCCGCGATGAACAGCGCCATGGTGAAGCCGATCCCTCCCAGCGTGGCCGCGCCGTGGAGGTGTCGCCATGTGACTCCTTCCGGGAGCTTACTCAGGCCGGTGCGCACCACCAGCCAGGTGGTCGCGGTGATGCCGATCTGCTTGCCGATGATGAGGCCGAGGAGCACGCCGAGCGTGACGGTGCTCGAGAAGTCGTCGCGCAGGTTGCCCCCGATCGCGACCCCCGCATTCGCCAGCGCGAAGAGCGGCACGATGAGGAAGGCGACCCAGGGATTGAGCGCGTGCTCCATCCGCTGCATCGGCGGCTGCACCTGCTCCACTGCGGCCCGCAGCGCGTGCAGCGCCTGCTGGTGCCGCTCGTTGGAGAGGACGCTCCGGCCCGGCTCGCAGGCGTCGCGGAACTCCTCCAGCGCGGCGCCCGCCCGGTCGAGGAACTCCGTAGGGTCGATTCGGTTCCGTGCCGGGATGGTCATTGCCAGCAGCACCCCGGCCACCGTCGCGTGAATGCCAGACTGGAAGAACGCGAGCCACAGGCCGACCCCGAGCACGGCGTAGACGATCGGCTGGGACACCCGCGCCAGGTTCGCACCGAGCAGCAGAAGCAGGATCCCGCCACCGACCGCCAGTGCTCCCCAGTTGAGGTCGCCGGTGTAGAAGATCGCGATCACGAGCACGGCCAGGAGGTCGTCGGCGATGGCGAGCGCCGTCAGGAACACCTTCAACCCGATCGGCACCCGCGACCCGAGCAGTGCGAGCACGCCGAGCGCAAAGGCGATGTCCGTCGCCATCGGGACGCCCCAGCCGCGGACCATATCGGTCCCGGCATTGAGCGCGAGGTAGATCAGCGCCGGCGTGATCGCTCCGCCGCACGCCGCCGCGACTGGGAGCGCCGCCTGCCGCGGCGAGGATAGCTCACCGACCAGCAGCTCCCGTTTGATCTCCAGGCCGACGACGAGGAAGAAGATGGCCATCAGGCCGTCGTTGATCCACTGGTGAAGGGTCAGGGGCAGCGCGGTGCTGTTGACTCCGATCCGCAGCGGGGTGTGCCAGAGGTCCGTGTAGCTCTGGCTCCAGGGTGAGTTGGCCCAGATGAGCGCGACGAGGGCCGCGAGCAGCATGACGATCCCGCCCGACACCTCCGAATGGATGAACTCCTCGAGCGGGGTGATGATGCGCCGGACCGGGCGCATAGAATCGCCGTGCTCCTCACCTACGATGACTGCGGCCGTGCCGTCGCGAGGCACGCACGGGGTGGAACGAGTGGACCGGGACCGACTCTGGGCCACACGACGGCGTGGTTACTTTCTAACTGTAGCAGAGACGCGCCCGGTCTGGAGCGCCGTCGCTGCTCATGGTGCGCGAGAGCCGGGCGGTGTGCCCGGTCAGGACGCGGCAGTGCGGGACGCGGCTTCGACCGCGCCGACCATCGCCGCCTCCGGTCGCGCGCCCTCCAGCTCGATCGACTCGTTGATGACGGTCTTCGGCACGCCGTAGATCTGGTAGCGCTGGGCCATGAGGGGGTACTCGCTCACCTCGATCACGTCCGCCGTCACCTTGTCGCTCTCGATCGCCATCATGTGCGCCAGCCTGGCGGCACTCGGGCAGTACGGTCAGGTAGGGGTGACGAAGACCTTGATGTGGACCGGTTTCTCCAGCGTGACCAGCACCTCGCGGCTGGACGGTTGGAGCGACGTGGTACCGCGGGAGACGTCGATGAGATCCTCGATCAGCGTGGCGAACTCGTAGCCGGCCGGGACGCCGATGAAGCGCACCGTGCCCTTGTTCTGCCCCTCCAGCACGATCGCCGGGATCTCCTCGATCCCCTCGGCCTTCGCCTGCTCCTGCTCGGCGACGAAGTCGTGGACCTCTAGCGTGAGCTTGTCGGAGAGCGCGACCAACTCGTTCAGCAGCGCGTGGGTGTCGGAGCAGGTGCCGCACTCTTGCCCCGGGACGCTCAGCACCGACTGGCGCTGGGTGTAGAAGCGGAGCATGACCGGGTGCTCCAGCTTCTCGGCGAAGAGCCCCTTTAGGTATTCCTGATCTTGCTGCGGGATGATGGCCATGGTGTGGCTCCTTCCGGTTCGGCGGGCATTGGGCGTGCACCACGTCGCGCCGGGCACCGCCGGGGCGTTCCTGGCCCATCGCGCACGTCAGCGTGGGCGCGGACCCTGCGTCTGCACTTGCACGGATGCTGCCAACGGGCTCGCGCGCCGTGCGATAATCGAGCGCCGGAGCACCGCGGATCCCATTATCCGGCTCCGCGCACGCCGCGCCGGGACCGATACCGGTTGGGAGGAGCGCACACATGGGTCAGCTACTCATCGGCACCTCTGCCTGGAGCGACCACGATCCCTTCTACCCGCCGGGGATCAAACCGGCGGAGCAACTCCCCTTCTACGCCCGCTACTTCCCGATCGTGGAGGTCAACACCACCTACTACCGCATCCCGAACCGGCGCATGGTCGAGGGGTGGGTGCAGCGCACGCCGCCCGGCTTCATCTTCGACGTGAAGCCGCCGCGCGAGCTGACCAGCACGCCCGAGACGCCCAGGGGCGAGGCGCCCGTGCCCGACGCCGCCGTGGCCGAGGCCTTTGGGGAGGCGATCGAGCCGCTGGCCCAGGCCGGGAAGCTGGGCGCGCTCACTTTCCAGTTCCCGCCCTCCTACCGCAACACCGAGGAGCACCGCGAGTACCTCCGCCTGCTGCCGGAGCTGCTGCCCGGCTTCACCATCGCGGTCGAGTTCCGCCGCCGCGACTGGCTCGACCCGGAGCACGCCGAGGACTCGCTGCGTCTGCTCCAGGAGGCGGGCCTTGCCTACACCATGGCCGACGAGCCGCAGATGGGCACCGGGAGCGTCCCGCCGGTGTACGGCGTGACCAATCCGCGCCTGGCCATCATCCGCTTCCATGGTCGCAACTACGAGACCTGGTACAAGTTCACCGGCTCCAGCCGCGACCGCTTCAACTGGGAATACAGCACCGAGGAACTGGAGGAGTGGCGGGACAAGCTGGAGGCGGCGGTCCGCGCCGCCGAGGCGGTCCACGTCTTCTTCAACACCAACTACGCCAACCAGGGCCCCCGCAACGCGTTCCGGCTGATGGACATGCTGGGTATCCCCCACCCGCCGCTCCCTGACGGCGGCCCCCAGCAACGCACCCTGTTCGACGAGTAGCCGATCGCCGTCCGCACCACGTCGCCCCGCCTTCTCGGTGGAAAGCCGGGAGGGTGGGCTGCTGCGCACCGTGCAACCGGGTCTCCGGGCAATGCCATCCCTGATCAACCCCAGCCACGGAAGCGCTGCACCGAGAAGTGACCAGGTTTCCTCGCCGCTCGGCGGGCGCTGCTCCGGCGCGTGAGCAGGCCGCGTACGGACGAAGGCATAGTACTTTTTTCCTATACGTTCAGTGCACTTCGCCATGCTTGACCCGCCAATCCGTGCGTTCCATCCCCCGCATGATAGCGCGAATGCGTGATGTTTGGTGCCATCATGGTCGTTATGCGTGCCACATACCAAGTCACGTCCACTCATCACCAGTGTCAGCGCAACTAGTAGATATCTCCTATTGATGGGCTTAACGCGAAACCAAAGCACGAAACGTGCGTTATCATCACCGGAGGAGTCCAGCGCGACGTTGTGGATCCGCTGGGCTCTACCGATGACGGACCCGCTCGGTGACGGTCAAGCCGACCACCGTCGTAGACGGGAGCGAAGCGATCGGACGGGCGGATCGGTCGGGAAGTGCCAATAAGTGAGATTCCGTCGGAACGGAATCCGCGTAAACGGCGAGGTTGTGTCGCCGGGCGGGGCGGCTCCAGATGGTGTGGAACAGATCACGGCAGCGCTGGAGCCGCCCCGCCCGCTGAAGCGGGCGTGACGCAACCCACATCCAACGTGGATGAATTGGGGATCTAGAAGGGGGTGATAACGAACGAAATTCGCCTACTGCCTGGCCGGCGCGAGCGGATTCGCCGCGCGGCCGAGCACTCGACTGTAGGTGTGACAGATTGGGTTCCGGGTAATCCACTAGTCGTCCGACTGGTGTGAAAGGAGCACGAGGTGAGAAAGAAGTTTCTCCACCTCGCGATGGCCCTTGGGCTGATCACCGGCCTCTTTTTGGGCGCCATCGCTCCGGCAGCAGCCGCGCCGGAAGAGCCCGGGGAGGGAACGATCTACTTCCCCTGGGTGCCGAACGACGACAGTTTGGCGGGCATCGACGGCATCACCGGCTCCGTGACGGTGCAGAACCTCGAGGTGTTCACCGTCGATGTCACGCTGTATGACGCGGACTACAACGAGCTGACCTCGATCACGCTCAATCCGCGGGCCTCGCAGACCTTCACCGCGGATCAGCTCGGCATCGCCGCGCCGGGCTCGGGCGTGATCGCCTCCGCCGACTGGGCGGATCTGGACGAGCTGATCGACGCGCAGGTCTGCCTCGAGGGCACGGTCGACTTCACCCGTGGCGCCGAGGCGGGCACCGTTGACAGCCAGGCGCTGACGGACGCGCCGGCGGCCATCGACGCCGTCCAGGTCACGCAGGGCGGCTTCACCTTCCCGGCCAGCAGCTACAACTGGCAGTACAACGCGTCCACCGGCGAGCTGGCGATCGACTGGAGCCCGTCGGGCCCCGAGCCGGCGGAGGGTGATTACACCGTCACCTACCTCGCCGACTGCCCGGCGCCGCGCATCGCGGGTGCCGAGAAGCACACGACCGGCACGGTCGGTCCGCGCACCTCGGCTGACACCGAGATCGTGGACGGCTACACCGCTGTCCCGTTCCAGGATGTGGCGCTGGCGGCCGGCGGCGGTGCGGTGCTGGACAGCCAGTCCCGCTGGGTGATCCCGATCGTCCAGACCAACAACAACTGGAACACCGCGATCGTGATCACCAACATCTCGGACCAGAACAACTCGGTCAACGCGACGTACTACGCCGCAGGTGGCCAGGGCTTCGCCGGGCCGAGCGTGGCGCTGCTGAGCGGCCAGACGCTGGGTCCGGGTGAGAGCATCGTGGTCGACCTGCGCGAGGACGCGGGCTTCCCCGACGAGGAAGTCGGCTCGGTCTGGATCGATGCGACCCGCGCGGTCGTGGCGATGGCCTTCCGCAACAAGCCGTCGACCGAGATGATGCTGAGCACCGTGGCCCAGCCGCGAACGGATGAGGAGTTCAGCCCGACGCTGAAGTTCGGTCCGCTGGTGTTCCGGGACTACAACGGCTGGAACACGGGCATCAACATCGCCAACCTGTCCAGCGAGACCAACCGGGTCACGGTGACGTACTACAACTACGCCGGCAACGTGGTGGCCTCGGATACGGTGACCATCCCGGCGCGGGCGATGGAGTACGTCTACACCCCGGCGACCGGCAACTTCGGCATCGGCGAGAACCAGATCACCTCGGCTCGCATCGAGGGCACGGCGCCGCTGGCGGCGGCCGTCGACGAGGTCAAGTACCTCGAGGGTGACGACCAGTGGCACGCCATGAGCTATGCGGCCNGCCGCGCTCAGGTTGCCGGTGGCANCCNGGAGTTCGGTGANCGNGTGCTCTNCGAGTCGATGCTGGGTCTGCCGCTGGTGCAGAAGGGCAACCCGANCNCCGGCTTCGGNGACACCTCGGGCATCAACCTCTTCAACCCGAGCGGTGATGCCGTGACGGCGGCGGTGCAGTTCGTCGACTCGGCCGGCGTGCCGGTGGCGCCGACGGTCGGGGCGGACGACAGCGAGGCCCC
>Ga0065724_100872_pt1 | contig 11931 bp, 10 predicted proteins | sample TheenrcSG05JP960_FD_59111 | JGI IMG/M metagenome (GOLD analysis project Ga0065724, IMG submission 59111) | Thermophilic enriched microbial communities from mini bioreactor at UC Davis - Sample SG0.5JP960 | ecosystem: Engineered > Solid waste > Grass > Composting > Bioreactor | place: USA... | reverse complement strand
CAGTCGTTTTGGGTGCGGAGGCTGCCGCATCGGTATCCCTGACCAACCGCGACGACCGTCAGCATAAGGTCACCATCGTCGAGGATGGGCAGAGCGAGGATCATATCCTGGCTCCGTCAGCAGTTTTGGAAGGGATCTGCCCGAAAGGGTGCGTAATTCGCCTCAATGATAGCGATGACGATGAGTACACGCTCGATGGCAACGAGTCGGTATCCATTGAGGGCGGCTTCGTCTACTACGATGGCCCTGAAGTGCCGGAGCAGCCTTCACCCGGCGGAAACGGCGAAGGGGCCGTGAAATAGGAAAACAGCGGGCGCGTTGGTTTTGGAGCTCAGGACGCGATGGCGGGTCTGGGCTCTTTTTCTTTTGGGTCGGGTGTGACCTGAATAGATGCGCGTGTCCGGGCGATTGCCTCTGGATCTGCCGCTGGCGGTGAAACGCGGCGGATCATCCCAAATTTCCTTTGGAAAACTTCAGCGAGTGCCCCATCGACCTCGGCCATCGACACGCCCTTGCCGAGGTCTGCGAGGCTGGTCACTCCGTGCTGCCGGATTCCGCAGGGCACGATTCCGCCGAAATGGGTGAGGTCCGGGGAAACGTTCAAGCTCAGCCCGTGGAAGCTCACCCACCGCCTGATTCGGATACCGATTGCCGCGATCTTGTCCTCAACCCCCGGCCCACGTTCTGGACGCGGCACCCAGACCCCGACGCGATCGTGCCGGGTCTCGCCGTGTACGCCGAACAACCGCAGCGTCCCGATAACCCAATCCTCGAGGGCGTGCACGAACGCGCGCACATCACCGACCCGGCGGCGGATGTCGAGCATGACATAGACGACGCGCTGCCCGGGGCCGTGGTAGGTGAGTTGGCCGCCCCGCCCCGCGCGATACACGGGGAAGTGCTGAGGGTCGATGAGGTCTTCCCAGCGTGTGCTGGTGCCTGCGGTATAAAGGGGCGGGTGCTCGAGCAGCCAGACGAGCTCTGACGCTTTTCGAGCCGCAATCGCTGCAGCCCGCTCCTCCATGATGGCGACGGCTTCGGCGTAATCCACAAGTTCGTCGCTGACCGCCCATTCGACGGCCGCGTCCGTTCCTGCATTCATGGCTTCGTCGGGAAGCACTGCGACTCCTTGTTTCCCGGGCAGCTCAGTCTTACCTGCGAATAGTCCAGCGCCTGCGGCACCGCAACCCGTCGCCGGCGCCCGGGATGTCGCTCGTACCGCTTGCGTTGGAGATCAGGGTTTGGTACGTGATGCCGGCCTCGGCGGACAGCTTGTGAAATGCCGCCGAATTGGATATGGGACGCTTGGCGTCCTTCTGGAATGCGGTCGTGGCGGAACTGGTAGACGCACTACCTTGAGGTGGTAGCGGGGCAACCCGTGGAGGTTCGAGTCCTCTCGACCGCACCAGTCCAAGCGCTGAAAGCGAATTTTCCTTTGTCTCAGGGATCCAGGCGATAGCGAGTTTGTCGCTGGACCGGATCCGCGACTAGCGCATGGCTCTCCTGCCTTTTTCGATGCATCGTTGCGAGATGCAGGTGACACCACTTCCGTATCGTGCCTAGCCGCACAAAAAATCAGATATAAAGCTCCTAACAATAAGCTCGAGAGATACCCCTCGTCACGCCTGCTTAGACTTTATTGCTCTCCGAAACCTGCTGGCTATTTGAGTAACAGTTTTGATTAGTTGATTACTTATTGTTTGGGTGTGCAAATTTTTCGGAGAAATGTCGTTTTTCTGGTTCCCGTTTAAAAACATCCGGTTTTTGTTCTGAGTTTTCCGAGTGTATTCGGTTTTCGGCGAACAACAAGACGTTCTCTTGAAACACTGATTAACGATTGTGTTACCAATGCTGTACTACTAATGGTTGCTTGTGTGGTTTTGTGCTAGGAGGCAAGAAATGAGCGCTGCTGCCAAAAAGGCGATCGCGGTAGCGGCTAGTATGTCGCTATTTGTTTGTTCGGCGAAGGCCGATAGTGTCGCAAATGGAAACGACCACTCGCAGACTGGTTCGCTCGCCGTTGGTACTGGTGCCGAGACGTTTGATCAATATTCGACGGCGGTTGGCCTCCAGGCAAATACCCAAACAGGCGCACACCGTAGTACCGCGATTGGCTTTCGCGCTACAATAGGCGAGGGAGCCGCGTTGAGTACTGCTCTGGGTTTCGACGCAAACATCGGCCAAAACGCAACTAACAGCGTTGCAGTCGGTACGCGCGCGCAAATCGGCGCCGGCGCACACCATTCTGTTTCAATAGGAAACGATTCAGTGATCGGCGAGGGTTCTTTCGGATCCACGGCACTCGGTGAGGCTGCGTGGGTGGGTGCAGGGTCAACTTACTCAACGGCTGTGGGACACGGGGCAAATGTTACGGATAATGTGACGTTCGGGACTGCTTTGGGCGATAATGCTTCCGTGCGCGCGGATAATGGTGTGGCGCTCGGATATCGGGCCAGAGTCGAAGCTGCCAACTCTGTTGCTTTGGGGGCCGGAGCGGTTGCGCTGCGCGGTGCAGAAACCAATTACATTGCTTATGGCTTGGCTGCGCCCCAATCGAGCGTTGGAGAGGTCGCAGTCGGAACCTTGACCGGCAACAGGACAATTACAGGCGTCGCTGCTGGAACCGATGACTATGACGCCGTTAATGTGAAGCAGCTAAAAGCGGTAGATCAGTTTGCAGTGAAGTACGACGAATTATCGCCCGGAGTTCCCGACTACACAAGAATTACACTTGGTCAGGGGGCAATTGGCGATAATCCAGTATTGATCCGTAACGTCCGTGCCGGCAGCATCTCGTCTAACTCCTACGACGCTGTGAATGGCTCGCAGATACATGCCATTTCACAAAGCGTGGCCTCGACATTTGGTGGCGGTTCTACGGTACTTCAAGACGGCACGATTTCTGCTCCATCCTACGCGGTCCAAGGTAACGTATATAACGATGTTGGATCAGCTCTTAGTGCGCTCGACAACGCTTTCGATGCCGGTCTTGCTCGCTTAAGTTCGAAAATCACCCGCGAAGCTGGAAAGGCGGGTGCTGCAGGTATCGCCGCAGCATCGCTTCGCNTTGACGATAGACCTGGAAAGCTCAGTGTAGCGATTGGCGGAGGTACCTGGGATGACTACGGCGCCATGGCTTTTGGTGCCGGTTATACATCCTTCGATCAACAAATCCGTTTCAACCTTTCCGGTGTAACGACGGGCGACAAATGGGGTGTGGGCGGAGGACTTACCTTCACTTTGAACTGACGACTGCAGTGCGCGCCGTTATCTTCTCGATGTTGATGCTACTTGTCGGACCTGCAATCGCCGGTCCGACAGCTCCGGTTTTTGCTGTTGTCCCTTCCAAAATTCAGCCGCCTGAGGGCGTTGCGCTAGGAGATTTTCGCCGGCTCTACCATCCGTTTGAAAACTGGACTCTGATTTGTGATGATAATTTGAGGACAGGTGTGCGCATATGCAATATCCGGCAGGAAATCGCTGTAAGCCATGCCGGGACTATTTTCTCCTGGACGATGGCGGATACCGAAACGGGCGAGGCGCGGATGATTGTAAGCGCGCCTGCGGCGATCGGTGATGGTGGTGAAATTCTGTTCCGGTTTCATGACGGTGTGACTTATTCAGCCCGCGTAATGTGCAATCCACAAGCATGTACGACGCTGGTGCCAGTTGGACCACGTATTCGGAAGCATATTGAGCAAGGGTTGAATGTCGAAATCAGTTTTTTAGCTCCCCCGGTGGGTGAGGTGCGTTTTTCGGCTCCCATGAAGGGGCTTGCTGCGGCATTGGCTGCGGTAAATGTTCGTTAAGCTGGTTAGGATCGCGCAGCCCTGGGACGTATTGAAAAATCAGAATTGGTGGGGGCAACCTGATACGGCCTCGNACTTGCAAACATCTCCGCTACCCGGAAGAATTCCCGCACAGTCCTCAAGTGGCGCCGAGTTTTCATGCAGGCCACGTATTCGGTGAAATGCAAATCGGCATCTTCGAATTCCAAACAGACACAGCGATTATCGGCGCCATAAAATTCGGGTGAACCCATCACCCCGATCCCCATTCCTAGGGCCACGGCCTCGCGGGTGGCCTCTCTATTGTCGATTTCAATGACGATCGATGGGACGGCGCCCGCCTTCTTGAGTGCACGCATGAATTTGGTGCGGGTAAGGGAGCTTGGCTCGCGCACAATGATGGGCTGTCCATGAAAATCGATCGGGCGCACCGTCTTGCGCCGGCTCCATTCATGGTCGCGGGGGACGTAGGCGACGAGAGGGTAGGTGCGGAAATGGACCATATGGAGCTGCGAGGCCCGAGGCCTTTCCGCCGCCACGATGGCCACGTCCACTTCATGGTTGAGCAAATCGCTCATCACTTTCTTGGCGCTGCCAGTCGTGAGGGATACCTGGACGCTAGGATGCCGGCGGATGAACTCGGCCAGCACGGGCAGGACGTGTCGCGGACCGTCAGCCCCAACCTTCAAACGGCCGCTCTGCAGTCGCTGTGTTTCATCGAGCGTAAGCTCGATTTCGTCCTGAAGGCGGAAGATCTCGCGGCAGAGTTGGAGCACCCGCTTTCCTACCTCCGTCGGAACGACATGCTTGCTTCGCCGATCCAGCAGCCGGACGCCGTACTGCTCCTCCAATGCTTTGACCTGCCAGGAAAGCGTCGACTGACTGACGCGCAAGACCTGCGCAGCCCGCGTAAAACTGCCCTCGCTTGCAACGGCGTGGAAGGCCCGAAGGTACAGAAAATTCATTTCAACTAATGATTGCGTCTTGCGTCTAGCCCTGGAGCGCCTGCTACCAAATGTTATCGCTGTCTTCAATAACACGCATTGAAAGTAAAGAATGGACAGATAGCGGCCAAGTCGCAATCATCATTTGAGACAGCTCTTCACAGGCATGAATTTGGGGGCGCTGCTGAATCGGTAAGGCTCGACCTTTCAGTGCGCGACTGCTGAATGGCAGCTTTTCCGCGCTGCAGGGCAGTGGCATCGCGGAGAGCAACTGCTGCCCTTTCCAGGGAGCGTGCAGCTGACGGCTTGGCTTAGCCCCTCAGTAGGGCGCGAAATTGTTGGCACGCGTCGGACATCGCCGACGCCGCCAGGCGGGCAGAGCGGGTTTCGTATTCGATCTCAACTCCGATTTTTCATAGGCTCTCAAGCGGAGGGAAGGAGGAAGAGGCGTCATGAGGGGTTTTAGAAAATGTATGGCTCTGGCGGCGACGATCGCCGCGGCTGTCGGCATGACGGCGGGTGCCTGGGCCAAAACGGAATTGACAGTCTACACGGCCTACGAGAACGACGACCTGGCGGCATACAAGGAAGCTTTCGAAGCGAAGCATCCTGACATCGTCATCAACTGGGTTCGCGACTCGACTGGTGTTGTTGCCGCAAAGCTGCTGGCGGAAAAGGATAACCCCCGCGCCGACGCCGTTTGGGGTCTGGCCGTCACCAATATCGACGTTTTGAGATCGAGGGGCGTTCTGCAGCCTTATCGCCCGGCCGGCTTTGAGAAGATTCCTGAGAAATTCCGCGATCCGGCCGATCCGCCCTACTGGTTTGGTAACTCGGCCTGGATTTGCGCCATCATTTACAACGAGATCGAAGGCAAGAAGCGCAACATTCCACCTCCCAAGACCTGGAGCGACCTGACGAACCCCGTCTACAAGGGGCAGATCGTCATGCCGCATCCGGCATCCTCCGGAACGGGGTACATGTTCGTCTCCGCGTGGATCCAGACCTACGGCGAGGAGGCCGCGTGGAAGCTGATGGATGGCTTGCACGAGAACGTCAGCCGCTACACGCACTCGGGCAGCGCTCCAGCAGTCATCGCCGCGCGGGGTGAGCAGGTGATTGGGCTCGCGTTCGAGCTCAGGGGCTCGCGGCTGAAGCAGGATGGGGCTCCCATCGAGCTGATCCTACCTGACGAGGCCTTGGGGTGGGACATGAACGCGTTCGCGATCGTCAACGGCACCAAGAAGCTCGAGGCCGCCAAGAAGCTCGCCGACTGGGCAGCTTCGGAAGAGGCGATGAAGCTTTACGGCGCCACGCGCTCGGTGGTCGCCATGCCGGGGCTCGCGAAGGAAATTCCCTATGTGCCCAAGGATATCGGCGACCGGATCATGAAGCAGGATTTCTCCTGGTCGGCTGAAAATCGCGAGCGCATCCTCGCCGAGTGGGAGAAGCGCTACGGCAGCAAGGCCGAGCCGAAGAAGAACTGAGCACAATCTAAGTGGTGCTGAGGAGACGAAGCGACGTGGCCGCGGCGAACGGAGCATATGTTGGGCGCACTGGCCCATCGCATGCACGCGGGGTGCTGTTCTCTATCCCGTCATCGCCAGCCTTGATCCTGACAGGGCTGGCGATGTTCCTGGTGCTGTTTGCCGTGATGCCGCTGCTGCTGCTGCTGTGGCGCAGTCTGCAAGACAGAGACGGCATCTTCGTCGGCCTGGCTAACTACGCTTCGTTCTTCTCTCAGCCCATCGCAGCGGAAGTCATTTGGAATACGATTTTTGTTGCGGTCGTAAGCACCATAATTACGGTGGGCGTCGCGCTGTTTTTTGCTCTCGCGATCGCCCACACGTGCGTTCCTTTCAAGAATTTCTTCCGCAGCATCGCACTGCTGCCGCTGCTGACGCCATCACTGCTTTCCGCAATGGCGCTAACCCAGCTTTTCGGGAACCAGGGCTATCTCAACGACTTGATGATGGGGCAGTCCATTTATGGGCCCATCGGAATCGTCACGGGCATGTCCATTGCCCACTTCCCGCATGTTTTCATCATTCTGAGTGCCGCATTGGCACTTTCCGACGCTCGCCTTTTCGAGGCGGCACGCGCTTTGAGAGCAAGTCCATTACGGATTTTTTTCACGGTTCACGCTGCCGTCGATGAAATACGGGTTGGTGAGCGCGGCGATTGCCTCATTCACGCTGTGCGTCACCGATTTCGGAATTCCGAAAGTCATCGGCGGTCAGTACAGCATGCTGGCGACGGAGATTTATAAGCAGGTCGTCGGCCAGCAGAATTTCCAGCTCGGATCGGTCATCAGCATTCTCATGCTGATCCCTGCGGCCTTTGCTTTCATCATTGATCGGCGCGTGCGGCGCTTCCAGGCTGCGGCGCTCACCAGCAAGGCCGTTCCGTTTATGCCAAGGCCAAACAGGCTGCGCGACGGCGCGGCGCTCGTGTTGTGCATCCTCGTGGCCGTCGTCATGCTGGCGATGATCTGCGTGCCCGGCTACGCATCCTTCATCAAGTTTTGGCCGTACAATATGGAACTCACCCTCCGCAATTATGAGTTCCATCGCTTTGCTGGCGGCGGCTGGCAGAGCTACTTCAACAGCCTGAAGCTCGCATTCCTCACGGCGACGATAGGAACGACAGTCATCTTTGTGGGGGCCTATCTCAGCGAGAAATCGCCAGCGCCGGCATGGCTAAGAAGCGCCTATCACATGCTGGCCATTTTCCCGTTGGCCGTTCCGGGACTGGTGCTTGGACTGTCCTATGTTTTCTTCCTCAACGACCCGGCCAATCCGCTGGAGGTCTTTTACGGCACGATGACGGTCCTGGTGATTTCCACCATCGTGCACTATTTCACGGTCAGCCATCTGACCGCGGTTACAGCGTTGCGCCAGCTCGACAATGAATTCGAGCTGGTTTCCGACTCGCTCAAGGTTTCACGCTTGCGCACCTTCTTCGTGGTGACGCTGCCGCTCTGCACCCCAGCCATTCTCGATATCTGGATCTACTTGTTCCTGAGCGGCATGACGACGGTTTCTGCGGCGGTGTTCCTCTATTCCCATAACACCGCATTGGCCTCCATCGCTGTCATCAACATGGACGATGCCGGCGAGTATGCCGCGGCAGCGGCAATGGCGATGGTGATCGTAGGAACGTGCATCGCCGCCAGATGTCTTCACCTCCTGGCAACGCGGGGAGTCACACGTCGATCGCAGGCGTGGAAAGCCCGCTGATGTGATGATTGGAAGATAAAAAGCATGTCTCAGAACAATAAGGGCACACCACGTATCGTGGTGGTCGGTGCCGGCATCGTGGGCGCGTGCTGTGCAGCCTACCTTGTCCGCGAAGGCTATTCCGTAACGATGCTGGAAGCAGAAGAACCTGCGGCGGGCGCGTCCCGGGGCAACGCGGGGGCGTTGAGCCCAGGGAGCTGCATTCCGCTGTCCATGCCCGGTATGCTCAAAGATGTGCCGCGCTGGCTCATGGATCGTAATGGGCCACTGGTCATTCGGCCCTCATATTTCCTGCAGTCGCTTCCCTGGCTTCTCCGTTTTCTCGCGGCTGGTCAGCCCGAGCGCATACCGGCCATTGTCGATGCCTTGCACGCGCTCCATAGCCCGGTTTTCGATTCCTACAAGCCAATTTTGGAGGCTGCCGGAGCACAATCACTCGTCCGCCAGTCAGGTTGCATCGTGGTTTATCGGAGCCGCAAAGGGCTGGATTCCTCCATGGGCGGCTGGAAGATGCGCCAGGACCGCGGGATAACATTCGAAATCCTCGATCGGTCTGGCATTCGTGATCTGGTGCCGGCGCTAGCGGACAAATTCGAATGCGCCGTTCTGCAGCCCGAACATGGTTATGTCACCAATCCACACAGCCTTGTGCTGCGAATTGTCGAGTACGTCACAGGAAGCGGCGGGACACTTCGTAACGGGCGCGTTGTTGGGATCGAGCAGCACGATCGCGCCGTATCTGTTCGCCTGGAAAATGGTGAGCGTCTCGAAGCGGATCGCGTCATCGTCGCGGCGGGCGCCTGGTCAAAGCCGTTGGTCAAAGCGCTCGGTCTTTCCGTTCCGCTGGAAACGCAGCGCGGTTACCACCTTCATTTGCCGTCGCCCGGCATCGAGCTGCCATTGCCCGTCTCCTTCGTGGACGCAAAATTCTACGCAACGCCCATGGAGCACGGGATCCGGCTTGCCGGGACAGTGGAGTTCGCGCGGCCTTCCGCGGAGCCGGACTATGCCCGCGCGCGGCAGCTCGGCACGCTAGCATCGAACTGGTTGCCGGGACTGCAGCTAACCGGCGCGACGGAGTGGATGGGGCGGCGGCCTTGCCTGCCAGACTCCCTGCCGGTCATCGGCCCGCTTCCGAGCGATAATCGCATTCTGCTCGCTTTTGGTCACGGCCATAACGGAATGACCAGTGCGCCGACGACTGGCCGCCTGATCGCGGATCTCATCGCAGGGCGCAAGCCTTTCATCGACATCGCCCCTTACCGTCCAGACCGGTTCTAAATTGACAGGAGAAAATCCATGCGCGCTGCGCCGTCGGCTACAATCGACGAGGTTGCCGTTGTCATCATCGGCGGCGGGATAATCGGCTGCTCGATCGCCTATCACCTGGCCAAACGTGGCATCACTGACGTTCTCGTTCTCGACCGCAATCAGCTTGCCAGCGGCGCGACCGCGCGTGCAGCCGGTCTTGTTTGTCCATGCCCGCTCCGATACTTCGNCGATCCATATGGTAAAGCGCACGCTGGCCGCGATCGACGAAATGGAGGCGCTGCTCGAGGAAAAGATCGACTTCCATCCAGTGGGGAGCGTTCGCGCCATTTTCTCCGAGGCGCGGCTCGGTGAACTGGAAAAAATGGAAGCGTGCCTCACGGCAGCGGGCGTCGAATTTTCGACGATTACTCCTGCCGAAGCGAAGCGCCTCTGCCCATGGCTAGAGCTCGGAGATGCGCGGCGGATCGTGTTTGTTCCGGCGGACGGATACATCGACGGCGCTCATCTCGGGTCCGCATACGCCAGAGCCGCGCGCAAACTCGGGGTCCGCATCCGGAGCGGGATCGAGGTTACGGGGCTTCTGACAGACGGTCCGCGCGTCACGGGCGTCGAAACGAACGAGGGTTTGATAAGGGCAAATTGGGTGGTCGATGCGGCTGGTGTCTGGGGTGCCGTGATCGCCTCCTGGCTCGGTTGGGGTTTGGCCGCTGCACCAACGCGCAGCCATTATTGGATTACCGCACCTGACGGCAGTGGTACCGGTCATCAGCCCAACGTCCATTTGCCGGACATGCGCGCCTATTTGCGCTCCGAAGTCGGCGGGCTGGTCATTGGACTGCAGGAGCCGAAATCACTGACATATGACCCGCTGGCGCTGACGGCCGACATGGCTGACATGCCGCTCATTGATGAGGAGCGCGACACGGAGCTCCTCGTGACGCAAGCCAGTGAATTGAGAAAGGTCATCCCCAAGATCGACGAATGGGGTTTTGCGCATCATATTGCGGGGCTCTCAAACTATACTCCTGATGGCAAATTCGTCATCGGGCGAGTTCCCGAAATTGAAGGATTCCTGCTGGCGGGCGGATGCTGTGGATCGGGCGTTGCGGCCTCTGGCGGCTTTGGCTTGACGATCGCGGAACTGATCGCCGGCATAGAACCGTCCATCGATGTCACGCTTTATCGGCCGGACCGTTTCGGTCGCGTCGATCCGTCATCAGAGGCTTTCCGCGAGCGTTGCGCCGCGGCACGATCTGGAAAGAGCCGCGGGCGGGTCGATGATGTGAGCCGGGCGGCTTAGAAGCATTTTCAGAAAGGTGACCGCCACGCGCGGTCGCCCGACAATCATTGCGTGGAGCCGTCAAGGGCCAATGGTCTGACGGCAGCCCGACCTTTAATTCTGGAATACCCGCACCTGCCAGGGCGGCTCCTCGCCGTACCGAGGCCGCGACGGCTTGGTCTGTGGAGACACAACATTGACAGGTGCGCTAACCGTTGTGCTTACGCTTGCCGGAGCCGCGGACAGTTGGGGCGTCGCTGGACGCTTGGCCGGTTCGGTCGAAGCGGCAACGCGTTTTCCGCTCAGCGCCTGCTCGGCCATTTCGTCATAGTCGGCAAGCGTCGTTGCCGGCTCTTTGGCAACGAGATGCACCACCTGGAAGCCGCGCGCTTTGAGCTCAGTCAGCAGATCCTTGAGGCCCTGCGCCGTGGAAGCCTGAATATCGTGGAAGAGAATGATGCCCTTCTTCCGATGGGCAAGCTGCGTCAGCACGTTCCGCTGCATCGTCGCCGCGCTCGGCGTGCGGTAGTCGTACGAATCCACGTCAATCGAGAAGATCGCGAAGCCGCGCTGCTGCAGGTAGGCTTGAACTTTCTGCGGCGACGCCAGGTAGGGGAAGCGGAAGAATGGGGCTACTGGGGCGCCAAGCGCTGCCCGGACGGCGCTTAGGCCGAGCTCGATTTCCGTCTTCGCCTGAGCCTCCGAAATGGCCTGCAAATTCTTGTGCGACCACGTATGCACGCCGATGGTGTGCCCGCGCAGGGCAACCTCATGCAGCGTTGCTGGATCGGAGACGGCCATCCTGCCCACGGTGAAGAACGTCGCCTTCGTGCAGTGGGCATCCAGGGCGTCGAGCACGGCGCGCGTGTTCTTGCGCAATGGTCCGTCGTCGAACGTCAGCACGACCTCGCCATCGCGCAGAAAATCGATGTCCTTGAATTGGAGATGACCGAACCGGGGGCCGTCGGATGTATCGATCTCTACAACCCGGGAGACTCCAATTGCATCGGGGCCCGCGGCGCACTTTCCTGTTTGTGAAAGGGCACCGGAGCTAAACAAGGCGCATAAAATCACGCCCGCCAAGCCGAAAGTGGCGGTTAAACGCATTCGCAGTCTCTCCAGGATGCCCCCCGTTTTGCTCGTTGGTCGGAATATACGGGCAAGAGCCATGCGGCTGCAACCCATCGGCGAGACAAACACCCAGGAAGGTTAGTCGGGCAACACTAACTGTTGCTTAATTTCATCTTTCAGAGGAGAGGACTTAGGATGAGAAAGCGTCGCGTACTTTGAGACTACGTCTGAGTGAACGCTGAGCGACTTACGAGAAAGGGAGAGCAACATGGAGAGCACGGGCAAAACACCGGTTCGCGTGAGACGACTTGAAGCCCGTGACAAGCCGTACTGGCTGG
>Ga0065724_100985_pt1 | contig 11952 bp, 10 predicted proteins | sample TheenrcSG05JP960_FD_59111 | JGI IMG/M metagenome (GOLD analysis project Ga0065724, IMG submission 59111) | Thermophilic enriched microbial communities from mini bioreactor at UC Davis - Sample SG0.5JP960 | ecosystem: Engineered > Solid waste > Grass > Composting > Bioreactor | place: USA... | reverse complement strand
CATGCTGGCGCTGCCGGTGTCGACAGCCGAACTCGACCGGCCCGAGTTGCGTGTCATACCGGACAGCGAGCGCGCCAGCATGGTCGGTGTGACGACCGAGGCCATCGCCGAAGCCGTCCGTATCGCCACGATTGGTGACGTCGGTCCCGCGCTTGCCAAACTTACTGTCGGCGACAGGCAAATTCCCATCCGTGTTCAGCTCATCGAGGATGCGCGTGCAGATCCTCAGATCCTGGAGTCGCTGCGTGTAGGGACCGCATCAGGCGGTGCGGTGCCTCTGTCCTCTGTCGCGAAGTTCGAGATTTCGCAGGGCCCCACCTCCATCGACCGCTACGACCGGGCTCGCCGCGTCACGCTAGGTGCAGATCTCGTCGGCAATACGCCGCTCGGCGAGGCCGTCGCCGCCGTCACGAACCTGCCCGCGGCCCAGAACCTGCCCGAGGGCGTGGAGCTGAAGCAATTCGGTGACGCGGAAATCATGGGCGAGGTGTTCGCCAGCTTCGGCCAGGCAATGGCGGCCGGCATCATGATGGTCTACGCCGTGCTGGTCCTGCTATTCAGCCGCTTCCTGCAGCCGATCACCATTCTCTTCTCACTGCCACTCTCCGTCGGCGGCGCGATCCTGGCTTTGCTGATGACGAACCAGCCCATCAGCCTGCCGGTCGTGATCGGCATTCTCATGTTGATGGGCATCGTCACCAAGAATGCGATCATGCTGGTCGACTTCGCGCTCGAGGCGATGGATCAGGGCGTGCCCCGTAGGGAGGCCATCATCGACGCAGGGCGGAAGCGTGCGCGGCCGATCATCATGACCACTATCGCCATGTGCGGCGGCATGCTGCCCTCGGCATTGGCGCTGGACTCCGGAGGCGAGTTCCGCTCGCCCATGGCCATCGCGGTGATCGGCGGTCTGATTTCCTCGACGCTGCTGTCGCTCGTGTTCGTGCCAGCTGTGTTCGTGCTGATCGACGAATTGGGCGACTGGTTGTGGCGGCAGTTCAGCCGTTTCATTGGCACGCCTGACGAGCCGGAAAACGACCCTGCAGCTTCCGCCCGCGAGCCGAAGCCATCCGCCGCGGCGAAGCCATTGAATGACGCGGAGCCTCAGCACGAGCTGCCGTTGATGACGCCGCAAGCGGCTGAATAGCAACGAAGAACCCGATTATCGACAGCCACAGATGGAGGGAAGCAAGCGGCGATGGGTTGGCTCTGCCCACATCTGCCCAGGACACAGGCCCTCGCCCGGAGGAAACGAAGTTCTCCAGACGGCGTTGGGTGGATGGAGCAACAGTTCTCCTGCGTGCTTTCAGTTGTAGGGGGACCATAGAAGGATCAGCAAATGAAAGCACTCATCATTGCGCCGCTCGCGAGCGCCTTGGCGCTAATCGCGGCCCCCGCGAGCACGAAGGCAGTTTCCGTGCTGCCTCAGCTCGAGAAAGGCAGCGCTGTGTACCTCATTCAAGGGCGTGACAGAGGCGGCTTCGGCCGCGGTGGCAGTCCCGGCATGGGTGGCGGCGGCTTCCGCGGAGGCGGGCCGGGCATAGGAGGTGGCGGATTTGGCGGCCGAGGCGGCTTCAGTGCCGGGCCACGCGGAGGTGGTCCCGGTCCAGGCTTCAGCGGTGGGCCTCGCATGGGCCCCGGTCCGCGCTTCGACAGCGGTCCGCGCATGGGATCGCCGAACCGCGGCTGGAGCGGCCGTGCCCCCGGGCAACGCCTCGATCGCGGACCTGGTCGCGGCTTCGGTGGTGCTCCGATCGACCGAGGCCGCCGCGCCTGGCAGCGTCGTGGCCCCGATTTCGAGCGGAGAGGTCACCGTCGCCATGTGGAACGTCGGGGTCGGCGCGGACATTGGCGGCCTGGCTACTACTGGGGCGGGATCTGGATCGCTCCAGGCATCTACTACGCTGATTGCGAGTGGTTGAGGCGTCGGGCCTACCGCACCGGCTCACGGTACTGGTGGAACCGATATTACCGCTGCGTCGAGCTGAACTACCTTTGAGTTCAGGTTCGGCAATTGAGTCTCCATGCGAGGGCAAGCATTCGACGCTTGCCCTCCGATCAACCGGAGGGCGCGTTATGGACAGCAATCGCAGCCCGGATCAGACAACCGATCGTGACCGGCTGGAGCGCGCGCGCCGACGGGTCGAGGCCTTAAAGGGGTTTTATACCCATCTGGCCATCTTCGTCGCCGTTATAGCCTTGTTGTTCGTCATCAACGCTACGACCGGCGGCGGCTGGTGGGTTCAGTGGGTCGTGTTCGGGTGGGGCATCGGAGTGCTGGCTCACGCCCTTTCCGCCTTCGGTAATACAGCCGAATTCGTTTCCCGCTGGGAGGAACGCAAAACCCGCCAATACATGGACGACGATCGCTAATCGTCCAAGCAGTTCATAAGCTTATGTTCCCCAACGGATAACCCGCCTGAAGTGCGGAATGCGGACGAGCACACGCAATCGTTGCCGAACGCGCTTTCGCACGTGCTGCTCAGTTCACGTCCTCATCCCCTCTGCTATAATGTGGCCTAATTCTCTCCTCTCTTATGCCACTCGGACGTACTGCAACAATCGGACGGGAGACGGGTTTCGTGCGTCGCGTTGTATTGTGGGTTGCGGGAGGCGTGGGGGCTTTGTCTCTCGCGGCCGGGGGTGCGTGGTCGCAAACGCCGCAGCCATTTAATGTTGCTCAGGCCCGGGCAGTACCGCCGACGGCAGCCGCATCTGGGGAAGCGTCAATTGTCGCCCGCACGAACGCGTGGACCGTCACCATTGCCGGCGGTCAGCTTGAAGACACCTTCATGCGTTTCGCCGCCGAACTCGCCAGGGCGCTCGATGATGGCGATGAATTACGCGTTTTGCCCATCGCGACCTATGGCGCGGCCGAGAACCTCAACGATCTGCTCTACCTGAAGGGCATCGACATTGCGATCACCCACACCGATGTCTTCCACGAGTTCAAGCGGAAGAAGCGGGCCGCAAACCTGGAGCAGCGGGTCAACTACATCTCGCAGATGTACGTTGGCGAGTTGCACGTTTTTGCCCGTCACGACATCAAGACCATTTACGACCTCGAAGGCCAAACGGTTGGCTTTGACACAAAGGGCGCTGGTCCGACGGTAACGGGTCCGATCCTGTTCGAACGCCTCGGCATCAAGGTGAAACCGGTCTTCATCAACAATTCGGCTGCGCTCGAAAAAATGAAGACCGGCGAGATCGCCGCCATCCTCCATACGGTCGGCAAGCCGAACAATCTGTTCACCAACGTGAGCTCCGACGTCGGGCATTTCCTGCCGGTCGAATATTCAGAGAAATTCTCTGATTATTACGTGCCTTCGGTGCTGACCCACGAAGATTACCCGACACTGATCAAGGAAGGCGAAAAGATCGAAACGATCGGGATCCCCGTGGTGCTTGCCGTTTACAACTGGCCGGAAGGGCACGATCGTCATCGCCGCGTTGAGCGCTTCATCCAGTATTATTTCGAACGCTTCGACACGCTGCGGAAACCGCCGTTCCATCCGAAATGGAAAGAAATCAACCTTGCCGCNAAGGTGCCCGGCTGGGCGCGTTACCCGGTGGCGGAGCGGATGCTGGAGCAGATGCAGCCTCAGGCGGTCGCCGCAGCGGCGCCTGGCATTGATCCGGCCTATGCGCGCACGCAAGCCGCGCGCGTAGTACCGAATAACCGGGCAGAGCAAGAGCGCCTTTTCCAGGAATTCCTGGAGTGGAGCCGCCGGCGCGCACAACGGCAAGGCCGTTAGTCGCCCTCACAAAAATTCAAAGCGCCAACCAAGAAGCGCGAACGGAGGAGGATCGGGCCATTTGCTAAGGGAGGGGGTTTTATGGCGTACCTGGGGACAGCGCCAAGAAATACCCGGACCGTTGTTTCGAGACTGAAGCGCACGGCAACGGCGCTGGTGCTAGCCGGCAGCTTGAGCCTGCCGTTTGCGTGGGGACCGGTTGACGGGCAGGCCCAGACGAAACCGATCATCAACGTCGCCTCGGTGATCTTGGCGGAACCGGCCGTAGAAACGCCGTTTCCGATCCAAATCGGCCCTCCCGAGGCGATCCCCAAACAAACCTTCCTGCGTATTCGCGGCCTGCCGAGCACCGCTACGCTGTCTGAAGGTCACGCCATTGCCGCCGGCGCGTGGGCGATCCCACTCTCGGGCTTGCCGCGTCTGAAGATTGCCACTCCAGCCGGCGCGTCGGGAAAAACTGATATCGTTATTTCGCTTGTGGCGATCGATGGGCGGATTCTAAGCGAGGTGAGATCCACGCTGCTTATTGCTCCGGCGTCTGCGATCACCCCGGCGGGTACGCCGATGGCGGGGCAAGCGGGCGGAGCCAACGTGGCGGCGCTCACACCGCCAGCTGATAGCCTTGCCGCCGTGCAGACGCGCCTGCCCCTCGAGCCACCGGTGCCAGCCCCACCGGATATCAGCCCGGAGGACCGGGCCCAGGCGCTCAAGTTTATGGAACGGGGCGATCAGAGTCTCGCCGATGGCAATGTCACCGTCGCTCGCCTCTTTTATGAGCGGGCTGCCGAGCTGAAATGGGGGCCCGCCGCCCTCGCGCTTGCTGCCACCTACGATCCGGAAGAGCTCAGCCGCATGAATGTTCTTGGCGGCGTGGAGCCCGATCCTGAGCTTGCGCGCCAGTGGTATGAGCGTGCTCGGGAGCTTGGCGCGGCTGAAGCTGTCGAGCGGCTGCAAAGGTTGGGGGCACGCTGAAGTCGCGTGCCTCGCGTGCTGGNCATAGATTTCTCAGTCGCCTGCTGAGAAGCGAAACNGATTNCGTGTATNGCTGAAGCNATTCTTGCTCGATCCCTGCGCGCTTGGCATCNGAGCATGCCCGCTTAGGAGAGCCTTTTCTGTTTTCGTTCAAACGATACCTTGCGCGCGCCAAGCCCCTCGCGGCGTTCCCGCGATTTCGGCGCGGCACCTCGAACTACGATTTTCCAGTCTCTTNCGANGCTTTCACTATCGCGCGACGCCGATGACACAAACTATTTCTGCTTTCTGAAAGGCAGGGACGTTCGGCGCCAATGTCAATCAAACGATATCGACTGCGAATTTCTATTTTCGTCTATTTTCTGACCTTTAGCCGCTTGAAAGCATGGCCAATTTCGCTCTGTCTTCGGATGAGAACAAAGTTGCTTATATTTTTCTAGCGCAGGAACCAATCGCGAGACTTCGCGTTGATGATGAGTTCCGTTTCACTCTCGGGCATCGGCAAGCAAAGCAGCGCTTTTGCAAACCTGGAGCCACGAGCAAGGAGGTTACATGAAAGGTGTTGCCCTGTGGCTGTTCGGTGTACCAATTTCGGTGATCGCGCTGCTTTATCTTTTTGGCGTTCTGTGAGGCGCTGCTCAAAATCGAATTGTACGTCCAGTTTCGCAAATTGGCCCGATCCAAATTGAGATCGGGCCAATTGTTTTTATGCCGCACCGACGAGCGCTTCACGCAGGATAACTGCAACGTGCTTTGCCTGGCGACCGCTGCCTTCCAAAATTTGATGCCGGCAGGAGAACCCATCAGCCGCAATCAGGCTGTCGGCAGGGGTCTTGCGAACAGCCGGTAGCAGTGAAAGCTCGCCCATCTTTTTCGAAATTTCGTAGGTTTCGGCAGCGTAACCAAACGCTCCGGCCATACCGCAACAGCTCGATTGGATCTGCTCGACCGAAAGTCCCTCGACACAAGAAAGAACCATGCTGACTGCTTTCATCGCGCCGAATGATTTTTGATGGCAGTGGCCATGCAGCAGCACGTGGCCCGTTCGCTGACCAATGGGGCCGGTGAGACGGCCAGCATCAATTTCTCGGGCGAGAAACTCTTCAAAAAGCCAGGCGTGGCCAGCCACCTGCGCCGAATCTGCTCCGGGGAACAGGGCCGGAATTTCATCCCTGAGGCCCAGCAAGCATGAGGGCTCAAGCCCTACGATCGGCACGCCCCGCGCCGCATAGCGCTTGGCTGCATCAAGCAGCCTTCGCGCCTCGGCGCGCGCTTGATCGGCAAGACCCGCCGAAAGGAAGGTGCGCCCGCAGCAAACTGGCCGCCCGCCATCCAATGGCTCCAGCAGGTGTACCTGATAACCGAGCCGCTCCAAGACCTCGACAGCNGCGTGNANGTTTTCCGGCTCGAAGTAGCAATTGAACGTATCCGCAAAACAGCGCGACTTCCCCACGCGACTGGCGCGCTGAGCCGTTGGTTGAGCGGATTGTGGAGAATGGCCGCGTCGTCCAACGGGGCAGTTTCCGTTTCGCCGAGAATCCGACCAGTCGCTCAGACAGCCAGGCCATACCAGGTATGGCATCCCGCGCATTCATCAGCGGTGCGAGCCGCGCGGCGAGCGGCGCATAGCGCGGNAGATANGCNATGAGGCGNTCACGGAGCGAAATGCCCCGCCGCTTCGCGGCTGCCGCCAGCACCTCGATCTTCATGCGGGCCATGTCGACGCCGGTCGGGCACTCGCGGCGGCAGGCCTTGCAGGAGACGCAGAGCTTCATCGTTTCCAGCATTTCGTCGCTGGTGAANGCATCCGGCCCAAGCTGGCCCGAAATGGCGAGCCTCAGCGTATTGGCGCGCCCGCGGGTGACATCGCGCTCGTTGAGCGTGACGCGATAGCTCGGACACATCACGCCGCCTTCGAGCTTCCGGCATTCGCCGTTGTTGTTGCACATCTCGACGGCGCCCTGGAAACCCCTGCCCGCGCCCGTGTATGCCGACCAGTCGAAGACGGTTTCCATCTCCGGCACGTGGTAGCCCGGCTTGAAGCGGAACAGCGTGCGGTCGTTCATCTTCGGAGGGCGCACGATCTTACCGGGGTTCATAAGACCCGTTGGGTCGAAGGTGTCCTTGACCTCTTCGAACAGCGCGACCGTCTTGCGGCCGTACATCATCTCATGGAACTCGGAGCGCACGAGGCCATCGCCGTGCTCGCCCGAGTGCGAGCCCTTGTACTCCTTCACCAATGCGAACGCCTCCTCGGCGATGGCGCGCATGGTGTTCGCGTCCTTTTCGAGCTTGAGATTGAGCACGGGCCGCACGTGCAGACAGCCGACGGAGGCGTGTGCGTACCAGGTGCCGCGTGTGCCGTATTTTTCGAAAACAGCCGTCAGACGCTCGGTGTAGTCGGCGAGATGCTCGAGCGGCACCGCGCAGTCCTCGATGAAGGAGACGGGTTTCCCCTCACTCTTCATCGACATCATGATGTTGAGGCCAGCCGCGCGCACATCCCAGACGGCTTTCTGGCCGGCAGCATCGGCCACCTTCACGACGCTGTTCGGATGGCCGAGATCACCCATCAGCTCGTCGAGGCGATCAAGGCGGCGCAGGTTCTCTTCCTGGTCATCCTCCGCGAACTCGGTCAGAAGCAGCGCATCTGGCTCGCCGCGGACGTAAGTGTCCATCACGGGACGGAACATAGCGATGTCGCGCGCCAGCTCGATCAGCGTACGATCGACGACCTCTACGGCCACCGGCTCCAGCTTCACGATATGCTGGGCGGCTTCCATCGCCTGCCGGAATTTCGGGAAATGGCAGATGCCCAGCGCCTTGTTCTTCGGCTGGCGTGAAAGTTTCAGCTCGATGCGACGCGACAGGGCGAGCGTGCCCTCGGAACCGACGAGAAGCGTCGCAAGGTTGAGTGGCTTGTTGCCCGGCACCAGAGCATCGATGAGATAGCCGCCGACCCGCCGGGATACCTCAGGGAAGGCCTGCATGATGTGCCCAGCTTCGCGCTCGCCCAGCGCAATGAGCTTCCGGAAAAGCGCGTCCGCGCCCTGGTCGCTGAGCTCGGAGAGATCGACTTCTGCGAACCGGGCCGCGGTTCCGTCTGCCAGCAGCGCATCGATGGCGAGAACATTGTCCCGCATGATGCCGTAGCGCAGCGAGCGCGTACCGCAGGAATTGTTACCAGTCATGCCACCGATCGTGGCGCGGCTCGCCGTGGACACGTCGACCGGAAACCACCAGCCTGAGGACTTGAGCTGCCGGTTGAGCTCGTTGAGTACGATACCCGGCTCGACAACGCAGGTGCCCCGCCCGGGATCGAATTCGAGCACCCGATTGAGGTACTTCGTGAAATCGATGACCAATGCGCGACCCACCGTCTGGCCGGCTTGCGAAGTGCCACCGCCGCGGGGCAGCACCGGCACGCCGAATTCCCGCGCGATGTCGAGCGTCGCCCGCACATCCTCATCGGTCTTGGGGATCACGACGCCCACGGGCTCGATCTGATAGATCGAGGCATCGGTCGAATAGCGTCCCCGGCTGAAACGATCGAACAGCACCTCCCCCGCGATCTCCTTCCGGAGTCGTTCCGCGAGCGCATGGTTGGGAGGCACGTGCAGATTCATTGCGGTTCTCTGGATGTTGCTGGTGTCAGGCGGATGTCGCTTGATGCGGGGGACGTCGATGGCATACAACCCCCTGAAAGTGCAAGAGTCCCTGCTTTCTTTCTGTTCGACGGGAGAACGCCTGAGATGATGAATGCTCCGCGCCGTGCCGGCCGCCATTTCCTTCAAATCCCCGGCCCGACGCCGGTGCCCGATCGTATCCTTCGGGCCATCTCAATGCCGACCATTGATCACCGTGGGCCGGAGTTCCAGGCTCTGGGCAAGCGCGTGCTCGAAGGAATCAAGACCATCTTCAAGACCACCGGGCCGGTCTTCATCTACCCCGCTTCCGGCACCGGCGCGTGGGAATCGGCGCTGACGAACACGCTGTCCCCCGGTGACAAGGTGCTGATGTTCGAGACGGGACACTTTGCGACCCTCTGGAAGAACATGGCTGCAAAGCTGGGCCTCGATCCGATCTTCATCCCGTCCGACTGGCGTTCCGGCGTCGACGCAGCGGCCATTGAGGCCCACCTTCGCGAGGACAAGGGCCACGCCATCAAGGCGGTATGCATCGTTCACAACGAGACATCGACGGGCGTCACGTCGAACGTTGCTGCGGTGCGCAAGGCGATCGATGCGGCCGGCCACCCTGCGCTGCTGATGGTCGATACCATTTCTTCGCTCGCCTCAATCGATTATCGCCATGAGGAGTGGGGCGTCGACGTGACCGTGTCCGGCTCGCAGAAGGGGCTGATGCTTCCGCCAGGTCTTTCATTTACTGCCGTATCCGAAAAGGCGCTAAAGGCGGCTGAATCCGCGCGTTTGCCGAAGCTCTACTGGTCCTGGGCGGAGATGGCGCCGCACAACAAGAACGGCTTCTTCCCCTACACTCCGGGCACCAATCTCCTCTACGGCCTGGCCGAAGCCATCGACATGCTGCACGAGGAAGGGCTGGAACGCGTATTCGCGCGCCACGACAGGCATGCCGAAGCAACGCGCCGCGCCGTTCGCGCCTGGGGCCTGGAAATTCTGTGCCGCGATCCGGCCTGTTACTCGTCCTCTCTCACGGCGGTGCTGATGCCGGAAGGCCATGATGCCGACCGTTTCCGGCAGATCGTTCTCGAGCACTTCGACATGTCGCTCGGGACTGGCCTCAGCAAGCTCGCCGGCAAGGTATTCCGGATCGGCCACCTCGGCGACACGAACGATCTGACGATNATCGGTGCGCTCGCCGGTGTGGAGATGGGGCTTTGCGCTGGCCGGCGTTCCGCATAACCCGGGCGGGGTTCAGGCCGCGATGGACTACCTTGAGGAGCACAGCTACTGCCGAATAGCGACGAGGCNGTGCTGCAACAAAAAGAACTCGAACTTGGTGACGTCACGTCCCACGCCCGCTAGGATGCGCAAAAGCCTCGCCGCGGGCGTGGGCAAGAATCGAGCTGGAGGAGGACCCAAGGATGTTTTTCAGAACGTCATTAGCTGCGCTCGCCGCAGTTCTACTGTCCGCTGGCGGAGCTTTCGCGCAGATCGAATTGAAGCTCGGGCACGTTGCCGAGCCAGGATCGCTGATCGCCCAATCGGCCGACGAATTCGCTCGACGGGCCAATGAAAGGCTAGCGGGCAAAGCAAAAATTACCGTCTATCCGTCGAGCCAGCTGGGCAGCGACAAGGACATGTATCAGAAGCTGAAGCTCAACCAGCTTCAGCTCTGGATCCCCTCGACGATCATGTCATCCGTCGCGGATGAGTTCGGCGTTTTCGAAATGCCGTANATCATCAANGANCGCGNGCANATGAAGCGGGTGATGGAAAAGCTCGGGGATAAATATTTCATCCCTGCCGCCAAGGAGAAGGGCGTACTTGTCCTCGGCCAATGGGAGAATGGCTTCCGTCACATCACGAACAACGTGCGTCCCATCGTGAAGCCTGAGGATCTCAAGGGCATCAAGCTGCGCGTTCCCCAAGGCGAATGGCGCGTGAAGATGTTCCTGACCTATGGCGCCAATCCCAGCCCAATGGCCTACGGTGAGGTTTTCACTGCGCTCAAGACAGGCGTGATGGACGGCCAGGAGAACCCTTATCCGCAGATTTGGGGTGGCAAATTCCACGAGGTGCAGAAGTACATCTCGCTAACAGGTCACGTTTTCACGCCGGCCTGGCTTGTCGTTTCGTCCACGCACTTCCCCAAGTTGCCTGAGGATGTGCAGAAGATCATCGCGGAGGAAGCGAAGGGCACCGAGGACTTCGTTCGCGAGCTTGCAGCGAAGATGGATAACGAGCTGCTCGAAAAGATGACGAGCACTTCTCAAATGAAGCCGAACGAAGTCGATAAGGACGCCTTTATCGCTGCCTCCACCGGCATTTATGAAGAGTTCGGCAAGGCCGTGAAAAATGGAGCCGAAATTATCAAGGAAATCCAGGCTCTTGCGCAGTAGACGTAATGCAGCGCAGTCCCGGATGGCCCGAAACCATCCGGGACTGAGTTTGCGCCATGTCGTGCACTGAATAACCGCCGCCATAGGCACTGCCTCAGATCAGGAATTTGGCGGCGTCAACATCGCTGACTCTTGTCCTGACTGATCAGGCGAAAAAGCTCGATGAACGTTCTTCACCGTTTCCTTGACTGGCTGTTGCAGTGGACCGTCATTCTCCTGATGGTCACCCTGACAGTCATCGTCATTCTCGCCGTCTTTGCCCGAAAATTCGGGTCGTCTTTCGTTTGGTATGACGAAGTGGCTTCCGTCTTGCTCGCCTGGATTACCTACTACGGCGCGGCATTGGCTGCCCTCAAACGGCGCCACATCGGCTTTGATGGCGTACTCCTCCGTCTTCCGCTCAAAGTCCGGATGGCCGCGGTCGTGGTGGCGGAAGTCCTTGTCATCGGCTTTTTCGCGCTGCTCGCCTGGACCGGCCTCGAAGTTCTCGCCGTCGTCGGCGGGGACACGCTGGTCAGTTTGCCGTGGGTGCCGATATCACTAACCCAATCGGTCATTCCAATTTCGGCCGCTCTGTTCATCATCTGCGAGCTGATCAGCCTGCCGGATTACTGGCGAGCGATGATAGCCGGCCAATCGCTCGAACATCCCGAAATCGAACCCGAGAGGACGTGACCCATGCTGCTTCTCGTCATGTTCCTCGCCATGCTGGCGATGATCCTCATCAATGTTCCCATCGCCATTGCTCTCGCCATTTCGGCCGTGATCGGCGTTGCTTCCGGGGGTCTCGAAAATCTGATCTCGGTCGCTATCGAGATGTACCGAGGCGCGACCAGCTTCTCGCTGATCGCCATTCCGATGTTCGTGCTTGCTGGCGCCATCATGAATGCTGGCGGGAGTCTCGCGTCGGCTGATCGCGATGGTCTCGGCGCTCATTGGTTTCGTGAAGGGCGGCCTCGCGATGGTGAACGTCGGCGTTTCGCTGATCTTCGCCGAAATCTCGGGAAGCGCGGTTGCTGACGTCGCCGCCCTTGGCTCCGTCATGATCCCCGAGATGAAGCGCAAGGGCTACACGAAGGAGTTCGCAGCCGCCGTCACCTCCTCGTCAGCCTCTCTCGCGATCATCATCCCGCCGTCGATTCCGATGATCCTTTACGCGATTTCGGCGGGAACATCTGTCGA
>Ga0065724_100470_pt1 | contig 11965 bp, 9 predicted proteins | sample TheenrcSG05JP960_FD_59111 | JGI IMG/M metagenome (GOLD analysis project Ga0065724, IMG submission 59111) | Thermophilic enriched microbial communities from mini bioreactor at UC Davis - Sample SG0.5JP960 | ecosystem: Engineered > Solid waste > Grass > Composting > Bioreactor | place: USA... | reverse complement strand
CGCTCCGGCCGCGGCGCATACCGCGCAGCCGGCAAACTGGTGGCCAGGCCCAGTGTCGCGTGCGAGAGCCCATCGCACAACGCCCGGGAGAGGGACCCCTCGGGTGCACGTGCCCACCACCGGTGCGCGATCGCTGCGAGGAGCCAGGTACCGCCAACCCACGTCCACCGCTGCATCGTTTCCCCTCCGGTGCGAGCATACTCGAGTCGACGAGGAAGCTGTGCGGGAAGGAGCGGACACGATGGCCACGGAACGGAGACCACGTCGCGCGGTCGTTCTGCTCTCGGGAGGGTTGGACAGTACCACGCTGGCCTATCTCCTGGATGCCTACGGTTTCGAACTGTACGGGCTCTCGTTCCGGTACGGTCAGCGGCACGAACGCGAACTGGCCGCAGCGCGCGCAGTGGCGGAACGGCTCCGCTTCGCCGAGCACCGGATCGTGACGGTCGATCTCGCACAGTGGGGCGGGTCCTCGCTCGTCGGCGCGGGAGAAATCCCGAGCGAACCTACGCCCGGCATTCCCTCCACTTATGTCCCGGTCCGCAATCTGGTCTTTCTCGCCATCGCTCATGCCTACGCCGAGGCGATCNACGCCGACGCAGTCGCGATCGCGGTCAGCCAGGTCGATTACAGCGGCTATCCGGACTGTCGCGGCGAGTTCCTCGCTGCCTACCAGCAGGCCGCCGATCTCGCGTCCCGGCGCTTCGTCGAGACTGGACGACGCATCCCAGTGCTGGCACCGTTTCTCGATGTGCCCAAGGCGAGCATCGTCCGACTCGGCCTGCGTCTCGGTGTCGACTACGGCCTGACCTGGTCGTGCTACCGTGGCGGAGAGCNCCCNTGNCNGCAGTGCGATTCGTGNCGCTTGCGAGCCCAAGCNTTCGCNGAAGTCGGCGTGCCCGACCCGCTGCTCGGCGGCTGAGCGCAGTACCGTGGTACAACAAGGCTCGGTGCGTCGAGCGGAGGACGAGGAATGCCCGTACAACTGGTCTTGATCGGACTACCGCAGAGCGGCAAAACGACCGTCTTCAATGCGTTGACCGGTGCCCACGCCGCGACCGGCACCTTCAGTGGTGTCGAGGACGAACCGAATCTGGCGACCGTGAAAGTGCCGGACCCTCGCCTGGATNTCCTGACACAGCTGTTCAAACCTCGCCGTACAGTGCCNGCCGAGATCCAGTACTGGGACGTCGCTGGGCTGGCGAAGGGCATCCATGAACGCGGGCTCGGCGGGCGCTTGCTCGGCTACCTGCAACAGGCGAGCGCACTCGTGCACGTCGTGCGTGCCTTCGACGACCCGACCGTTCCGCATCCGGAAGGCTCGGTGGATCCGCTCCGGGATATCGAGACGATCAATATGGAGCTTCTGTTCGTCGATCTGGCGATGGTCGACAAGCGTCTCCAGCGAATCCGCGCCATGATCCCCAAGCTGCGCGGCCAGGAGCGCGAAGCACACGAACGCGAAGGAGCTGTGCTCGAGCGGCTGCATCGCGCACTGAGCGATGGCATACCGATCCGCGCGATCGAACTGCAACCGGACGAGGAGAAGCTGCTTCGCGGATTCGGCTTTCTGACCCAGAAGCCGCTCCTGATCCTGCTCAACCTCGGCGAAGAGCGCCTGAGCGAGGCGGAAACGCTACTCGCCGCCGCCAGCGAGCGCCTGACTGGCCCCGGTATCGCGGTCGAAGCGCTCCCAGGAAAGCTCGAAGCGGAACTCGCACAACTCGCGCCCGACGAGGCCGCCGCGTTCATGCAGGAACTCGGAATCAGTGAGCCAGCGCGCAACCGGGTGATCCGCACCTCCTACCGGTTGCTCGGCCTGATTTCGTTCTTCACTGTCGGCCCTGACGAAGTCCGGGCCTGGACGATCCGCCGCGGTGCCACAGCTGTCGAAGCAGCCGGGACGATTCACAGCGACCTCGCTCAAGGCTTCATCCGGGCCGAAGTCGTCCACTACGATGACCTCGTCCGCGCCGGGAGCCTCGCCGAAGCACGTAAACTCGGCGCCCTCCGACTCGAGGGACGAAACTACGTCGTCGAAGACGGCGACGTCGTGCACATCCTCTTCAACGTGTGACGCGTCGGGCAGGGGAGCCTCGCCGTGGCCGTCGATCTGACAGCGCGGACGACCGGCCTGCTCCCCCTGTGGTTCGTGTTCCTGGCCGTCATCCTCTGGGGCAGCTGCACCGTCATCCTCTGGTGGAAGCGGAGCCGGTTGGCGCCAGAACTGGCTGCCGTGGGTGGGCTCCTGATCCTCTGGCTGCTGTTCTTCTGGCGGCCGCTGCTCACACCGGCACACGTACCACGCGGCGGCGGCGATCTCAACTCGTTCTTCTTCCCGCTCCATGCCTTCGCAGCACGCACCGTCCAGAGCGGCGAACTGCCGCTCTGGAACCCGACGCTGTTCAGCGGGATGTCTCACTGGGCGAACTACCAGGCGGGTGTCCTCTATCCCCTGAACTGGCTCGCCTACGTCCTGGCACGCCCCTTCAGATATGGGGCGCTCGAACTTCTCGTTCTCGCACACTACGGTATCGCCAGTATGGGTGCGTACGCACTGGCTCGCGTCGGCCTTCAGCTCGGCCGCCTGCCGTCGCTGGTCGCCGGAATCGTCTTTCCGTACAGCGGCTTCCTCGTCGCTCACCTCGGCCATTACTCGATGCTCGCGGCAGCCGTCTGGATCCCCTGGCTGTGGCTGGCGCTGGCCCGCTCGCTCGCCACCCGTCGCTGGCACTGGAACCTCGCCATCGCGCTGGCGACCTTCCTGCTCGCCACTGGCGGCCATCAGCAGACCGTCCTCTATGGTCTCGTCGCTGCCGGACTGTGGTGGATCGGCTACCTCGCTCGTGAGCGTCCGCACGAACTCACCGCGTTCCTGACGAGCCTACAGAACCGCGACAGGCAGGCAGCGATCCGCCCGGTTCGGCTGCTCGCCAGCGACGCAGTGCGAGCCGGATTCGGCATCGCAACCGGCTTGGCACTGGCTGCGCCGGCGCTTCTCCCCTCGCTCGAATTGGCTCGCCGATCCGTTCGCTCCGGTGGCCTGAGTTACGAGCAAGCGAGCGAGTTCGCGCTCCAGCCGACTGCCCTGGTGAACTTCTTCCTGCCGCGAGCCTTCGGTGACAACCCGACGAACTGGTGGGGTCCGTGGGCGAACGGCGAGGTCTGGGCCTACGCGGGAACCGTGACGCTCGTGCTGGCAGCCCTGGCGCTCGTTCTGGGTCGCGAGCCGATCAGCTGGCTGCTGGCAGCAATCGGTTTCCTCGCCCTGCTGCACGCGCTCGGCCCAGCGACACCGGTTCACGGGTGGGTCTACCGCTTTCTCCCCTTCGCCGATTTGCTGCGTGCGCCGGCGCGCTCGCTGCTCTACGTCGATCTGACGGTCGCTCTTCTCGCGGCGATGGGGCTCGCCGCCGCGCTCGACCGCGGCGAAACGGTCATGCGGATCGGTGGTCGGTTCGCGCAGGTCCTGCTGCTGGTCACCGGTACGGTCGGCCTTTTGATCGCTCCGCTGTTTCTCCTGGCGATCGTGACCAGCACGACTCCGCCGGAACCGGCCGTCCGGGCCTTTGAAAGCTTGCTGCTGCTCGTGCTGTGGCTCGGGCTCACGATCCTCTGGCTGCGCGCGCTGAGCAGGACAGCGCGTCCGCTCATCGCCATCCTGGGAATCGGCCTCGTCGTCCTCGATCTCTTCAGTGTGACGAGTCCGTTCAACCCGACGCCCGAGGACCTCATGGTCGACTTCCGACATCCCGAAATTGTCGAGCATCTCCGCCAGGCGACCACAGAGACTGGCCCCTGGCGGTTCTTGGCGCTGACGATCCGCTGGCAACCGAGTGCCGCTGCGGTGCACGATCTCGANGACGCTGGCGGACTCTTNGATCCGATGCAGCCGGCAGCCTACGCGCGAGCGCTCGAGTGCGCCCGCTCCGCTCCGGGCCGTGGGGTTCTCGACCTTCTCAACGTTCGCTTCGTGCTCACCCGCACCGAAGCCGGTGACTTCAGTGCCTTTTTCGAGCGGCGGCTGACCTCTCCCACCGGTCTCGTTCTCTGGGAGAACTTGTCCGCACTGCCACGTGTCTGGCTGAGCGATCGAGCGACCGTGGCCGATGTCAACACCGCGGTCGAGCGCCTGTGCAGCGACGCGTTCGACCCGCGCGCGGAACTGTACCTCGCGGAGTCGCTTCCACCGGCCGAGCGAGGTGCGACCGGAACCGCGACCGCCTCCTGGCAGGGCCCCAATCGTCTGCGCATTGCCGTCCAGACCAGTGCTCCAGCCTATCTCGTCGTCGCTGTCTCTGCCGATCCTGGCTGGCGGGCGACACTCGATGGCCAGCCCGTTCCCCTGGTCATCGCTGACGGCATTTACCAGGCGCTGTGGGTGCCAGCCGGCGAGCACACTGTCGTCCTCACCTACCGGCCACCACTGATCGGCTGGGGGCTCGCGTTCGCTCTGCTGGGGCTGCTCGCGCTCATCCCAGCGGTGTTTCTCGACCGGTGGCCTGGTCGCCGGACCGGACCAGCGCGAGACTCCGGACAATTGGCCCCTCGGGACGAGTCGCCGGCACCATCCAGCCACCAGGCACACACCGACCCGTGACCGAGGCGAAGAGCGACCCGCGCACCGCACAGCCGCGCGCAGCGCGGTCACCGATGCGTCGGTGGACACCCCGCGAGCTGGCATGCGTACCAGGATCAACGTCGTGGTTTCGCACCGTAGGAAGCGCGTAACGCTGCGACCGCGTCCGCGCCGATACCGCGCAACGTGAGCCCGGCGCTCCGCGCCGTCACCACCAGGCGACAGAGAAACTCGAGTACCTCGATGCGCCGGAACGCATCGAGCGGTGTCTCCCCGACCGCAACGGCACCGTGGTTCTCCATGAGGACGACCCAGCGCTCCTTACCCAGTGCTTCGGCGACTGCCCGCGCCAGCTCGTCGGTTCCTGGCTGGATATACGGCACACGTACAAGCTCACCGAGATAGAGCGCAGTTTCCGGAACGAGATCGGTCGGCAGCTCGAGGTCGGTGCAGGCGACGAGCGTCGTGTAGAGCGGTGAGAGATGGATCACACAGCGGACATCCGGTCGCAGCTGGTAAATGCGCCGGTGCAACTGGATCTCGGTCGAGGCCTCCGGTGGTTCGCCGGGTTCGCCGTGCAATGGCGCGAGGACGAAATCTTGCGAGTCCAGCTGATCGAGCGCGGTACCGCGCATCGTGATGAGGAAGTGCGACTCGCTACGTCGCAAGCTCAGGTTCCCACCGGTTCCCCACAGGTAGCCTCGGCTGCCGGCCAGCCGCCCCAGAACGATGAGACTCTGATGCGGGACGAGTTCGACCGGCATCGCTCCTCCTCAACGTCGTTCGAGCACCCGGCGGACCAGCTCCGCCACCTGGGCAGGTCGCTCGGCGACCGGTACACCAGCCGCTTCGAGCGCCGCAATCTTCTCGGCCGCAGTGCCCCGTCCACCGCTGATGATCGCTCCCGCGTGTCCCATCCGCCGACCCGGCGGCGCGGTACGTCCGGCGATGAATCCGACGACCGGCTTGGTGACAGAGCGACGAATGTACTCGGCAGCAGCTTCTTCGTCTGCCCCACCGATCTCGCCGATCAGGACGATCGCCTGCGTCTCCGGATCGTNCTGGAACATCTCCAGCACGTCGACGAACGAGGTGCCGATNACNGGATCCGCCCCCGATCCCGACTGCGGTCGACTGGCCGATGCCGGCTCGCGTCAAGGCCCAGACAACTTCATAAGTCAGCGTACCGCTCCGCGAGACGATCCCGACCGGTCCTGGAGTATGGATAAAGCCTGGCATGATCCCTACCTTGGCCTTACCGGGCGAGATCAGCCCAGGGCAATTCGGTCCGAGAAGCCGCACCCCACGCGCCCGCACCGCGTGGTAGACGCGTACCATCTCGAGGACAGGGATGCCTTCGGTAATGCAGACGATCAGGGGAATACCCGCATCGGCTGCTTCCAGGATCGCGTCCGGCGCGAAAGGGGCTGGGACTGCGACGAAGGAGACGTTCGGCTGGGTTGCCGCAACGGCCTCGGCTACCGTATCGAAGACCGGGACGCCATGCACCTCCCGGCCACCGGCCCCTGGCGTCACTCCGGCCACGACCCGCGTACCGTACTCGATCATCTGTTGCGTGTGGAACGATCCCTCGCGGCCAGTGATACCCTGCACCAGCAACCGCGTCGACTCGTCGACCAGGATCGCCATCGCTCCCCCTGCCCTACTGGCTCTTCGCCGCCGCGACTGCCCGCTCAGCCGCTTCCTCCATGGTATCCACGACGGTGAACCCCGCTTCCTCGAGCAGGCGACGGCCTTCTTCTTGCCGCGTTCCGACTAGCCGAATCACGATCGGAACGCGTACGTCGACCTCGCGCAACGCTTCCAACAACCCCTGCGCGACCACATCGCCACGCGTGATACCGCCGAAGATGTTCACCAGAATCGACCGCACGTTGGGATCAGCCACGACAATGCGCAGCGCAGCGGCGACGCGCTGGGCCGAAGCACCGCCACCGATATCCAGAAAGTTCGCCGGCTCGCCACCATAGAGCTTGATCGCATCCATGGTAGCCATCGAGAGACCAGCACCGTTGACGATGCACCCCACCGTGCCGTCGAGGCGCACGAAACTGATCCCGGCGAGCCGCGCTTCGCGTTCGAGCGGATCTTCCTCCTCCGGATCGCGCAGGTCAGCCAGATCCGGATGCCGGAAGAGCCCGTTATCGTCCAGCACCATCTTGCTGTCGAGGGCCATCCAGGTACGGTCACGCGTCAAGACCAGCGGGTTGATTTCCGCGAGGGAGGCATCACAGTCGACGTAGACCTGATAGAGCTGACGCGCGATGGCAGCGAAACCGCGCACGAGATCGGGTTCGATACCCAGGCGGAACGCCAGGCGCCGTGCCTGATAGTCGAGGAACCCGAGAAACGGATCGGCATGCTCGCGCACGATCGCCTCGGGCCGCTCCCGTGCGACTTCCTCGATATCGACACCGCCAGCGNTACTGGCCATCACCACGATGCGTCGCGCGTCGCGGTCGAGAACGACGCCGAGATAGTACTCGCGATCGAACGTGACCGCCGGTGCGACGAGTACCTTGCGGACAGTACGACCGCGAATCTCCATCCCGAGGATNCGGGACGCCGCTGCTTCCGCTTCGGCGGGATCGTTCGCCAACCGGATCCCACCAGCTTTGCCACGCCCACCGGCGTGTACCTGGGCCTTGACCACGACCCGGCCACCGAGCTGCTCGGCAGCCTGGCGTGCCTCTTCCGGTGTCCGGGCCACGATCCCCCGGTTCACCGGAATGCCGTATCGACCGAAAATCTCCGCAGCTTGGTATTCGTGGAGATCCATCGCTCCACCCTTCGACTCGACANCCNAGCCGATCATACCACGCTGCCGAATCCAGCTCGTCGCCTGTTCAGCATGCCGGAATGCGAAACGACAACGGGGNCAGGTCNNCGNNGACCTGNCCCCGTTGCCTTGGAACCCCTGGCNGCGTCAGAAGGACACATCGTCCACGTCGGGAATCACATCGAGCACGACATTGCCCAGTTCACCGCTCGGCAAACGCTCGACACGTCGAATGAAGACCGTGATGATCGCTCCCTGCGACTCGGGATGGAAGCGGAACTCTCCAGTCGGACCGCGGAACCGGACAGCCCGCAGCGCCTCGAGGAACCGTGCGGTATCCTCGATCGCCCCGTCGACCGCGGCGAGCGCTTCCACAATCACCCGCCCGGTCACATAGCCCTGATAGACGAACTGATTGGCGACCACGCCGTAGCGCTCGCGCGTCCGACGCACGAGTTCCTGGTTCTCCGGCGAGTCGTAGAGAACCGCGTAGTGGGACGAACTGACGTAGCCGAGCGCCGCCTCACCCTGCTCTTGCAGGATACTTTCGTCGACCGTATCACCGGAACCGAAGAGCGGTATCTGCTCTTTGATGCCGAATTCCGCAAACTGCTGGACGAAACGCACAGCATCGACGCCCGAGTAGAACGCGAACACCCCATCCGCATCGTACTGGGCGATACGCTGCAGGTAGGGGCCATAGTCCGCTGTATCGACCGGCGCGTAGACCTCGCCGACGATCGTCCCTCCGGCTGCCTCGAAGTGCTTTCCGAACGCCCCGACCTTGTCATGACCTGCCGAGTAGTCGAGGCCGGTCAACACGACCCGGCGGAAGCCCAACTTCTCGTAGGCATAGCGCCCGAATGGCGCCTCATGCTGCCCGTTCGCGAAGGAGACACGGAAAATGAGGGGGCTTCGCATCTTGGGGTCCCGAGTCAGGCCGGGCAATCCTGCGTTGCTCACGATCAATGGCACACCGGACGACACGATGTAGTCGCGGAGTGCTCCCGCTTCGCTACTCAGCGTGACACCAGCGAGCACTTGCACGCGATCCCGTTCGACCAGTTGCCGGGCTTTGGCCAGCGCCTGGTCGGGATTACCCGCCGAATCCTCGACTTGCACGACGATCTGTCGCCCGGCGATCTCGGAATTGACCTCCTCGAGTGCCAGTTCCAGTCCACGCACCAGATTCTCACCGAGCGATGCGAACGGGCCCGACAATGCGACCAGCATACCGATGCGCACAGGCTCTTCCGCAGACGGCGTCCCGGCCATCGTCGCGGTGGCGTTCGCTGAATCGGTCGGACTTGCACTACCCGTTGCACCGCTGGACGGCGTCGTTCCTTCACCAGCACAGGCAGCCAGCAATCCCCCAGCGAGCGCGAGACCGTACCAGATCAGCCTCCGCCTGGACAGCGAACGACGCTGCATCCCTCCTCCTCCCGTACGAGACGATTGCGCTCTTTCCGTTCACCATCTCGAACAACTGCGGATATGTTAATGACTAAATTTGAACCTGTCAAGCGGCACGTCCCCGGTTCGCGGCACTGGGAGACGTGCTTCAGCGCCCCAGGCTGCTCGGCACGACCCACTTCGCGAACGTCCGTACTGGTCTCGAACGCAAGTACACGCTCGACCGTCAGCGAACAGCTGAGTTGCAGTGCGAGTGCTCGACCGTTTACACTGCGAGTGCACGACCACGGCGTCTGAACCAGCAACGGAGGTGACTCCGGGAAGGGAGAATAGCCATGCGACGAGGAACGCTCCGGAGCTTCTTGGGCGGGCTTGTGCTTGGAACGATCCTAGGAGCGTTGGCAACGTGGCTGAAGACCTCTCAGCAGCAAGCGATTCCGCCNGCCTTGCGTGAGCGTGCCACGACGCTTCTCCAGCAGGCACGCACCCAGGGCGAGCAGGCCGCGACAGCCCTGCGAACACAGCTGGCAACCGCCCGCCAGACGATCGAATCACGCATCGCTGGGGTACGGACGCCAGCTGAAGAAGGCCAGGCGAGTGCAACGAGTGACTCCGAAGTACCGGTAGAGGCTGAGAGCTGAGGCGATGCTGGCACGATTGCGCACTGCAGCGAAATTCTTCACCTGGGGACTCCTCCTCGGGCTCCTCTTCGCTCCCGCGAGCGGCCAGGAGTTGCGCCGGCGGCTGGTTCGCTGGTGCACTGGTCGCTTGCAGGCGAGTCTCGAACGCGCCCGCGAACGCCTGACCGGAAGCCCATCCTAGCACTGCGCGAGGCATATCGAAGAGCGAGATTCCGGGAGTGACGATCTCGCTGGTCGCTCCCGGGCTCACTGCCTGCCCGCGCACGCGTGACATTGCCAGGTTCGGCCTGGTACCCCGGCCCACCTGTGCCGCGGTCGTGCCGCTCTTGCGCCACCGACCACACGGGGCGGGCTAAGGAACGCAGTCGCGGCGCGCTGCACTGGGAGTGGATGTCGGTCGCGGTACCGAATGACTGCAGCCGCCCGGACCACCGTGCGATGCGGCAGGAACGTGAGGTGTCCCCCGCGGAGCACTGCCGGCACCAGGAGCAAGAGGGACACAACCGCTCCTGTGCAACTCGCAGAGGCACGTCGCACCACGCTCCGTTCCGCACCGCATGGCGTGTCGCTTGTTACACTCGATACAGCGCGCTGGCAATGGCGCCAGCGCTTCTGCGTTCCGGCGAGGATGCCGAGGGTGACCGATGGCTGAACTGATTCTCCGTGACCTCTGTCGCTGGGATCGACGCTTTACGGTCGTCTATCCGCCCGGAGCCAGCGAGGACGCGGTGCTCGACCGTCCGGTCTCGTGGGCGGTGAGTGTCCGTGCGGCCCCGCCGTTTCTGCCTCCGCTGCGCGGCGATGAACTCATCATCGTGAGTGGGCGGATTCTTCGCGAGATCCAGGCTTCTGGTCTCGCTGACGCGGAAGAACTGCTCGAAACGCTCGCCGAAGCGCCGGTAGCTGCGCTCGTGACGGAGCCCAACCTTTTCGAGGAGCCGGTCGGCTCGTTACCTTTCCTGTTGTTCCCCGGCCCGATCCCGCTCGACCTCGAGTCCACGCTCAACCGGTTGCTCACCGAGCAACGGCGAGCGCTCTACCGCCTTTCGACCGAACTGACACGCGACTTGTCGCGTGCCGCACTGACCGGAGGGATCGACGCCGTTCTCCAGGCTGCCGCCCTCGCCAGCGGCCGGAGTCTTGTGCTCCAGGACAGCGAGGGACGCGTCCTGGCGACCGCGGGCGAAGCGGCAACGCCAGCTGCACCGACTGCGCTGGCTCACGCCCGGCCGCACCCGAATGTCCGGGCACTCAACGAGGGCGAGGATGACCGATTGCTCACCGCGATCAGTGTGGGCGGTCGGCTCGCGTATCTCTCGCTCATCGCTCGAGGAAGCACGACGACCGAACGCGATCGGCTGGTCCTCTCGCTCGTCGCCGGGCTCGGGGCGAGCTTGCTCGCACAGGAGGGACGGGCGACGCGCCCGGCACCGTTGAGCCAGCTGGTCGCTGACCTGCTGCTCGGCCGGTTGAGCGAGAGCGTTCTTCCGCACGCCGCACAACGCCTGGGCCTCGACCCGAACGCACCGGTCGTCGTCGCGCTGCTCGGTGGTCGCTCGGCCACAGATCGCGACGACGTGCTCCGGCGTGTACTGGAACCGAGTGCACGCGATCGCACGACGCCCCTCGGCGAGGAGATCGCGCTCCTCCTCACGCCGCAAGAAGCCGAAAGGGTCGAGAGCCGGGCCAGAGGTCTCGCGGGAAGCCCCTTCGCTGCCGAGCGGGTGCAACTCGCACCGTTGATCACGCGCATGGATTCGCAGAGCGAGCCTGCGTGGTTCTTCGTCTTGTCACGCCCGGTCACCCGCCTGAAGTCTGCTTCCGAGGGCTTGCGCCAAGCTCGTTTTCTCAGCGGGCTCATCCGCACCGGTGCACTGCCGGGGCCAGTCGTGCGCTTCGATGCGTTGGCGGATACCGGCCCCTACGCGCTCTTGTACCTCCTGTGGGGCAACCCGGAGATCGAAGGGTTCCGTCGCCAGGTGCTCGGCCCCTTGCTCGACGAGGACGAGCGGGCGTGCGAACTCCTGCACACGCTGGCTGCATTCCTCGAGTACGGTAGCGCCTCGGAGGTCGCCGCACGCCTCGGTATCCACCGCAATACGGTCGCCTACCGGCTGGCACAAGTTTCCGAGCGAACCGGACGTAATCTGGCCGATGCGCGCGATCGTCTCCTCCTCGAACTCGCTCTCCTTCTCGGGATGCTCCCGCCATCGGAACCCAACGTGCCTCAGTGAGCGTGCCGCAGTGTCGCACGGATACCGAGTTCGGCCGCCGTTCGACTCAACACCACCCGCTCGAAGGAAACGACCGAGACATCAGCCAGCGTGAACCAGCGCCAGCCGAGCGGGATCGCCAGCCGGCCGACCGCGAAACGCCCGGCCCCCAGCGGGAGCGCGCCGTCGCTGGGTGTCGCGAAGGCATTCCGCGCTCCCTGCGTCTCCGGTCCGGGATTCCCGAGCGGTGCCGTCGGCTGTGGCCCGAGCAGCTCACCAGGAACCTCGCTCGCTTCACGCGTCGTCACCTGCGGCTCCC
>Ga0065724_100651_pt1 | contig 11983 bp, 9 predicted proteins | sample TheenrcSG05JP960_FD_59111 | JGI IMG/M metagenome (GOLD analysis project Ga0065724, IMG submission 59111) | Thermophilic enriched microbial communities from mini bioreactor at UC Davis - Sample SG0.5JP960 | ecosystem: Engineered > Solid waste > Grass > Composting > Bioreactor | place: USA... | reverse complement strand
GCCCGCCACTGGTCGCGTGCCTCCTGGCGTACCCGGCCGAGGCGGCGCAGGAGCCGGCCGACCGCAGTGTGGCGGCGGGTGCGGGCGGAGAGCCGGCTCGCATCGACCCGCTCGGCCTCCTCCGACACGGCCGCACACCAAAACGCGGAGACGTCCAGCACGACGCCAAGGGTGTACGGCGGGTCGGCCGGTACGACGTCATGCCCGGCACGTGCCAGGATCTGCCCCACCTCCTCCGCCGCGGCGGCGAACTCCCGATCGACCCACACACCCGCCATCGGCGCACGGGTCGAGACGGCGACCCGCAACCGCCGATCCGGCGGCGCGACGGTGGCGAGGTTCCGGCGGTCGGCGAGGACCGATAGCATCAACGCCGCGTCCTCGACGGTCGTCGCGATCGGCCCGTGCTCGGCCATGCCGAGCCAACTGCTCACCCCGATGCCGGCCGGCACGACGCCGGTGCCGGGCTTGACGCCGACCACGCCGCAGGCTGCGGCCGGGATGCGGATCGAGCCGAGCCCGTCGCTCCCGAGTGCGAGCGGCGCCATCCCGGCGGCCACGGCGGCGGCGCTCCCGCCCGACGATCCGCCTGCGGTCCGTGACAGGTCCCACGGATTGCGGCAGGCGCCGAGTGGGCCGTCGGCCGTGCCCCAGGCGCTCAGTTCCGGCACGCGCGTCTTCCCGAGCACGATGGCGCCCGCCGCGCGCAGGCGGCGGACCACTTCGTCGTCGCCCGGTCGCGGCTCGGCCGACATCAGCGGCGTTCCCCAGCGGCTCGGCTCACCGGCAACATCGGTGTTGTCCTTGATCGCGACCGGCACACCTGCCAGGGGGAGGCGATCCAGGTCGTCGCGGGTGCCGAGCGCTTCCGCCTCGGCCAGTGCCCGCTCGCGCCGGACGACCTCGAATGCCCCGACGCGCGGATCGATGACCTCGATACGCTGCAGGAAGTGCTCGACCACGGCGGCCGGGGTTACGCGGCCGGCGCGCACCGCGTGCGCCAGTTCGGAGGCGGTGAGATCGGCCAGGCTCAGATCGCCGCTCGTCATCGTGTATCCTCTCGAGATGGCACGATCCGCAGGGAGAGCAGCAGGGCGATTGTAGCACCGGCGCAGGGCGGTCGCGCCGGGTGTGGAGCAGGCTAGGATGAGCGGCGTGATCGACTGGGCGGCGGGGCCGGGCGAGATCGACGTGGCGCGGGCGGAGCCGCCGTTGGTGCTGGCGCTCGACATCGGCTCGTCGTCGACTCGCGCGGCGCTGTTCGATGCCCACGGCCGTCGCCTCGCCGGGACGCTCCACCAGGTACCCTACCGTCTCGACACCACGCCTGACGGCGGGGCAACCCTCGACCCGACTCGGCTCGTTGACGCGGTCGCGGCGACGATTGACGGCGCGCTCGCCGCGGCACCGGACGCCTCGGTGCAGGCGGTCGGGGTCTCCACCTTCTGGCACAGCCTGATGGGCGTGGACCGGGACGGGCGCGCCCGAACGCCGGTCTACACCTGGGCCGATACCCGCGCCGCTGGGGCCGCGGCACACCTGCGCCAGACGCTCGATGGCGAGGGCCACCATCGCCGCACCGGCACGGTCCTCCACTCGAGCTACCCCCTGGCCAAGCTGGTCTGGCTGCAGCGAGCGATGCCTGAACTTGCCGCCGGGGTGCATCGCTGGCTCTCCTTCGGCGAATACCTCTTCCTGACCCTCCTCGGTGAGGCGACCTGCTCGATCTCGATGGCGTCCGGCACCGGACTGTTCGACCAGGCCCGCCTGACGTGGGACCCGGACGCGCTCGACGCCGCCGGGATCACCTCGGACGACCTCTCGCCCATCAGCGACGAGCCGGTGGTGGGACTACGCCCGACGTTCGCGGCACGGTGGCCGGGGCTGGCGCGTGCCGCCTGGTTCCCCGCCCTGGGGGACGGTGCCTGCTCCAACCTGGGATCGGGAGCGATCGGCCGTGGGCGGCTGGCGATCACGATTGGAACGACTGCGGCGCTGCGTTTGCTGTGGGCGGGCGACCCGGTACCGCCCCCGCCGGGGCTGTGGCTCTACCGGCTCGACGCGCGGCACGTGCTCCTGGGCGGTGCGCTGAGCGAGGGCGGCAACCTCCACGATTGGGTGTGCANGCGCTTCCGCCTGCCCGACCCGCCGGAGCGGGATGCGGCGCTCGCGGCGATGCCGCCCGACAGCCACGGCCTCACCTGGCTCCCGCTCCTGGCGGGTGAGCGCAGCCCCGGCTGGGAGCCACACGCCCGTGGGGCGCTGGCCGGGCTCACACTCGACACGGATCCGGTCGCGGTTCTGCGCGCGGCCATGGAGGCGGTCGCCTACCGCGTCGCGCTGGTGGCGCGGCTGCTCGATGCCGCGGCTCCGGGGGAGCGGACCATCATCGCCAGCGGCAGCGCGCTGCTGCGGAACCCGATCTGGCTCCAGATCCTGAGCGACGTGCTCGGCCGGCCGCTGTTGGCCGGAGCGGCGCCGGAAGCGTCGCTGACCGGCGCGGCGCTGATGGCTCTGGCGCGCCTGCCGCGGGAGGTCGGCGGCCAGCCCGACCTGCTGGATCGGATCGCGGCCGGGCCAGTTCCCGCTGCGGCCCGGTACGATCCCGACCCGGACCGGCATCACACCTACCAGTCCGCCATCGCACGCCAGGAACGCCTGTACCGCCGCCTCATCGCCGATGCCGGATGAGGTGAGAAGCAGGCGTTCCTTCGCCCGTTTTCAGTAGCCGGATGCGCCGCGCCATTCGCGGAGCGGTGACGCGCGCCCGGATACCTTGCGATTCATTAACCATATTCGGTAGGCTATTCGCCCGGGGGGGGAGGAGACGCGGCCAGCCTGCGGCTCCGCGACCCGTAGTCCCGTACATCGTTGCAACAAGCGTTGACTTCCGCGTGGGCGAGAGGTCCCAATTACCGCTGACCGCTTGTCACCGACCGCCAACGGCGACTAAGCTCTGAGGTACCGCGCCGAGCGCCTGGGGACCCATCGCCGCCACAACGGGCATCGTGTCAGCCGGTGGGTGTGCTCGCGTGACCCGGCCGTGTTGAGTGCGCACCCGTGCCTTCCCGTGCGCTCGCGCGGAGGAGTATGTTGAGGAGAGGAGACCACGTGTGAATCCGCGACCGGTGCGCCCCGGCGGCTCACTACAGCAGAGTTTGCTGGCTCTCGGGTCGCTCTCCGTGGCCGTCGGGCTGGCTGTGTGGCAGCAGCGATCGCTCGGGCGAGGCCGCAGCGACTCCGTCACCGCGGTCGAGCGGCCGGAGACGACCTTCAGCGACGTGGCGGGGCTGATCGAGGCCAAGGAGGAGCTCGCCGAGATCGTGACCTTTCTCCGCGATCCCGAGCGCTTCCGCCGCATGGGGGCGCGGATGCCGCGCGGGGTGCTCCTGGCCGGACCGCCCGGCACCGGCAAGACGCTGCTGGCGCGCGCCGTGGCCGGGGAGGCCGGCGTGCCGTTCTTCGCGATGTCGGCCTCGCAGTTCGTCGAGGTGTACGTCGGCGTCGGCGCAAAGCGTGTCCGGGACCTGTTCGCCGCCGCGCGCAAGGCATCGCCTGCCATCGTCTTCATCGACGAGATCGACGCGATCGGCCGCCGCCGGGGCGACAGTCAGAGCCACCAGGAGTATGAGCAGACGCTGAACCAAATCCTGGTCGAGCTGGACGGCTTCCAGCCGCGCCAGGCGGTCGTCGTGATCGCCGCCACCAACCGAAGCGACATCCTCGACCCGGCACTGCTTCGGCCGGGACGGTTCGACCGCCGCGTGGAGCTGTCGCTGCCGGACCGGGCCGAGCGGGCCGCGATCCTCCGGGTTCACGCGCAGGACAAGCCGCTGGCGGCCGATGTCGACCTGGACGCGTTGGCCGCGCGGACCGTGGGACTCTCCGGTGCCGATCTGGAGAACACCTTGAACGAAGCCGCGCTGCTGGCACTCCGCCGCGGCGGCGATGAGATCACCCAGGCCGACCTGGAGGAGGCGGTGGACCGGGTCATCGCTGGGCCGAGCCGCCGGAGCCGGGCTCTCAGTGCCCGCGAGCGGGAGACGATCGCCGTCCACGAGGCGGGCCACGCGCTGGTGGCTCACNNGCTCGCCTCGGCCGACGCGCCGCGGCGGGTGACGATTCTCGGGCGGGGCCAGATGGGCGGCGCCACGGTGCTGGCGCCCGATGAGGACCGGCGTCTCTGGACGCGCGGCCAGTTCCTCGACCGGCTGGCCGTCCTACTCGGCGGGTACGCCGCAGAGGAGCACCGCTACGGTGAAGTGACGACCGGATCGTCCGGCGACCTGAGCCAGGCGAGCGCGCTGGCGCAGGCGATGGTGACCACCTACGGCATGGGCAAGAGCCTGCGCGGGCGCGCCTTCGACGCGCACGGCCCCGTGTCGGAGGAGACGAGCCGGGCGATCGACGAGGAAGTCTCGGCGCTGGTGAGCGAGGCGCTGGAGCTGGCCAGCCGCACTATCGCCAACGCGTCGGATCGACTGGAAGCGCTGGTGACCGCGCTGCTGGCCGAGGAGACGCTGGACGAGGCCCGCCTCGCGGAGATCCTCGGCCCCCGCCCGGTTCGTGCGTCGCTGAACTGACCCGCTCTCCTACAACGGCCCTCACCCTCGGCCCCTCTCCCAATGTTGGGAGAGGGGCGTTGTCTTGTGCACCGCGAGGCGTCCTCGGGCGCGGCGCGTTCTCGTCTCATGCGCCCGACGGGCACGAGGAAAGGCTGATAAGCCGCGGTGACGCATATCATGCTTCCCTACTATGACCGCCTTGCGCACTCGATCGCATTCACAAACTAGATCTGCACGGGCAGAATGAGCGCCAACAACTTGCTTATTGTGTCTCGCTCTCTTGCACTCGATGTCGGTGGTTCATCGAGATAGACGAGGCCGCATCTCGGTCTGAAGGGCGCCGATTGTCAAGCGTCCCGACTTGGACTGGTTGCCGTTTAGGTCGGGCGGTGGCTCCGGGTTTCACGCGTCGCCGGCGGGGGTGCCGGCACGTCTGGCCAGGGGTGATGAGGGCTTTTCTCCTGCCCGCACGACGGAGATGCGCCTCGGCGAGGGGAAAGGGGGATGCCTGATGCAAGACGCCGGAAGCGTAGCGCGGTCCGCTCCGCAGCGTGGGGCGTTGCGGCGGCTTCGCCAATCGGGCCGGCGCCGTCGTTCCTCGCTGCTGATGGCCGTCGTCCTCCTGCTTGCGGCGAGTATCTTCCCGAGCGTGGGCGGTGTCTCGGGTGTGCAGGCGCAGGGGATTGTCTGCGAGGATCTCGCGGGCATGACGATTCCCGCCGAGGAGATCGGCCTGCCCACGACCGGCGCGACCGTGCAGCAGGCCGTCGCCGTGGAGGCGACCGGCAGCCTGCCTCCGTACTGCCGCGTCGAAGGTATCATCAGCCCGGTCGATCCCACGGCGCCGAACATCCGGTTCCGCGTCAACCTCCCGGTTGAGTGGAACGGCTCGGCGATGCACTTCGGTGGGGGCGGCTACAACGGCACCGTCGTCTCGGGGACCGGCGCTGCGCCCGGTGCACCGCCCGGCACGCCGGTACCGCTGGCGCGCGGCTTCGCCACCTTCGGCAGCGACTCCGGGCATGAAGGGGGCAATGCGAGCTTCGCGCTGAATGAAGAAGCGATGGTCAACTTCGGCTACGCCGCGCTGAAGAAGACGCGCGACGTCGCCGTGACGATCATCACTGCCCACTACGGCCGTGGTCCGGCCTACACCTACTTCGTCGGCAGTTCGCAGGGCGGCCGCGAGGCGGTCACCGTCGCCCAGCGGTTCCCCGAGGACTACGACGGTGTCCTGAGCATCGTGCCCGTTCTCAGCTTCACCGGCTTGCAGATCGCCGGCAACCGCATGGGCGCACCGCTGATCAACGGCGGCTGGATGAATTCCGCGAAGATCTCGTTGCTAGCCAACGCCGTGCGCGCGCTGTGCGACGGCCGCGACGGCCTCGTCGATGGCTTGGTCGCGAAGTACGCCGACTGCGAGGACTTCGACCCGGCGGTGCTCCGCTGCCCGGACGGTACCGACGCCGGGGACCACTGCCTCTCCGACGCGCAGATCGCCGCCGTCCGTACCCTGCGGTCGCCGCTCGAGTTCGACTTCCCGCTGGCGAACGGCGTGACGGCCTATCCGGCATGGACGATCGGCAACGAAGACATGCCCGGCGGCTGGCCGCAATGGGTGATGGGCAGTGCTCCCCCGCCCGCGGTCCAGAACCCTGGTCCCAACCCCGGCGGTCCCGGGATCGTCAACTACGGGGCGCAGTTCGTCCGGTTCTTCATCGCCCAGGATCCGGCCTTCCAGACCTACGACTTCGACCACAACGACCCGCGGTGGCGCGAGCGGATCGAGCACGTCTCGGCGATCGTGGACGCGACCGATCCGGACCTGTCCGCCTTCCACGCCCGGGGCGGCAAGCTGATCCTGGTCGAGTACCTGGGCGACCACGGGCGGAACCCGTGGGCCGGGATCCAGTACTACGAGAGCGTCGTCGAGACGCTGGGCAAGGGGCAGACGGACAAGTTCATGCGGCTCTACGTGTCCCCCGGCGCCGACCACGGCGGCAACAACGGCCCCTCTCGGGTCGATTGGGTCTCGGTGCTCACGGACTGGGTTGAGCACGGGAAGGCACCGGGCGAGGATCTGGTGATGGTCCAGAGCCAGGGCGACACCGTGGTGCGGACGATGCCGGCCTGCCTCTATCCCAACTGGCCGCGGTACATGAAGGGCGACCCAACTGACGCCGCGAGCTTTACGTGCACCAAGGCGCCGGGGTTCCGCGGCTACGGCGCCGGCAAGGGCAGCAACTAACCCGAGACCGTGATGACGTGCCCTCGGCAGCGACGGGGTGAGCCCCGCCTGATGCGGCCCAGTGGCAAGTCTGGCCAGGACCCCCCGGCGCCTGCCGGGGGCGTGTTCTTCTGGGGGCACCGAGGCATCGGGCGCGGCCTCTCGGGTGCGAGACGTCCCCCGAGCACACAGCGAGAAATGCAAGCGGGAGGGCATATGCCCTCCCTCGCTGGACTCTGACGCTTTCGGCTGGACACTACCCAGGGGAGACCTCCGGGTATATCGTGACCGGTTAGTCGCCCTGTCGTTAGCACGGGAGTTCCCGCGTGTTGTAGCTTGCCACCGAGCTGACACCTCTGGGGGACTGTTTCTGTCATCGCCCCTGGTACTGTTGGCCGCCCATCATCCCGTCCTCCGCCGGGAGCAGCGATTCCAGCACTGCGTCGCACTCGCTTATGGGTCCCACGGCGCCTCCATCCACCACACTCAGACACCAAGCGCCCTGTCATCCAACCGGAGGTGCCACAGTCCATTCCTGGGCGCCGAACCGCCCTGGTGTCGTCCATCCCTGCGATGTGCTTGGAGCACACCCCGTGCGTGCTCTGACTTGGAGGCTGTGCTCTTCAGCGCATCTCACGTATACTGGTACGTGCGCAACAGGAGTGATAGATGAGTCAACCTACGATCTATACAATCGGACACAGCAATCAGAGCGCGTCGGCACTGATTGCGCTTCTCCGTCGGCATCGAATTGAAGTGCTCATCGATGTCCGAAGCGCGCCCTATAGCCGTTACTCTCCTCACTTCAACCGCGAGGCGTTACAAGAAACGCTGAGCGACGCCGGCATACGATACCGTTTTGCTGGTGAGTACCTCGGTGGGCGTCCTACTGACCCCGGCTGCTACGACGAGCTCGGAAAGGTCGATTACCAGAAGATCGCGGAAAAGGCGTGGTATCAGGCTGGGATCGAGCGGGTGATCGAGTATGCGTCCACCGCGCGCACGGCCATCATGTGCAGCGAAGAGGATCCCAATCACTGTCACCGGCACAAGCTCATCGCACAGACCCTTCTGGGCCGGGGACTCACCGTGCTGCATATCCGCGGGGACGGGCGCATTGAGCCCGCACACCCGCTAGCCGTCCAGGCGAGGTTGTTTGGATGACGACTGAGACCGTGCCGCTATATACGATCGGATTCACCCGACGGAGCGCCGAATCGTTTTTCGAGACGCTCCGCGAGCATGGCGTGGCTCGTCTCATCGACGTGCGAGCCAACAACACCTCCCAGTTGGCTGGATTTTCCAAGCGGGACGACCTTATTTACTTCCTCCGTCTGATCCTGGGTGCTGAGTACCATCACCTTGAAATCCTGGCTCCAACGCCAGAGATCCGAGCGACGATGAAACCTGGCGGTGGTGGATGGGCGGCGTACGAGCCTCGGTTCCTGTCGCTGCTGGATGAGCGCCGGATCCTTGACCACCTCTCCCGATCGTTCTTCACGGACAAGATCTGTTGCCTGCTATGCAGCGAGGCGACCCCTGAGCACTGTCATCGCCGCCTGGTCGCTGAGTACCTGCAACGCGCATGGCCTGAACTTCGAGTCGTGCACCTATAGGCACCGCGGCATTGGCATTTCTGTCAATGTCGCTCGCAACGAATCGCCCGCTATCGTGGGAGGGGAGGTCTATGCGCGAGCGGCTGATTGTCACCGATGTGGCGGCGATGGACTCCGGCGTCTGTATCGCGGGCTACGTGGGAGCGCGGTCCACACGACCAGTGTTGCCGGAAGGCGGTGGAATTCCTTGGGCGTACCTTCGTGACGAGTCGGGGAACTTCGTTGAACCTCTGACGGAGGTGGAAATCAACCTCCTTAAGCACACCCCTCGCCCACCGCATACCGAGGATCGGCTGATCGACGGCACCGGACGGATCCGCATCGTTCGGCGTCTACCAGAACCTGAGGCGCAATCCTTCCTTCGACGGGTGTGCCGTGGTTCCGTCACCGATCTCTTTGGTGCAGAAATCGTCGATCGACGTTACATCCTGCCTGGGCAAGGACATTCCTCACTGGGTACGCTACGTGTGTCGAGGATCACCTGGCTCGATCTCGACCGGGACGAGGATCGTGGCCGCGATCAGTTCACACTCGGCTTTGCCGATTCGACCGGAATGAGTTATCGCCTGCGCGTTACCGACGTGGCATTTCGCGAGCACTGTCGTCGTACTTGGGAGCGCACGAGCGGCCGTCGCGATCTCGCAGCGATTCGCGTACGAGAGCGGTTGAACGATGCGGAGGAGATCTTCCTGCGGATTGGCTTGAGTCGGCCGTTTGAGCCAGGCCCCGGCGTCGGCCGTCGCTGCTATCTGATGGTCACCGGTGTCTACACGTTTCCAAGCTATTTGGACGCACCGTGGGCTGAGTACTACGCGGCGTTGAGCGAATTGGGCTGAGCGCCGGAAAGTCATCCACATGCTGATGGACCGACTGGCGGGTGCGCTGGCCGCACTTCACGAAGGCAGGCGGGAGGGCATGTGCCCTCCCGCCGGTATTTGCGTGGGGTGGTGCGCCTAGCGCTTCGCGGTGGCGAAGCGCTTGGCGACCTCGTCCCAGTTGACCACGTTCCACCAGGCCTCGACGTAGGCCGGGCGGCGGTACTGGTACTTGAGGTAGTAGGCATGCTCCCAGACGTCCAGGCCCATGATCGGGTAGAGGCCGTCCATCAGGGGGCTGTCCTGGTTCGCCGTGCTCATGACCTCGAGCTTGCCGTTGCGCCACACCAGCCAGGCCCAGCCGCTGCCGAAGCGCCCGAGCGCCGCCTTGGTGAACTCGTCCTTGAAGGAGGCGAAGTCACCGAACGCCTGCTTGATGGCGTCCGCCAGCTCACCGGTCGGCTCGCCACCCTTGTTCGGGCCCATGATCTCCCAGAACATGGTGTGGTTGACCGCACCGCCCCCGTTGTTGCGGACGGCCGTCCGGATGTCCTCCGGCACCTGATTGATGTTGCGCAGGACATCCTCGGCGCTCATGTTCTCCAGGTTGGAGTGGCCCTTGATGGCGTTGTTGTAGTTGTTGACATAGGTCATGTAGTGGTTGTCGTGGTGGTAGCGCATGGTCGCTTCGTCGATGTGCGGCTCCAGCGCGTTGTACGCGTAGGGCAACTCGATCGCCTGGTAGGCCATAACCTTCCCTCCTTGGTAACGATCGATCAGCCATGCGGGCCGAGCGCCTTGGGGCCCGGATCCGTCGCACCTCCCATTATCACACAAGATGGTTCAGAAACCAGACCGTACGCACTCCCGCGCCGTTACCCATCGCTCGGTGGGCCGTCCGAGCCGACGAGGATCGGCTCCACGACCGTGTCCTCGCGCCTCGGGTCGAAGCGCCAGATCACCGGTCGCCGGACGACCGGCAGCGCGACGTTGTAGACCGGGATGCCCTGGTCGGTGCACCCCTCCGACCGGCCGCGATGNGCGTGGCCGTGGACGGCGAAGAGCACCTGGTGGCGTTCGAGCGCCTGNCCCAGTTCGCTCGACCCCAGGTANGGGTGCAGCGCCGGCGGTTCGTCACCCATGGTGTCGGCGGTGGGGCTGTAGTGNGTNAGCGCGACGCGGTAGTCGCAGNCCGCGACCGCGGTCAGCCCGCGGTCGAGTTTGCGGCTCTCCTCGATGACCTTGTCGTAGAGCACCTTCCAGGCCGTCTCACCGAAGGGCTCGAGGTTGTACGGCCGGAAGCCGCCGCCGAAACCGATGCAGCCGGCCAGGCCGAGGCGCACCCCGGCGCGTTCGAACACCCAGCCGTCGCCGTCGAGNACGACGACCCCACATGCTTCGAGGATCTCCTGGATGNTCTCCTGCTGGTTGTGGTGGCAGTCGTGGTTGCCCAGGACGGCGACGACGGGGAGATGCTCGCAGTCAAGCAGCGAGGCGAGCACCCGGGCCTCGTCCGCCACACCGCTGTCGGTCAGGTCGCCCGCGAGGAGGAGCAGGTCGGCTTCCTCCCGGACGAAATCGAACAACTTCCGCAGCTCGGCTTCCGTGCCCTTGCGGGTGTGGATGTCGCCAATCGCGGCCAGTCGAATCACAGCGCTCTCCGCCTACGTGTGGGATACGGCGTTCCCGGCCCGTCTGCCCGCATGCTGCACGAATCGGACCACGGCGGCGGTACGTGACTTGCATTGGCACGCGCAACCCGGCAACGGAGCCGGGTGGGACGGAGGGCTGGGCATGCAGATGAGCATGCAACACGACCTGCCGGCCGAAGTCCAGGCCATCTACACGCGCGCCATGCGGACGCTCCAGGACGCGGGCGTGCCGTATCTGGTGGCTGGGGCGCTGGCGGTCTATCACTACACTGGACTCTGGCGGAACACGAAAGATCTCGACCTCGTCCTGCGACCCGAAGACCGCGACCCGGCGCTGGTCGCGCTCGCCAATGCCGGGTTCCGGGTGGAGATCCTGGCATCGCACTGGCTGGCAAAGGCAGTCGACGGCGATGTGGTCGTCGACGTGATCTCAGGGTTCGGGAACTGGCTCCAACCGGTGGACGATAGCTGGTTCGATGCGGCAGAGCCGCTACGGATTTTCGGCCTGGACACATCGGTCCTGGCCATCACCGACCTGATCTGGGCCAAGTCGTACGTGGCCGGGCGAGAGCGGTTCGACGGCGCCGACATCGCGCACCTGATCCGCCGCGCCCACGACCGGATCGACTGGCAGCACCTCCTCGACCGCTACGCCGACCACTGGGAGCTGCTGAGCGTCTACATCCACTATTACCGCTTTGTCTACCCCGAGGCCCGCTCGTTGGTCCCGACCTGGGTGGTCGAGTACCTGATTGCGCGGCTGCAGGACGACCTGCGCACGCCCGCGCGCCCCGAGGTTTCCTTCCGCGGGCCGCTCCTCGACCGTTTCTCCTACCTCGTGGACATTCATCACTGGGGCGAGTCCGATCCGCGCGAGCACGTCGCGCGCCGCCGCGATCTCCCACCTGAGGAGGTCGTCGAGCAGCGGGCTGCCGACCAGGCGCTCGTCGAGCAGGATCGGGTGCACGGGAAGCGGTTTTCGTGATACGTGATGCGTCATGCGTCATGCGTCATGCGTCATGCGTCCCCCCTCACCCCCGGCCCCTCTCCCACGAGGGGAAAGGGGAGTATCACGCATGCCGGATGACGAGTGACGCATGACGCATGA
>Ga0065724_100183_pt1 | contig 12044 bp, 9 predicted proteins | sample TheenrcSG05JP960_FD_59111 | JGI IMG/M metagenome (GOLD analysis project Ga0065724, IMG submission 59111) | Thermophilic enriched microbial communities from mini bioreactor at UC Davis - Sample SG0.5JP960 | ecosystem: Engineered > Solid waste > Grass > Composting > Bioreactor | place: USA... | reverse complement strand
GGCCCCACCCCCGACGACGTGACCCGGGAGGCGGTGGCCCTGGCCTTGGGGGAGCCCTTGGAGCTGGACGAGGCCATGCTTAAGGCGATAGAGGCCCTCTTCCGCGCCCGCGGGCGCGCCATGCCCGAGGCCAACCGCAAGCAGGCCNTGAAGGATCCCCTCCGCCACCTGGCTACACAACCCTTTGGGCACCGCCCCCGGGTGGTGGGTGCGCAAGGAGGGGAAGGACCTGGTGCTCTTGCCGGGGCCTCCCATGGAGTGGCGGCCCATGTGGCGGGAGGTTTTGCCCAAGCTGGGCCTTCCCCAAAGGCCCTACGCCGAGCGCGTGCTCAAGACCTGGGGCATCGGGGAGTCGGACATCGTGGAGCGCCTAGGCCCCCTCTTCGTTCGGGAAGAAGGAGGTGGAGGTGGGCACCTACCCCAAGCTCCACGGGGTGGAGGTGGTCGTCCGGGGCCGGGAGGACCGGGTGGCGGAGCTTGCGGAGAAGATCAAGAAGAAACTTCTCAAGGAGGTCTGGGGCGAGGGGGAGATAACCCTGGCCGAGGCGGTAAAAAGGCGTATGGAGCGGGAGGGGGCCACCCTTTCCACCATGGAAAGCCTCACCGGGGGGCTTTTGGGGGCGGAGATCACCCGCGTGCCGGGGGCGAGCCGCTTCTACTTGGGAGGCGTGGTATCCTACTCCGTAGGGGCCAAGGCCCGCTTCGGGGTGCCTCAGGACCTCCTTTCCCGGACGGTCTCCGCCGAGACCGCCCGGGCTATGGCGGAGGCGGCGCGGTCCCTCTTCGGGTCCACCTACGCCCTGGCCACCACCGGGGTTGCGGGGCCGGACCCCCTGGAGGGAGAGCCCCCGGGCACGGTCTACGTGGCCCTGGCGGGCCCCGCGGGCGCGGAGGTGCGGCGCTACCGCTTCCTGGGTGATCGTGAGACCGTGCGCCTGAGAAGCGTCTACGCGGCCTTGGCGCTCCTTGTGACATGAGGCTCTTCTACGCGGTCTTTTTACCCGAGGAGGTCCGGGCGGCCCTGGTGGAAGCCCAGACCAAGGTCCGCCCTTTTCGCGGCTGGAAGCCCGTCCCTCCCCACCAGCTCCACCTGACCCTCCTTTTTCTGGGCGAGCGGCCCGAGGAGGAGCTTCCCGACTACCTGGCCCTAGGCCACAGGCTCGCCCGCCTCGAGGCCCCCTTCCGGGCGCGGCTTCGCGGGACGGGCTACTTCCCCAACGAAGGAACCCCCCGGGTCTGGTTCGCCAAGGCGGAGGCCGAGGGTTTCCTCCGCCTCGCCGAGGGGCTTCGCGCCGGGGTGGAGGAGCTTCTGGGCGAGGAGGCGGTGAGGATCCCTGGCTGGGACAAGCCCTTCAAGCCCCACATCACCCTGGCCCGCAGGAAGGCCCCGGCGCCCCGGGTGCCCCCCGTCCTCTTCGGCCTGGAGTGGCCGGTGGAGGGCTTCGCCCTGGTGCGCTCGGAGCTTAAGCCCAAGGGGCCGGTGTACACCGTTTTGGAGAAGTTTTCCCTGAGAGGTGAGCATGGACGAAAGCAAGCGCAAGGCCCTGGAGAACGCCCTGAAGGCGATTGAGAAGGAGTTCGGCAAGGGGGCGGTGATGCGGCTGGGCGAGATGCCCAAGCAGCAGGTGGACGTGATCCCCACCGGCTCCCTCGCCCTAGACCTCGCCCTGGGGATCGGCGGCATCCCCCGGGGGCGGATCGTGGAGATCTACGGCCCCGAGTCCGGGGGCAAGACCACCCTCGCCCTCACCATCATCGCCCAGGCCCAGAGGCGGGGCGGGGTGGCCGCCTTCGTGGACGCGGAGCACGCCCTGGACCCCCTGTACGCCCAGCGCCTCGGCGTCCAGGTGGAGGACCTCCTGGTCTCCCAGCCCGACACGGGCGAGCAGGCCCTGGAGATCGTGGAGCTCCTCGCCCGCTCGGGGGCGGTGGACGTGATCGTGGTGGACTCGGTGGCCGCCTTGGTCCCCCGGGCGGAGATTGAGGGGGAGATGGGGGACCAGCACGTGGGCCTCCAGGCCCGGCTCATGAGCCAGGCCCTTCGCAAGCTCACCGCGGTGCTCGCCAAGAGCAACACCGCCGCCATCTTCATCAACCAGGTGCGGGAGAAGGTGGGGATCACGTACGGCAACCCCGAGACCACTCCCGGGGGGCGGGCCCTCAAGTTCTACTCCAGCGTGCGCCTGGACGTGCGCAAAAGCGGCCAGCCCATCAAGGTGGGGAACGAGGCCGTGGGCGTCAAGGTGCGGGTCAAGGTGGTGAAGAACAAGCTCGCCCCTCCCTTCCGCGAGGCAGAGCTGGAGATCTACTTTGGCCGGGGCCTGGACCCGGTGGCCGACCTGGTGAACGTGGCCGTGGCCGCGGGGGTCATTGAGAAGGCCGGGTCCTGGTTCTCCTACGGGGAGCTCCGCCTGGGCCAGGGGAAGGAGAAGGCGGCCGAGGCCTTGCGGGAGCGGCCCGAGCTTTTGGAGGAGATCCGCACCAAGGTCTTGGAGCGGGCCGGGGAGGTGGTCCTGGCCGCGGGCGAGGACGAGGGGGAGTAGATGTCCCTTCTGGACCTGGTTCTTCTGCTCCTGGTCCTGGGGCTTGGGGGGGGTCTCCTCCTTAGGCGGAAGGGGGAGGACCGCTCGGCCCAGGAGGCCCGGGAGCTCCTGGAGGCGGCAAGGCGGGAGGCCCGGGAGGTCCTGGAGGCCGCGCGGAAGGAGGCCCGGGAAATCCTGGAGGCCGCCCGCCAGGAGGCCAAGGCCCTGCGCCAGGAGGCGGAGGCCCGGGCCAAGGCCCAGCGGGAGGAGGTGGAGGCGGAGCTCAGGCGCCGCCTCGAGGCCGCCGAGGCCGAGGCCAAAAAGCGCCTGGAGGAGGCGGGGGAACGCCTCAAGGCGGAGCGGGAGGAGCTTCGCGCCGAGCGGGAGCGCCTGAGGTCCCTCCAGGAGGAGCTCAAGGAGGAGCGGGAGCGCCTCAAGGCTGAGCGGGAGGAGCTCCGCCGGGAGGGGGAGCGGCTCGCCAAGCGGGCCGAAGCCCTGGACGCCAGGGTGGCGCGGCTGGAGGAGGCGGAGGCGGAGCTTGTCCGCAAGGAGGAGGCGCTCAAGGCGGAGGCCAGGGCCCTGGAGGAGCGGCTTAAGGAGGTGGAGCGGAAACTTTACGAGGTGGCGGGCCTCACCCCTGAGGAGGCCCGCAGGCTCATCCTGGAGCGCCTGGACCAGGAGCTGGAGGAGGAGAAGGCCCAAAAGGTGCGGGCCGCCTTGGAGCGGGCCCGCCTCGAGGCCCGGCGGGAGGCGCAGAAGATCCTGGCCCAGGCCATGCAGCGCCAGGCCTCGGAAACCGCAGCCCAGCTCGCCGTCACCGTGGTGCCCATCCCCTCCGACGCCATGAAGGGGCGGATCATCGGCCGGGAGGGGCGGAACATCCGCGCCTTTGAGGCCCTGACGGGGGTGGACCTCATCATTGACGACACCCCGGACGCCGTCCTCCTCTCCTCTTTCAACCCCATCCGCCGCGAGATCGCCCGCATGGCCCTGGAGGAGCTCTTGAAGGACGGCCGCATCCACCCAAGCCGCATTGAGGAGGTGGTGGAAAAGGCCAAGCAGGAGATGAAGACCTTCATTTACGAGAGGGGGGAGGAGGCCGCCTTAGAGGCGGGGGTGGTGGGCCTGAAACCCGGCCTCATCCAGCTTTTGGGGCGGCTCCACTTCCGCTNCAGCTACGGCCAGAACGTCCTCAAGCACTCGGTCCAGGTGGCCCACCTCGCCGGGATCATGGCGGCGGAGCTCGGCCTAGACGCCGCCCTCGCCCGGAGAGCCGGGCTCCTCCACGACATCGGCAAGAGCGTGGACCGGGAGGTGGAGGGAAGCCACGTGGAGATCGGCATCGCCTTGGCGCGGCGCTTCGGGGAGCCCATGGAGGTGGTGGACGCCATCGCCCACCACCACGACCCCGACAACGCCGAGACCCTCTACGCCGTCTTGGTGGCCGCGGCCGACGCCCTCTCGGCGGCGCGGCCCGGGGCGAGGCGGGAGAGCCTCGAGGAGTACCTCCAGCGCCTGGAGGCCCTGGAGCGCATCGCCCTCTCCTTCCCGGGGGTGGAGACGGCCTTCGCCGTGCAGGCGGGCCGGGAGGTGCGGGTCATCGTCAAGCCGGAGAAGATCAGTGATGCCAAGGCCACCCTCCTGGCCCGGGAGATCGCCAGCCGCATTGAGAAGGAGATGAACTACCCGGGCCAGGTCCAGGTGACCGTGGTGCGGGAGACCCGGGCGGTGGAGTACGCTAGGTGAAGTGAGGCGCTATGCTTAAAGGCGAAGACATCGGCATTGACCTGGGGACGGCCAGCGTACTCATCTACGTGCGGGGGAAGGGGATCGTCCTGAAGGAGCCCTCCGTCATCGCCGTGGTCCAGGGGAAGAAGGAGGTGAAGGCCGTGGGGGCGGAGGCCTACCGGATGCTCGGGCGCACCCCCGGGAATATCGTGGCCGTGCGCCCCCTTAAGGACGGGGTCATCGCCGACTACGCCCTCACGGAGAAGATGCTCCTCCTCTTCCTGCAGAAGGTCCTCTCCCCCATGAGCCGCCTCTTCAAGGGGCGGGTGCGGATCATGGTGGGGGTTCCCTCCGGGGTGACGGACGTGGAAAGGCGGGCTGTGGTCCAGGCCGTCTCCACCCTGGCCCATAAGGTCTACCTCATTGAAGAACCCCTGGCGGCCGCCATCGGGGCGGGCATCAACGTGGCCGAGCCCACGGGGACCATGGTGGTGGACATCGGGGGCGGCTCCACGGACATCGCCGTCATCTCCTTGGGCGGGATCGTGCGCTCGGAAAGCCTCCGCATTGCTGGGAACGAGATGGACCAGGCCATCATCCTCCACATCCGCCAGAAGTACAACCTCCTCATCGGGGAGCGCACCGCCGAGGAGCTGAAGATCCGGCTGGGCCGGGCCAAGCTCCTTCCCGGGGAGGAGAAGGAGGTGGCCGAGGTCCGGGGCCGGGACCTCCTCACCGGCCTTCCCCGCACCGCCGAGATCCCCGCCGAGGACATCGCGGAGGCCCTCCAAGAGCCCTTGGGCAAGATCTTCCAGGGGGTGAGGAACGTCCTGGAGAGCACGCCCCCGGAGCTCGCCTCGGACATCTACGAGCGGGGCATCCTCCTCACCGGGGGTGGGGCGCTTTTGAAGAACCTGGACGTGGCCCTGCAGGAGGCCACGGGGGTGCCGGTGGTGGTGGCGGAAAACCCCATAGAGGCCGTGGCCCTAGGCACCGGGAAGGCCCTGGAGATGCTCCACGTCCTCGAGGACACCATCCTCTCCTCCGACGACGTCCTGAGGAGGTGAGGCCCTGTGGACATCCGGGAGATCCTCAAGGTTCTGCCCCACCGGTACCCCTTTCTCCTCGTGGACCGGGTGCTGGAGGCGGACGAAAGGCGCTTCAAGGCCCTCAAGAACGTGACCTTCAACGAGCCCNACTTCCAGGGGCACTTCCCCGGNCACCCCGTCATGCCCGGGGTGCTGATCCTTGAGGCCATGGCCCAGGCGGCCGTGGGGGCGCTGGTGCGCCAGCCGGGCTTTCCCCAAGGGGGCCTCGCCTTCCTCGCCGGGGTAGAGGGGGCCCGGTTCCGGCGGCCCGTNTANCCGGGGGACACCCTGATCCTCGAGGGGGAGCTCCTCGCCTTCCGCCGGGGCGTGGGCAAGGTGGCGGTGCGGGCCCTGGTGGAGGGGGAGGAGCGGGCGAGCGCCACCCTGACCTTCGTCCTCCAGGGGGCCTCCTGATGGCGGACCTGGAGCGCTACCTCAAGCGGGCCCGGGGCGGCCGGGTGGTGCGCACGGGCTTCCTGGACCCCGAGGACCAGGCCCGCCTGGAGGAGATGGCCCGCCGGGAGGGGATCCGGGTGGCCTTCTTCGGCGGCTTTCCCCTGGCGGAGCGCAAGGTGGCCGTCCTCTACCCCGAGGAGGTGCCCTCCGTCTCCGACCCCGTGGAGGTGGTCCTCCTGGACCGCCCCCCGCCCGCCGACCTGGGGGAGGTTTTGGGCGAGGTGGAGGAGGTGGAGGAGGGGGTTCTGGCCGCCCTCCTCCCCGAAGGGAGGAAGGCCCTCGAGGCCCAGGGCTACCGCCTCCTTCCCCCTCCCGAAGGGGCCCTGAGGCCCCCTAGGGAGCGGGTGCGCACCCTGGTCGTCCCCTCCTTGCGGGTGGACGCCGTGGGGGCCAAGGGCTTCGGCGTCTCCCGGTCCTACTTCGCCCAGGGGGTCAAGGCGGGCAAGGTGCGCCTTAAGGGGAGGCCCGCCTCCCCCAAGGACGAGCTCGCCCCCGGGGACCTGCTCTTCGCGGAGGGGCTCGGGACCCTCAGGCTCCTGGAGGTGGTTGGCAAGACGGTGCGGGGCAACTATAAAATCAAGGTGGAGGTGGAGCGGTAGGAGGAGGAATCGGTCCCGTTTTCGGCGAGCCGGATTGACGGAAGTAGGCATTCCGGTATAGATTAGGGTTTGTGCTCTTTGGTCGGGCCAAGGGAGCACGGTAAGAGCCAGCCACCGCAAGGGGATGGCCCCCTTGCGGAAGAACCCTGTTAGCTTACCTCGGGCGGCCCGCCTTCCTTGAGGTGACGCATGGAGATCAAGCGGTTCGGTCGCATCCGAGAGGTTATCCCCCTTCCACCCCTCACCGAGATCCAGGTGGAGTCCTACCGCAGGGCCCTGCAGGCCGACGTCCCCCCGGAGAAGCGGGAGAACGTCGGCATCCAGGCGGCCTTCCGGGAGACCTTCCCCATTGAGGAGGAGGACAAGGGCAAGGGCGGTCTGGTGCTGGACTTCCTGGAGTACCGCCTGGGCGAGCCCCCCTTCCCCCAGGACGAGTGCCGGGANAAGGACCTCACCTACCAGGCCCCCCTCTACGCCCGGCTCCAGCTCATCCACAAGGACACGGGCCTCATCAAGGAGGACGAGGTCTTCCTGGGGCACATCCCCCTGATGACCGAGGACGGCTCCTTCATCATCAACGGGGCCGACCGGGTCATCGTCTCCCAGATCCACCGCTCCCCCGGGGTCTACTTCACCCCCGACCCTGCCCGGCCCGGGCGCTACATCGCCAGCATCATCCCCCTGCCCAAGAGGGGCCCCTGGATTGACCTGGAGGTGGAGCCGAACGGCGTCGTCTCCATGAAGGTCAACAAGCGGAAGTTCCCCCTGGTCCTCCTCCTTCGGGTCCTGGGGTACGACCAGGAGACCCTGGCCCGGGAGCTTGGGGCCTACGGGGAGCTGGTCCAGGGCCTCATGGACGAGAGCGTCTTCGCCATGCGCCCCGAGGAGGCCCTGGTCCGCCTCTTCACCCTCCTCCGCCCCGGGGACCCGCCCAAGCGGGACAAGGCCGTGGCCTACGTCTACGGCCTCATCGCCGACCCCAGGCGGTACGACCTGGGCGAGGCCGGGCGGTACAAGGCGGAGGAGAAGCTGGGGATCCGCCTCTCGGGCCGCACCCTGGCCCGCTTTGAGGACGGGGAGTTCAAGGACGAGGTCTTCCTCCCCACCCTCCGCTACCTCTTCGCCCTCACCGCCGGGGTCCCGGGCCACGAGGTGGACGACATTGACCACCTGGGCAACCGCCGCATCCGCACCGTGGGGGAGCTCATGACCGACCAGTTCCGGGTGGGGCTNGCCCGCCTCGCCCGGGGGGTGCGGGAGCGGATGCTCATGGGNTCGGAGGACAGCCTCACCCCGGCCAAGCTGGTGAACAGCCGCCCCTTGGAGGCCGCCATCCGGGAGTTCTTCAGCCGCAGCCAGCTCTCCCAGTTCAAGGACGAGACCAACCCCCTCTCCTCCCTGCGCCACAAGCGCGGATCTCCGCCCTGGGCCCGGGCGGCCTCACCCGGGAGCGGGCGGGCTTTGACGTGCGCGACGTCCACCGCACCCACTACGGGCGCATCTGCCCCGTGGAGACCCCCGAGGGCGCCAACATCGGCCTTATCACTTCCTTAGCGGCCTACGCCCGGGTGGACGAGCTGGGCTTCATCCGCACCCCCTACCGCCGGGTGGTGGGCGGGGTGGTCACCGACGAGGTGGTCTACATGACGGCCACCGAGGAGGACCGCTACACCATCGCCCAGGCCAACACCCCCCTGGAGGGGAACCGGATCGCGGCCGAGCGGGTGGTGGCCCGGAGGAAGGGGGAGCCCGTGATCGTGAGCCCGGAAGAGGTGGAGTTCATGGACGTCTCCCCCAAGCAGGTCTTCTCCGTGAACACCAACCTCATTCCCTTCCTGGAGCACGACGACGCCAACCGGGCCCTCATGGGCTCCAACATGCAAACCCAGGCCGTGCCCCTCATCCGGGCCCAGGCCCCCGTGGTGATGACGGGCCTCGAGGAGCGGGTGGTGCGGGACTCCCTGGCGGCCCTCTACGCCGAGGAGGACGGGGAGGTGGCCAAGGTGGACGGCAACCGCATCGTCGTGCGCTACGAGGACGGCCGCCTGGTGGAGTACCCCTTGCGCCGCTTCTACCGCTCCAACCAGGGTACGGCCCTGGACCAGCGCCCCCGGGTGGTGGTGGGGCAGCGGGTGCGCAAAGGGGACCTCCTCGCCGACGGCCCCGCCTCCGAGAACGGCTTCCTGGCCCTGGGGCAGAACGTCCTCGTGGCCATCATGCCCTTTGACGGGTACAACTTTGAGGACGCCATCGTCATCAGCGAGGAGCTCCTCAAGCGGGACTTCTACACCTCCATCCACATTGAGCGCTACGAGATTGAGGCCCGGGACACCAAGCTCGGCCCCGAGCGGATCACCCGGGACATCCCCCACCTCTCCGAGGCCGCCCTAAGGGACCTGGACGAGGAGGGCGTGGTGCGCATCGGCGCCGAGGTGAAGCCCGGGGACATCCTCGTGGGGCGGACCAGCTTCAAGGGCGAGTCCGAGCCCACCCCCGAGGAGAGGCTCCTCCGCTCCATCTTCGGCGAGAAGGCCCGGGACGTGAAGGACACCTCCCTCCGGGTGCCGCCCGGCGAAGGGGGGATCGTGGTCCGCACCGTCCGGCTGCGGCGGGGCGACCCCGGGGTGGAGCTGAAGCCCGGGGTGCGGGAGGTGGTCCGGGTCTACGTGGCCCAGAAGCGCAAGCTCCAGGTGGGGGACAAGCTCGCCAACCGCCACGGGAACAAAGGGGTGGTGGCCAAGATCCTCCCCGTGGAGGACATGCCCCACCTGCCCGACGGCACCCCCGTGGACGTGATCCTGAACCCCCTGGGCGTCCCCAGCCGGATGAACCTGGGGCAGATCCTGGAGACTCACCTGGGCCTCGCCGGCTACTTCCTGGGCCAGCGCTACATCTCTCCCATCTTNGACGGGGCCAAGGAGCCCGAGATCAAGGAGCTCCTCGCCCAGGCCTTTGAGGTCTACTTCGGCAAGCGCAAGGGCGAGGGCTTCGGCGTGGACAAGCGGGAGGTGGAGGTCCTCCGCCGGGCGGAGAAGCTTGGCCTCGTGACCCCGGGCAAGCCCCCGGAGGAGCAGCTTAAGGAGCTCTTCCTCCAGGGCAAGGTGGTCCTCTACGACGGCCGCACGGGCGAGCCCATTGAGGGCCCCATCGTGGTGGGGCAGATGTTCATCATGAAGCTCTACCACATGGTGGAGGACAAGATGCACGCCCGCTCCACGGGCCCCTACTCCCTCATCACCCAGCAGCCCCTGGGCGGGAAGGCCCAGTTCGGCGGCCAGCGCTTCGGGGAAATGGAGGTCTGGGCCCTCGAGGCCTACGGGGCGGCCCACACCCTCCAGGAGATGCTCACCCTCAAGTCCGACGANATNGAGGGCAGGAACGCCGCCTACGAGGCCATCATCAAGGGGGAGGACGTTCCCGGGCCCAGCGTCCCCGAGTCCTTCCGCGTGCTGGTGAAGGAGCTCCAGGCCCTGGCCTTGGACGTGCAGACCTTGGACGAGAAGGACAACCCCGTGGACATCTTTGAGGGGTTGGCCTCCAAGCGGTGAGGGTGAAGGCGGTTCCCCCGAGGTGAAGCATGAAAAAAGAGGTTCGTAAGGTTCGCATCGCTTTGGCCTCCCCGGAGAAGATCCGCTCCTGGAGCTACGGGGAGGTGGAGAAGCCCGAGACCATCAACTACCGCACCCTCAAGCCCGAGCGGGACGGCCTCTTTGACGAGCGCATCTTCGGCCCCATCAAGGACTACGAGTGCGCCTGCGGCAAGTACAAGCGCCAGCGCTTTGAGGGCAAGGTGTGCGAGCGGTGCGGCGTGGAGGTGACGAAGAGCATCGTCCGCCGCTACCGCATGGGCCACATTGAGCTCGCCACCCCCGCCGCCCACATCTGGTTCGTCAAGGACGTCCCCTCCAAGATCGGGACCCTCTTGGACCTCTCCGCCACCGAGCTGGAGCAGGTCCTCTACTTCAGCAAGTACATCGTCTTAGACCCCAAGGGGGCTGTCCTGAACGGGGTCCCGGTGGAAAAGCGCCAGCTCCTCACCGACGAGGAGTACCGGGAGCTCCGCTACGGCAAGCAGGAGACCTATCCCCTGCCCCCTGGGGTGGACGCCCTGGTGAAGGACGGGGAGGAGGTGGTGAAGGGCCAGGAGCTTGCCCCTGGGGTGGTGAGCCGCCTGGACGGCGTGGCCCTCTACCGCTTCCCCCGCCGCGTCCGGGTGGAGTACGTGAAGAAGGAGCGGGCCGGGCTCAGGCTTCCCCTCGCCGCCTGGGTGGAGAAGGAGGCCTACAAGCCCGGCGAGGTCCTCGCCGAGCTCCCCGAGCCCTACCTCTTCCGGGCCGAGGAGGAGGGCGTGGTGGAGCTTAGGGAGCTGGAGGAAGGGGCCTTCCTCGTCCTCCGCCAGGAGGACGAGCCCGTGGCCACCTACTTCCTCCCCGTGGGCATGACGCCCCTCGTGGTCCACGGGGAAATCGTGGAGAAGGGCCAGCCCCTGGCCGAGGCCAAGGGCCTTCTCCGCATGCCCCGCCAGATCCGGGCCGCCCAGGTGGAGGCGGAGGAGGAGGGGGAGACGGTCTACCTCACCCTCTTCCTGGAGTGGACGGAGCCCAAGGACTACCGCGTTCAGCCCCACATGAACGTGGTGGTCCCCGAGGGGGCCAGGGTGGAGCCCGGGGACAGGATCGTGGCCGCCATTGACCCCGAGGAGGAGGTCATCGCCGAGGCCGAAGGGATCGTCCACCTCCACGAGCCCGCCAGCATCCTGGTGGTCAAGGCCCGGGTCTACCCCTTTGAGGACGACGTGGAGGTTTCCACCGGGGACCGGGTGGCCCCTGGGGACGTGCTGGCCGATGGGGGTAAGGTCAAAAGCGAGATCTACGGCCGAGTGGAGGTGGACCTGGTCCGCAACGTGGTCCGGGTGGTGGAGTCCTACGACATCGACGCCCGCATGGGGGCCGAGGCCATCCAGCAGCTCCTCAAGGAGCTGGACCTCGAGGCCCTGGAGAAGGAGCTCCTGGAGGAGATGAAGCACCCCTCCCGGGCCCGGCGGGCCAAGGCCAGGAAGCGCCTGGAGGTGGTGCGGGCCTTCCTGGACTCGGGGAACCGGCCCGAGTGGATGATCCTCGAGGCCGTCCCCGTCCTTCCCCCGGACCTGCGGCCCATGGTCCAGGTGGACGGGGGCCGCTTCGCCACGAGCGACCTCAACGACCTCTACCGGCGTCTCATCAACCGCAACAACCGGCTGAAGAAGCTTTTGGCCCAGGGGGCCCCCGAGATCATCATCCGCAACGAGAAGCGGATGCTGCAGGAGGCGGTGGACGCCCTCCTGGACAACGGCCGCCGCGGCGCTCCCGTGACCAACCCCGGCTCCGACCGGCCCCTCAGGAGCCTCACCGACATCCTCTCCGGCAAGCAGGGCCGCTTCCGCCAGAACCTCCTGGGCAAGCGGGTGGACTACTCGGGCCGAAGCGTGATCGTGGTGGGGCCCCAGCTCAAGCTCCACCAGTGCGGCCTGCCCAAGCGCATGGCCCTGGAACTCTTCAAGCCTTTCCTCCTCAAGAGGATGGAGGAGAAGGGCATCGCCCCCAACGTCAAGGCGGCGCGGCGCATGCTGGAGCGCCAGCGGGACATCAAGGACGAGGTGTGGGACGCCCTAG
>Ga0065724_101145_pt1:5000-12054 | contig 12054 bp, 7 predicted proteins | sample TheenrcSG05JP960_FD_59111 | JGI IMG/M metagenome (GOLD analysis project Ga0065724, IMG submission 59111) | Thermophilic enriched microbial communities from mini bioreactor at UC Davis - Sample SG0.5JP960 | ecosystem: Engineered > Solid waste > Grass > Composting > Bioreactor | place... | reverse complement strand
AAGCCGATGACGCCCCACTTGGCCGCAGCATAGGGCGAGCGTAGCGGGAAGCCGTGCTTACCCGCCTGCGATGACAGGTTCATGATACTGGGGTTCTTGCTCTTCTTCAGGTGCGGCACGGCCAGCCGGACGCAGTTGAATTGACCCGTGAGGTCAACGGCGATGCAACGGTCCCAATCTTCGGGATTGATTTCCTCGACGCGGCCGGTGGGCCCGGCGATCCCGGCGTTATTGACAAGGCAGTCGAGGCCACCGAGCGCTTTCAATGCCTCATCGAACATGACGGCGACCTGAGCCCGATCAGCAACGTCGCAAACGCTCCAGGTAATCTGCGGATCGGTTTTCGAAAGGGCTTCGAGGGCAGCCCGATCAATGTCGCAAACGTGAACCTTGGCCCCCTCTCGGATGAAAGCGCGTGCAATCTCCAACCCGATCCCCGCGGCTCCTGCCGTCACCAATACCCGCAGGCCCTCGATCTGCATATCCATGATAACAGCCCTTCCTCCGGCTTTGATCTTAACCGGTTTTCATTATTGCATAGGCCGGTTAGCTTGAACCACCGCACACGCCAATTGTGCGGGGATGCTAGGAGAGGAAACGCATGCCTAAGGTGGCCATTATCGGGGCCGGCCTGATCGGTCGAGCCTGGGCGATGGTGTTCGCCCGCGCCGGCTGGGACGTAGTCGTGTGGGACGGTGTCGAGGGCGTTGCGGCGAAGGCCATGGAGCTCATCTCACAAGGTCTTGCCGACCTGAAGCGCCATGAGTTGATCGATGATCCTGACGCTGCCGCAGGCCGCGTTCGAGCGGCTCAGAGTTTCGAGGATGCTATCGCCGGCGCCGCTCTCGTCCAGGAGAACACCCCCGAAACCCTCGAGATGAAGCGGGAGATATTCGCTCGTCTTGATGCGGTTGCTGAGCCCAATACCATCCTCGCCTCCTCGACCTCCTCGCTGGTCACGTCGCTGTACACGGAGAACTTGAAAGGCCGCAGCCGCTGCCTCGTGGCCCACCCCGTCAACCCTCCGCACCTTGTGCCGATTGTTGAGCTGTGCGGCGCCCCGTGGACGTCACCTGAGGTCATGCAAAGTGCGCGGGAGATCTATCGCTCGGTCGGGCAGGTGCCGATCCACGTAAAACGGGAAGTCGACGGCTTCGTGCTCAATCGGCTGCAGACTGCGTTGCTGGCGGAAGCCTTCCGGCTGGTGGAGGAGGACATCGTCACGCCCCAAGACCTCGACGAGACGATCCGCAACGGCCTCGGCCTGCGGTGGTCGTTCATGGGACCGTTCGAAACTATTGAGCTCAACGCGCCTGGCGGCATTCCGGACTATTGTCGGCGCTACAGCCCATTCTTCCGCCGTCTCGCCAATGATCAGCCGAAGGCTTCGGTGTGGGACGAGGACAAGACCAACGCGGTCGCCGCTGCCTGGGGCCCGACACCGGATCCGCAAAAGCATGCCGCCAAGACGCGCTGGCGCGACGAACAGCTCGCCGCCCTCGCGGCCCACAAGCGCAAGATGAAGCCCTTTACCGAGTGAGAGGCCTTGAAATGAGCAAGAAGCGCAAAGTTATCATCACCTGCGCTGTTACAGGCGCTATCCACACGCCGTCGATGTCGCCCTATCTGCCCATCACGCCGGAGCAGATCGCGGACGCGGCGGTGGAGGCTGCGGAGGCCGGCGCTGCAATCGTGCACCTCCATGCGCGCGACCCGGAGACGGGGAAACCAGATCAGCGCCCCGAAGCGTTTGAGCCATTTCTCAAGGTCATCAAACAGCGCTCCAATTGCGTCGTGAACATCACGACTGGCGGCGCCCCCACGATGACGGTTGAGGAGCGTGTTCGGCCGGCAGCGACTTTCAAGCCGGAGATTGCGTCGCTCAACATGGGCACGATGAACTTCGGCCTCTATCCGATGCTGGAGCGGACAAAGGAGTTCAAATTCGACTGGGAACGCCCTTACCTCGAAGGCTCGCGCAACGGCATCTTCAAGAACACGTTTGCAGATATCGAGTACATCCTCAAGACNTGCGCCGGAAACGGCACGCGCTTCGAGATCGAATGCTACGACATCGGCCACCTTTACACGCTGGCCCACATGGCCGATCGCAAGATCGTGGAACCGCCGTTCTTCATCCAAAGCGTTTTCGGCATTCTNGGCGGCATTGGCACGCATCCTGAAGATGTCGCACACATGAAGCGCACGGCGGATCGGCTGTTCGGTAACGACTATCGGTGGAGCGTCCTTGGCGCGGGACGTCATCAGCTGCCAATCGCGGCGATGGCAGCGGCCATGGGTGGCAACGTTCGCGTAGGCCTTGAAGACTCGCTGTGGGCCGGCCCGGGTCGCCTGGCCAAGAGCAACGCCGAACAGGTGCGGCTTGTCCGGCAAATCCTCGAGGGTTTGGGCCTCGAGATTGCGACGCCGGACGAGGCACGCGAAATCCTTCAGCTGAAAGGCGCTGATAAGGTGGCTTTCTGAGCCACCTTTTCTGCGACCAAAAACTCGAACGACAACTGAGGAAGCGCCATGGCGAAGATCGCGAGCGTGAGCGTGGGGCATTACCGCATTCCACTGGATACACCGCTGAGCGACTCAACCCATGGCGTAATGACAGCCTTCGAGCTCGTGACCGTCCGTGTACGCGATACGGATGGAGCCGAAGGCACCGGTTACACCTACACGACTGGCCGCAATGGCGGCGCCATTCAAAGCATTCTCGCACGCGAGATCCCGGAGATCGTTGCGGGCGAGGAGGCCGACCGGATTGAGCATCTTTGGAATCGCGTCTGGTGGGGGCTTCATTACGGTGGTCGCGGCGGGCCGACAGTGCTGGCCCTTTCGGCGTTCGATATTGCGTTATGGGATCTGAAAGCCCGCCGGGCCAATCTGCCATTGTGGCGGCTTCTTGGCGGCTATGATCCGGCTGTGCCTTGCTATGCAGGTGGCATCGATCTCGAACTTTCAATTGATGAGCTGCTGAAACAGACGGACCGAAACCTCGAAAAGGGCTTCCGCGCAATTAAAATGAAGGTCGGCCGCAAGCGGCTTTCCGAAGACGTGGAACGCGTCGCCGCCATGCGAAAACATCTCGGCGGCGATTTTCCATTGATGGTTGACGCCAACATGAAATGGTCCGTCGACGAAGCCATCCGCGCAGCCAGAGCTTTTCAACCATTCGGGCTTGTCTGGCTGGAAGAGCCAATTATTCCGGATGATGTCGCTGGACATGCCCGCGTTGTACACGAGGGCGGAATACCGATCGCCGCCGGCGAAAACCTGCGGACACTGTGGGAATTCAAGCAACTGATTGCATCGGGCGGTGTGACGTATCCTGAACCGGACGTGACCAATTGCGGTGGCGTTACGCCGTTCATGAAAGTCGCGCACCTGGCGGAGGCTTATAATCTTCCGGTCACCTCGCACGGAGCACACGACATCACCGTGCACCTCCTCGCCGCTTGCCCAAATCGCAGCTATCTCGAAGCGCATGGTTTCGGCCTCGATCGCTATATCGCGGAGCCACTCGTCTTGAGAGATGGAAATGCGATCGCGCCGGACCGACCAGGGCATGGCGTCACGTTCGACTGGAAGGCTTTGGCCGCGACTGCGCCTGCGTAACTTAGCGCAACGTTTCAAACAGGCGGCGCAACAGCTGCATCCGAGGAACGAGCGACGAAATGAGCAAGTGCTCCTCGAGCGTATGCGCGCCGGCACCATCGACGCCTAATCCGTCAAGCGTCGGCGCGAGATGAGCTGTGAAATTCGCATCGCTGCCACCCCCCGTGTAGCAGTCTTCAAGATCGATTCCGATCTCCTTAGCAATCATCCGTGCGTGTTCGAAAAGCTGCGCGACGCCTTCATTTTTCTCGAATGGCGGCCGATTGAGGCCACCGGTGACGACCACGGTCGTGTCGGGGTTTTTTGGCTTCAGGGAGCGCAGCCGCGAAACGATTTCGTCCGCAGCAGCGACCGTAGGAACGCGGACGTCTACGGCTGCCCAGCAATGCGCCGGCACCGTGTTGACCGTCGTCCCCCCTTCAATTCGGCCAACATTCACGGTGATGCCACGGCTATAGTCGGTCATTCCCTCGATCTCGATGATGTGCTTCGCCATCTCGAGAATTGCGCTGCGGCCATCCGCGTGTCGCGTTCCTGAGTGCGCCGGCCGGCCTTCGACCTTGATCGAAAAGCGCGCCACGCCCTTGCGTCCTGTAACGACTTTTCCGCCATCTCGCGCAGGCTCCATCACGAGGACGTATCTGGCATTTTTGGCCTGCGCCTCGATGAATGGTCGAGAAGTGGGGCTGCCGATCTCTTCGTCGGACGTGTAGAGAAAGCGGAGCGGCAACGGCGTCGTCTCGCCCGCTTCGGCCAACGAACGATAGGCCGCGTACGCAAGATAGGCGCCGCCCTTCATGTCATAGATACCTGGGCCGTACGCCCGGTCCCCCTCCACCCGGAACTTGAACTTTTCCAGTGTGCCCTTCGGGTGCACGGTATCCAGATGGCACAGGACGAGAATGCCGGGCCGATCGTCATTCCAAGGTGCCTGGATGAACAGGTGATCAGCGGTACTGCCCGACCCGGGAATTCTCTCGACGTTCGCGCCAGCTTGCCGGAATCCTGTCGCGACCCTCTCCGTAAGGCGATTGACCCCTTCGACATCTGCAGTCTGGCTTTCGATTTCGACCCAAGTCGCAATCCCGGCCAGCAGCATGTTCGCGTCGGGGCCTGTCATCGCTTCGATCCTTTGAAATTGGCGCAGTTGTTAGGCCATTTGTTTCAGCCTGTGTTTCCGCCCCACAGCGGAGTGCGGGCCCGGTACTCGGCGATATTATGCCGGACCACATCGTGCAGCGACCCCGTTTGCGCGTGAACAAAGCGCTGCCGCATGGAGCTGTTTCCTCGGTCCAGAATTTGCCGCAGCGTCGCGAAGTAGGGCTCATATCCGAGAGCTGCGATGCTGCCTTCGATGCGGTCACACCAATCGACCACGTCGTCGCGCAGCGGTTTTACGCTGCCATCGAGATGTGTCACCAGCTTGGCGTCGAGCCCGAAGCGCATGGCCCGCCACTTGTTTTCGCGTGCGAGCCAGCGCGGCGGAGGCGGCACCTGATCAAGCCAGCTGGCGTGGTCTTTGAACCAATGGGCGAGCGCATGAACGAAGGCCACGACGGCCAGCGTTTCCGCGAGACTCGCCAGCCCATCACAAATTCTGATTTCCAACGTTCCGTGGGCAGGGCTCGGCCGCAGATCCCACCAGAGATCCTTCAGCGATTGAATCGCGTCGCAAGCTATCAGGGTGTTGCATAGCTGGCAGAACTCCCGCCATGAGTGCACCACATACGGCTGTCCTGCCGTCGGCAGCGCTTCGTACGTGGTCGGCCGGCATGAGGCGAGACCGGTATCCTCCCCTTGCCAGAACGGCGAGCTCGCCGAAAGGGCCAGGAGGTGTGGAAGAAAGTGTAGAAAGAAGTTGTTGAAGCGGATGCATTCGTCGCCGCTGCCCATGCCGATATGCACGTGCATGCCGTACACGGTCATCCGGCGCGTAAGCCATTGGTTCCGGTCGATGAGTTCGTTGTAGCGAGGGGTCGGCGTGATGATGCAGTTCGCGTAACGCGCGAACGGGTGGCATCCGGTGGTCGAAAAATTCAGGCCGAGCTTGTCACCGATCTCGTCGAGTCTGTCCAAAGCGACCGACAAGTCCCGGTCGACCTCATGGACATCGTTGCACTTCCGGGAATTGATCTCGACGGTGCTGAGATAGAACTCCTTGGTGATGTTCGTCAGAGCTGTGGACTGAGCGAGCACTTCTTCAGCGCGCGGCACGAGATTGAGCGTCTCACGATCGATCAGTTGCAGCTCAATTTCGACGCCAAGCGTCAATTGCCCTCCTGAGCGAAAAGTAACGGCATCATTGGCATCCCCAGTGGCTTCCAAGGCCAGGCGTTCGAGGATGCTTTCGAGCGGGGCAGTGCGTCGCATATCGACCATGCGTCTCAAACTCCATGGCTTTTGGTGCGCGCCGCCACCGCTCGGCCCCGCACCATCGGTTCACCGGTCCAAAAACGAGGCTACGCTTCGAAAAGCTTTACTGGGACCTTTTAGCGAAAAACGAATTACCGGCTTGCCGGGGATTTCGGCTGCGATGCGAGACGCGATTCCCGCCACGTGATGAAAAGTGTTGAACAAATGATCAAAGCAGCGCCCACCCATGTGGAGATTGCGGGGATTTCGGCGAACAGCAAGTAGCCCCAACCCACCATCCACAGCAGCCGCATGTAATCTGCCGGCATGGATACGCTGGCGTCGGCTATTCTGAGCGCGTGAACATAGGCAAAGTTGGCAATGCCTGCCACCAGCCCCATACCGAACAAAACGATCCAAGTCTGCAAGCTGGGCCAAACCCATACAGGAACACTGCCGAGCAGCGCGAAAGGGGCGATCATCAGCGGTTGATAGAAACTGATGGTCAAACTGCTGTCGTATTTGGCCAGGTTCTTGGCCATCAGCAGCGAGACGGCCCAAAGGATGCTTGAGCCGAGCGCGGCAATCGCGCCCCATGAAATCACGCCTTCTCCGGGTCGGAGAACGATGGTTGTACCAATCAGACCTACGATGACTGCGGTCCAGCGCCGCAATCCGACAGACTCACCGAAGAACAGAGCCGCGCCAAGCGAGACGAAGATTGGCGTTGTGAAACTGAGGGCGCCCGCATCCGCAAGAGGCATGACGGCGAGCGCATAGTACCAGGTCGTCATTGAACATACGCCGACGACTCCACGCAGCAGCTGAAGATCGAATCGACTGCTGCGCCAAGCCCTCTGTCCAGGGCGAACCAAAAATGGCAGCGTAACTAGGATCGTGAACGTCGAACGCAGGAATACGATCTCGATCGTCGGAATTTCAGGGCTAACGATCCGCACGCCGACGTGCAAAAGGGAGGACATGGCCCCGGCTAACAGCATAAGAAGAACAGCCAAGACGACAACGCGCCCGGCTTGGTCTTGCGTCTGTTGCAGTTGTTTCCTCCCCTTTTCGAGGC
>Ga0065724_100165_pt1 | contig 12101 bp, 10 predicted proteins | sample TheenrcSG05JP960_FD_59111 | JGI IMG/M metagenome (GOLD analysis project Ga0065724, IMG submission 59111) | Thermophilic enriched microbial communities from mini bioreactor at UC Davis - Sample SG0.5JP960 | ecosystem: Engineered > Solid waste > Grass > Composting > Bioreactor | place: USA... | reverse complement strand
CGCACACCGCGCCGGTCGCCTCGTATTGCCGCCAGCCGCCGCCGGTCAGGTAGCCGCGGACGACGCACTCGACGGCGATCCGCTCCGCCTTTTTCACGACCATCATGCGGTCGCGCAACAGCGGTTTGTCGCGTTCGTCGACGATACCGGGCGGCAGGAGTTCGACGTCGGCGTGCACCATGTGGTTCGGCACAAGATCGGCCGTCCGCTCGAACCAAAACCGGCTGAGCAGGTTGAGCACGACGCCCTTGCCCGGAACGGCCGGCTTCAGCACGAAATCGAACGCGGAAATCCGGTCGGTCACAACGATCAGCCAATGTCGCCCGAGGTCGTAAAGCTCCCGCACCTTGCCGCGATGGGCCAGCGGCGCGCGGACGATCCCCTCCGCCGTCGCCAGCGCTTCTCCGGGCGATCCTGTGCCGGCCGCACGCCGTTCCATACTCATTCACCCTCCGGCCGGCGATCCGGTTCAAGCAGCCCGAGCCGCCGGAAAATCGTATCGACGTGTTTCAAATGCCACGCGGGGTCAAACGCATCCGCGACGTCGTCCGGCGCAAGATGCGCGCGGACGGTCGGATCGTTTTCGACGAGTTCGCGGAAACTGCGCTCTTCCTCCCACGCGCGCATCGCCAACGGCTGGACGGTGTCGTATGCCTGCTCACGGCTTAAGCCGCGGTCGATCAGTTTCGTCATGACGCGGCCGGAAAACGGCAGGTCGAACGTCCGCCGCATGTTGCGCTTCATGTTTTCCGGGTAAACGTTCAGATGTTCGACGATGTCGGCGAACCGGTGCAACATATAGTCGAGCGCGATCGTCGCGTCGGGCAAAATGATCCGCTCCGCCGACGAATGGGAAATGTCGCGTTCGTGCCAAAGCGCGACGTTTTCGTAAGCCGTGACCATATAACCGCGCAGCACGCGCGAAAGACCCGACATGTTTTCGCAACCGACGGGATTGCGCTTGTGCGGCATCGCCGACGAGCCCTTCTGCCCTTCGGCGAACGGCTCCTCGACTTCGCGCACCTCGCTTTTCTGCAGCGCGCGGATTTCGGTCGCGAACTTGTCGATCGACGTCGCGACGAGCGCGAGCACGGCGACGTAATGGGCGTGCCGGTCGCGCTGCAGCGTCTGCGTCGATATCGGCGCCGGGCGGATGCCGAGCTTTTCGCAGACGTACTGTTCGACGAACGGGTCGATGTTGGCGTACGTGCCGACGGCGCCGGAGATTTTGCCGAATTCGACGCCGCGCGCCGCCTCCCGGAACCGTTCGAGGTTGCGCTTCATTTCTTCGTGCCAGAGCGCCAGTTTCAGCCCGAACGTCGTCGGCTCCGCGTGGACGCCGTGCGTGCGGCCCATCATGACGGTGTCTTTGTATCGCACCGCCTGCCGGCGCAACACGTCGATCAGCCGCAAAATCCCCTGTTCGAGCAGGGCGTTGGCCTGTTTCAGCAGGCTGCCGAGCGCGGTGTCGACGACGTCGGTCGACGTCAGGCCGTAATGGATCCAGCGGCGCTCCGGCCCGAGCGATTCGGACACGGCGCGCGTGAAGGCGATGACGTCGTGGCGCGTCTGTTTTTCGATCTCGTAAATGCGTTCGACGTCGAACCGGGCGTTGCGCCGGATCGCCTCGACGTCCTCGCGCGGAACGACGCCGAGTTCGGCCCACGCCTCGCAGACGAGAATCTCGACCTCGAGCCAAGTGCGGAATTTGTTTTCTTCCGTCCAGATGCGGCCCATCTCCGGCCGGGTATAGCGCGAGATCATCCGGAACGCCCCCCTTTCGCCGCCGGCTGGTGGTGCGACGGTTCCGCTGCCGACTCGCGCGCCGAACGCTGCGGCGATGTTTCGCCGCCGGCGTGTGCCGTTGACGCTGCCGACGGACGGACTTCGCCGTCGGAACGCGCTGCCGTCGCAAGCTGCGGCTCCGTCCCGCCGGCAGGACGATCAGCCGGCGACAGCCGCGCTTCGCGCACTTTGGGCAGCCGACCGGCCCGGCGCAGCGACTCCGTCCGGTCGCGCCAGATCGGCGAACGGATCGCCCATTCCAGCACCGCTTCCGGGTCGTCGCAGAGCAGGTTGACGTGGCCCATCTTGCGATTGGGCAACGCATCGCGCTTGCCGTACAGATGCAACTTGGCCGTCGCGCCGCGCGGCAGGTCGCGTTCGGCTTCCGGCCACCACTCGAGCACCGACGCGACGTGCTGGCCGAGAATGTTGACCATGACGACCGGCGTCCAAAGCCGCGTCGGTCCGAGCGGCAAATCGCAGATCGCGCGCACGTGCTGCTCGAACTGCGACGTGGCGCACGCCTCCATGGTGTAATGGCCGGAGTTGTGCGGCCGCGGCGCCAGTTCGTTCACGTACAGTCGGCCGTCGGCCGTCACGAACATTTCGACCGCGAGCAAGCCGACGACGCCGAGCGATTCGGCGACGCGCACGGCGAGTTCCTCCGCATGCCGGCGTACCGCTTCGCCGATGCGCGCCGGCGCGATCGAAAGGTGGAGAATGTTGTCGACATGGACGTTTTCCGCAGGCGGAAACGCGCGAATCTCCCCGCGCGGGCTGCGCGCGACGATGACGGAAATTTCCCGTTCGAACGCCACCCACCGCTCCAGCACCAGTTCGTTCGTTCCGCCGCCGGACAGTTCGGCAAACGCGCGCTTCGCCTCATCCTCCGAGCGGACGACGCGCTGGCCTTTGCCATCGTATCCGCCCGTGCACGTTTTCAGCACGCATGGAAAGCCAAGCCGCCGCGCCGCGTCGAGCAATCCTTCGAGATCGCGGACTTCCGCATACGGCGCCACCGGGGCGCCAGCAGCCTCGACCGCGCGTTTTTCCCGAATCCGGTGCTGGGTGATGCGCAAAAGTTCACTTCCTTGCGGCACGTACGCTTCGGACGCGAGCGCCCGTGCGACCTCGGCGGAGACGTTCTCGAACTCGTAGGTGACGACATCGGAACGGGCGGCCAGCTGGCGCGCGGCCTCGACGTCGTCGAACGCCGCACGGATATGCATGTCGGCCACCTGCGCGCACGGCGCGTCTTCGGCCGGGTCGAGCACGGCGAATCGATACCCCATATGCCGGCCGGCCAACGCCAGCATCCGGCCGAGCTGGCCGCCGCCCAGCACACCGATCGTCGCGCCGGGCAAGACGACGCGGTTCGACGTCATGCGAGATCACCCGACGCTTCCAGCACCTGGTCGCGCATCTCCGCGCGCCGCCGTTCGAGTTTGGTGCGGAGTTCCGGATCGGCGACCGCCAGAATTTGCGCCGCCAAAAGTCCCGCGTTCGTCGCGCCCGCCGCGCCGATCGCCACCGTCGCCACAGGCACGCCGCCCGGCATCTGGACGATCGACAGCAGCGAGTCGAGGCCGCCGAGCGCCGACGACTTGACCGGCACGCCGATGACCGGCAGCACCGTTTTCGCCGCCACCATACCGGGTAAATGCGCCGCGCCGCCCGCCCCGGCGATGATCACTTTCAGCCCGCGTTCGGCGGCCGTCGACGCGTATTCGAACATCCAATCCGGCGTCCGATGCGCGGAGACGACGCGCTTTTCGTACGGAACGCCGAGCTCGTCCAGCACGGCGCAGGCGTGTTTCATCGTTTCCCAGTCCGACTTGCTGCCCATGATGACCCCGACCTGTGGCGCAGGCATCCGACGACCTCCCCGATAAAACCCAAAAGGCGGACGGAACCCGTCCGCCCGCTTTCGCGATGTTTCGACTGCATTTTCAGTGTACCAGTTACCCGTCGGCCGGTCAAGGCGTCGGACGACGAAAAACCGAACATTTTACGGCCGATTCGGGAAAATAGTTCGTCTTTATCGCCCTCATTCGCCCAACCCGAGCCACACGTACCGGAACACGATCAGCGCTGTAAATAACCAGAGAATCCAATGTACAGCAGCTTTCCTGTCTCGAACCAGCCACGCCCGCGCCGTCCCGAGCAGCGTATACGCCACGATGCCGGCGCAAATTCCGTTGGCGATGCTGTACGTCAGCGGCATCAGCACGATCGTCAGAAACGCGGGAAACGCCTCGACGACGTCGTCCCACTCGATCTCCCGCACCTGCGCCGCCATCAGCACACCGACCGCGATCAGCGCGGGCGCCGTCACCGCCGACGGCACGACGAGCGCAAGCGGCGCCAGCCACAGCGCTGCGAGAAACAGCACGCCGGTCGTCACCGCCGTCAGCCCCGTTCGTCCGCCCGCCGCGATGCCGCTCGCGCTTTCGATATACGCGGTTACCGTGCTCGTCCCGAGCAGCGCACCCGCACTGACGCCCGCGGCGTCGACCAGCATCGCGCGGCCGACCGTCCGCTCGCCTTGTTTGCGGTCTTTCAACAGACCGGCGCGGTTCAGCGTCCCGACGAGCGTGCCGAACGAGTCGAACAGCTCGACGAACGTAAACAGCAAAATGATATCGATGAGCCCGACCGCAAGCGCTCCTTTCACGTCGAGCGCGCCGACGGCCAGCCGGTCGAAATCCGGCAGCCATCCTGCGCTACCTAGCGCCGAAAAATCGGTCACGCCCATCGGCACGCCGACCAGCGTCCCCACGGCGATGCCGATCAAGAGCGCCCCGCGCACCCGCAGTGCCATAAGCACGGCGATGACCGCCAGCGTGACGAGCGCCAGCTGCGCGTCGCGGCGATGGATAAAGTCGCCGAGCGCCGGCAAAAACGCATCGCCCGCGAGCACGCCTCCTTTCGCCGGGTCGACCGCGTGCCCCGGCGGCACGGAGATCGTCATCAGACCGCTCATCTTCAGGCCGATCGTCGCGATGAACAGCCCGATGCCGACCGTAATCCCCGCGCGCAGCGACGGCGGCACCGCCGCGACCATCGTCTGCCGCACCCGGGTCACCGTCAAAAGCACGAACAACAGCCCGGACACAAAAACGGCTCCGAGCGCGATCTGCCACGTAATCGTTCCGCCCGAACCGAGCACGACCGACATGAAATACGCATTCAACCCCATTCCCGGCGCCAGCGCGACCGGCACGTTGACGAACAGCCCCATCGCCAGCGAAACAACTCCGGCGGCGACGGCGGTCGCGAAAAACACCGCCTCGTCCGGCATGCCGGCGCCGTCTTCGCCGAGAAACCGAACGTTGACGAACAGAATGTACGCCATCGTGACGAACGTCGTGACGCCGGCGATCAGCTCCGTCCGCACGTTCGTCCCGCGCCCGCGCAGATCGAACAGTCGTTCCAGCAACCCGCGGTTCATGGCCGTTTTCCCCTTTTTCTTTTCGGAAATTCAAAAATTACAAAAACGGGATCGTCGGATCCTGCGCTCCGATCCCTGTTTTACTCCCACTCGATCGTCGCCGGCGGCTTCGACGTGATGTCGAACACGACGCGATTGACGCCGTTGACTTCGTTGACGATTCGATTCGAGATGCGCTCCAGCACGTCGTACGGGATGCGCGCCCAGTCCGCCGTCATGCCGTCGACCGACGTCACCGCCCGCACCGCGACCGTGTGCGCGTACGTTCGCCCGTCGCCCATTACACCGACACTCCTTAAATTTAGAAGAACAGTGAAATATTGCCAAATCTCCCGGTCGAGACCCGCCTTCGCGATTTCCTCGCGTAAAATCGCGTCTGATTCGCGCACGATGACGAGCTTGTCCTCCGTCACCTCGCCGAGCACGCGGATCGCCAGCCCCGGCCCCGGAAACGGCTGCCGCCAGACGATGTCGCGCGGCAGGCCGAGCCGCTCGCCGACCCGGCGCACCTCGTCCTTGAACAAAGATCTGAGCGGCTCGATCAGCCGGAATTTCATCGAAGCCGGCAGACCGCCGACATTGTGGTGCGACTTGATCGTCTGCGCCGTCTCCGTCCCGCTTTCGATCACGTCGGTATACAGCGTCCCCTGCGCGAGAAACGCGAAATCCGCGAATTTCGCCGATTCTTCCTGGAAAACGTAGATGAATTCATTGCCGATGATCTTGCGCTTTTCCTCCGGGTCGGTCACGCCCTTCAGCCGGGCGAGAAACCGTTCGCGCGCGTCGATCCGGACGACGTTCATCGCGAACTTGCCAGCAAACGTTTCCATGACGGCGTCCGCTTCGCCTTTGCGAAGCAGGCCGTGGTCGATGAACATGCACGTCAGCCGGTCGCCGATCGCCCGGTGAACAAGCGCCGCCGTCACCGCCGAATCGACGCCTCCGCTCAATGCGCACAGGACCCGCTCGTCCCCGACCGTGCTCCGGATATCGGCGACGGCGTCCTCGATGAACGTCTCCGCCGTCCAGCCGCCCCCGCACCCGCACACGTCGAACAAAAACCGACGCAGCATGTCGTCGCCGTGCGTCGTATGCCGCACTTCCGGATGAAACTGGACGCCGTACAGTCGTTTTTTCGGCATGGCTCATCGCCGCAACCGGAGCATGCTCCGTCCGCGCGTCGACCACAAACCCCGGCGGCAGTTCGGCGACGCGATCGCCGTGGCTCATCCAGACGACCTGCCGGCCCGGCAACCCTTTCGCCAATGCGCAATGATCGGCGAATTCGACTTCCGCCCGTCCGTATTCCCGCTTGTCCGCCGGCTCGACGCGACCGCCCAATTCGTGCGCCATCAGCTGCATGCCGTAGCAAATGCCGAGAATCGGCACGCCGAGCTCGAACACGCGCGGGTCGGGTTTCGGCGCGCGCGGATCGTAGACGCTCGCCGGACCACCGGAAAAGACGATGCCTTTCGGCGCCCGCTCGCGAAGCTTGTCCGCCGACACATGGTACGGCAAAAGCTCGCTGTAGACGCCGAGATCGCGTATGCGGCGCGCGATCAGCTGGTTGTACTGTCCGCCGAAATCGAGCACCGCGATCATCTCGACCGGTTTCGACATGGGACCCTCCGTGTTCCGACAAAATTCCGAAAGAATTATATCCGAATCATATCGGAGCGCGCTCGGGGCGTCAAGATGACTACGCAAGCAAGGAAAACGGCACTCGTGTTCTTTCTCGATCAAGAAACGGCACAGGCCGTTCAGGACGAAATATGGGAGTTCGTGACGACCTTCATCCGCTCTCCCGAGTTCCGTCCCGTTCCATGCCCGTTAACGGATCCCTACCTGCAAAAGGCATTGGAATATCTTCACCATCATTATCATGAAAAAGTTTCAATAGATACACTCTGCTCCATCGCTCGACGAAGCAAATTCCATTTCATCCGATCCTTCCGACAACGGACCGGCTTTTCCCCGCACCAGTATCTTTTGCACCTGCGTGTGCACCATGCGAAACAACTTTTGAAGCAAAAACACAAAAGCATCGAAGAAATAAGCGAACATCTGGGATTTTCTTGTCCGAGCCATTTTCATCGCACTTTTTTGAAAACGGTGGGGATGACTCCTGGCGTTTATCGGTCCCAACATACCTGATTTCTTTGCGGGTTTTATATACGGACCCCTTCCACCGCCAACAGATACATGACCTGTTCCTCCGCCTCCTCCCTTGCCCACTCCCGATATTCCGCTTCCGCCCGACTCCGCTCTTCTTCCGTCAAATACCCGTCCGCCACCATCTGATGTCCCCGGCTGGCCGCAACCTCGGCCCATATACTTACGCCCGCCTCAAATCCGGGATCGCCCCTCGCGACCCGTTCGGACTGATCCGTCACCGCAATATCGACCAGCCCGCACATGCGAAACAACTCCTCCAGATGGTCGGCGACGGCGTTATTCATTCCGGCGTCCGCGCGCCATTTCAAAAATTGCCGGTAAAAATATTGCATGCTTTCCGGCGGAGAAGGCCGCCACCGGATTTTTTCGTGGTTATAGTCCAACACCAACACTTTGCCGCCTTTTTTCGCCGCCAGCTTCATCTGGAGCAGAGCGAGCAGCGGATCGGACAGCCATTGAAGAACGCGAGACGCGCTCACGACGTCGAAACCGTCGCGATAAGGAAGCAAATAAATGTCAGCCGTTTCGAACGACAGTCCCGGGGTATGGCCGTAGCGTCGCCGCGCCTCTTCGATCAGCCTCGGGTTGTTGTCGACACCGACCACTCGGCCGTCCGGGCCGACCCGCTCGGCGATACCCTGCGTAATCGCCCCGCTGCCGCAACCCGCGTCCAGCACATGCATGCCCGGCCTTAGCAATTCGGCCAACCGCCGATTGGACGCCTGAAGCGTTCTTTGATTGAGAATCGTATTCGTACTTTCCGGCATCTGGGCCCGTTTCCTCGATAACGAATCCACGGCGATCCCTCCTTATGTTCCGAAAGTGTACTACGATTTTAACGCGAACGTTTTCCAAAGGGAATTGTGAAAGTTGCTTTTTTCCGCGCAATTTTCGCCAGTGTCCGCCTGCGCTATAATGAATACCGGACGACGCCGTTTCCGGGAGGACCTCAGCCGTGTATCGCATTTGGATCGTCGAAGACGAACCGAAAATCGCCGGCGCGATCGCCGCCCATCTCGAAAAATACGGATACGAACCGCACATCGCCCGCGATTTCCGGAACCTCAAGCGCGAGCTGGCCGACGTCCGGCCGCACGTCGTGCTGCTCGACATCCGTCTTCCGTTTTACGACGGTTATTACTGGTGCAGGCAGTTCCGAACCGAGACGAACGCGCCGATCATTTTCATCTCCGCGCGTTCCGGCGAGACGGACCAGGTGATGGCGCTCGACAACGGCGGCGACGACTACCTCGTCAAGCCGTTTTCGCTCGACGTCATGCTCGCCAAGGTGAAAAGCCAGATCCGGCGCGCTTACGGTTCCTACTCGCCCGCCGCGGCGCCGCCGGACATACTGGTGGTCGCCGGGCTGTCGCTCGACCGCAACCGGTTCGACGTCTCGTTCCGCGACCGGTCCGTTCGTCTGAGCAAGACGGAGTTTCTGCTTCTGGAAGAGCTCGCCCGCAACGCCGGCAAACCAATCGACCGCGTCGCTCTGCTGGAGCGCATCTGGGACGATGCGGCCTCCGTCGACGACAACACGCTGACCGTCAATATCGCGCGTATACGCCGTAAACTGGAACAGCTCGGCGCCCCCCACGCGCTGGAGACCGTCCGCGGTTTCGGCTACCGGCTGGCGATTCCTGCGGATGCGGAGGCGGGCGTGCCGTGAGCAAACGGCGTTTCCTGCAAAGCCGGCTGCCGGTCCTCGCCGCATTCGCCGCCGCGGCCGTCTCGTCTGCGCTCTATTTGACGTGGCGCGGCGTCGGGCGTGCGGACGTCGTCTACGTCTGCGCCCTGATCGGTTTTTTCGCCGCCACCTGCCTGGCCGCCGATTATTTTCGCCATCTCCCCTTGTACCGGGAATTCCGCTTCCGAACCGGCGCCCTCGACGACGCACTGCGCGTGCGCAGCCCCGTCACCGCCGAAGAGGCGGAACTGGTCCGCCGATTGCACGACGCGCACAGGGCTTTTTTCACGGAGCTGGCGGAAACGCGCCGCGGCCACGAACGCCACCTCGAATACGTGCAGCTGTGGGTGCATCAGATGAAAANGCCGCTGTCGGTCATCTCGCTGTCGCTCGAACAGACGCCCGACTGGTCGCGTCCGGAGGAAGCGGCCGCCTGGCTGGACAGCCTGCGCGAAGAAACCGAACGGCTGGCCGACGGCCTCGACGCGATGCTGCACGCCGCGCGACTCGGCCGGCCGGAGACCGATCTGGCCGTCCGCCGCACCGATCTCGTCGCCCTCGCCCGCGCGTGTATCGCCGAGCGCAAGACGGCGTTCATCCGCTCCGGCGTCGCGCCGCGCCTGGAAGCGGACGCCCCGCGCATCGAGGCGGAAACCGACCCGAAATGGATCAGATTTGTTCTGCATCAGCTTCTGTCCAATGCGATCAAATATTCCGCTCTTGCCGGCCGGACGCGCCCGGTCGTCCGCGTCGCCGTCGCCCGCGAGCCGTCCGGCGCCCGCCTGACGGTCGCGGACGAAGGCATCGGCATTCCGCCGGAAGATGTGCCGCGCGTGTTCGAACCGTTTTTTACCGGAGAAAACGGCCGAAAAACCCGCGAAGCGACCGGCATGGGGCTTTATTTGGCCAAACAGGTGCTCGACCGGCTCGGCCATCGCATCGAACTCGTTTCCCGGCCCGGCGAGGGCACGACGGTGACCGTCCGCTTCGAAACGCGGTCGATCGCCGCCACCGACGACATCTGTCGCAACATCGGTATTTAAACGGGCGGATTCACCACCTAAAAGCAAAAATTTAAAGGCTGAAGCTGCCGTTCGATCTTGAAACGGGAAGCTCCAGCCCTTTCCGGACCGCATCATGATCTCGAGGCTAGAGCCCGCCGCCTCCAGGACGTTTTCCACCACTTCACCGATCGTCGGCGACGGCGAACCTCCCGTCGGGCCGGCCTGGCGCGTGACGGCGCCGAGCGTTTTGCCGCTAGAACGGTGCGGACAACCGCAGGCAATGGCCTGATTCAGAACATATCCGGAATAGCGGAGACCATCGTTGGATGGAGACGACTGGCCGTCGGCTGGAATCGACCGCCGTCTGCGACGCCGCCGTAACTGAAGAGAGTTGCGGTTCCGTATCGCCAAACGCCAACGAGGGAATCCCGGCCAAAAGGATGGAAAACGCCGATACCCATGCGGCGACCCGAACCTTCCGAGCCGTCCCAAGCGAGACCTCCTTGCAGAAATGTAAGAAATCCCGGACGCTCTGTAAGCCGAATCGATGGAATGTTCCCGCCGACTCATGGTACGTTGAAAATCGGAGGGACCGAGGATGCACGACATGCTCGAGACGATCGAAACCCCGGAACAGACACGCACGGCGGCCCCCGCGACCGATGAGCAAGCCGGCATCGTGCTGCGGGCGGAGTCGTTGACGAAAATTTACGGCTCTTCCGGCGGCGCGCTGCGCAAGGCGCTGGACGGCATCACACTCGACGTGCGGCGCGGGGAATTCACCGCCGTCATGGGGCCGTCGGGCAGCGGCAAGACGACGCTGCTCAATCTGCTCGCCGGCATCGACCGGCCGACGTCGGGCTCGGTGCGGATCGACGGAACCGATCCGGCGACGCTGTCCCGGCGCGATCTCGCGCTGTTCCGCAGGCGGCGCATCGGCTTCGTGTTTCAAGACTTCAACCTGCTCGACAATCTGACCTTGCGCGAAAACATTCTCCTGCCGCTCGCGCTCGACCGGACGCAGCCGGACGAGATGGAAGCGCGTCTTTCGGAGCTTGCGCGGCATCTGAATATCGCCGACATTCTCGACAAACGCCCCTACGAAGTGTCCGGAGGCCAGCAGCAGCGCGCCGCCATCGCGCGGGCGCTCATCCACGAACCGGCCGTCGTGCTGGCGGACGAACCGACGGGCAACCTGGATTCGAAGTCCGCGTACGACGTGATGGCGGCATTGCGCGACATGAACGAAAACCGCGGGACGACCGTGCTGATGGTGACGCACGACCCGTTTGCGGCGAGCTTCGCCGGCCGCGTCGTGTTCGTCAAGGACGGCCGGTTGTTCTCGGAAATCCGGCGCGGCGACAGCCGGCAACTGTTTTTCCAGCGTATTCTCGACGCGCTCGGCGTATTGGGGGGACCTTTCGGTGAAGTTGCGGGACCTGGCCTGGGCTAACGTCCGCGGCAACGCGAGACGATACGCCGCCTTTTTCCTGAGCAGCGCGCTGGCTTCCGCGATCTTTTTCCTGTACGCCCAGTTCATCCTGCACCCCGACGTCGTCCACGGTCGTCTGCGTGCGGCCGCCTACGTCCGGCGCGGCATGATCGCCTGCGAGTACATCATCGCGGCGTTCGCGTTCTTTTTCGTCCTGTACTCGCTGTCGGCGTTTCTGAAAGCGCGTAGTCGGGAATTCGGGCTTCTGGCGCTGTTCGGCATGACCGACGGACAATTGCGAAGGATGCTCGCGGCGGAAACGGCGATCATCGCCTTCGCGGCGACGACCGCCGGCATCGCGACCGGTCTTGTGTTTTCCAAGCTGTTTCTGGCGGGCCTGTCCGCCCTGCTCGAGATGGACAGCCCGATCCGGTTTACGGTCGTGTGGGAAGCGGTGGCGCTGACGTACGCCGTGTTTATGGGAATGTTCGCGGCGCTTCTGCTCGTCGCGACGGCGCGCCTCGGCCGCAAGACCGTCGTCGAGCGGCTGCGCGACCAGCGGGCGCC
>Ga0065724_100341_pt1 | contig 12222 bp, 9 predicted proteins | sample TheenrcSG05JP960_FD_59111 | JGI IMG/M metagenome (GOLD analysis project Ga0065724, IMG submission 59111) | Thermophilic enriched microbial communities from mini bioreactor at UC Davis - Sample SG0.5JP960 | ecosystem: Engineered > Solid waste > Grass > Composting > Bioreactor | place: USA... | reverse complement strand
GCCGGGAGCCGTAGGAGTTGAAGTCCTCCGGCTTCACCCCCTTGCTGATCAGGTACTGGCCGGCGGGGCTNTTCACGGGGATGGCGCCGGCGGGGGAGATGTGGTCCGTGGTCACGGAGTCGCCGAGGACGAGGAGGACCCTCGCCCCCCGGATGTCCTCCACCTGCCGCTCGCCCAGATCCTCAAAGAAGGGCGGGTTTTGGATGTAGGTGCTCTCCGGGTCCCACTGGTAGAGCTCCCCGGTGGGGGCGGGGAGGGCCTGCCAGCGCTCGTCCCCTTCAAAGACCTTGCTGTACTCCTTCTTGAAGAGCTCGGGGTCCAGGGTCTTCCGGATGGCCTCCCGGATCTCCTCCATGGAGGGCCAGATGTCCTTGAGGTAGATGGGCTTGCCGTTGGGGTCAAAGCCCAAGGGCTCCGTGGTGAAGTCAATGTCCATCCGGCCCGCCAGGGCGTAGGCCACCACCAGCATGGGGCTCGCCAGGTAGTTGGCCTTCACGTGGGGGTTGATGCGGCCCTCAAAGTTGCGGTTTCCGGAGAGGACGGCGGCCACCACCAGGTTCCCTTCCTCCACGGCCTTGGCGATGTCCTCAGGGAGGGGCCCGGAGTTGCCGATGCAGGTGGTGCAACCGTAGCCCACCAGGTGGAAGCCCAGGGCCTCGAGGAAGGGCATGAGCCCGCTCATCTCCAGGTAGTCCGTCACCACCTTGGAGCCGGGGGCGAGGGAGGTCTTGACCCAGGGCTTCCGGTCCAGGCCCGCCTCCACCGCCTTCTTGGCGAGAAGCCCGGCCCCCAGCATCACCGTGGGGTTGGAGGTGTTGGTGCAGCTGGTGATGGCGGCGATGACCACGGAGCCGTGGGTGAGCTCAAACTCCTCGTCTTGGCGCTTGACCAGGACCTTCCTCTGGAGCTGGTCCTCGGAGAGCCCAAAGCCCCGCTCCTTCACGGGCTTGGTGAGGTGGGCGAGGAAGCTCTTCTTGACCTCCTTCAGGGGCACCCGGTCCTGGGGGCGCTTGGGGCCCGCCAGGGAGGGCTCCACCGTGGAGAGGTCCAGCTCCAGGTACTCGGAGTACTGGACCTTCTCCTCCGCCTCCGGGGTGCGGAAGAGGCCCACCGCCTTGGTGTAGGCCTCCACCAGCTCCACGAGCTCCTCGGGGCGGCCCGTCTGGCGGAGGTAGTTCAGGGTCTCCTCGTCCACGGGGAAGAAGCCCATGGTGGCCCCGTACTCGGGGGCCATGTTGGCGATGGTGGCCCGGTCGGGGGTGGAGAGCTTGGCCACCCCGGGGCCGTAGAACTCCACGAACTTGCCCACCACCCCGTGCTTGCGCAGCATCTCGGTGACGGTGAGGACCAGGTCCGTGGCCGTAGCCCCCTCGGGGAGCTCTCCGTAGAGCTTGAAGCCCACCACCCTGGGGGCGAGCATGTAGTAGGGCTGGCCCAGCATCACCGCCTCGGCCTCAATCCCCCCCACGCCCCAGCCCAGGACACCCAGGCCGTTCACCATGGTGGTGTGGCTGTCGGTGCCCACGAGGCTGTCGGGGAAGGCCAGGGTGAGCCCGTCCCGCTTCCCGGTCATCACCACCTTGGTGAGGTACTCAATGTTCACCTGGTGGACGATGCCCGTGCCCGGGGGCACCACCCGGAAGTTCTCCAGGGCGTTCTGGGCCCACTTGAGGAGGAGGTAGCGCTCCCGGTTCCTCTCGTACTCCTTCTCCACGTTGTAGAAGAAGGCGTAGGCGGTGCCGAAGGCGTCCACCTGGACCGAGTGGTCAATGACCAAATCGGCGGGCACCACGGGGTTGATGCGCTTGGGGTCGCCGCCCTTGGCCTTGATGGCGTCCCGCATGGCGGCGAGGTCCACCACCGCCGGGACCCCGGTGAAGTCCTGGAGGATGACCCGGGCGAGCTTCAGGGGCACGTTGATCTCCCCGGGGTCCGGCCGCCAGCGGGCCAGCGCCTCTATGTCCTCTCGGGTGACCTGGTAGCCGTCCTCGTTGCGGAGGAGGCTTTCCAGCATCACGCGAATGGAGAAGGGGAGGCGGGAGACCTCCGCCACGCCCTTCCTTTCCAGCTCCTGTAGGTCGTAGTAGCCGTAGGTGCCGCTTTTCGTGGTCAGGGTCTTTAGGGTTTGGAAGCTGTCCTTCATGGTCCTCCTTTCCCTTCCCCCATGCGGGTAAAAGGGCGATCCTGGACGCTGGCTTTTGGGGGAAGATTCCGGTCCGAGGGGGGGCGCCCGCCCCGGCTATCCCCACTATAGCACTTCCAGAAGGGGCGCGGCGTGGCCCAGGACGGCGTTGGCCTGGGCCTGCCGGGCGATCTTCAGGGTCTCCAGCAGGGCCTCCTTGGAAAGGCCCAGGCGCTTGGCCCGGTGAGCCATGGCCTTCACGCAGGCCTCNGAGCCCGTGGCCAGGGCGATGCCGAGGAGGATCAGGGTGCGGGTNTTCTCGTCCAGGGCCCCCTTTTCCGGCATGGCGTAGGTCCAGCTCCGCCCGTGCTCCAGGAGGAGGCCCGGCGCCTTCTCCGCGAGGAGGGGGATGGCCCGGGGCAGGCCTTCCCCCAGGTTCTCCGCCATGGCCTGTAGGANGCGCTCGTGGGTCCGGTCCATGCCCCTAGCGTAACGCCCTCGGGGAGGGAGGCGTGTCCCACCCCAGGCCCTCGAGGAAGAGGAGGACCTCCTCCCGGACCTCTGCCCACAGGGCCTCCCGGGGGCGTGTGGCGGGCCTGTCCCCCCTTTGCGGGCCGTAGGCCCCGAAGCCNGCGTGGTTCAGCCCCTCCACGAAGACCACCCGGGCGTTTCGGGGAAGCCTTTCCGCCTTCCTCCGGGCCTCCTTTGGGGGGAGGAGGCCGTCTTCCGTGCCGTAGAGGGCGAGGGTGGGGAAGGCCTCCTGGGAGAGGTCTTCCTCGGGGTAGGCGGCGAAGAGGACGAGGGGAAGCCCTTCCCGGGCCGCCACCCCCGCCGCCACCACCCCGCCCAGGCTGTGCCCCCCCACCACCAAGGGAAGCCCGGGGTGGGCCCGCCCCGCCTCCAGGGCCCGGTCCTGGCCGAGGAGGGCGATCCCCTGGGGCACCCGGAGGAGGACCACTAGGTACCCGTTTCCTACGAGGGGGGCGAGGACGGGGGCGTAGGCCAAGGGCTCCACCCGGGCCCCCGGGTAGAAGGCGAGGAGGGCCTTGGGGGCTTGGGGCAGGAGTTCCAGCCCGTAGGGCCTTTCTATCACCCTTAAGCCCCGAAGGGCTTCCCGGGCGATGGGCTCGGCCTTTAGGGGCCTCAGGTAGTAGAAGGCCACCCCCACCACCCCCCCGGCGAGGAGGGTGGCGGCGAGGAGGAAGAGGAGAAGAAGCCGCTTGGCGTCCATGCCCCCTCACCTTAGCACGGGCTCCTTGGCCCGCCGCCCCTCAAAGGCGTAGAAGGCGGCGGGGACCACGAAGAGGGTGAGGAGGGTGGAGGAGAGCATCCCCCCCAGGATGACCACGCCCAAGGGCCTGCGGTACTCCGACCCCTCCCCGGCCCCGAGGAGGAGGGGGAGGCTGATGATGAGGACGGTGAGGGTGGTCATGAGGATGGGCCTGAGCCTGAGCCTGGCCGCCTCCACCAGGGCCTCCTTGAGGGGCTTTTCCCGCATGCGGCGGGAGGCGAAGTCCAGGAGGAGGATGGCGTTCTTGGTCACCAGGCCGATGAGCATCACCACCCCTAAGACGCTGATCACGTCCAGGCCCGTGCCCAGGAAGTAGGTGAGCCAGAAGGCCCCCACCAGGGCCAAGGGCACGGGGAGGAGGAGGTAGAGGGGGTAGCGCCAGGCGTTGAACTGGCTGGCGATGACGAGGTAGTTGAGGACGAGGGCGAGGCCGAAGGCGAGGGGCGCGAGGGAGGCGAGCTCCTCCGTGAAGCTCCCGAGCCCCGAGGCCACGAGCTCCACCCCGTCCCCAAGAAGCCCCGCCGCCNTNAGGTCCTNNTCCAGCTCCGCCTGNACCTGGAGGGCGCCNGGGGCNTCGGGCTTGAGGTTGATGTTGATCCCGGCGGCGTAGGCCTGGTTGCGGCGGGAGATCAGGGTGGGGGAGGGGCGCTCCTCAAACCGGCCGAGGCTTCCTAAGGGCAGGAAGGCCTGGAGGGCGGGGGCGTAGACGGGGAGGGAGAGGAGGCCGCCCTCCCCGGAGTAGCGGAGGGGGTCGGCCTGGACCACCACGGGGTACTCCTCCCCGCTCCGCCTGGCCGTGGCCGCCTGGGTCCCGGAGAGGTAGAGCCTCAGGGTCTGGGCCACGTCCTGGGGGGTGAGGCCGGTGCCGGAGAGCCTGGCGGGGTCGGGGACGAAGACGCGCTCCCGCTGGGTGGCCTCCAGGGTGCTCTTCACGTTCAGGACGTAGGGCTTCTCCGCGATCCGGTCCACGATGGCCTGGACCCGGGCCTCCAGCGCCTCCCGGTCGGGGCCGGTGACGAAGAACTGGAGGTCGGCGTCCCCCGCCTCGGGGCCGGTCTGGGCCAGGACGCGAAGGTCCGCTCCAGGGAAGTCCTTAAGCGCCTCCTTGCCCTCCCGGTTGAAGACCTCGGTGAGGGTGAAGATGTCCTCCCGCTCGTGTTTGGGTTTAAGGACGATCTGGAGCTGGACCCGGGAGGGGTCCCCCACCTGGGCCCCCCCCGTGGCGCTCGCCCCCACGGTGGTCACCACCCGCTCCACCGCCGGGTGGGCGAGGAAGTAGGCCTCTAGGGCCCGCGCCGCCCGGTCGGAGACGGAGAGGGGCGTGTCCTTGGGGAGGAGGAGGGTGGCGGTGAGCACCCCGGTGTCCGCGCGGGGGGTGAAGTTGAAGGGGATCTGGGGCAGGATGGGGAAGACGGAGAGGAAGGCAAGGCCCGCCAGGCCCAGGACCAGGTAGGGCCGGGCGAGGGCGGCCTCCAGGGCCCGGGCGTACCCCTCGGTGAGCCTTCGCACCCCCCCCTCCGTGGCCTCGTGCAGGAGCCGGGCCAGGGCCCCGGCGATGTCCAGAAGGAGCCTCCCCAGGTAGCGCCCGAGGCCGAGGAGGGCCGGGTAGAGGACGAGGAGGAGGAGGTGGAGGGGGCCTTGGCGGTAGAGGAGGAAGGCCGCGCCGAGGCCGAGGAGGAGGCCCAAGGCGGTGCGGAAGCCCCGGCGGTAGGCCCAGGCGAGGTCCTTGGGGAGGAGGAGGGCCGCCCGCAGGGCCTCCTTGAGGGTGGGGGGGTCGGGATCGGGGAAGTAGGCGAGGCGGACGGTGAGGAAGAGGAGGGCCTCGAGCCAGCTCACCCCGATGGCCGCCGCCATACCCAGGCCGAACTGCTGGAAGATCTGGCCGATGAGGCCCGGGAGGAAGCTTATGGGGAGGAAGACGGCGAGGAGGCTGAGGGTGGCTGCGGCCACGGCGGCGCTCACCTCGCTCGCCCCCTTGAGGACCGCTTCCTTTAGGCCAAGCCCCATGCGGCGGTAGCGGTCAATGTTTTCCGCCACCACGATGGAGTCGTCCACCACGATGCCCACCGCCACGGTGAGGGCGAGGAGGCTGATGAGGTTGTAGGTGAAGCCCAAAACGCCGAAGAGGAGGATGGCCCCGGAGAGGGTGATGGGGAATGGCCAGGATGACGGAGAAGACGGAGTTGAGCTTCCCCAGGAAGANNAGGACCACCAAGGANACGGCCAGGGCGGCCAAAAAGGCCTCCCGCACCGTGTCCTCCACCGCGGCCTGGATGAAGCGGGTGGTGTCCAGGGCGACCTCCGCCCGGTACCCGGGGGGGAGGGAGGTCTCCTCCAGGGCCCGCCTCACCCCCTGGGCCACGGCCACGGCGTTGGCGTCCGGCGTCTTGACCACGGCCAGGACCACGGCGGGGCGGCCGTTCACCCGGTTCAGGGTGGTGGGGGCCTCCCGGGCTTCCTCCACCCGGGCCACGTCCCGCACCCGGATGCCCCGGCCCGGGTCCACCAGGACCTCGGCCACCTCCGAGGCGGTGCGGGGGGTGGCGCGTAGGGTGTAGACCAGGCGCCGCTCCTCCTCCGTGAGGGCCCCCAGGGGGAGGTTGAGGGCCGAGGCGGAGAGGGCCTGGACCACCTGGAGGGGAGGGATCCCCAGGGCCTGGAGCCGGTCGGGGTCCAGGTAGACCTTGATGGCCGTCTTGGGGGCGCCCGTGAGCCGGATGTCGGCCACGCCGGAGACCAGCTGGAGGCGGGGCTTGAGGGTCCTCTCCGCGTAGCGGAGGACCTCGGCGAGGTCCTCCCCCGGGGCCTCGAGGGCCAGGTAGAGGATGGGGCTCGCCGAGGGGTCAAACTTCTGCACCACGGGGGCGGAGGCGTCCTTGGGGAGGGTGCTCCGGATGGCGGCCACCTTCTGGCTCGCCTCCACCGCTCCCTGGTCCACGTCCACCCCCTGCTTGAACTGGACGAAGACCAGGCTGAACCCCTCCGTGGAGCTGGAGCCGATGACGTCCACCCCCGTGAGGGTGGAGAGGGCGTCCTCCAGGGGCTTGGAGACCTGCTCCGCCACCTCCTCGGGCCCGGCCCCGGGGTAGCTGGTGGAGATGGCGATGACGGGGACGCTGAACCGGGGAAGGAGCTCCACCCCAAGCCCGAGGCCCAGAAGGAGCCCCACCAGGACCATGCCCACGAAGATGGAGGTGGCGAAGACGAAGCGCTCCACGAAGAAGGCCACCAGGGGGTTTTCCCTCACGGCACCACCTCCACGGGGTCGCCGTCTTCCAGCCCCTCGGGCACCGGGTAGACCACCGCCTCCCCCGCCTCGAGGCCCGCCACGGCGGCCCGGCCTCCCTCCTGGGCGAGGAGCCGGACGGGCCGCTTCCGCGCCCGGCCCTCCTCCACCACGTAGACGAAGGCCTCGCCGTCCTCGGTCCGCACCGCCCCCGCAGGAAGCAGGAGGCCCTCGGCCAGGACCTCGGGGTAGCGCACCTCCGCCGCCCCGGGGAGGAGGGGGCCTGTGGGCCTCAGGGTCACCTCCACCAGGCGGTTCTGCCCGGGGAGGTCGCTTTTCGCCTGGAGGCGGGCCTCCACCTCCTTGCCGTTTTGGCGCACGCGGAAGGCCGTGTCCTCCGTGAGGGCGGCCGCCCGCTCGGGGGGGAGGTAGACCTTGACCAGGAGGCGGTCGGTGGTGGCCAGGCGGAAGGCCCGGCTCCCCGCCCCGGCGAACTCCCCTTCCTTCACGTAGACCTCCACCACCTCCCCGGCGAAGGGGGCCCGGACCACGCTCTCCTTGAGGTTCCGCTCCGCCTGCTGCACCTGGAGGCGGGCGGCCTCCACCTGGAGCCTGAGGAGGCGGAGGTCGTCCTCCCTTTCCAGGCGGGCCAGGGCCTCCTTGGCGTTCTCGTAGGCGCTTTGCGCCTGGAGGTACTGGGCCTCGAGGCCCTTGAGCTCAAGGGGGGCCAGGGCGCCCAGGGCGAGGAGGGCCTTCCCNTCCTCGTAGCGGCGCTTGGCCGCGGCGAGCTGGGCCTCGGTGGCGGCGAGCTGGGCCTCTAGGGCCTTCCGGTTTCCCTCCGCCTGGGCCTCGGCCCGGGCCAGGTTCTCCTCAGCCTGGCGCAGGGCGAGCTTGGCCTGGGCCAAGGCCTCCTGGAAAGGGGCGGGGTCCAGGAAGACCACCCCCTCCCCGGCCCGCACCCGGGTGCCCGCGGGGAGGGTCCGGACCACCCGGCCCGAGGCCCCCGCCGCCACCAGGCTCTCCTTCTCGGCCACCACGCCCGCCGAGGCCCGGGCCTCCCGGGTGAGGAGGCCGGGCTCGGCCTTGAGGGTCCGCACCTGGGCGCGGACGGGGCCGGCCGTTTGGGGGGCTTTTGCCTCCGGCTTGGGGGCGCAGGCGAGGAGGAGGAGGGGAAGGAAGACGAGAAGGCGCTTCATGGCTCACCTCGAGGCCAGAAGGCCGTAGTAGGCCTTCAGGTAAGCGTGCTTGGCCTGTTCCCAGGAAAGCTCCGCCTGGAGAAGGGAAAGCTCCTCCTGGAGGAGGGAGAGGCGGCTGATGAGCCCCGCCTCGTACCGCTTCTGGGCTGCCTGGTAGCGCTCTTTAGCGGTTTGGTAGGCCTCCTCAGCGGCCTTCGCGCCTTGAAGAAGGGGGGCAAGCTGCCGGTAGCGGGCACGAAGCCCCACCTCTAAGGAAGACTCCAGGCCCGAGAGGTTTTCCTCCAAGGTCTTGATCTGGTCCTCCAGGGACTCTATGTCTTTGCGGGAGGTGAAGCTTTCGTCCAGAAGGCCCCGTTGGAAGCGGAGGAGCTCCAGGGACTGGCGAAGCTCCAAGAGGTCGGCGTGCTCCTGGAGGAGGGTTTCCACCAGGGCCTCCTCGGGAAGGGGCGGGAGGGTTTGCACGGGCTCAGGGGTCCAGTCCCCCACCAGGCTGGCCAGGCTGGCCAAGGCGCTCTCCCGGCCCCTTCGAGCCAGGTCTAGGTTCTTTTGGGCCTCGAGGAGGCGGTTCTCCGCTTCCAGGACGTCCAGCTGAGTGGCCCCGCCTCCCTGGTAGCGGATCTGGGCGGCCCTTAGGGCCAGCTCGGCCACGGCCAAGGCCCTCTCGGCGATCCTCTCTTGAAGGAGGGCCTCGAGGGCCTGGGTGTAGGTGGCCACGATCTCGTTTTCCGCCTGGGCTAGGGCCCGCTTAAACCGGGCCTCGGCCAAGGCCAGGGCCTGGCGTGCCTGGAGCTCTGCTAAGGTTGTGCGCAAGGGGTCCTGGAGAGTCCTTTGCAGCTCCTTCTTTCGGGTCTCATAGGTGAGCCGGGCGGTGACCACTCCCGTGGCCTCCGGGGCCTTCTTGAGGGCCTCGGGTAGGGGTTGGGCTAGGGCCGGGATCAAAAGGGCGAGAGCCAAGACGCTCCGCTTCACTGCACCACCTCCTTGAGTATCTCTCCGTAAAACCGGTAAAGCTCCATAAGGGCGTTCCTGTGGTTGTTTTGGGCCTGCAAGCGGGCGAACTCCGCCTGCAGAAGGTTGAGCTCCGCCCGCTTCACCCCGAGAAGGCTTTCCAGGCCTAGGGCTTGCCGGGCCCTGGCCTCCTCCAGGGCCTTTTGCGCCGCGGCGTAGCGGGCTTCAGCCAAGGCCAGGGCGGCCTGAGCTGTTTTTAGGTTGTGTTCTAGGGCGTCCTTTTCCAGGGCGGCTTGCTCCTCCGCCGCCCTAAGGGCCTCCTGGGCTGCCTTCGCCTGGGCCTGGGCCGCCTCGTAGGCGGCGAAGAGGCCGGGGGACAGGGTGAGGGAAAGGGAAAGCCTTAGCTCCTCCTTGGTTTCGTACTGGCCCGCATTGGGGATGACGGTGGGCTGGCGGGCGGGGTCTTGGCGGGTGTAGGCCAGGGTGGGCTTGAGGTCGCGGCTCGTTAGGCTTAAGGAGAAGGTCTCGTTTCCCGAGGGGTAGAGGTTGAGGCTTCCCTGGAGGGTGGGGAGGAGGTTTCTCAAGGCGGCTCCCTCCCCGATTCGGGCCTCGGCCAGGCTTAGGCGGGCTTCCTCCAGAGAAAGGGGGGTCTTCCCCTGGGGCAGGGGGATTTCGGGAAGGGGGGCCTTTAGGTCCACCAGTTCCTCCGCCGCCTTTTGGGCGAGGGCCAGGCCTTGCCTGGCTTCTTCCAGGCGGTTTTCCGCTTCCCTAAGGGAAAGCTCCGCCTCCCGAAGCTCCTGGGGGTTGGCCTGGCGCTTCTTTGCGGCCTCGAGGGCGAGCTGGGCCAGTTCCACCCCTTTCTCGGCGATCCTCACCCCGAGGAGGGCCTCCTGGTAGCGCCCGTGGGCGGCCACCGCCTGGGCCTGGAGGGCGGTGAGGGTTTTGCGGTAGGCAAGCTCTGCCCGCCTGAGGGCGATCCGGGCCCTCTCCAGGGCGTCCGCCCCGTCCCCGAAGGGGAAGGGATTCAGGACCAGGGCCAGGGTGAGGGCTTTGCCGTCCTCGGGGAGGTTTTGGCAGAGGGCCTCGGGGGTGCAGGTGTAGCCGAAGCGGGCGTAGTTCCCCTGGATGTTCAGGGCTAGAGGGGAGGCCTGGGCCTCGAGGCCCTTTTGGGCCGCCAGGAGGTAGGCCTCCGCCTGTTTGCGCAAGGGATGGTCCTTTAAGGGGGCGAGGGCGTTTTGGGCCAGGGCCGGGAGGAGGAAGAGGAAGAAGAGGGGAAAAACCCTACCCATGGGCATCTCCTACCAGGCGGACGAGGATGTCCCGGAAGGCCTGGACTTCCTCCGGCGAGAGCCGGGCAAGCCGCTTGGCGAAGACGTTGAGCCAGACCTCCTGGGCCCTTTTCTGGATCTCCTCGCCCTTGGCGGTGAGGCTTAGCCGGAAGCGCCGCCGGTCCAGAGGGTCCACCTGGCGCTCCACCAAACCTTCCCGCTCCAGGGCCGCCACCAGGTGGGAGACCTGGGAGGGGCTGGCTTCAAGAAGGGCGGCGAGCCTCGAGGGCGCGTCCACCCCTTGGGCCAAAAGCCCTAGGAAGTGGGCCCGCTGGAGGGAAAGCCCCTGCCGCCCGAGGGCCTCTTTGGCCTCTTGGAAGAGGGCGTGCATGAGGGCGTACCCCAGTTCGGCCAGTTCCCGCACCAGAGGGGGGGGCGGACCGTTCATGGCTCTAAAATACCCAGTTAAGTAAATAGTTGTCAATTGTCAAGTAATGGCTGCCCCTCCCTGGGCCGTGGTGTAGAATAGGGCCTGACGTATGGACAGACCTCCAAGTCGGTGGCTTCTTCTCTGGATCCTAGGCTCCCCGGCTTTGGCGCAAGGCGAGGCGGCTTCCCCGGAAAACCCGTGGCTTTGGGCGGTCCTCGTCCTCCTCTTCGCCCTCTCCGCCTTCTTCTCCGCAAGCGAGACGGCCATCACCACCCTCTACCCGTGGAAGCTTAGGGAGCTCGCCGAGAGCAAAAACGGTCCCTTCCGCCTCCTTGCCGAGGACATCACCCGCTTCCTCACCACCATCCTCGTGGGCAACAACCTGGTGAACATCGCCGCCACTGCCCTGGTCACGGAGCTCGCCACCCAGGCCTTCGGCTCCGCGGGCGTGGGGGTGGCCACGGGGGCGATGACCTTCCTCATCCTCTTCTTCGGCGAGATCACCCCCAAGTCCCTCGCCGTCCACCATGCGGAGGCCATCGCCCGGCTGGCCGCTTGGCCCATTTACGGCCTCTCCGTCCTCTTTTATCCCATCGGGCGCTTCTTCAGCCTCGTTTCGGGCGGGCTTCTCCGCCTCCTCGGCCTGGAGCCCCGGGGCACCCCTTTGGTCTCGGAGGAGGAGCTTAAGCTCATCCTGGCGGGGGCCGAGGAGTCCGGGGCCATTGAGGCCCAGGAGGAGGAGATGATCCACTCCATCCTGGAGCTGGAGGAGACCCCGGTGCGGGAGATCATGACCCCGAGGGTGGAGATGGTGGCCATCGAGGCCGACGCCACCTTGGAGGATTTCCTCCACCTCTTCCGGGAGCACCGCTACAGCCGGGTGCCCGTCTACCGGGAGAGCGTGGACCACATCGTGGGGGTGGCCTACGCCCAGGACCTCCTCACCTACTACTGCGAGGAGGACCTAAAGGCCTTTAAAGTGGTCTCTATCGCCCACCCCCCCTACTTCGTCCCCGAGAACATGGACGCCTGGAGTCTCCTCAAGGAGCTCAGGCGTCGCAAGGTGCACATGGCCATCGTGGTGGACGAGTTTGGGGGCACGGCGGGCCTCGTGACCCTCGAGGACGTGATAGAGGAGATCGTGGGGGAGATCTACGACGAGACCGACGAGCCCGAGGACGCCGCCATCCGGCGCCTCCCGGACGGTTCGCTGTCCATCCAGGCCCAGACTCCCATAGACGAGGTCTCCGAGGCCCTGGGGGTGGAGCTCCCCGAGGGGGAGTACGACACCCTTTCCGGCTTCCTCTACGCCCTCTTCGGGCGGATCCCCAGCGTGGGGGAGAGCGTGGAGTGGCAGGGCTTCCGCTTCGTGGTGGAGAGCGCCGACCAGCGACGCATCGAGCGGGTGCGGGTGGAGCGACTGGTGGAGCATGGAGAGGGTTAGGGAGATCCTGCAGGCCCACGTGGAGCGGGCCTACGCCCCCTACTCGGGCTTCCCCGTGGTGGCCCTGGTGGAGGCGGAAGGGGAGGTGTTCCTCGGGGTCAACGTGGAAAACGCCTCCTTCCCCCTCTCCCAGTGCGCCGAGAGGAACGCCGTGGCGGCCATGGTCCTCGCGGGGAAGCGCCGCCTGGATCGGGTGCACGTCTATAGCCCCAAGGGGCCTATCCCCCCTTGCGGGGGGTGCCGGCAGGTGCTCATGGAGTTCGGGGGGCCGGAGGTGGAGGTGGTCCTCCACGGGCC
>Ga0065724_101047_pt1 | contig 12290 bp, 9 predicted proteins | sample TheenrcSG05JP960_FD_59111 | JGI IMG/M metagenome (GOLD analysis project Ga0065724, IMG submission 59111) | Thermophilic enriched microbial communities from mini bioreactor at UC Davis - Sample SG0.5JP960 | ecosystem: Engineered > Solid waste > Grass > Composting > Bioreactor | place: USA... | reverse complement strand
GGCGGCGAAGCCGGACGACAGCCTCGTGACCACCCATCTCAACATTCACTACCTGTCTCCGGTGGGCCTCGGCAACATCAAGGTGACCGGCGAGATCCTGCACAGTTCCCGAAAGATGATCACCACCCAGGGCCGCGTGTACAACGCCGACGGGGAGCTTTGCGCGTTCGGCACGGGGACGTTCCGGGTCATCAGCCGAAGCGCGGACGGGTGACAGGGCCGCGAACCTGCGGTTGCGCAGACGCGGCCCGCGTGTTATGCTAAGGGCAAAGAAGAACCGCAGATGCGGCAACATCCGCGGTCCGGGTGCATAGCCGCCCGAAAGGCGGCCGGCTTCGGTAAAACAGTTAAGGAAATAGACCGTTTACCGTTGCAGAGGGCGGTCTATTTCCTTTTTTTATCAAAGGATAAGGATAAGTACAACCAGCGTCGCGAATGAGATCATCAACGTCAACGCCTGGTACGTATCCAAGGGCATCCCTCCCTTCGCAGGAGGTAGCCGACCGCCCTTGCAAGCCTTCCATGCACCTGTTCCGAGTATACCATTATTTGGAGCAGGTGTTGGGAGGTTTTTTTGCGAACTTACAACCCGGACATACCTCCTGAACCTTTTCAAGCCAGCTTATCTGACCGCTGTCAGGCTCATGCGTGAGCGGAGGGAAAGTCAGGTGAAATTGCGGATCGTTTCACTTATGATATGATAAAAAAAAGTCAGACCATGAAGGAGCAGAAAGATTCGTGCGGGAAACCGTCTCCCTTCAGTCGCTCAGAAGTGTGCCGGAACTCAAATACGCCAGCAGCGCCGAGAACGTCGCCCGGTATCGAGCCATCATGCGCTTTTTTTATCAGGAATACAAGCGGTTGAGGTATTGGCTCAGACCGGAAGAGATATACGCGGGAATCATGGCCTGGGGCGTGTTGCCCGACTATACGCTGGAGCAGTGCCAGGCCGATCTGGAGCAACTGGTGGAGTGGGGCAATCTCGCGTCCCGGCATGACGGCGGAAGGTCGGCTACGGTCGAGGAATATTTGAAGAAAAAGATGCAGTACCAGTTGCGGCCCTATTCGATCGAAATCGAGCGTCTGCTCGAAACGTTGGAAAAAGTGACGGGATACGGCGGTTCGCTGGAACCGACCCTGTTCGACCGGATCATTCAGCTGCTGACCGACATCCGGTTGAAGGACGGGCAATTCGCTCCGGGAGAGGCGCTCGAATTGTGGAACCGGCTTTATGAGTCGTTCGTCCGGCTCCACGAGAACGCTGCCGACTACATGGCCAGTCTCCAGACGGCCAAGGCGGAAGAAATGATGGTGACCGAGGCGTTTCTCGTGTTCAAGGAAAAGCTGACCGATTATTTGCAAAATTTTGTCCAGGCGCTGCAGCGGTCGGCTTACAAAATAGAAGGAAATTTGCTGCAAATCAGCGGCGAGGTGAAGGACAGGTTCCTGGAACGGGTGGCGGACGACGAACTGGACAAGCCCAGGCTCGAGGAATTGCCCTCCCGCGAGAGCCTGCTCGCGGAGCTGAACCGGGGCTGGGAAAACTTGCGGCGCTGGTTCATCGGGGACGGCGTTGCCCCCAGCGAGCTGACGATGCTCGAACGGGCGACCAAGGAAGCGATCGCGCGCATCGTCCGNTGCGTGATCCGCATTCAGGAACGCAGGCGTTCGGGAGTTAGCCGCCGTAAGGAACTGGAATATCTGGCGCAATGGTTCTATCGTCTGAACGACGTGGATGAAGCGCACCGGCTGGCCGCGTACGCCTTCGGCCTGTTCCCGACGAGGCATTTGCAGGGTGAAGATTTGCGGGAGTCGGATCGCGCCGACCTGTCCATGTGGGAGGAGAGCCCGAACCTCCGCACGTTGCGTTCGCGGAGCCGCAAACGCATCGGGCGCCAGGGCGCCGAACCGGTTCCGGATCACGGCGAGAAGCGGAGGCGGACGCGCGAAGCTTACCTCAGGCGGCAGGAAGAAGAGCGGAAGTTGCTGGAAGACATGCTGCGGCGCGGGTCATTCCGCATATCCGAACTTGGGACGGTGAAGGCGGGCGTTCGCCTGAAACTGCTGGAATGGATCAGCCGGTGCAACACGTCGCCGGGCCATTCCTTCGTCACGGCGGAGGGCGTCCAGATCCGGATGACCAACCACGGCACGGAGGAACGCGCCGTACTGGTTTGCGAGGACGGTGAATTGAACATGCCGGATTATCATTTGACGTTCGCCTTGTTGGCGTCGGACGCGGGCATGCGGGACGTCTGGCCGGATACGGCGCAGGAGGTCGCGGCGACGGGTGAGGGGGAAACAGGATGAAGCGTCCGACGGAGGATTCCGCCGTTCGCCGGATACGCCGGATGAACAGGTCGCGTGAGGACGCGGTATGGGAAGAGCGGCGGAAAGCGTGCATGCAGGCGCTGCTGAACCGGCCGTGGATCGTCAGGGATCAGGATCCCGAACTGTACCACTGGATCAGGGAACAGTATCAGGAATTGCGCGAATGGTTCATGGAATACGCCGGATTTCCGCTCATTGTGACGCGCTGGCTGGCGAAGCTGGAGAAAACGCCGGTTGTGGCCCATCCGTGGATGGGCTTTCCGGAATTCCGGGAACCGCTGGATTACGCGTTGTTCACCTACGGTTTATGGTTTCTGGAAGGAAAAACGGAGATGGATCAGTTTCTGCTGACCGACATCGTGGAGCAGGTGCGCGAACAAATGGCCGGGCAGGGGATGACGGTGGACTGGACGAATTATGTTCACCGGCTGTCCATGGCCAGAGCGCTCAAGAAACTGAAAGCGCTGGGGGTGCTTCTGGCGCTGGACGGGGACGAGGCGGAATGGGCGCAGGACGAAAGCCGCAACGTCCTGTACGAGTGCTCCCCGCTGGCCCGCTACGTGCTGCGCCGCTTCCCGCAGGATCTTACGCAGTACCGTTCGATGGAAGAGCTGGCGGATCCGATCCTGTACGCCGACACGCCGGAAGGCGCCGCNCTCCGGAGGCGGCACCGCGTATATCGGCGTTTTTTTGCTGGAACCGGTCGTGCTCGATCGGAGCTGGAACGAGGAGGATCTGTATTACGTGATCACCCAGCGCCGTTCGTTGATCGAACAGCTGGGGAAGATGCTGGGGTGGGAAGGAAGACGCTATCGGGAAGGACTGCTGTTCTTCCACCCCGAGTTGACGTCGGAAGCCGAATTGTTCCCGACGCTCTCGGCCGTGTCCGACCTGGTGCTGCTCGTGGCGGGCGAATTGCGGCGGCTCATGCAAGAGGAATCTTCCGGCATCCGGCCGGAAAGCGACGGTTCCGTCCGCATCAGCCGAAGCACCATGGAGCATTTGCTGATTCGACTGAAAGAGCGTTACAAGGACTACTGGAGCAAGGAACAGCGCGAGGCCGCGTCCAGCGAGCTGGCCCAGCGGTGTTTTGCGCATATGGAAGAATGGGGCCTGGGTGAATGGGACGGCGCGGAGCATTTCGTCATATGGCCGGTGCTCGGCCGGTGGACGGCCGAATATGCGGCCGACGAGACGTATGGCTGACAGTGGCGAGCCTGAAACTTGGCGGTGGTGAAATGGCGAACCGGCCCGCGATTGCGCGGAGGCCAGGNGCGATACAGGGGGNCGTGATCCATGAATCNGGAAACGGCGAAGGACATGGCGACGGGNAAGGCACAGCCNGCAGCGACGGAGGAGCCGCGGCANNCGCNGGCNAGATGGCGAATGAACCGGGCCGGTCTGCTGAATTTCTGGCATTACGACGAGGCGGAATTCCAGCTGGAGGACGGCCGGCTCATCCTGCGGGGGGCGAACGGTTCCGGCAAGTCGGTCACCATGCAAAGTTTCCTGCCGCTCGTGCTGGACGGTGACAAGCGGCCGCACCGGCTGGATCCGTTCGGTTCGCGGGATCGCCGGATTGAATACTACTTGCTGGGCGACGGCGATAACGGCAAAAATGACGCCATCGGCTACCTGTGGATGGAGTTTTTCCATGCCGGGACGGGGCTGTACAAAACGATCGGCATCGGCCTCAGGGCGCGGCGGGGCGGCCAGGTCGGGTTCTGGGGTTTTGCGCTGGAAGACGGTCGCCGCATCAACCGCGATTTCTGGCTGTACGACCGGCATCTGTGGCTGGAAACCGGCACGCGGGTTCCGCTCGGGCGGCGCGAACTGGAAGAGAAAATCGGCTCCGGCGGTCAGGTGGTCCAGGAACAGGCGGCTTATCGCGATCTGGTGAACCGGCTGCTGTTCGGTTTTCCCGACGCGGAATCGTATCAGGACCTGTTGCAGCTCATGATCCAGTTGCGCAGCCCGAAGCTGTCGAAAGATTTCAAACCGAGCGCCATTTACGAAATTTTGACCGACGCGCTGCCGCCGCTTCAGGAAGAGGAGTTGCGCCCGCTGTCGGAAGTGCTGGAGGATATGGACCAGATCGCCGACCGGCTGGATGAAATCCGGTTGCATCGGAAAGATCTGGCCAAACTGCAGCATCAATATGACCGTTACAACCGGTTCATGCTGTACACCCTTTCGGCACGCTGCCTGGAGCGCAACGCCGAATACGGAAAGCTTGCCGACGCCGTGCGGCGGACGGAAGCGGAGGCGGCGGAAGCGGCGCGGGAGAAAGCGGCGGCGGAAGCGACGCTGGCCGGACTGGAACAACGGATGCAAACGGCGCGGGCCGAGCTGGACGTGCTGGAGAACCACGAGGCGATCGGCAAGCAGCGGGAGCTGCAAACGACGCGGGAACGGCTGGCCGAGACGGACAGAAATCTGGCGCAGGCTGGCGAACGTTTGGTTAGACAGCGCGCCCGTCTGGACGATCTGGAACGCCGCCTGGCGGCCGCCGGAGAGGAAGCGGAGCGGGCGGGCCGCGAGCAGCGCGACCTGCTGCAGGAGCTGGAAGCGATCGCCCGCGACATGGAATTCGCGGAGCATGACGTGTATCACCGGTACTGGAGCCGGGGATTGCCGGAGGATGAGGGATGGCGGGACCCGTGGCGGCGCGATCTGCACCGCCATCGCGACGCGCTGGAAGCGGCGCTGGAGACGGCGCGGCAGGAACGGGAAGCGGCCCGTGCGGCGCAGGAACTGGAACGGGCACTGGGTGAGGCCCGCAAGGAGCGCGATGAGGCGGAACGGGAGCACGCCGCGCAGGAACGGTTCCTTGAGCGCGAGAAAGAACAGTTGCGGGACGCGATTGTGGGGTGGCGCCAATCGTTGCGCCGTCTGTGGATCGACGATGAAACCGTCCGCGAGGTGTTCGCGGCCATCAGCGAATTCGGCGGGGAGCACGCCGATCCCGACCGCCTGCGCGCGCCGGTTCGCAGCGCTTATGAGGTGCAGCGTACGGCCCTGTTCGAGGCTCGGGCCCGGATCGCGCAGGAAAGGAAGCGGTTGGAGGAGGAGAAGGACCGGCTTCAGCGGGAAAAGCAGGCGTGGGAACGGGAGCGGGAACCGGAGCCGGTTCGGCCCGAGACGAGAAGGAAAGCGCGGGCCGGCCGTCCACCGGGAACGGGTGCGCCGCTGTTTGCCGTTTGCGATTTCCGGCCGCATTTAAGCGAGGAGGAGAAAGCCCGCCTGGAGGAAGCGCTGGAGCGGGCGGGACTGCTGGANGCGTGGATCTCGCCCGACGGCCGGATCGGGACGCTCGGGGATGACGAGGAAGAGCTGTGGATCGTGCCGCAGCCGCACGAAATCGGGTATACGCTGGCCGATCTCCTCGTTCCCGTTCCGCCGGAAGACAGCGGTCTGTCCCCCGAAACCGTCGACGCCGCGCTGCGCACGTTTCTCTGGGACGACAGCGAAAGTGCGGAGCAGGCGGTGGATCTGGCGGGGGATGGCGGATTGGCCGTGATCGGCGTTTCCGGCCGTTTCCGGCTCGGTCCGTTGGCCGGTCAGGTTGCGCGCAAGGAACGGGCGGAATTTATCGGCAAAGAAACGCGGCGGCGGACGCGGCTGATGGAAATTTCCCGCCTGGAGTCGGCGATTCAGGCTTGCAACGGCGACATCGCCCGTTGCGACGAAGCGTTGCGGTCGCTTGCCGAGCAGGAAGCGGAGCTGGAGCGGGAACTGGCACAATTTCCGGACGGCGGCAGGTTGTTCAAGGCGTTGGAGCTGCTCAACAAGGCCGCGTACCGCCTGGAAGCGCTGACGCAGCAGGAGCGGCGCGCGGAAGCGAAATGGAACGAGAAGAGAGCGGTGTGGCGGGAATGGCAGCAGCGGCTGGTCGAAGCGACCGCGCGTTGGTCCGGCCTGAAGCGGGAGCCGGAGTTGCAGGCCGCGCTCAAGGCATGCAGTGAGTATGACAGGATGTTGTCCGAATTGTATTCCGCCTGGCGGCGTCACCGGGAGGCCGCGGATACGGAGGCGCGTTGCCGGCAGGAGGCTGAAGAGACCCGGCAATCCATCGAAAATGAAGAGGCCGAACGTGAATGGCTGGAGGAAAACCGGCGCACGCTGGCGGCACAGGCGGCCCGGCTGGAACAGTTGATGGAGGAGCTGGGGATTGCGGACATCGCCCGCCAGATCGGACAGCTTCGCCAGGAACTGGCCGGGCTTGAGAGGGAAAGGAGACAAACGGCCGAGCGGTTGAACGAGATCCGGGTGCGGGAGGCGCGTCTTTCCGAACGGCTGTCCGTACAGACGGAACAGCTCGGCGCCCTGGAACGGGAACTGGATCGGGCGGTTGAGGCGTGGCGAGCGGAAATGGAGCGCCGATTGGTCGGCGAGTGGGCCGGCAGGTGGCGCCCGGATCTGGAACGGGACGCGTTGCCCAAATGGTGGAAAGAGATCGTAAGCCGCCATGAAGCGGACTTCAGCGGGCATACATCCGAAACGATGGCCAACGCGTTGCTCCGTCAGTTCAATGAAGTGCGGATGACGCTTGCGGAGTACGTGCTCGAAACGGAAGTGGAGCAGGATACCGGCAGAATCGTTGTCGTCTCGAGGCGGGACCGGACGAATCCGTTGCCGCCGCAGGTGCTGCTGGACGAACTCGCCCGGGACGAGGAGGAGCAAAGCCGGCTGCTCAGCGAGAAAGACCGGGAGCTGTACGAGGAAATCATCCTGCGCAGCGTGGGCAAGGCGATCCGCCAGCGGATCCACCGCGCCGAAAGCTGGGTGCGGGACATGAACCGGCTGATGGAGCAACGCAACACGACGAGCGGGCTTCGCCTGAAGCTGGAATGGCTGCCGAAGCCGGCGCAGAACGAGCAGCAACTGGACACCGAACGGCTGGTCGAGCTGTTGAAGCGTGACGTGCATCGCCTGCACGACGAGGAGATCGACCAGATCATCGCCCATTTTCGCTCCCATATCGGTTACGCCAGGCAGGAGGCGCAGGAGGAGAAGGAATCGCTGCGCCGGCATTTGTACGATGTTCTGGATTACCGCAAATGGTTCCAGTTCGAACTCCGCTACGCCAAGGGGGAGCAAACGGCGTTCCGGCCGCTGACGGACTCGCGGTTCAATGTGCTGAGCGGCGGGGAGAAGGCGATGGCCATGTACATTCCGCTGTTTGCGGCCACGCATTCCCGTTATTCGGACGCGNGCGCCGATGCCCCCCGCATCGTATCGCTGGACGAGGCGTTCGCAGGGGTAGACGAGGAAAACATGCGGGACATGTTCAAGCTGCTGACCGATATGGATTTTGACTACATGATGACCTCGCAGGTGCTCTGGGGCTGTTACGACACCGTGCCCAAACTGGCCATTTACGAGATTTACCGGCCGAAGGACGCGGACTGGATCACGCTGTTCCATTATCGTTGGAATGGACGTTACCGGGAATACGTTGAACCCGAAACTTACNCTGGCGGCAATTCGAATCCCGAAGCGTCCTAGAAAAAAAGTCTAAAGAATGAAACCGACGGGAAGTGGCGGATCATGCGGGCGAATCCTCGTGACAGGGCACGCGAGTATTTTGGTCACCCGGGCTTTCGCCGGATGTTGTCGGACATTTGGCGAAAATACGCGACGCTCGAGCGGGCGGGCGGACAGGTGCGGATCGCGTCTCTGACAGAGGAGGAATGTGAAGCGATTAACGGCTTGTTTGGCTGGAACCTGAGGCCGGGGGATACGGCGAACATCCCGCTGGCACTCTTCGAGCGGGAACTGGAGCGTTCGCCGTTTCCGTTTTCCATTCCCGAATTGCATGCGATTCTCGAGCGGAAGCCGCTGTTGACCAGATCAGAATGGCGAATCCTTCGGAATAACGAATGGAAACGCCTTTTTGAACCGGTGTACCGTCGAGTCTGTGAGGACGGGGAGGCTTCGGAGCAGGCGCGTTCCGCCGTCAGGGCCTGGCTTCGGCGCCTGGAGTCGGGAGAAGCGCTCGGTTACCGGACGTTGCGGGATGCGTACCGGCAGGAACCGGAACAATCGGCGCGCGACCTGTTTCAGGTCACGGAAGCGCTGCTGGCGGTATCGCGCGGTTGTCGGTTGGTTTGCGGCGAGGAGCAGGTGCCGTTGTCATGGATTCGGCTGCCGGTTCTGGCGGCGTGCATGACCGGCGACGCCCACGCGTTCGATCCGGACCGCCTGGCGGGCAGACTGCTTTGGTATGCCCTGAAGGAATGCTCGGGATTGACCAGTTCGAATGCCGGTCAACGTGACGGGAATGATGCGGAAGGAACCGATGATGCAAATGATGTGGATCCTGAGGAATCGTTGGAACGCGACGCCATGATGTTTCGTCAGGTGTACCGCGCCGCAGGGATTATGGACGACGATATTTCATCGTGGGTGCACGTGTTTTTTGCACATCCGCAAGCTGTCGCGGAACCACACATTCTGACGCTGCGGCAGGTGGAGCGGATGGAGGAAATCGTCGCGTGCTCATCCCTGTATGTGGTGGAAAATCCGTCCGTTTTTTCAACGTTGGTCGATGCCGTCGACCTGGTCCGCGAGCGCAGTCGAAAGTCGAATGGCGGACGTGGCCATCGCGGTGAACCGTACCCCGTGCTCATCTGCACCAGCGGTCAGCCCAGCGCTGCGGCCGTGTTGCTCATGCAACGTCTGCTCGAACGTTCGGGCTCGACNTGCCGGCTGTACTATTCAGGAGATTTCGACGTGAAAGGCCTCGAAATCGGGCGCATGACCGCCCGCCGCTTCGCCGGCCGGTTTGTGCCGTGGCGGTTTGGAACCGCCACCTATGAGCGGTGGGCAAATAACGGCCCGCCGTTCAGCGATACCGAGCGGGAAAGGCTGCGNCATTTGCGCCCGGAATGGGAGGAACATCTGGGNAAGACGCTTGCCGATAAAGGAAAGAAATGCTTCCAGGAGTCGTTCGTCGGCGAGCTGGTTCGCGATTGGCTCAAGGCTTTGGAAACGGGATGAGGGATGATTGGCGCGTATCCCAATGACAGTTTCGTGGTTGCGCAGACGCTGTTGGCGTATTATGCTGAGGGCTAAGCAGAACCGCAGATGCGGCAACATCTGCGGTCCGAGTGCACAGCCGCTCGAAAGGCGGCCGGCTTCGGTAAATAGCCTTGGAAATAGACCACTTACCTGGGCGAGGGCGATTTATTTCCTTTTTTATGAAAAAAGGATAAGTACGACAAGCGTGGCGAAAGAAATCATCAACGTCAACGCCTGGTGCGTATCCATGCGGGCATCCCTCCTTTCGCAGGAGGTAGCCGACCGCCCTTGCAAGCCTTCTGTTCATCTGTTCCGGTTATACCATTTCCAGGGAAATGTGTAGATCGTTGCATCATTTTGATGCTCGGCCCATGATCACATAAGGGTTGTTGTTGTTCGGATCAAACGGTTCCTTTAATATGCGATCCAGTTTAGACTATCGTATAAATTGCGGGCCGGAATATTGTTGACCTGGGTGGTCAAAATGACCGTCTTGTGCCGCACGAATTCAAAACAATCCCCCAGCCATGTGTTATATTCCTGTCGGTCCTGGCAGCCAGACACGTGATCCGGGGCAAAACGTCCGACCGTTTCGCGCCGAACGATGCCGTCACGCGCGCGGAGTTCGCCGCGTTGATCGCGCGGGCGCTCGGCTTGCGGGCTTCCGCTGCCGCGCCGTTCCGGGATGTCGCGCGGGACGCGTGGTATGCGGACGCCGTGTCGGCGGTTCATGAGGCCGGAATCGCCGCCGGGCGCAGCGCGGACGTGTTCGATCCGCACGCGACCATCACCCGCGAGGAAATGGCGGTCATGATCGTCAGGGCCTACCTGCATGTGACGGGGCGGGAGATGCCGCAAACGGACGGTGCAGCCTATTTCGCCGACCGGAGCGAGCTTCATGAATGGAGCGCCGCGTACGTCGACGCCGCTTATTCGCTCGGGCTCGTGCGCGGCAAGCCGGACCGGCGCTTCGCTCCCGGCGATGTCTCGACCCGGGCCGAAAGCGCGCAGATGATTCTGAATTTGTTGCTTTCTCCCACGGATTGACCCCGAACTCGCTTTGACACAGGAGGGCTGTGTACCGCCCCGTGGGCGGAACGGCAGCCCTCCTGTTTTCCGGCTGTTGAGATGCCAAGGCGGCGCCATGGGGAAACGGCGCCGCCTGCCGTTTTTCCGACCGGTTTCTGGAGGTGGGCGGAACTTTTTTGCCTGTCGGCTCCGCTCAGGAGAGCGGGAACTGCAGCGGATTCCATTCGCGCAGTTCCAACGTGCGCGCGCCTTCGGCCACCACCGGGTCGGCCTCGGCGAGGCGCCGGGCTTCCTCGGGGGATTCGGCGCGGTAGATGACCATGCCGCCTTTTCCGTCCGTGAACGGGCCGGCCATGACCACCTTGTTTTCCTTGTACAACCGGTTGATGTACTCGAGATGGGCCGGGCGCACCTTGGCGTTCAATTCCGCGTCGACGATGGTGAGAATGGCTACATAGTGCATGGTTGATACGGTCTCCTTTCCGGCGGCGCAAGGGCTCTTCCGCCCGGGCCGCTTGTCGGGTTGTTTGCGCTTCTTGCATTGTACACGATGGAGCGGCCCCGGGGAAGTCCATGTAGGGGGAATGCCGGTGAATATCTGTATGGACGACCGTCATGGCTCGTTCCCGGCCTGGCGGGCGGCTTCGCCCGGCCGCCCGCGTCTTTGCCGGGAGGCATGGGCGGCTTTGGTTTTCATCACCGGAATCACCCGCCCCATCTGCGCGAGCTCCATCAGTTCCCACGACGGCTGGCGAGCCGAGGCCACGACCTGCGCCCCCGTTTCCGTGAGCGCCCGGACCACCGCCAGGCCGATGCCGCGGCTTGCGCCAGTCACCAGTGCGACTTTGTCTTGCCCCCATCCTGAAATCCATGTGCGACTGGGGATTCCGGCACCTCGAACATCCGGTTTCCCTGCGGAAAGAGGACAAAAAAACGTAACGGATTGATGCGGATGGAGCGCCGTGGTACCATTTCAAATAAGCCTGATTTTTCCGTTTCTGGCCGGTTTCAGCGCACCCGGGAATAAATTTCTTTTCGTCCGAAGGGGGCAGATTCCGTGGCCATATCCTACCGGATCAACGCGGACGTCCGCGCGGAAGACGTGGCGGACGTGTTCAGAAGCTCCGGCATCCGCCGCCCGGTGAACGACCTCGGCCGCATCCGCACGATGCTCGAGCATGCCAATCTGACCCTCACCGCCTGGGACGGCGGGAGGCTGGTCGGGATCGCCAGGGCTTTGACGGACTTTGTCTATTGCTGCTATCTTTCCGATCTCGCCGTGCGGAAGGAATACCAGAAACAGGGCATCGGAAAGGAGCTTGTCCGGCTCCTCAGGGAACGATTGGGGGAAAAGGTCGCCATTATCCTCGTGTCCGCGCCCGAAGCGGTGGACTACTATCCCCGCATCGGCTTCGACAAATGCGACAGGGCGTTTCTTATTCCGAGGACGCAATAGATGCGGAACCAGCGTTGTCCATGAAGCATCCCGCGGTCCGCGTCTATGCGGGCCGCTTGCCGTTGCAAATCCGGGAATATTTGCCGACCTGCCGACGCCCGAAGCCGAACGGATGCCGCAGCATGCCGGCGTTGGAAGGCCGGTTTGTTTGTCTTGGCGCGGAATCGGAAACGGCGAAAGGAGGAGTGACGGTGCGAGCGGGCTTGGGGGGGCGAATCGGACGAAGACGAACCGGACGAAGGCCGGGACGGTTCCTGTGGCTGTTGCCGCTGGTGACGTTCCTTATTGCAAGCGGTTGCAGCGCATCCGGCGGCACCCCGTTCAAGGTGATCCATGAAGTAAAGGCCAAATCCGAAGAACAGATCGATCCGGCGGCGGAGACGCAAAGGTTCAAGGTGGCCCTGGTATCCAAAATCGCCACCATCCACTACTTCCAGGTGGCGGAGGACGG
>Ga0065724_101183_pt1 | contig 12424 bp, 17 predicted proteins | sample TheenrcSG05JP960_FD_59111 | JGI IMG/M metagenome (GOLD analysis project Ga0065724, IMG submission 59111) | Thermophilic enriched microbial communities from mini bioreactor at UC Davis - Sample SG0.5JP960 | ecosystem: Engineered > Solid waste > Grass > Composting > Bioreactor | place: USA... | reverse complement strand
AGCCCATTCCAAGCTTTGTGGCTCGACGGTGACGGTCGACCTGAAGCTCGACGAGACAGGTCGAGTCAGCGACTTCGGGCAGACGGTGAAGGCCTGCCTTCTCGGGCAGGCGGCCGCGTCTGTCATGGGGCGCGAGATCATCGGCTCGACGCCAGGGGAGCTGCGCGAGGTGGGCCGAACCATGCGACGGATGCTGAAGGAAAACGGCCCGCCACCGACGGGGCGCTGGGCGGACCTCGCCATGCTCGAGCCGGTGCGGGATTACAAGGCGCGGCACGCGTCCACGCTCCTCGTGTTCGATGCGGTCGAGCGGGCGTTGGATGAGATCGAAGCACGCCGGTCGGGAAGCGACCGGGCCGTGGCGGCGCAGTAAAGCGGCTCGGTGATATTTGGCGGTCGCCTCGCAGTACATAGTTGAGAAGTTCAGGTATTGGCTGACAGCTCAACAAAGGGGTGCTGATTTGGCAGAAGGGCGAGCACGCCAGGGCATTGGCGCGCTGTTGGCCTCCGCCCTGAAGGTGCCCATTCATCTTTACCGTTGGACACTCAAGCCGTTCGTGGGCTGGCACTGCCGGCACCTGCCGACTTGTTCCGAGTACGCGCTTGAAGCCATCGACAAGAACGGCGCGTGGCGCGGGTTTTGGCTGACCGTTTCGCGCTTGAGCCGCTGTCATCGCTTCGGGACCGCCGGTGTCGATCCCGTGCCGGACATCCGAAACGAGCGCCATCCGTTCGCGCCATGGCGGTACGGCCGCTGGACAGGCCAGCATATGACGCAGCATTGGCGGAAAAGCGCGTAGCGAAGGGCCAGCCGTTCGGCATTTCGCCACGCACCCCGCGCGTTCCGAATTTGCTTGACTTCCGCCCGCGAGTTGTTTGCAACAGCGCGGAACCGGGCCGCGGCGCGTAAAGAGGCGCCAGGGCCCGGTTTGTCTTACCTGCGTGGTATGCAGCGAGTGAGAGGAGATCGCGAAATATGGCCGAGATTACATTGACCTTCCCGGATGGGGCGAAGCGGACTTTCCCGAAAGGGATCACGGGCAAGGAGCTGGCCGAGACGATCTCCAAGTCGCTTGCCAAGAAGGCCGTCGCCATGAGCGTCAACGGCCGGCTCGCNGATCTTGTCGACCCGATCGAGACCGACGCCGAGGTGAAGATCCTCACCCGCAACGACCCGGAGGCGCTGGAGCTCATCCGGCACGACGCCGCGCACGTTCTGGCGGAGGCCGTGCAGGAGCTGTTCCCGGGCACCCAGGTAACCATCGGGCCGGTCATCGAGAACGGCTTCTACTACGATTTCTACCGGGAAGAGCCGTTCCATCCGGAGGATTTGCCAAAGATCGAAGCGCGCATGCGCGAGATCATCAAGCGCAACAAGCCATTCGAGAAAGAGGTCTGGAGCCGCGAGCAGGCCAAGGTCTACTTCCGCGAGAAGGGCGAGGAGTTCAAAGGTCGAGCTCGTNGACGCCATTCCGGAGAACGAAGAGGTCAAGATNTACCGGCAGGGCGAATGGCTAGACCTGTGCCGCGGCCCGCATATGACCTCGACAGGCCAGATCGGCAACGCCTTCAAGCTGCAGAAGATCGCGGGCAGCTATTGGCGGGGCGATCCCACGAAGGCGAAGTTACAGCGCATCTATGGCACCGCCTGGGCTACCGAGGAGGATCTTCAGGCTTACCTCAAGCAGCTTGAGGAAGCCGAGAAGCGGGACCATCGCCGGCTCGGGCGCGAGATGGATCTCTTCCACTTCCAGGAGGAGGGGCCCGGCGTCGTGTTCTGGCACCCGAAGGGCTGGACGCTTTTCAAGACTCTCGAGAACTACATGCGCCGTCGCCAGAGCGCCGTCGGCTATCGCGAGGTGAACACGCCGCAAATCCTCGACAAGAGCCTGTGGGAGACTTCCGGCCACTGGGAGACCTTCCGCGAGCACATGTTCACCACCACGACGGAGGATGGCCGCGAGTTCGCAATCAAGCCGATGAACTGCCCGGGCCATATCCAGATCTACAAGCACGGGCTGCGTTCCTATCGCGAGTTGCCGTACCGGCTATCGGAGTTCGGCTGTGTGCACCGCTATGAGCCGTCAGGCGCGCTGCACGGACTCTTGCGCGTGCGCGGCTTCACGCAGGACGACGCGCACATCTTCTGCACGGAAGATCAGATCGCAGACGAGTGCCTGAAGATCAACGATCTCATCATGGCCATCTACCGTGATTTCGGCTTCGAGCAGGTGGTCGTGAAGCTGTCGACCCGGCCCGAGAAGCGCGTCGGCACTGACGAGCAGTGGGACCGCGCCGAGGAAGCCATGAAGGCGGTGCTGGAGCGGATTGCGGCCGACTCCGGCGGCAAGGTGAAGACCGGCATCAACCCGGGCGAAGGGGCGTTCTATGGTCCCAAGTTCGAGTACGTGCTACGTGATGCCATCGGACGCGACTGGCAGTGCGGAACCACGCAGGTGGACTTCAACCTGCCGGCACGGTTCGGCGCCTTCTACATCGATGCCGATGGCCAGCGCCGCACGCCGGTGATGATCCACCGCGCCATCTTCGGCTCACTGGAGCGGTTCGTCGGCATCATTCTGGAGAACTACGCAGGCCACCTGCCGCTGTGGCTGGCACCCGTCCAGGCCACCGTCTGCACCATCGTTTCGGATGCGGACCGGTACGCCGAGCAGGTGCAGCGCGAGCTGCAGGAGCGGGCTTGCGCGCCGAGGTCGACCTGCGCAACGAGAAGATCACCTACAAGGTGCGCGAGCACTCGTTGGCCAAGGTGCCGGTGCTGCTGGTTGTGGGCAAGCGCGAGGCCGAGGAGCGGACGGTTTCGATCCGTCGTCTGGGCAGCCAGCAGAGCCGCGTCATGCCGCTCAACGAGGCGATCCGCATGCTCATTGATGAGGCGACGCCGCCTGATCTCGCGAAGCCGGAGATGCGCCAGACGGAAGCCGCATGAAGCCGCCGGTCCTGCTGCTGATCGACTATCAGAAGGGCTTTGCCTTCATCGCTGCCCGCGTTCACCGCAACAACATCGAAGCGGAGGCGCGGGCGCTGGCGCTGCTCACCTTCTGGCGCGAGATGGGGTGGCCGGTGATCCACGTGCGGCATGATTCGCAAGAGCCGCAGAGCCCCTTCCGGCCGGGGCAAATTGGCAACGAGCCGATGGTCTTTGCTGCGGATCTGGAGGGCGAAGCCGTCGTCCGGAAATCCGTGAACAGCGCTTTCATCGGCACGGATCTGGCCGAGCGCCTCGATACTCTTGGCCGTCCGGATGTTGTGGTGGCTGGTGCAACGACCGACCACTGCGTTTCAACGACGGTGCGCATGGGCGCGAACCTCGGCTATGCCATGACGCTGATCGAGGATGCTTGCTTTACCTTTGATCGCGAGGCGCCGAACGGCACGGTAGTGCCGGCCGACATGGTGCACGCCGCCCACGTCGCCAGCCTCAACGGAGAGTTCGCGCGCGTGACAACAGCGGCAGAACTCATGCGAGAACTCGAAGCTCGGGCTGAGCAATAGACCGGCCGCTCAGTGCGGCGGCATTGTTCGNGAAAAGAGGTTTATGACCGCCACGCCCGCGATGATGAGTGCCATGCCGATGATNGCNGGCAAATCGAGNGTTTGCCGGAAAAGCGCGTAACCGATNAGCGAAATGAGCACGATACCAACGCCGCTCCAGATCGCGTAGGCGATGCCGACCGGAATTGTCTTCAGCGTCAGCGACAGAAAATAGAACGCGGCCGCGTAACCAAGAATGGTGATGAGGCTGGGGCCCAATCGTGTGAAGCCTTCCGAGGCTTTGAGCGCGGACGTGCCAATCACTTCCGCGACGATTGCTATGCTCAAGTAAAGGTAGCTCACGACCTTTCCTCTGAGCCTGTTTCAGCCTCTCCCGCGATAGGGGGCGACGCCCTGATCGGGCAACCAGACGCCTTTCGGCAGCTCACCAGTCTGCCAGAAGACATCGATGGGGATACCGCCTCGCGGATACCAGTAGCCGCCGATGCGCAGGAACTGCGGTTCAAGAAGCTCGACAAGCCGCTTGCCGATCATGACGGTGCAATCCTCGTGGAAAGCACCGTGATTGCGGAAGGATGTGAGAAAGAGCTTTAGTGACTTCGACTCCACGAGCCATTCCCGCGGCACGTAGTCGATCACGAGATGCGCAAAATCCGGCTGCCCCGTCACAGGGCAAAGGGAGGTGAACTCGGGCGCCGTGAAACGGACGACGTAAGCCGTATCGGGGTGCGGGTTCGGTACCCGCTCGAGCTTCGCCTCTTCCGGGCTTGCGGGAATGGCTGCGGCCTGGCCGAGCTGGGTGAGTTTCGAGGTGTCGATGCTCATGTCGAAAACTTTGTCGTTAGGCCGGTTGCAGGCCCAGCCTGGCATCGCGGTTNCGCAGCCAGANGATGAACGGGATNGCCGCCAGNACCATCCANGCCTTGCCAANCACCTGACCGGCCAGGAATTCAAGGTTGCCGAATGCCAGATATAGGAACACGGCACTGTCCACGATAAGGCCCACGAGGCTGCTGGCCAGCACAGCCAGCACGAGACGTCGGCGCTGGAGCGGCGTGTAAACGGCCAGATCGGCGAATTCCGAAAGCAGGAAGGCTACTGCCGATGCAATCACCCAGGCCGGCGGCGCCAGCAAACCCGAGAGCGCCGCGCCGGCCAGAATGGCGGCGGCCGCCCATTTCACGCCGAGCCGTCGTTGCACGAGGTCGCGCAGGACGAGCGCAAGGCCCACCATCAGGACGCCGCTCGGGGCCATAAGTCCAGGGGCAACCGGAATGAGGCAGGGTCCTTCCGGTGCGCAAACAGTGCCGGCGTGCCCGATCAACCAGTTCGCCGCCGGGATACAAAGGGCGAAACCGCCGAGGAACACAAAACCTTCGAGCCGCTGCCGGGCTGTCAGCGCCTCGTTCATCACACAATCTCCAGTTCGCAGCAGGAATGACCCCGCCGCTTTTACCCGCCCCTCCGTCCCTTGCAACCCCCAGCGGGGCAAGAGGGTGCGGCATGGCGCGCTGATCTCGATTCCCGAGGCTCAGAAACGGTTGACNGGCAACTTCAAATAGTGACGGCCATCGTTTTCCGCTGGCGGAAGCCGGCCGCCGCGCAAGTTCACCTGCAAGGCCGCCAGCATGCGGTCTGGAAGAGCGAGCGTGGCGTCGCGCTTGGTACGCCGTTCGATCCAATCCTCGCGGCGGGTGCCGTCCTTCACGTGTATGTTTGAAGCTTTCTGCTCGGCAACCGTCGACTCCCACAGCGGCTCTTTTCCGCTCGGCTGTGCCGTAATCGTGACCGACGAAGATTCGCGTGTCGGGCGGCAGGGAGAGGATCTTCTGGATCGAGTCCCACAATACCTCGGCGCTGCCACCTGGGAAGTCAGCCCGCGATGTGCCCGCATCAGGATGCATCAGCGTGTCGTGCACGAAAGCCGCATCGCCGACGATGAAGGTGATGGAGGCCAAGGTATGCCCCGGCGAAAGCATGACCCGGGCTTCGAGATCGCCGATCGGGAAGGTGTCGCCNTCCTTGAACAGGCGGTCGAAGTCCCGCTCGGGATCGAAGGCCCCGGGCACGTTATAAATTTCAGTCCAAAGTTCGGCGATTTCCCTGACTTTCTCGCCGATGGCGTTGGGTGCGCCAGTCCGTTGCTTGAGCTGGGCGGAGGCCATCCAATGGTCTGCGTGTGGGTGGGTGTCGAGAACCCAGTCGACCGTCAGCCCCTCTTTGGCCACAAGGTTGAGAACCTGCTCAATGGAGCCCGTGTGGGTCCTGTAGGACCTGAAATCGAAGTTCCATACGACGTCGATCAGGGCTGCCTTCTTCGTCGCGGGATCGGCGCAGATGTACTGGATGGAGCCGGTATCNGGTTCGTAGACGCCCCACACGTCCGGGCTGCCAGGACCGCGCGACGGCGAAAAGCGAACAACGCGGTCCTTTAGTGTCGTGCTCATCGCGGGCTTCCTTCAAGAATGCAAAAGAAGGGTAGCATCTTCTCTGGTGGCGGGCGAAGCGGAAAGGCTTCCACTTATACCCGCACCAGAGCGAGGAAAACATTCCAAACGTGATTATGGGGCTCAAGCCCAAACGAACTAGCCGGCTCCGCAAATAAGGGCACAAACGCGGGCGTTGGACGGGATGTCGAGCTGGCCGGATCGAAGGGCTGCGATGGCCGCGGCGCCCGAAAGGTCCGCAGAGACGCCTGTTTCGAACCAGAGCCAACGCGCCGCTTCCTTCATCGCCTCGTCGTTTATGAGGACGACTTCGCTTACATGGCGCCGGACAATCTCGAAGAGGCGTTCATCCGTGCGTCGGGCAGCCATAGTGGCCACGGTGGTGGTAATTTCGCGGAGTGTCACGACGTGTCCTGCAGCCAGACTGGCGTGGAGCGTCGGCGCTCCTTCAGGCTCGACGCCGATGACGCGGACGGAAGGACGGAGATTCTTGATCGCGGTGGCCAGACCACCGATGAGGCCACCACCGCCAATGGCCACGAGGATGACATCGAGATCCGGCACGTCCTCCAGGATATCGAGACCCAGCGTGCCTTGGCCTGCTACCACGAAAGGATCGGCGTAGGGGTGAACGTAAAGGGCCCCTGACTGATCTGCGAACGCGAGCGCCTTCTGGTTGGCCTCATCGAAATTGGCACCGCCGATTTCGACACTGGCGCCCCATTCCTTGAGCTTTTCGACTTTGGGTGGCGATACGTTGATCGGCAGAAAAATCGTTGCCGGTACTCCGGTAACGTACGCCGTCCGCGCCACCGCCAGCCCGTGGTTTCCGCCGGATGCGGTCACGAGGCCTGCGCGGAGCTCCTCCGGCTTCGAGGCAAGCACGCGGTTCACGGCGCCGCGCGCTTTGAAGGAGCCGGTGACCTGCAAACATTCGAGCTTGAGCACGAGCCGCTCCCACGGCAGCGCTTCCTTCAGGCCCGTGGGGTAGAGAACAGGGGTGCGGCGAATCAAGGGAGCAATGCGGTTACGCGCGGCCTTGATGTCCTGGAGAGTGATCACGGGGAAGCTCCGAATGTTGACGCGGGGCGAGACATAAACCGTGAAGCGCGAGGCGTCGACCGCCGGTGCAACGTCTCATCGTCTAGCGGGTTGAAACACCGAAGAGGGGCGGATCTGGGCCTTGAGGTGGCGTGACAACTCGAAGGGCAGCAAGGCGATGAATGAAGGACATGAAGCCGTCAGACAGAGGCTCGATGAGCTGGGGCGGCTGATCGAGGAGCGACGGAAAGCTCTGGAACACCATGAGCTCGTGAGTGAGGAACTGCGTGGCGAATGGGACGATATGCTCCGCCGCCATCAGGAGTTGTGCCGTCGCTCGCAGAGCCAGGAAAGCACAGCCGCTGCTGCCCGGGAGACGCTCGAGGAGGACATCGACGTTCTGCGTCACGCGTTCTTCCGGTGGGCAGCTCGAGTCGATGAGCGATTCAACAAGCCCGGTGGATCCTCGACGTAACGACCCTCAGCGCATTTGACAGAAATCGCTCCGTGCTCGAAGGGGCTCATGGATCGCGCACTGCTGGAGCGCGGGTGGTTGAACCACTGATGTTTGGGCGATAGTCGAACGCTCTTGAAAAGAGACGTGCGGCAACTATTTCCCAAAATGACACGTCGCATTTTCAAAGGTTAACTCTTCCTACACAGCTTGGAAACCGGCGCTGCCAGAATCTTCCCGGGCAATTCTGGGGAGACCGAAGGGGCGTTGTGGGCATGACCTGCCCATATTTTCGCCACTTCCGCGCCGGAATGCGGCATTAGCAAATATCGATACGTCATTCTGATCGGAATACGGAGAATATGATGAGAAAGTCCGTTATCGCGACGCTCGTATGCGGCGCCATGATTTTGAATCCGGTCGCGGCGAGCGCGTTTTCGGGCGTCGTCCCGGCGGTCGCGACCGGCAGCGATAAGGCCGCGGTGATCCAGGTGAAGAAGGGGCATCATCACCACCATCATCACCATCATCGCCACCGCCATCGTGGGAGCGCGTTCGGGGCCGGGCTGGCCGTCGGCATCATCGGCGCCCTGATCGCGAAGGGTATCAGCGAGTCAGCGGCCCGTGAGCGTTATGATCGGTGCGCGCGGGATTTCCGCTCCTTCGACTATGAGACCGGCACAATCATCACCCGGTCGGGCCGCGAGGTTCTCTGCCCGTATCTCCGCTGAGCACTTCTTTGCCAGCTCTTCGGCCGTGGCGGGCCTTCCGTCACGGCCTTTTCGCTTGTAGACACCTGGCCAGTCCACTGGTTCACGGCGCCCAACGCACGCTGCCGGCCTCGGAGACGTCCAGCCCCCCAAGCTCGGCCGCACGCTGTGCGAAACGCGNCGAGCTGAGCAGCTTCAGCAGCTTCTGGAGCGCCGGTCGGAAGGCATCGCGCTGACGCATCAGTAGGTCGAACCGCTCCACCTGGATCGGGACGAAGTCGAGCCCGGCGGCGGTCGCCACAGCCCGCGTCGCGACCCCGCAATCGCCGTGTCCTGCCCGTATCGCCTGGGCGATGTCCGGCCCGGTGGGCGCCTCCATGGTGACGGTGACATCCTGGAGCGTCGCGCCCTCGCGCCTGAGTAGAGCGAGAAGAAGCTGCTGTGCACCGGCGCCTTCAGGCCGCACGATGAGGCGGGCCTTCTTGTCGATCACGTCCCGGATCGAATTGAGGCCGAGCGGATTCCCCGATGCGACTAATAACCCTTGCTCCCGCGCGGCAAAGCCGATCAGAACGGCATCGTAGAGTGCCGGCTCCCGGGAGACGATCTCGATGTTTGCATCTTTTTCGGGATCGTCGAGATCGTGGAAATGAATCGCGGCGGCGATCACTTCCCCGCGCAAGAAGCGGCGATAACCGGTTTCGCTCCCCTCCGGCATAATGGCAAGGCCGGCGCGGCTTTCGCTCAATGCCCATTGCAAGAGCGGGTCATGGCTTCCGCCGACGATGGGTGGCGGATCGGCCGGAACGACGCCCTCGGGGCGGACCATGCCCGAAAGCAGCCAGCGATCGAGGTCCGCGCGCGGGAACAGCCATTTGCCCGTCACCTTGGTGCACGGGATCTGCCGGGCTGCCACCAACTCATACAGCTTGCGCTCCTTGAGCCGAAGATACTCAGCAGCTTCCGCGGTCGTCAGCAGCTCTAAGCCTGCGCACTTCTGCATTTTATTGCACAATTTCTAAAATTTGACATTTCGGGACCAAGCACACTCAATGCTTTTCGTCAACGGCATTGGGGAGAGCTGCGTTGGAGGCCTCCAGCGCTTTGGAGCTGATCCTGACGGGCGATGCGACGCTGTTCGCCATCGTCCGCCTATCTCTGCTCGTCACGCTGTCGGCCACGTTTTTCGCCGCCCTCATTGGGCTGCCGCTGGGTGCAATTGTTGCGCTCACAAACTTCCCCGGCCGGCATGCCGTGATCGTCGTGTTGAACGGGCTGATGGGCCTGCCGCCTGTCGTGGTGGGCTTGCTCGTTTTTCTTCTGCTCTCGCGATCGGGGCCACTGGGCCCGCTGGGGCTGCTCTTCACGCCCACGGCGATGGTGATCGCGCAGACGGTGCTCATCACGCCCATTATCGCCGCGCTCAGCCGTCAGGTCATCGAGGATCTGTGGACCGAGTACCGCGAAGAGCTGATGGCCATGGAGGTCGGCCCGCTTACGCGGGTGAAAACGCTGCTGTGGGATGCCCGCTACTCGCTCGTGACGATCTTGCTGGCGGGTTTCGGCCGCGCTGCCGCCGAGGTCGGCGCGGTCATGATCGTCGGCGGCAACATCGAGAACTTCACACGCGTGATGACGACGACCATCGCGCTCGAGACCTCGAAGGGCAACCTGCCGCTGGCCATCGGTCTCGGCATGGTGCTGATCACGCTGATCATCTTCGTGAATGCGCTGGCCTGGGCTGTTCGACGCTGGTCGGAGGCACATGCTGGATAGAACGGCACATAACGTAGCCATTGGTGCCGGCGTCATTGGGAGCGACCTGCCCATTCGCTTCACAGGCGTCGATTACCGCGCGGGGACCGTTTCCATCCTCTGCGGCATCGACCTCGAAATTTCGGCTGGTCTGCCCACGGTTCTTCTCGGCCCAAACGGCTCGGGAAAGACCACGTTGCTCAAGCTCGCCATGGGCCTGATCGCGCCTACGGCGGGGACCATCACTTACAACGGTCGTGAAAGGCCGACGCCGAGCTCGCGCGCATTCGTCTTCCAGAAGCCGATGATGCTGCGCAGGTCGGTGGCCGCAAACGTGGCTTATGCGCTGAAGGCGGCGGGCCGGCGGCCGGATCGGCTGGAAATCGCGCGGCTGCTCGCAGAAGTCGGCCTTGCGGGCATGGAGGACCGTCCTGCGCGCAAACTGTCCGGAGGCGAGCAGCAGCGGCTCGCACTTGCACGTGCGCTCGCCCGCGAGCCCGAGGTGCTGTTTCTCGACGAGCCGACGGCGAGCCTTGATCCGGCATCGACCAAGGCGGTCGAGGACATCGTCGCTCGTGTTGCGAGGTCCGGCGTCAAGATTGTGATGACCACTCACGACCTCGGCCAGGCCCGCAGGCTGGCGTCCGAGGTGGTTTTCCTCGCCAAAGGTCGACTGATCGAGCGGGCGCCGGCCGAAGCCTTCTTCACGCAGCCTGCAACGGACGAGGCACGCCGCTTCGTGGCGGGCGAACTCGTTCTCTAACCAAGGGGAGCTCACATGCGCATTCGGTTGTTGGCCTTTGCCGCCGCCGCATTGGCAGCCGCCAGTTTGATGACGGCGCCTGCGGTCGCACAGGACAAATCCATTATCGTTTCGTCGACGACATCGACCCAGGATTCCGGCCTGTTCGGCTACATCCTGCCGAAGTTCAAGGAGAAGACCGGCATCGATGTGAAGGTCGTCGCCCAGGGCACAGGGCAGGCGCTCGATACGGCCCGCCGGGGTGACGCCGACGTTGTGTTTGTCCACGCCAAGGCGCAGGAGGAGAAGTTCGTCGCCGAAGGCTGGGGCGTGAAGCGCTATCCCGTAATGTACAANGATTTNGTGCTGATCGGCCCCAAGTCCGATCCGGCGAAAGTGAAGGGCAAGGACATTCTGTCCGCGCTGAAGGCGATCCACGATGCGGGCGCGCCGTTCGTCTCGCGGGGCGACAAATCCGGCACCCACGCCGCCGAGCTGCGCCTCTGGAAAGAGGCCGAGCTCGATCCCGCCGGCAGCAAGCCTTCGTGGTATCGCGAGATTGGCCAGGGCATGGGCGCGGCGCTGAACACCGCCAACGCGATGGGTGCCTACGTGCTCGCNGACCGCGGCACCTGGATCTCCTTCAAGAACAAGGAGCAGCTNGAGATTCTNGTCGAGGGCGACGAGCGGCTGTTCAACCAGTACGGCGTCATCCTCGTGAACCCGGAGAAGCACCCGCACGTGAAGAAGGAGTACGGCCAGCAGTTCATCGACTGGCTGATCTCCGACGAGGGGCAGCAGGCCATCGCCGAGTACAAGATCGAGGGGCAGCAGCTCTTCTTCCCGAACGCGAAATCCGGCAGCTGATTGAGTAAGGGCGCTGATTGCATTTTCGTGCAACAGCGCCTTCTTTTATCTTTATCTGAGTACTGACGGCGATTTCGCAGCGAGCAGCGCGAAGAGCGGCATTCTGTGTACCGAAATTGCTGCAGCGGGGTCAGAGCGGCTTCGTCAGCAATATCCACTCACGCCCGGGATTGGTCCAACCCTCTTTGACCATCTCCCGCCGAGCTGTCTCACGATAACCGCATCGTTCGAAGACGCAGCGCGCACCGATATTGGTATCGGAAACGATGGCACTCATGCCCCTTTTGCCGCATCTGCGGCCGTTCTCTTCGGCCACACGAAGCAGCTGCGAGCCAAGACCATTTCCGCGATAGTCCGGCAGAACAGCAAGCACACTCACGCACCAAGTCGACGGCGCGAGATTGGCCAACTCTTGCACTGGCGCGAACACGATTGGCGTGTACTGGGCCATCGGCTCGGGCCGGTCAGGAATCTCGTAGCCGATGAGGCAGCCGACAGCTTTGCCATCGACTTCAATGATGGATGCGTTTCCCAACAAGGAGCTGCCTTCATCCTGCCCTGTGTGCTCGCCTGACTTCCCGGCGCTCGCAAGTTTGCCCGAGAGATAAAGGAGCATTCCTTCTTCCGCGCAATTTACGAGCTCGGCAAGGCGATCAGCGTCGTCGGCCCGAGCAGGGCGAATCGTGATCGATGGCGCTGAACCACTTGCGATCATTCGTAGTCTCCAGAAAGATCGCCCGGAGCCCGGTAGGGTCATAAGGGGGACTGGTGGGGACCGGGCCCCGGGCGAAACTCATTCAGGCCGCAAGGGCGCTCCGGCAGGCCTGGCTGATACACGCAATGTGGCGGTGATCCGTTCCGCAGCAGCCGCCCAGCACGTTGATCTGCGGGG
>Ga0065724_100602_pt1 | contig 12464 bp, 13 predicted proteins | sample TheenrcSG05JP960_FD_59111 | JGI IMG/M metagenome (GOLD analysis project Ga0065724, IMG submission 59111) | Thermophilic enriched microbial communities from mini bioreactor at UC Davis - Sample SG0.5JP960 | ecosystem: Engineered > Solid waste > Grass > Composting > Bioreactor | place: USA... | reverse complement strand
AAGGCCGCCCCGTTTTCTTCCCCTCTTCCCCCGGGCTGAAATCGTTAGACCGAGTAGTACATGTCGAACTCGACCGGGTGCGGAGTTGTCTCGAAACGTAGCACCTCGGCCATCTTCAGTTCGATGTACGCGTCGATCATGTCGTCCGTGAACACGCCACCCATCTTCAGGAAGGCGCGGTCCTTATCGAGGCTCTCGATCGCCTCGCGCAGCGAACCCGCAACGGTCGGAATCTGGGCAAGCTCGGCCGGCGGCAGGTCGTAGAGGTTCTTGTCCATCGGCTCGCCTGGATGGATCTTGTTCAGGATGCCGTCGATGCCAGCCATCAGCATTGCCGCGAAGGCGAGGTACGGGTTGGCGGCTGGATCCGGGAAGCGAACCTCGATGCGCTTCGCCTTCGGGCTCGACACGTGCGGGATACGGCAGGAGGCCGAACGGTTGCGGGCCGAGTAGGCGAGCAGGACCGGTGCCTCGTATCCCGGGACCAGACGCTTGTAAGAGTTGGTCGTCGGGTTCGTGAACGCGTTGATTGCCTTCGCGTGCTTCAGGATGCCGCCGATGTAGTAGAGGCAGGTCTCGGAGAGATCTGCGTACTTGTTGCCCGCGAAGACCGGCTGCCCGTCCTTCCAGATCGACTGGTGGCAGTGCATCCCCGAACCGTTGTCGCCGAACACCGGCTTCGGCATGAACGTGGCCGTCTTGCCGTAGGCTTGCGCAACGTTGTCGGGTCACATACTTATAGATCTGCATGTGGTCCGCAATGGTGACGAGCGGGCCGAACTTGATGCCGAGCTCGTGCTGGGCCGCCGCGACCTCGTGGTGATGCTTCTCGACCTTCACGCCCATCTCGGCCAGCACGGACAGCATTTCGGAGCGGATGTCCTGGCAGCTGTCGACCGGCGGGACGGGGAAGTAGCCACCCTTCGTCCGCGGCCGGTGACCCAGGTTACCCATCTCATATTCGGTGCCGGAGTTCGTCGGCAGTTCCGTCGAGTCGAGCTTGAAGCCGGTGTTGAACGGATCGGTCGTGAAGCGCACGTCATCGAAGATGAAGAACTCCGCCTCCGGACCGAAGTAAGCGGTGTCGCCGATGCCAGTCTGCTTCAGATAGGCTTCGGCCTTCTTTGCGATGCCGCGCGGATCGCGCTCATAAAGCTCGCCGGTGGACGGCTCGATGACGTCGCAGAAGATGGCGAGCGTCGTCTGCGCGAAGAACGGGTCAAGGTGCGCGGAAGCCGGATCAGGGACGAGCAGCATGTCGGAGGCTTCGATGCCCTTCCAGCCCGCGATCGAGGAGCCGTCGAAGGCATACCCATCCGCGAAGACACCCTCATCGATGCAGCTCGCATCCGCGGTCACGTGCTGCATCTTACCCTTGGTATCAGTGAACCGCAGGTCTACGAACTTTACGTCCTTCTCCTTGATCAGTCTGAGGACGTCGGCTGGACTGGCCATTGAGCAACTCCCCTCTTTGTAAGGCTAGGTTTGGCTGGGATTNATGGAGCGGGGTGAATTGCATCCNCGAGNGCANTCGCAGACGCAGAGCCGTTAGATCGCATCCACGCCGGTCTCTCCNGTGCGGATTCGGATGGCCTCTTCGATCGATGAAATGAAAATTTTTCCATCGCCGATGCGGCCCGTCTTGGCAGCCCTTTGGATGGCCTCGACTGCCTTGTCGAGCAGCTCGTCCGCAAGGACCACCTCGATTTTCACCTTCGGCAGGAAGTCGACGACATACTCGGCGCCGCGATAGAGCTCCGTATGGCCCTTCTGGCGACCGAAACCTTTGGCTTCAAGGACGGTGATGCCCTGCAGGCCGATCTCCTGAAGCGCCTCTTTCACCTCGTCGAGTTTGAACGGTTTAATGATGGCCTCAATTTTCTTCATTCGATGACTCCCGCCCGGGCTGTCGGTTGGCTCAGGCATTGATTAAGCACGACGCGTGCCAAGTGGCTGTGAGGACGGTAGGCCCCGAAACTTCGCGGTTTTTCCGCGTGGGCTCTTTAACCCCGCAACTCGGCCAGCAATGTCAACGCCGAACTATTGGGCGCGTTGCAAATTTTTTGTGCACCGCTGGGGCGGGGGATTGCTGTTCTTATGAGCAGCATTGATCGGAATTCATGCGATCTTGACACCCAGTCGCTTACCGTCGCCTCGTTCCAAGGGGAATGTGTGGGAGAAGCAGACATGCGGGTCGTAGGCTTCGATCATCTCGTGCTGACCGTCGCTTCGATCGAGCGCTCGGCCGAATTCTACGAGCGCGTGCTTGGCATGAAGCGAGAGGTCTTTGGGCCGGAGCGGCGGACAGCTCTGGTCTTCGGCCCGCATAAGATCAATCTTCACGAGACGGGCAGGGAGTTCAAGCCCAAGGCGGCTTTTCCAACCCCGGGTTCAGCCGACCTCTGTTTGCTGGTCGAGGGCTTTGAGGGCATCCCCGATCACCTGGCTGCGCTCGGCGTTCCCATTCTTGAGGGGCCAGTGGAGCGCACGGGTGCCCGCGGGCGGATCATCTCCTATTACATTCGCGATCCCGATATGAACCTTATCGAGCTGAGTCATTACCCTGGATCGGAACCGAAATGACGGCAGGACCCGAAGGGCTCGAGCTTCTGACCGCTGCCGAAATGGGCCGCGCGGACGCGCTCACGATCAGCGGTGGAACGCCGGGCATTGAGCTCATGGAGAACGCCGGGCGCGCGGTGGCCGATGAGGTGGCACGGATTGCCGAGGCCGGTGCGCGCGTAGCCGTGCTCTGCGGGCCAGGCAACAATGGCGGCGACGGTTTCGTCGCGGCGCGCGTGTTGAGGGAGCGCGGCTACTCAGTCAGCGTAGCGTTGCTTGGCTCGCGCGAGGCGTTGAAAGGGGATGCTGCGGAGGCAGCGGCGCGATGGAATGGCCCTATATGGCCGTTGAGCACCGCATTCGCCGAGGACGCCAACGTCGTCATCGATGCGCTGTTTGGTGCCGGCCTTTCCCGGCGGCTTGAGGGCGTTGCCGCTGACGTCGCGACGAGTCTGGAAGGGCGCCGCGTTGTAGCCGTCGATGTACCGAGCGGCGTTGATGGCAGTACGGGGGAGGTGACAGGTCCGGCTGTGATGGCTGAACGGACCGTCACCTTCTTCCGCAGAAAGCCCGGCCATCTGCTTTTGCCTGGCCGCATTCACTGCGGCCTGACCCGCGTGGTCGACATCGGGATCAAGCCGGAGGTGCTGCCCCAGATCGGGGTCTCGACTTTCGCGAACGCGCCCGGCCTTTGGCTGGCCCATTATCCGCGCCCGAAACTCACGGCGCACAAATACTCAAAAGGGCACGCAGTCGTGATCTCCGGCCCCGCCTGGCGGACAGGCGCTGCCCGCCTCGCGGCGCGTGGCGCCTTGCGCATCGGCGCCGGCCTCGTCACGTTGGCGAGTGATGAGAACGCGCTACCGATCAATGCAGCGCAGGTCACGGCCATCATGATCCGGGAGGTGAACGACTCCGAACAGTTGGCCGAATTGCTACTGGACCGGCGCTTCAATGCCGTGCTCATCGGACCCGGCGCCGGCGTGGATGACGATACGAAGAGCAAGGTCCTGGTCGTGCTCGCGTCAGGCGCCAGCACCGTATTAGACGCGGATGCGCTGACGGTCTTTGCGGACGAACGCGATGAGCTTTTTGCAGCGATTGGCGCGATCCGGAGGCCGGTCGTTCTCACGCCTCATGACGGCGAGTTCGCCCGCGTTTTCCCGGAATTGACTTCGCTTCCCAAGCTCGACCGGGCACGACAGGCCGCCCGTCTCAGTGGCGCTACCATCATTCTCAAAGGCGCGGATACGGTCATCGCGGCGTCGGACGGGCGAGCAGCGATCAACGAGAACGCTCCACCGACGTTGGCAACCGCTGGCTCGGGCGATGTGCTTGCCGGCTTCGTGACCGGACTGTTGGCCCAGCACATGCCCGCTTTCGAGGCCGCTGCTGCAGCCGTCTGGCTACATGGGGCAGCTGCAAGTGCCTTCGGCCCCGGCCTCATCGCTGAAGACTTGCCAGAGATGCTGCCACGCGCGCTTGCGGAATTGTTCGGGGAGCAAGCGAAAAAAGGGGACTGAAGGGGCAAAGAAGCGCGGCCATAGCCCGTTTTTTGTCCATTATTTTCGATCCATATTCAGACAATGGCGCGCTTCGACCCAAACACCTCACGTATGACTTTGTTTTCCGCGCTGTTGCAGGCTTCGGCGCGCTATGGGGCCAATCGCGCGGTTCTGGAGGACGTCGAGCGCAATCCCCTGACTTATCGCCGCCTTATTCAAGCCAGTCTGGTATTGGGCGCGAAGTTTGCTGAGTTTTCTCGCCGCGGTGAGAACGTCGGCGTGCTGCTCCCGAACGTTCTGGCGCAACCGATTACGTTGTTTGCACTTAATGCGTATGGCCGGGTTGCGGCCTTGCTCAATTTCACCGCTGGTGCGCCCAATCTCCGGTCGTCTGCCCGGACGGCGGTTTTGCGGACAATCATTACCTCGCGCAAATTCATCGGAACGGCCAAGCTCGAAGGTATTATCGAAGCCCTGGACGGTTATAAAATTGCACCAGGCCGCCAGATCAGGATCGTTTATCTCGAGGATGTGCGCGCGAGCATTACCGCGGCCGATAAGGTGAAGGGCGGGATTAGGGCGCTTGTCCCGGCCGCTGTTCACCGCAGACATGCGCTCAGCCCCGATCAGCCAGCCGTCATTCTTTTCACCTCCGGCACCGAAGGCGATCCCAAGGGCGTCGCGCTCTCGAATCGCAATCTCGTAGCCAACGCCCGGCAGATTTACGCATTTACCGACAGTTTTCTGAGTACGGCGGATAACTTTTTCAACCCGCTTCCGAATTTCCATTCCNTCGGGCTCACGGCGGGAACGCTGCTGCCGCTGTTCTTCGGAATGAAATCCGTCTTGTATCCGAGCCCGTTGCATTACAGGCAGGTGGCTCGGCTGATCGGCGAAACCAAAGCGACGATCCTGATTGCCACAGATACTTTTTTGCAGGGTTATGCCCGCGCGGCACAGCCCGAAGATTTGGCGAGCATCCGTTTCTCCGTCGCCGGTGCGGAACGGGTGAAGGATGCCACCCGGACCATGTGGGCAAGATATGGGGCGGTGCTTCTGGAAGGCTATGGCGTCACCGAATGCTCGCCCGTTGTTGCCGTCAATTTGCCCGCCTCGAACCGGCCGGGCACGGTCGGCCGCTTCTTGCCGGGAATAGAGTACAAGCTGGCTGAGGTGCCGGGCTTGAGTGATGCCGGGCGGCTTTCGATCAAAGGGCCGAACGTCATGCTCGGCTACATGCTGCCGGGTGCGCCAGGCACTATTTCTCCACCGCCTGACGGTTGGCATGACACAGGCGACATCGTCGCCATCGATGAAGAGGGTTTCGTCACGATCCGCGGCCGCGCTAAGCGCTTTGCCAAGTTGGGCGGTGAGATGGTGTCGCTCGCCGCTGTCGAGTCTGTCATCAGCCGCCTCTGGCCGGACGGCAATCACGTGGTCGTGTGTATTCCGGATCCGTACAAAGGCGACCAGCTTGTTTTGGTGACGGATAAACCTGACGCTGACCGGGATGCCATTTTGCGGCACATGCAGGAGGAGAAGCTGCCGCCGCTTTGGCTTCCGAAATCCATTCTCGTCGTCCCTTCGATCCCGGTCCTTGGGTCAGGCAAGGTTGATCTCGCGCGGACGATCGAGCTCGTGCGCCAGCAATTACCGCTGCTTTAGCGCGGCATTAGCTTTTTTGTGCGGCTCTTGATGATCTTGCAGGCTTTCATTGCCATTCCCACACTTCTTGCGTGACCATTGAATNTCAGCCCCTGACAGTCGAACGCCCGGATACCTGGCGGCAGCGCCTGGAGGCGGCCGTCGTCACTCCCATACGGGAGTTTCGCCTCGCCTATTTGCCGCTGCTGATGATCTATTTNGCCTACGGGGCGCTCGGCATTACGGCGGTGGCCGACAGCTTTTGGGTCAAGAACTCGCTGACACTTACGCCTCAGGATCTCGCAGCGCTGGGCGTCTGGCTGACGCTTCCCTGGACCATCAAAATGGTTTTCGGGGAGCTGGTTGACGCTGTGCCGCTGCTCGGCTCGCAACGGCGCGCCTACATTTTCCTCGGCGCGGCGATGGTGGCGAGCGGCCTGATTCTGCTCGCCGGTGCGGCTGGTGGCTGGATTACATTTGCCAGGCCGGACACGATCTACGTTCTCGCCTCGCTGCTGACCGTCACCGGTGTGGTGCTGCAGGACGTCGTGGCCGACGCCATGAGCACGGAGGTCGTGCCACGCGTAAATGCCGACGGAACGCCTCGGGACAAGGCCGACGTCGACCGCGATCTCGGCATGGTTCAGGTGCTCGGCCGGTTGACGCTTTTTCTCGGCATCTTTTCGGTGGCGTGGCTATCCGGTTACCTCGCGTCGATCTTTTCCTATGAGACCGTTTTCCTTATCGGCCTCGTCGTTCCGCTCATCTCTGTAACCGGCGCCATTTTCGTGCGACTTGAAACGGCCGCACCGCGCGCCATCGATTGGCGGCTGCTTGTCGGCGGCGTCGTGTTCGGCATCGTGGTGACTGTGATCGGCGTCACCGGCATGCCGTTCAGTCAGGAAATCATCTTCATCGTCTCCATGACGGTGATCATCCTGATGCTGCGGAGGGTGACGGCCGGGGTCGACGACGAGACGCGAAAACGGATCTTCTATGCCGCGCTCATTATTTTTGCCTTCCGGGCTGTGCCCGGGACTGGGGCTGGATACCAGTGGTTTTCGATCGACAAGCTTGGCTTCGATGAAGCTTTTTTCGGCGTGCTTCAGCAGATCGGAGCCGCAATTGGATTCGTGTCCGCCTGGTTATTTTCGGACAGCATCACCCGCCAGCCCATCGCCCGGGTCATGCTGTGGCTGACCATCCTGGGTACGGTGCTGGCGATCCCCAATCTGCTTCTGGTCCACGAAGTCCATCATTGGACCGAGCAGGTTCTTGGCATCGGCGCTAGGCAAATTGCGATCCTCGACACTGCTGTCGAGTCGCCGCTGGTCAATATCAGCATGATCCCGATGCTGACGTTGATTGCCATCTATGCGCCTGCCGGCCATCGGGCGACCTGGTTCGCGCTGATGGCCTCGCTCATGAACATGGCGTTGGTCGCGGGCCAGCTGATGACCAAATATCTCAACATCATCTTCCAGGTGGATCGGGGCGTCTACGACGCGCTGCCCGCTCTCACCTGGAGCTCCGTGATTCTCGGTCTCATCATTCCGCTGTTCTTCATCCTCCGATACGGCCGGTGGATACGGTAATGCTCACGTTAGGGTTTTCGAAAAAATTGTAACGCTGGAGTGATCTCCGAAGCCGGTTTCGCGTTTCAGTTGCGGTCCGGCGTTCAGCCGAGTGTCGCACAGATCACGGCAAGCCAGCAAAACGCTCGCCGATCGCCGATCACCTTGACTGCGTCAAAGTCCTCAGCAACCACCCGTCCTCGCATCGGCTCGGGGGGAGAAACCATGTCGTTGCCCAGTAAAGCATCGTCAGATTACGCATTATCCACGAACAACAATGCCCGCCACGAGCCATTCGGCAGAACGCTGCTGAAGCGTGCCGCGTTGGGCGTAATTCTCCTGATTATTATCGTCTCGAGTGGCGCCTGGCTGATGCACAACGGAATCGAAGCCGGGGCGGAGCCTGCCTTCACCGAGGAGGTGGCGATCAGCCAGTCTGCCGATCGAGCGCGTTAATTATCGGTTCGACGATCACCGGCGTTTTCACCGAATTGGCGAGGAAGCACTTGGCGTGTGCGTCATGGTGCAACGCGTGCGCCTTTTCGATGTCGGACGCGCGGGTGATGGTGATCTCAGGGTGTAGCGTCACCGAGGCGAACTGGCCGCCGCCCGTTTCATCCTCCACCATGATGCCTTCGGCGTGGTCGACATAGCTCTCGACCACTACGCCCGCGTTCGCGCAGAGATGCAGATACCAAAGCTTATGGCACGCCGAGAGCGCGGCGATGTACAGCTCTTCCGGGCTCCACCGCCGGGGATCGCCACGAAACGTCGGGTCTGACGAGCCTGGAAGGACGGGCTTGTCCGGAACTGCTGGACTGCTGATTTCATGGTCGCGGGAGTAGCTGCGGTAGCTGACCGTGCCAATGCCTTCATTTCCGGTCCAGCGCACGGTGACTCGGTAATGATGTTCGCGTCCAGTCATGTTTGTCGCTCCTTTGCGTCAGCCGCGGCGCTTGGCGCGGAAAAGGGCCGTATCTTATCAGTGCATTCCCGGGCCTGCGAGCGACAAGGTCTGGCAAGGAGCTTTTGCATGCGATTTGTAATGCTGGCGCGTAACCCGAATCTCTACTCGCACCAGCGGATCGTCTCGGCGGCGCGTGAGCGCGGCCATGAGATCGATGTCATTAACACCCTCCACGTCCACATGAACATCACGTCCAGCCGGCCGACGTTGCGCTACGGCGGGCGGACGCTGCCGATTTATGACGCGGTCATTCCGCGTATCGGAGCCTCGGTGACCCACTACGGGCTGGCGGTCCTGAGGCAATTCGAGATGCAGGGCGTGTTCCCGCTCAACGAAAGCGTCGCCATCGGCCGCGCGCGGGACAAGTTGCGGGCTCTACAGCTGCTGGCACGCGAAGGCATCGGTCTCCCCGTGACGGCCTTTGCACATGGCCCTAAGAAAGCGGAGGACGTGCTTAGGGAGGTTGGTGGCGCTCCGGTCGTCATCAAGCTCGTGGAGGGAACCCAGGGCATCGGCGTCATCCTCGCTGAGACCGACGCGTCGGCCTTGTCGATCATCGAGGCGTTCAGCGCCGCCAACATCGACATCATGGTGCAGGAGTATATCAAGGAGGCGCACGGCTCCGACATTCGCGCCCTTGTCGTGGGTGGCGAGGTTGTCGCCGCCATGCAGCGGACCGGACGCGCAGGCGATTTCCGGGCCAACCTGCACCGCGGTGGTAACGCCGTCGCCGCCGAGTTGACAGAGGAGGAACGCACCACGGCTATCCGCGCGGCCGAGATCATGGGGCTCAACGTGTGCGGCGTGGATATGCTGCGTTCGGATCGCGGCCCTGTGGTCATGGAAGTCAATTCATCGCCGGGCCTGCGCGGCATTGAGAGGGCCACCGGCGTGGACGTCGCCAGGCTCATCATCGAATTTCTTGAGAAAAATGCGCGGCCCAACCAGACGAAAACGCGCGGGGTCGGCTAAGTCCCCAAATCTGCCTGTACCGAGGGGCAATCGGTTCCTTTTCTCCAGCGCGAGTTGGTGCTAGGGCAGCCGCAGATCTCATTCGATCAGGCGGACCGATTCCATGCATAACATCCTTATCGCCCCCTCGATCCTTTCATCTGACTTCGCGCGGCTTGGAGAAGAGGTGCGCGCGGTCGATGCGGCCGGGGGCGACTGGGTGCATGTAGACGTGATGGACGGTCACTTCGTGCCCAACATCACTATCGGCCCAGGTGTGGTGGCCGCCATCCGGCCGCACACGCAAAAGATCCTCGATGTGCACCTGATGATCGCGCCGTGCGATCCGTACATCGAGGCCTTTGCGAAGGCGGGAGCCGACATCATTACCGTGCACGCCGAAGCCGGTCCGCATCTCGATCGGTCGCTGCAACTCATCAAGAGCCTGGGCAAGAAAGCCGGCGTCTCGCTGAACCCGTCGACCCATGAGAGCGCGATCGCCTACGTGCTCGACAAGGTCGATCTGGTCCTCGTGATGACCGTCAATCCAGGCTTTGGCGGACAGTCCTTCATCCCGGCGATGGTAGAGAAAACCCGTAACGTCCGGCGGATGATCGGCGACCGGCCCATTCATCTGGAGGTGGACGGCGGCATCAATGCTAAAACCGCGCGCGATGTCGCTGCCGCTGGGGCCGACGTGCTCGTGGCCGGTAGCGCGGTGTTCGCGGGCGGTCGTTACGCCGAGAACATTGCGGCGATCCGGACGGCCGCCGAGGCGGCGGTCAAGGAAAGTCAGGGCAAATAGCCCTTGCTGAGATCCATCGCCTGGCGCTCCTGAACCCGGCCGGAGCGGTCGTGGCGGATTACAGTCCACGCCACATCTGTGCCTGAGCTCACGGAGGTCCGCGAGCGCAGCGAGATGGCGATCGTTTCGCCTTCCCGCACGGAAACAGGGCGCATCAGGGGAAAATAGAGCTGCTCCCAGTGGGTGCGCGGCGCATCCGGCGCGGTTGAAAGTTCGATGCCGGGGACAAGCTCCGCCACCCACCACGTCGCAAAGGCATAGACTGTCGTACCTGCATCAGGCGACCAGCGGACTTCACCTTTGCGGCTCGAACGGTTCTGAACGGAGAAATCAATCTCATCCCACTTGCGCGCCGACCGGCCCTCGTCGAGCAAATCCCCGGTCGTCAGGGTACGGACATAGATATTGTTGAGGCTCATTTCCTGGGCCGGTGTGAAATCAAGGCCGTCGCCGATCCGCTCCCAGGCCGTCAACTCCGTGTGAAAACGATCCGTAACGACGGGCGCGACGTACTGGGCAAGTCGCCCGGGAATAACGATGCCGCCGCGTTTCAGATGACGGCGGATGGCATCATTCATCGTCTCGATGATGTGTTCCTCGAACGGATAGTTACCGAGCGTTTCCGAAACCACGACATCGACACGCGGCGGGTCCTGCATTTCGGTCGAGTGGCAGGGCATCAAATGGCAGTTGCGCGCCTTGTTGCGCTTCAAGATTTCCTCCGCAACGCCCGCCACTTCCGCCACTTCGTAAAGAAAGACCTCTTTTGCCCCGAGCCGCGCCGCCATCAGTCCCAGCAGCCCCGTGCCGGCGCCGATATCCGCCACCACCGTTTCGCCCTTGCGAATGACCCGCGCGAGCGCCGCGCGAAAAGCCTCGTTGCGGACGCGATCGGCGATAAGCGTGCGGTGATATTCGATGCGCATATTGGTGGAGTGGACGGAGCGCTGTTGTCGGTCAGAGTTTCAAATGGGAGCCACGGATCTGGTACAGGGTCAAAGCCGTGGCGACCGCAAGATTGAGGCTGTCGAGCTTGCCGGCCATGGGGATTTTCACGAGGCGATCACAGGCCGCGGTTATTGTGTCCGACAGTCCCGGACCTTCGCTGCCCATCACCAGAAGAACCGGCCCGCGATAGGTCACCGCGCGAAAATCCTCTTTTGCCGCCAGATGCGTGCCGACCATTTCGCCCGGCCAGGTTTTTCGCCACGCCAGGAATTTTTCGCGATCTATTTTCACCAAGGGGACGGCGAAGATCGAGCCCATGCTGGCCCGCACGGCTTCGCGAGAGTACGGGTCGCAGCAAGTGCCGATGAGCATGACACCTGCAGCGCCGACCGCATCCGCTGTGCGAATGATGGTGCCGAGATTCCCCGGATCTCGAACTTCCTCGAGCGCCACCCAGACGCTGTTCTCTGAAAGCGATGCGGCCGCGGGCGGCTCATGCCAGGCCTGCGGAAACACCGCGATCATGTTTTGCGGATTTTCCTTGGAAGCGATCTTGNCCAGCACCGCTTCGTTCACTTCCAAAATTTCGGCGCCGGACCGTTCCGCCCAATTGACGAGCTGACGGTGCACGTCGCCATCGGCAGCATCGGGCCGATAGAGAAGCGTTTTCGGGCGCCAGCCGTGCTCGCGCGCTGTCACCAACACCGAGGCGCCTTCGGCAATGAAAAGCCCGGTTTCCCGGCGCACTTTCCGCATCTCCAGCGCCCGCACCGCCTTCACGGTCGGGTTCTGCAGGCTGGTGATGAGGCGATGTTGCGGAGGCCGACGGTCCGGGCGCGTCATGGCGAAGACCATCGCGTGAAAAGTGAGGTGCCAATGGCGCGGCCGCCGGACTGATCGATGATGGCGAGCTCGCCGCTTTCGATCTGGCCGCCGCGGTCAGTCAGCATTTCCCGCACGAGGCCGTCGATGGCCAATGCCGAGGCGCGGATGGCGTAGGCGGTCAGGCAAAGATGTGCACAAGCAGGATCGAGCAGCTGTGCGCAATCCCGCATCAAGTCGGGCAAATGCTCGAAAAGATCCCAGACTTCGTTGTTGGGGCCACGGCCGAACTTGGGCGGATCGACGAGGATCATGTGATAGGTCCGGCCACGGCGCACCTCGCGCGCAGCAAACTTGCGGGCATCGTCCAAGATCCAACGGATCGGCGCCTCAGTGAGACCGGAAGCAGCCTGATTTTCCTTTGCCCACGCGATTGCTTTCTTCGATGCGTCGACGTGCACCACCTCTGCGCCCGCTCTGGCTGCGATGAGCGAGGCGGCGCCGGTATAGGCGAACAGGTTCAGCACACGAGGCCGTGTGCCGTTTACCCGCTGCAGGCCTTCGCGCATCCATTCCCAGTGTGGCAGCTGCTCTGGGAAAAGCCCGAGATGCCGGAAGGCGCTCAGGCGGCAGAGCATCGTCACGCCGGCCACTTTCACTGGCCAAGACTCCGGCACTGGCTTGTC
>Ga0065724_100501_pt1 | contig 12506 bp, 9 predicted proteins | sample TheenrcSG05JP960_FD_59111 | JGI IMG/M metagenome (GOLD analysis project Ga0065724, IMG submission 59111) | Thermophilic enriched microbial communities from mini bioreactor at UC Davis - Sample SG0.5JP960 | ecosystem: Engineered > Solid waste > Grass > Composting > Bioreactor | place: USA... | reverse complement strand
CCCGCCAGCAGCCCGCTTCCCCGTGTGTCATCCTGAGCGGAGCCGGGGGCGGCGGCCAGCCGCACCCGGCGCAGCGAAGGATCTCCCACGTGCGAGGAAGGTCCGACGTGAGATCCTTCGGCTCGGACGGAGCCGCCGCCCGGCGCCCCGCGCCGGCCGGCTCCGCTCAGGATGACCACCATGCGGACGCGGGTCGCGGGAAGACGAGAATGATTCGTCAGACTCTATAAGCCACCAGGCTCACAAGGAAAGCCGGCTAGAGTCGGCTTTGGAGTGCGGCGGCCGAGCCGCCGCTTTGGTATCGCGCGGCATCATGCCGCGCGCGGGGGTCGGTTTGGTACCGAGGTCGGGACGCGAGATCGGTGGTATGGGGATCCTCGCGTCGTGACGCGTGCCCGGAAGCCGCCGGGCTGAAAATTGGGTAAGCCCACTGAAGGGGCTACGATGGCCACACGCAGGGGGATCCGATCCGGCATCGACCACGTGTCGCGCCCCAGCCCCTTCAGTGGGCTCTGTTTCTTAGCCCGGCGGCTTCAGCCCCGGGCACAGGCCGGAGGGCCGGAACCCAACGCCGAGATGTGAGCCCGGTCGCATCCCAGCCCGCTGCAGCGGGCTTTCGCTGTCAGCCCGGCGCCTTTAGGCCCGGGCACTAGCCACCGACTCGGTCGCGTTGGCATCGGAGGCGGAACTTCCTCCCGGCTCAGGGAGTTCGCCGACGACGACCACATGAGAGCGGGCGCGGGAGAGCGCCACGTACAGCACGGCATCGTACGTCCCACGCGCTGCGAGACGATCCAGCTCCGCCATCACGACGATGGGACTTTCCAGGCCCTTGAAGGAGTAGATGGTCGCAACCCGCACCTGATTCGGCCCGGGATTCGCCTTCCAGGTCAGTGCAACCGGGCCAACCCGCGCGCCTTCCTTCAACGCGCTCTTGGTCTCGCTGTTCGGCGTCAGCACAACGATGTGGTCACGCGGCACGCGTTCTTCGGTTATCAGGCGATGGAGTACGCGGGAGAGGCCGTCGAGCGGGCGCCCACCCTTGTCATCGACGAACTCGATCTCTCGGCCCTCAGGCCCCTGCACCGCCGGTGGGAGCGCGCCCCGGTAGTACCGGATGACCGCCTCATGGATGCGCTGGGTGTTGCGGCAGTTGACCGACAGCGAGAAGCGAATCCCGTCGAACGGGAAGACGGCCTCCTGCGTGTAGATCCGCTGGTTGTCGTCGTAGAAGATGTAGTAGACGCCCCGGTCCTCGTCGCGGAGGAGGTAGAGCAGCGTGACGAACCAGTCCGTCTCGAAGTCTTGGCCTTCATCGACGACAACGGCGTCGAACCGCTCCTCGGTGCGTTCGATGGCCTCCAGGAATTTCTCCGGGACAACCTTGCTGAAGTGGTGCTGCATTCCGTCGTCGGGCACCGGCGGAATCTGCACACCGGCACGGTCGCACCATCGATACGCAAGACTGTGGTAGTGGTGGACCTCGACGTTGCCGCTGACCTCCGGCGGCTCTCCGCGCAGTTGTTCTCTGATCCACTCGGCCAAGGCCCTGTTGAAGCAGGTGAAGAGGACCCGCGATCCCTCGCGTGCCAGCCGGCGGGCCTTCTCCAGGGCGAGCATCGTCTTCCCGGAACCGGCGCAGCCGGAGATCAGCGCACGGGTGTTCAGCCGCAAGCCGTCGAGCACGCGATACTGCTGCTCCGTCAGGCGGATGATTTCTTCCTCGGCCTCAAGGGTTTCAGCGTTCAGCCCACGCCACACGATCTCGCGCACGGCCTTGAGCGCATCCACCACCCCGTCAACGGCGGCCTTCGGCAGCGAGGGGATCCCGCCGGGCGAGCCCATGACGCGCCGCACCGCGGCTTCGAGTGCGAGCAGATCCGTGGAGTCGATGATCTTCTCACGCGGCCCGCAGGCACCGATGCCGTCGCTACCGACCGTCACGTCCGGGAGGGCGACGCCATATTGCACGCGGTAGTGGAAGGGCCGAGTCGCGGGCATCTCGGCGAGCTTGTCGAGGAGTGCGTAGGCGTTGTGCTTGGCCTGCTCAAAGGGGCTCTGCTTGAGGACATGCTCCTCACCGTGGCGGTCGATCGACGACCAGATGCCGGACTGGTCATCGACGCGGACACCGCCACCCTTGACTTCGAGCACCAGGATCCCGAGATGGTTCGACTGGCGACGTGCGATCGGGTGGTACGGCTTGTCTACCCTCGCCGGTCCTCGGTGGTTCAAGGCAGTGTGGCCGTCTCGCTCCGGGTTCGTCCCCGTGGTGCACCCGCGAGCGCCGGCCCGCCCCTTATTGCCCGGTGACGAACAGGCGGTAGCGGGTGGCGGTGGGGGGTGGCTGGTAGATGCTGGTGGTGATGGTGGCACGGGCGCCGGGCTCCAGGGATGGCGGATCGGCCAGACCCCAGGTGTAGCCGACGACGCGGTCGTGCCGGTCGTAGAGAGCCACGACGTAGGCGGTGTAGCGGACGCGGGTCTCCCCGGCGTTGCGCACCTCGGCCCGGACGCTGAAGCGGTCGCCGCCGAGGCCGACGGCCGACTCGCGCTCGACGACCAGCGCCGGGTGGGCGCGGCGCTCCCCGGGCTGGCCGGTTGCCAGCACCTCAGCCCGTGCGAAGGGATCACCGCTGTCCAGCCAGACTCGGAACGGTAGCGTCTCGCCGGGGCCCAGGGGTGCCAGGTCGAGCGGGTCCGTCTGGCTGGCGATCACCTCGCCGTCCTCGTCGTAGAGGTTCACGGTGACAGCCACGTCGCCGTAGGCGCCACGGGACAGATTGCGGACGGCACCGATGAAGACCCACTTGCCGGTGGCGTCCCGGCGGTAGGAGACGCTGTCGATCCGCACGGCCGGCTCGCCGCGCTCATCGAGGTAGCGCCAGGTGTAATAGTGGCGCCCGACGTTGGCCGACTCCACCTGCCAGCCCGCGGGGTTAGCTGGCGTGTAGGTCAGGACACGGCGCTCGAACGCCTGGAGCAACACCGGACGCTGCTGGCCGTCGACCTGCACCCAGGCCCAGTAGGCCTCGGAGATCGGATAGCCGGTGACGGCGAAGGGGTCCGGGAAAAGCCGCTCATCGCGGAACTCCCACCCGGCCCAGACCGGCCCAGAGGAGTGCAGGTAGTCCCAGAAGACCGACGCTACGGTGTGGTTCGTCTCCGGAACCAATACCGCAGCGGTGACGCCATACTCAGCGAGCGCTGGGTCGCTCGTCACACGTCCGGCGCGGTCAACCACCTGGATCACGGTCCAGCCGGTCGGAATCGGCTCGTAGCGCAGAAGCGGAGAGAAGGTGGCGTAGGTGGGCGCCCCGGGGTCGGCTTTATCCCCGACAATGGGGATCTCTGCGGGGCCCACGTCCTGAGTCTCACTGGCGCCGAGCTGGATGCGCCCGGTGATCAACTCGGCCGCCAGGCGGCCGCTCGTGACGGGACCGGGCTCGCCGTTCGCGCCGTCAGCGACCTCCAGGCGGCCCTTATCGAAGTACTGCACCCAGCGTCGGCCCGCTGCGCTCCCCGCGCGGGCCCCGGCGTATGGCTCCAGCAGGAGGGGACTGATCGGCTCCGGCCCCCAGACCCAGGCCCGGCTGACCCCGCCCCTCGGCGACCGGCCGGTCGAGCCGCGCCCAGACCTGCGCCATCGCATAGTTGTCGATCGGCTGCGCCGCGGCGGCCGGCGTCGCCGCCAGCGCGACGGCAAGCAGCGCCGCACACGACACGATGCGCACGATACGCGCGATGCACGCTCCCGAGCCCATTCTCGTCCCCCGCGCTCCCTGTTTCCCCGGACGGCCCTAGAGCCTCCACTGCCACCAGGGTAGCGCGCGGAAACGGCGGCGACAGCAGCCCATTCCTCCCAAAACATAACGGCGCAATGCCCGCCAGCGCGCGAAACATTTCGTATAATGAGAGTGGACAGGAGCGCCGACACCATGACTTATCCCCAGCCGCGAATCCCAACCCACCGCCTCACAATCCTCATCACCGCCGTGCTGTTGGCGCTAGCGTCGATGATCGCGCCCGGCGTGCAGGCCGCGACCCCGAGCGTCATGCTGCTCGATATCGATGGTGCCATCACCCCGGTAGTCGCCAACTATGTCGAGCGGGGCCTGCGGGACGCCGAGCGCGTCGGTGCATCGGCGGTCGTCCTGCGGATGAACACACCCGGCGGGCTGAGCAGCGCAATGAACGACATCACGACAGACATTTTCGCCAGCCCGGTCCCGGTGATCGTCTACGTCGCGCCGTCGGGCGCACGAGCGGGATCGGCCGGGGTCTACATCACCTACGCCGCCCACGTCGCCGCCATGGCACCGTCCACCAACATCGGTTCGGCCACTCCCGTATTCCTGGACGACAGCGGCCAGCCGCAGGATGCCGACGACGCGATGACCCAGAAGGTCGTCAACGACGCCGTGGCGCAGATTCGTGGGTTCGCCGAGGCCCGCGGGCGTAACGCCGACTGGGCAGAGCAGGCCGTGCGTGAGGCTGCGAACATCACCGCCCAGCAGGCGCTCGAGTTGAACGTGATCGACCTCATCGCGCCCGACCTGCCGACGCTCCTCGATCAGGTGGATGGCCGCACGGTGGAGACAGCCGCGGGCCCAGTGACGCTGCAGACCCGCGGCGCCGAGATCCACACGGACGGCATGGGGCTCGGCGAGCAGTTCTTCCAGTTGATCAGTGACCCGAGCATTGCCTACATCCTGCTGAGCCTGGGGATGCTCGGCATCTTCCTGGAGCTGGCCAACCCCGGGTCGATCCTGCCGGGCGTGCTTGGCGGCATCTTCGTCCTGCTGGCGCTCTTCTCACTCGGCAGCCTGGACGTCAACTGGGCGGGCGTGCTCCTCATGGGCTTCGGGTTCCTGCTCTTTGTCGCCGATGTCTACGTGACGAGCCATGGCGTGCTCACTATCGGCGGCATCGCCGCCTTTGCCCTCGGCTCGATTATGCTGATGAACTCGACCACGGTCCCGGCGATGCAGATCTCCAAGCTGGTGGTGGCCGTCGTGACCATCCTGGTGGCGGGGTTCTTCATGTTCATCGTCGGGGCCGTGGCCAAGGCACGGCTGCGCCGCGCATCGACCGGCCGCGAGGGGTTGATCGGCGCCGTCGGCACCGTGCGGCAGGCCATCGCGCCGGAGGGCTACGTCTTCGTCGAAGGCGAGCTCTGGCGCGCGAAAAGTCCCGCCGGACCGCTCGAGCCGGGCACGACCGTGCGTGTGATCGCGATCGACGGCCTCACGCTCACGGTGATGCCGGCCGAGTCGGAGCAAGCCCTCGCCGCCGGGCAGGGCGCTTAGACACGATCCCAGGCGGGGAATCCCCCGCGCCGTTGTTGTCCGCTGGAGGAGAAGGTACGAGGAGCAGCGCATGAACCCAACGTTTGTCGTGACCATCGTCGTCGTCTTATTCGTCCTCATCGTCCTGACGTCGGCCATCAAGGTCGTGCAGGAGTACGAGCGGGGCGTCGTCTTCCGCCTCGGGCGGCTCGTGGGCGCCCGAGGCCCCGGCATCATTCTGCTCATCCCGTTCATCGAGCGGATGGTGAAGGTCGATCTCCGTACGGTAACGATGGATATCCCGGTTCAGGAGGTCATCACCCGCGACAACGTCACGATCCGCGTGAACGCCGTCGCCTATTTCCGGGTGATGGACCCGAACGCGGCCATCGTCAACGTGGCCGACTACATCCGCGCCACGTCGCAGATCGCGCAGACGACGCTGCGGAGCGTGCTTGGTCAGGCCGAGCTGGACGAACTGCTGGCTGAGCGGGAGAAGATCAACCACACGCTACAGACAATCATCGACGAGCAGACCGAGCCCTGGGGCATCAAGGTGAGCATCGTCGAGGTCAAGGACGTCGAGCTGCCCGACATCATGCAGCGGGCGATGGCCCGCCAGGCTGAGGCCGAGCGGGAGAAGCGGGCGAAGATCATCCACGCCGAGGGCGAGTACGCTGCCGCCCAGCAGCTCGCCGATGCGGCAGCCGTCATCTCTTCACAGCCCGGCGCCCTCCAGCTTCGCTTCCTCCAGACGCTGACCGAAGTCTCCTCGGAGCGCAACAGCACCATCCTCTTCCCGGTCCCGATCGACTTGCTTGCCCCGTTCCTCGACCACATCGGCTCGGTCAAGGCGGTCGGCAAGGGCACCGGCGACTAACGCGCACGCCACGGCGCCCCGGTCGCCCCCTCGGGCACCGGGGCGCTGCTCCGCTTGCGGCACGGCTAACCGGTGGCAACAGCGTCCCGCTCGTGAGGTGAGAGGACACGTATGGCCCAGCGTGGTCAGGATCCGGTCGAGGAGTTGATCGAGTTCCTCGAACCCTATATCGCGCCCCTGATCCAGCGCATCACCGTGGACGAGTTCACCACGGTCGAGTTCATCGAGGCGATGCAGATGGACGAGCCGACGCGCCAGGCCTACGAGGCCGCGGTACGCCGCTGGCCGGAGGGGGAGCACCGCGCCCGCATGGTGATCCACGGGCAGGTGATCCCAGTGGCACTGCGCCGCAGCGGCCTGGTCGAGTGGGCCGGCTACGCTTACGGCGAAGACGACCCGTACGCCGTCCCGGCCTGGTGGCGCAAGATCGAGCCGGGTGCGGGCACGCGCTCGTAGGGCCTAGCCCTTATTGCGTCCTGCGTATCACGCCACGCTCCTCTCCCAAAGTTGGGAGAGGGGAGTGGCGTGAGGTCCGCTCCGAGGCACGCCCGCGCTCTTACACCCGCGCCGTGCCGAGCCCCGTGGTTTCCTCGACGGCATCCGCGATCAACTCGGCGATGGCGAGCGACGAGGTCGCGGCGGGGGAGGGCGCGTTGCGCACGTGGAGCGCGCCCTCCTGCCGGTCCACCACGAAGTCGTCAACGAGCGACCCGTCCGGCGCCAGCGCCTGCGCCCGCACCCCTGAGGGTCCGGGCAGGAGGTCGTCGGGTCGCAGGTCGGGCATGTAGCGTTGCAGCGCCTTGAGGAAGCTGCGCTTGCTCAGGTCGCGGTACATCTCGGCGCCCCCGGTCCGCCAGTAGCGCCGCGCCAGCTTGCGGAACCCCGGAAACGCCAGGGTTTCGGTCAGATCTCGGAGGTTGACGTCCCGGAAGCGATAGCCCTCGCGGGAGAAGGCCAGCACCGCATTCGGCCCGAGCCAGACGCTGCCGTCGATCCGGCGGGTGAAGTGGACGCCGAGGAAGGGGAAACGGGGGTCGGGCACCGGGTAGATCAGGCTCCGCACCATCTCCGCGCGTTCCGGGCGCAGGACGTAGTAGTCGCCGCGGAAGGGGACGATCTTCGGGGACTCCGGCGCGCCGGTCAGGCGCGCNACGCGGTCGGCGTAGACCCCGGCGCAGGTGATCACGATCCGCGCCTCGATCGTCCCGGCCGGGGTAACCAACTGGCGAAGCCCGTCCCGCTGGGTGATGTCGGTGACCTCATGGCCGGTCAGAATGGTCCCGCCCCGCGCCTGAACCTCGTCGGCGTACGCGTGCGCAACGCGGCCGAAGTCAACGATGCCGGTCGTGGGCGAGTAGAGCGCCTGGATCCCCTCGACGTGCGGCTCGATCTCCCGCAGCCGCTTCGGGCCGATCAGCTCCAGGCCCGGCACGCCGTTCGCCTGCCCGCGCTTGTAAAGCTCGTGCAGGCGCGGCAGCTCCGACTCCTCGGTGGCGACGATGACTTTGCCGCACAACTCGTACGGAATATGGTGTTCCTCGCAGAAGCGGATCAGCTTCGCCTTGCCCGCCACGCAGGCACGGGCCTTGAGCGAGCCGGGGGCGTAGTAAACCCCGGCGTGGATCACGCCGCTGTTGTGGCCGGTCTGGTGCTGGGCGATGGCCGGCTCTTTGTCGAGGATCCCCACGCGAAGCCCCGGCCGTCGCGTGAGCAACTCCCTGGCCGTAGCCAGGCCCACGATCCCGGCACCCACAATGGCAATGTCGAATCGCTCGTCCGCCACCATCCCGCCCTCTCGTCGTCCCAGCGCGCTTGCCACGTCATTCTTCCCAGCCCCCGTCGATCCAGGGATCGTCGTCGACACCGAGGCGTTCGCTGAGCGCGGCACGCAGGCGCTGGCTCTCCACCAGCGAGATGACCTCCTTCGCCGCTTCCTCGATCGACTTGCCCGTGATATCGACCGTGGGCCAGGGATAGCCCCGCCGGACGATGCGCCGGCAGTAGGCCAGCTCCTCGGCGACCTTCTCCGGGTCGGCGTACTCCCCGTCCCCGTCGGCCCCCAGCGAGCGCACCCGGTGCTGCCGGATGCGGACCAGCTCGTCCTTGTCGATGGTGAGGGCAACGATGCGGGTCTGGTCGATCTGGTCGAGCTTGGCAGGCGGTTCCACCCCCAGCACGATCGGGATGTTCGCCACCTTCCAGCCGCGCATTGAGAGGTAGATGCTGAGCGGGGTCTTCGAGGAGCGCGAGACGCCGACCAGCACGATGTCGGCCTCGTGCAGGCTGTCGATCCCCTGCCCGTCGTCGTGCTGCACGGTGAACTGGATCGCGTCGATGCGGCGGAAGTATTCGTCGCTGAGCCCGCGCGAGACGCCCGGCCGCAACAACGGGCGCATGCCGACGTGCTGGGAGATCTGCCCCAGCAGCGGTCCGGTCAGGTCCACGTGATCGATCACCCGCTGGCGACACTCGCGCAGCAGCAGGCGGCGAATCTCGGTGATGACGATGGTATGGACGATGATGCCGTTGTTGCGGGCCGCCTCCTGCACNACCGCCAGCACTTGCTCGCGGGTCCGCACGCCCGGGTGGCGCTCGATGGCGAAATCGACGCCGGGGAACTGGACGGTGACGGCATCGACCACGGCTTCGGCCGTGGCCCCGCCGCCGTCGGAGACGACGTAGATCGTGCAGCGTCGCGGCTGGTTACGGTCCATGGCCCGGCCCTACCATCCTTTGGCATGCGCCCGCGGGGCATCGACGATCGAGCCACCGATACCATACACCCCACGCCGCCGCAAGGCGCGCCGAACTCCCGCGTTAGCCGGGGCGGGAAGCGCGGTGTAGAATCGGCTGCGCGGACGACGGTACGGATTGGGACGAGGCGACCTGACCGAACGGGACCATCTGTTGGAAACGGACCATCTTCCCTCGCGATCGGCCGCCGCGATGCATCGCGCGCGGCACATGACCGGTGCGCAGGTCGCCGCGCGAACGCCGCGGCGGGGCGCTGCGGGCATTCTCCCGACCAGCATCTCGCTCGAGACCGCGCTCTACGGCCTCATCTTCCTGGCCGCCGTCCTGACCCGCTTCTGGGATCTCGGCTCCCGCGCACTGCACCACGACGAGTCGCTTCATACCTATTACTCGTGGCTCTACGCCGAGGGCTTCGGCTACCAGCACAACCCGTTGATGCATGGGCCGTTCCTGTTTCACGCCAACGCCCTGCTCTACCTGCTCTTCGGCGCGAGCGACTACGTCTCGCGGGTCATGCCGGCCGCGGCCGGGGTCATCGTCGTCATGCTGCCGTGGCTGCTGCGCGGGCCGCGGCTCCTGGGCCGCTGGGGTGCGCTGTTCGCCTCGGCCCTCCTGCTGGTATCGCCGTCGATCCTCTTCTACTCGCGCTTCATCCGGCACGACATCTACTGCCTGCTCGGGACGTTCGCGCTGGCCATCGCCGTAGTGCGTTATGTTGAACGACGTGAGCCTCGCTGGGCGATCCTCGGCGGGCTGGCCACCGGCTTCCTGTTCACCACCAAGGAAGTCAGCTTCATTGTGCTGTTCATCTTCGTGACGTACCTGGCCATCGCCGTGGCCCTGCGCGCGGCGCCGGGACTGCTGCTCATTGCCGCCGGAGCACTGGTGGCCTTCGGGGCAGCGGCGATGACGTTCAAGGCGCTGGGCGTCGGGCCGCTGCCCGGCATCCCCTGGGACCAGCCGACGGGCGATCAAATCTGGCGCTTCACCGTGGCGCTCTTCCGGCACCCGGTCGTCGTGGCCGGCATCGGCATCGCGCTCCTGGCGTTCGTCGCCGCGGTGTGGTTGCTTGACCGCCGTCGCGCGGGAGCAGGGTGGATCGAGGGCATCCTCGGCTCGGCACCCGAGGGTTCGACCGCGGCCGCCCTGCGGACCCTGCTGACCGAGCGGCGCGGCCTGCTGATCGGCGCCGGGCTGGGCACGCTCGTCTTCGTCGTCCTCTATTCCAGCCTTTTTTCGAACATGATGGGGCTGGCGAGCGGCACGTTCGGCGCCCTCGGCTACTGGCTGGGCCAGCAGGGTGTGCAGCGTGGCGAGCAGCCCTGGTTCTACTACCTGCTGCTGGTCCCCCAGTACGAGTTCATCGCCGCCCTGTTCTTCCCCGTGGCCATCGTCTGCGCTGGCTGGCGCTGGCTCCGGGCCTGGCGCAGCGGCAGCCCGCTCGGTCACCGCGACTACGTCCAGGCGTTCCTCATCTACTGGGCGGTGCTGATGCTCGGCGTGCTCTCCTGGGCCGGCGAGAAGATGCCCTGGCTGACGGTCCACATCGCACTGCCGCTGACGCTTCTGGCGGCCGCGCTGCTGGGCGACGCCGCCGAACGGCTCGTCCAGGGGTGGCACGACTGGACCCCCGCCCGGCGCCGGGAGACGCTGGCCGCCGGCGCCGGGGTTGTCGGGCTTGCCGTGGCGTGGTTCCTGGTCATGGCCTGGGCCAGCGCCGGGCCGTATGTCGAGCAGGCGACAAGCTTCGGGACGCGCCTCCAGCGCACGCTCCGGCCCTGGGCCGCAGACCACTGGTGGGTCGTCTACATCCCCTGGCNGCTGCTCGCCCTGCTCCTGGTCGCCGCAGCGGTGCGGCTCGGGGTGCGGCGGACGCTCGCCACCCTGGCGCTGGCCGGGGCCGTCGCCCTGACGATGGGGCAGGTGCACGTCGGCTGGCACATGACCTACCGCGAGGGCGACGTCCCGACCGACATGCTGATCTACGTGCAGACCTCGCCCTACGTCCCGCGCGTCACCAAGGAGTTGGAGGCGCTGTCCCAGGAGATGACCGGCGGGATGGACCTGGAGGTCTGGTACGACTCGGGGACGCAGTGGCCGTTCAACTGGTACCTGCGTAATTTCCCCAATCGCCGCTACTTCGGCACCCAACTGACCGAGAAGCCCACCGCGCCGGTCGTGCTCGTCTCGCAGGACAACATCACGCCACAGTTGGAGCGGCAACTGGAGGGCTACACCTTCCAGCAGTACCCGATGCGCTGGTGGTTCCCGGAGGAGCAGACCTATCGTCGCTTCGCCTACGCGCCGGAGTTGAACAACGAGAGCAGGCAGAACTACCAGGATGATCGCCAGCCGCCCTTCACCCTGCTCGATGTCGCCGGGAGCGTCTGGCGCAGCGTCTGGTCGCTCCACGAGCCTCAGCAGCAGGGGAAGATCTTCCGGCTGGTCGCGTTCCGCGAGCTGCCGGCGCCGATCGGGAGCTACTGGTTCCGTGTCTACGTCCGCGACGATCTGGTCCCGTACCTGAACGGGCTGCGCTACTAGGCTACTAGCGCCGGATCGCGCCGGCACCACGCAGAAGGAGAGACGCCCGGTGCTGCACCGCCTCACGGTGTTCGATCAGGCCGACGCCGCGCCCGGCGCCCTCGACCGGCGCCTGGACCTCTCCGCCCTCTCCTGGGAGGGAGTCGGCTGGGTGGCGGCCGCCCTGCTGGCGGCGCTCGTGCGCCTCATCCAACTCACCACCTGGCCCCTCGGGGCGGAGGAGGCGCGCATCGCGACCGATGGGCTGGCGCTCGCGACCGGCGGGACACTGTCCGACAACGCCTGGACGCACCCGCTCGTGGTCGAGGCCGAGGCGCTGGCCATGTTCCTCTTCGGGCCGAGCGACGGGGTGGCGCGCCTCGTGCCCGTGCTGGCAGGCTTCGGGGCGATCGCCTTGCTCTGGCCGTTACGACGATGGGTGGGCCGCGGGGCGGCGCTCGGCGCGGCCGTCCTGCTGGCGCTATCGCCGACCATGGTCTTCACCGCACGGCAGGCAGGTGCCGGGAGCCTGCTCGTCGCCGGGTCGCTCCTGGTCCTGGTCCTCCTGCTGCATCACCTGAGCCAGCCCACGACCCTGTCGGCCGTAGCCACCGGCGCGGCCGCCGGGTTGCTGCTGCTGACCGGTCCGCTCGGCTGGGTGGCGCTGCCGCTCACCGCCGGCGCCGGCATCGCCATGGCGGGCGGCCGTCGTGCCCGGCCGCGGGACCTCTCCGGCCTGGCGGTCGGCCTGCTGCTGGTGCTCATCACGCTCTCCACCGCCCTCTTCACCCGGCCCGGAGGCTTCTCCGAGTTCCTCTCCGCAAGCCTTGGCGCCCTCTGGCGCGAGCATCTCGCCAACGCAGGCACCCAGTGGTGGATGACCCCGCTGGTGCTGGTGGTCGACGAGTTCCTCCTGCTCGTGCTGGCCGTCGTCNTCNTGTCGGTNNTCANGTTCTGGTCAACCCGGAGCGGCTGCCGTTCGGCACCGCCCGCCCGGCGCGGGCGATCCTCGGCTGGGCCGTGGTCGGGACGGTGGTTGCCACGATCGTGGGCGGCGCCGC
>Ga0065724_102691_pt1 | contig 12552 bp, 9 predicted proteins | sample TheenrcSG05JP960_FD_59111 | JGI IMG/M metagenome (GOLD analysis project Ga0065724, IMG submission 59111) | Thermophilic enriched microbial communities from mini bioreactor at UC Davis - Sample SG0.5JP960 | ecosystem: Engineered > Solid waste > Grass > Composting > Bioreactor | place: USA... | reverse complement strand
TTCCATAAATGATACTTCAAACTTCAGCTGTTGTCAACCTCTGGATTACGACATTTGTGAGCAGATTGTGTAATCTATGCTCCTATGCTCTTACTTCTCCCGTTCGCAATCAGCCTGCTGCAATAACGCATCAATCTCCCTGGTGCTGTTGTTCGTGTGCCGCAGCGTTTGCCGAACCAGAATCAGAAAACGCAGCATCTGAGGCGATGGCGAGCGGCCCTTCAGCTCCTCGAGCATCCCATCCACCAGAGAAATCATCAAATGTCGATGCTCCAGCAGCAGATCAAAGCATTCGTGGCGTGCAACAATACGTCCCATCGCCCGCTTTGCGGCCAGATAAACCGGTAAGTCCCTGGACCGGCTCAATTCCAGCAACGCTGGAAACGCACGCCTATCACCTACAGCACCCAGCGCTTCAGCCGTCGCCGCTTCCAGTTCCGCATCTCCCCGCCAGTGCGATAGGACTTGCAACAGGTAATACTGAGCCGAAAGCGTCTTGCTACAACCCAGCGCCTTGATCGTTGTCAAAAGCATTCGGTGGTCTCGCTCAAGTGCAAGATGCGCACCCAACAGCGCCACAGCACGATCTCCGCCAAGCGTGCCCAGCGAAATGACCGCCGCCTCCCGAACCGTTTTGCTACGATCCACAAGCACCTGCTTCAGCGCCTCCACGGCAAACTCAACGTGCCGCGTGCAGCCAAGGCAGAAAGCCGCCTTCCGACGAACCAGATCCGAAGCGTTCTGCCGGGCAACGACAGCAAGCGCCCGAACCGAATCGGGCGTGTCAAACTCCGCAAGCGCCTCGACCGCAGCATTGGCTACATCGCCCCACTCCGCACGCGCAATGCGGGCCAGTACCTCCTGTGCTTCGATCACACGAAAGCGCTCCAGCGCCCGTATCGCCCTGTAGCGAAGCCCGGTGCTTTCATCCTTTTCGGCCATCTCGATGACGGCCGCCCGAACCCGCCGGTCTTCCGCAAGCAGCGGAATGCAACGCTCGAGCGCCTTCCCGCGAAGCACGCGATCGGGGTGTTTCAAGGCCTCAAGAAGCTCCATCGTCTGCTTTTTCCCGCATAGCTCCATGCTCCTTTAAAAAGAACCGACCAACCCGACATGTTACGATTCGTGGAAACAATCGTAGAAAAGCCGTCTTTTTTCCACGTTCTCGCAAATCCGGCAAAAGGTCCTCAATCGTGAGGACTTCTTCTACCATGATCGTCTGGCAACAGGCTTTATGTTTTCACTGCGACACAGCCAGCGCATCGAACAGTTGTTGCACAACACCGGTGGAGGAGCCTGCTCGATCCGAAACCGACGCGCCCGAATACCATCCAGGTAGCGCCGCAACTGAAGCACCGCCTCCCGGTGCAGCGCCTCGTCAAACAAACGCTCCTGCAATGCGGCCTCCGGATCTTCGACGGCCGTCCAGTAGAGCACCAGACGCGAAACCGGACGACTCAACTCCTGCTCAACCAGATGGGCGTATATCGCAAGCTGGCACCAGTAGAGATCAAGCACATTGCTCAGATGCTGCTGGTGCGTCGAAGTCTTGAAATCGAAAAGCGTCAGCCGGCCGTCTTCCTCCCCTACCAGTAGATCGCAACTACCCACCAGCACGCACCCGTCCACCTCCAGCGTCAGAGGCATCTCCACCGCCTCAATGCGTGAAAACCACGCCTGGGCCTGCTGGCAATAGCGCCGGGCCTGCTCCTCAATCCGACGCAGCGTCTTCTGGTCAAAGTACCAGCCACTTTCGCGGCTCAGGTGCTCCGCCTCACGCATCACGATCTGCTCCAGCGAGGCCGCCACCTGCTCAATGGAAACGCCGTTCAGCGGAGCGTAAAGCCCGTAGCGGTTGATCGTCTCCAGTACGCGATGCAGCAGCGTGCCGAAGATCATCTGGGGTTCTTCCATTGACATGAAGCCCAGGTAGCCGAACGCCTGATAGCGGCGCGGACAGGCGGCATAGCCCAGCACGTCCTCAACGAAACGCAGCCGCTGACGCGGCCAGCGCATCGGCCGCCGCACGAAACGACGTGCAGCAAACAGCGCCGCACGTGCCTGCTCCAGCGGCTGCGCCTGCTCCCAGATCGAACGAAACAGCTCAGACACGCGGCCTGTGGCGCTGAGCACCAGGAGCTGCTGCGCCCGCGAAAAGGCCACGTAATAAAGACGCATCTGCTCCCACTCCGCCATCCGCTCGATCGGCTCCACCACCTGCCGCCGATAAAAAGGCTGAAGCACGTCTTCGGCCCGCTTCCGCCGGAAAGACCCGCGCGAAAGACCTCCCACAATTACCACCGGAAACTCCAGCCCCTTGGCCTGATGAATCGTCAGGATGGGAAGCCGCCCCGAAGGAATCGCCTCCTCCTCCGGCTCCACTTCGTTGACGCCCGCATCGACAAGCCGCCTCAGAAAACGCCCCAGAAAATCCCTCAAAAAAAGATCTTTTTTGTCCAGGGGGACGGCGTGCCAGCTAAATTCTTCCTCAAAGGCGCTGAGCAGGCGCGAAAACAGGGCCAGCCGACGCGCCCGCTCCTCATGATAGTACCAGCGCCGGAAAGGAATTGCACCCAACAGCTCATAAAAAAGCTCCGTCGGCCGAAACCGTCCGCGCCGCTCGATCTGTTGGCGCTTCGTCTTGATCCACGTGCCCAGCTCCGATTGCTGACGCGCCCACGCCACCACACCATCGACACCTGTCAGCACGTATTCCTGCAACTTGCGCAAGTGCATGCCTTCCTCAGCGCGGGGAACCGCATCCAGCAGCAGTACCAGCACCCCGACGGCCAGCCGGATTTCCTCATGCTCCATGAGCGTCCGACTGCGCGGGCACCACACCGGAACACCCCGCTTCTCAAGCGCCGCAATAAGCCGACTGCTCCAACGCCAACGTACGCTCGGCAACAGCACGGCCACCTCGCTCCAGTCCTGAATCTTCCCGGCTCGATGAAGCGCCACCACCAGCTCAGCAATGCGTTCGGCCTCCTGATCGGCATCCTCGGAAAAAAGCCGCACCAGCGCCGGAAACGACTCCCAGTCGTCAGTGGCCGGCTCAATGCGCTTGCCATAGCGAAACAGACGACCGTCCGGTCCCTGCCAGTCGGCGCTTGCCATCCAGTTGTCATAAGCCGCGATGATCATGGGGTGCGAACGGTAGTTGCGCTCCAGCCGAACCAGACGTGGCCGCTCCAACCGCTCCGGAAGCGTGAGAAAACCCGTTGGCGTCGCCCCACGAAAGCGATACAGGCTCTGGTCCTCATCGCCCACCACACACAGGTTGCCGCCTCTGCCCGCCAGGCGCAATAGAAGTTGCTCCTGAATGTGGTTCGTGTCCTGATATTCGTCCACCATGATGTAATCGAAAAAGCGCACCTCCGGCATTTCCTCGAGCAGTTCCAGCGCCAGCCGCTGCTGATGGGCAAAGTCAATACGACCGGTGCGCTCCAGCAAATCACGGTAACGTTGGTATGCACCGCTTAGCGCCACAAAAAACGGATCGCCGCTTTGCGCCAGCGCATCGGGATCAATCAGTTCGTCGGCAATCCGGTCAAAGAAATCTTCCAGCGCTTCAAGCGCTGCATTTCGCGTCTGCCAGCGCCCAAGAAAACGCCCCTCCTGCTCCGGACCGGCAATCTCCTGGAAATGTCGCTCCAGAAAAAGCCGCCGCGAAATGTCGTCGAGCGTGCGGGGCACGCGATGCAGCCGACTCAGCGGAGCCATCCGCCGCAACAACTCCAGCGACAGCCCGTGTATCGTCGAGACCTGCACACGTGAAATCCCGCCCCGATACCCTACGCGACGCGCCCCCTCCAGCAGACGATCCTGCATTTCACGGGTGGCCCGCTCAGTAAACGTGCAGAGCAGAATCCGCTCAGGCCGCGTGCGCTCCAGCACCAGCAAGTTCAACGTACGGGCAATCAAGCAACGGGTTTTGCCCGAACCCGGTCCAGCAATGACCACCAGGGGGCCGTCAAGATGCCCCACCACCTGTTGCTGCGCTTCGTCCAACCGAAAATGCGCTTGAATGACCGGCGCAATCATTATGGTTTTTTATTTGTGAATATATGCGCCGGTCATTCCATATACAAGCGAGAGCCCTCTCCTATAAAGCCGGCTCCAGTTCTCCTGTGCCTTGCCGCAAATACCTGGAAAGCCACTCGCGATAGTACTCGTCCAGTTGGGGGTCGCGTGATACGACCAGCAGCATCTTCTGCTGCACAGGAGAAAGCGAAACGTAGCGGCTTGCGCAATTGGCCAACTCGAAGGCCGCCGCTGTCGCATCAAAAACCAGAGCCCGCCAGACCAGATCGGGCTGCTCCCGCTCAAAACCAATGCGCGCCAGCGCAGACACCATCTTCCGACGCAACTCATGATCACCACAGTCTCTTACCCGAGCAGCCAGTCGCCGAAGCGCATCGCAATGAGCCATCTGAGACAGTTTGTCAACAATGGCACACTTTACCTGCTGGCTACGCTCACGCTCGAACAACCAGACCAGCAGCTCCGGAGAAACCGTCGGCACCCCGACCATCTTCAAACGCACCCTGTAGTTGCACCCCGCTTCGACCGCTTCCTGCAAAGCACGGTCGCCATGTCGCGCCAGCGCCTCGACAAGATATTTCTGCACCATCTCATTGGATTCATCAGCCAGCAGACGAGCTATCTCCCGCACTTCACTTTCCAGCAGACGCATCCAGGAAAGACGCTTGGCCGCCTCTATGCGCTCAACGGACCGGCCGCGTTGAAGCTGCCGGATCAGTTCTGAAGTCATTTTTTCTTTTAAAGAACCGCCAGACAGAACTTTTTACGACCTTTCCTGCACGTGCTTCCTCCCGAAAAGCAACCGGCGGGTTTCCTCCAGGCATCGCGTGAGCATGGCCTCCGAAAGACAAAGGCGATGGTGCTCCCAGTGCACCAGAATCCTTTCGGCCAGCTCTTTCGTTTCGTCGGCCTGACGACAGCGCGTCAGCGAAACCAGCGGCGTCATGGCAAACGATCGGGACGCCAGCGGCCGACCGCTCCCTCTTACAATATCGTTTGCCAGCGCGTAAGCAATCTGTTCAAGCCGTTCCAGGTCGGGAGGCGGCGGTAAAGGACGCCTCAGATACGCCGCAAGCTCTTCCTGCAGACGCTCTCCCAGGTGCCAATCCCAGCGAAGCGTCACGTTCAGCACGTTTCGGGCCGTGGCTTCGTTAAAAGGCTGAACAACCTCACCCGCACGGGTTTCAATCCGAAGCACCGGTACCGCGCCCGTGGGATCATATTCCGGCGAAGGAACGCCGTAATCTACAACAAGACGGCGCAGAAAAGCTTCTGCATGATTCGACCTCATCAACTCAAAACTGGCCGCCTGACGCGCCAGCACCACGCGCTGCCGCCACAGCATATCAACCAGGCGCTCTATAAGAAACAGACGCCCCGAAACAGGCTCTCTCGAATCCGCATGCTCCATCTGCTGCAAACGCAGCAGATAAGCACCGGCCGCCAGCAAAACGTCGGGATTTTCCAGCAACAACGACGGCCGGACCCGTACCACCCAGCGACTTATCGTCGAAGTGTCCGGCACAAGCGGCAATTGGCCGACAGGCATCCGCTCCAGCCGCTGCAACGCCTCCCCCACCAGCCGGTGCATAAAAGACAGATAATGCAGCAACGCATTGCCCAGCAGTAGATGCTCTCTGCTGTGGAGCCGCAATTGCAACGTGCGCCACCAGAGATGATCGCTCGGCGGCAGATTGCCCGGCGAGCGCTGGAGCACGGTAGCTATTCCCACAGCAAGACGTTCAGCCCGCCGAAGCGGCGTCGCCTCAATCAGTCGGGCAATGGTCGTGGCTTCGTAGTGCATCCCGTTTAACGATTCAGATAGCCGGGGAAGGCGCTGCTCGCAAAGCACGGCAGCCACAAGCGACTCATCGCAACTACGCAAAATCCAGCCGTTGCGCTCCGGTGAGGCTTGCAGCCGCAGCAAAAGTTCTTTTTGTGAGCACAGCCAGGACTCCCGCCGCAACACCTTCAACAACTGACGCTCCGGAAGACAAGACAACTTCCGTACTACCAGTTTGTGCAGCCGAGCATCCCGGCGGGCCTTCGACAACAGCAGCTCTACCACGTCGCCGGCCGTTCGACCGTGCAACAACAGATCGACCGCCTCCAACAACTCCTTCCCTTCATACTGTTGAAGAGCATATCGAAGCAGACGAGCACGCAGTTGCTTTCCGACAACCCCTTTCACGTGAGCAGCTATTCGGGCAACCCGCAGAAAAAGATCTTTTCTGCAAAGGGCCTGCTTCGCCAGCCACTCCGCCTCCAACGGACCAACGGCCGAAGCAACGGAGAGGTAGTCCTCTCGGGCCACGGAATCCTTCGAGAAGATGTGTTCCTTTACCAGGTGCCGAAAAAGTTCAGGGCTGCTGAGCCGCCCGACCTTTTTAATATAAAAAGGTGCTTCTTTTGGCTCCTTTAGAAGCGCCAGCGCCCGGTAGTGGGCTGTCTGCGCCCCTTCGGCCTGTGCCAGCAGCTCGGCTTGATGACCGATCGCAACGGGAAGCAGACGCAGCAGTCGCACGTGCGGCCAGCGCTGCAATGCCTCCTTCAGGTGCCTCGTGTTAAGCGGTCGGTTTTCCCGGATCGCTTCTTCAAGCAACGCAATGCCGGCTGCATCCCCCAGACACAGCAAGGCCAGCGCTGCCTCTTCGCGATGTGGCCCCTCACGAACAACCCGGCGCAGAAACAGCCGCACCTCGTCGCGCCGGTGATGGCGCAGGCAGCCCACAAGAACGCTTCCCCAGGCCGTGTGCAGAAACCGCCTGCTCATGTCCAGCACAAGGTGCGGCACCAGCGGGTGCTGCTGCCGTCCAAACCACCCTACCCAGCTTTTTGTGAGAATCGCCTTGTCCGGATCAGATGCCTCCCGCATTGCCTCCTCCAACCGCTCGGCCAGCCAGCGTACCCAGCGCCCCGGCGCATGCCCAGGCAATTTAGCCGGGTGCGGAAAGACGGGTGCTTCCGTCGGTCGGCCATGAACAATTTCGGCAACAAGGCGGAAAGCGCGATCGCTGCCAAGACAGAGCAACGATGGCACCAGGCGAAAAAGTTCTTCTTCTATCTCTCGACGGTAAAGAATTGTCGCATCAAGCGCCGCCTCCCATCGCAGCGAAGCGGCCGCCCTGATCGCCTCGACTCTTATGGCCGGCGCAATATCTGGCGCATAAAGCAGACGACGCAGCACGTTCGCGCGCCCCTTCTGCACCAGCGCAATCAGCAGGCGATCCGGCCTGAGCATGGTCTTTTCGGTCGACAGCCCATCGATGATAAAAACGAACGTCATGAGTTCGTGGTCTTCGATGAGCGAGAGCATTTCGCGCACCGTCAGGCGTCCGGCATCAAGCAGTGCCCGCGCAGCCATCGATCGTACTGGCCCAGAGGCGTCCTGCTTCAGCAGAAAGTGCAGCAGGCGCTCCGCTTCGCGCCGGCCCGCCGACAGGCCCGGTGTAAGAACGTGCGCAATGAGTTGAAGGCGTTCTATCTTGTTGCAACGGGGCAATATGTCGCCAACCCAGCGCCACAGCGCATCTTCGTCCAGGCGCAGGCGCTTCAGATCAAGCTGTCCATCGGTGAGCTGCAGTGCGGGTGCTTCCAGCGCGGCCAATACCGAAAAGCGTCGTCTCGCCATTCTACAGAGCCATTTCCTGCATCGCTGCGCTCAGCGCTCGGGTTACCCGCCGACGTACCCGCTCGTCGGTGTCATGTCGCAACTTCTCCAGTAGCGCCTTCGCCCATCGGGCTTTTTCACGGACAAGCAATCGCACGGCCAGCGCTCGCATGAAGGGAAGCGAGTGGCAAGACATTCGGCGAAAAAGTTCTTTTTTCTGGGATGTATGCTGCCGGGCAAGTGCGTGCAGAAACCGGTGGCGCAACACCCGATCCCGGCGCAAAGCCGCCGCCAGCACGTCGTGCAACTCCGGATAGTGCGTCAGGATATGCAGCGCCAGATCAAGCCGGTTGGCCGCAGAGCGCTCCCGCTGAAACATGCGCCCGATCAGTAGTGCCGCCTCCTCTGAGGGGGGGCGGGCCACCTCCTCAAAAATGAACCGGCGCACCTTGGCCTGAGCACTGTCGGCCACGCGCATCAGAATCACCCAGGTAGCCGGATGCTCCGGGCGATGCGCCAGCAATGCTTCAAGGACAGGCTTCTGCACCGCATCGCGCTCCCGAGGAAGATGGTCCAGCAATATCTCCCCTGTTCGATTCAGATCGAAGTGGGCAAGTGTGTAGAGAAGTTCGGCGCGAACATCGGGATCTGCCTCCTGAGACAGAAGCTTTGCCAGAGGCCCGAGAAAAGCCTCCCTGTTGTCCGCGATACGCAGGGATCGGATGACTTCAATACGCACCCACTTGCTCTCGTCGGCAAGCAGTTGTGCGAAAGCAGGTGTAAGTCGTGGATCTTTCAGCGAGGCAAGTTGCCGCACAGCCGTGCGGCGCACCATCCAGTGGCTGTCCCGCAAAAGCAAAACGACTTCCGGATAGAATTGCTTTAGCAGGTCTTCGGTTAACTGCTCAAGCGTTCGAATCCGGCGCAAAAACGACGGAGAGCGCAGCCCCGCTGCAATCGTGCGGAGCTGCACAAGCCGTCGGTTGTGCAAAACGCGCCGTGGCACCCGAAACATCCGCTTGCGATCCCTGCGGAGCGTCTTTTTCTCAGAAGAGTGCGCCCGAGGAGCCTGTTCACGTACAATGTTATGAATTGTCGCGGTCGTAACGCCAAAGCGGGCGGCCAACTCCTTGGGTGACCGTCGCTCCCGAAAGTAAAGCCGGGCGATCTCGCTCCGAATTTCGTCCGATACTTCGGCGGGCATGTCCTCAGCGTATTAGAGACAAACAACCGTCTGCATTTGAAGACACGACGTACCTGCTTTTTTGCGACAGACAAACATTTTGCCGGAATCGGCGATTTTCTTTCGGGTTCGCCAGACAATGAAATGCCCCGGTTAAACTTCGCGCTCACAACCGGCCGAAAGCCCGCGCATAATCTTCTCGATCTTCGCACGCAAAGGAGCATTTTCCCGAACTTTCGGGGCATTGCGCAGCACCAAAAGCAGACGACGTGTAACTTCGGGTGAGAAGGTGCCTTGCTTCAGGGCGGCGTCGATACCCCGAAGCGCGTATTCCGGGCGATGGATAAGTGCTTCTATTATCCGCCCTACTTTTCCTGTGCGAACCGCAATGCGTCCCAGTGCTTCGGCCGCGGCTATTTCCAGAGAAACCGATTCCTTCGAGGTGATAACCGTTTTCAGAAAGTCAATAGCCGCATCTTCATCGGTTTCGCCCAGCGCCCGCACCGCCGCCTCGCGAACCGGAGTCTCCCTGTCGTTACAAGCTGCTTCAATAAGTGCTGCAATAACATCGTGATTCATGCGGCTTTTCAGCAGGGAAACGGCCGCCAGGCGAACAAAGCGGGTGTCGTCTTCTCTCAGGCGTCTCAGAATCAGATCCGTAACATGTCGGCCTCGAAAAGCCCCAAGAGCCCTGAGTGCGGCCACTCTAACCCGTGCATCTCTGTCGCTTGCACAGATCGCCATGAGCGCCTTGCACCGCTGCTCAGCGTTTCGGTATCCCAGGGCTAAGGCGGCCGTCTCCCGCACGCGATAGTCTGCATCGCGACGGGCCAGATCGATAAGTGTATTGACAACCTGAGTATTCTCTATAAAGCCGAGGGCGGCAATGGCCTGGCGGCGCGTCTCAAGGTGCCAGTCATTCCGGGCAATCTTCAGCAGCACCGGTGCAAAGCCGGTGCCCGCAAGCCGTCCCAGCGCACCTACCAGTGCAGCGCGAACGTCCCCTTCACGCTCACGCTTTAGGGCCTGGAAAAGGGTATGAGCGATCCTCCCCTCCCCCAACTCTCCCAGCGCCACGGCCGCCGCCTGGCGCAAATGCCGGTCATCATCCTGAAGTGCCTCGACAAGGGGAGTCAGCGCCCGCCGGTCTTTCAACTGCCCCAGTGCTTCAGCCGCTGCCCGACGCACATGCGGACTTTCGTCGCATTTCAGCGCCGCAATCAGCGGCTCCGTGGCCCGCCGATCTCCCAGCAAAGCCAGTGCCCTGGCAGCAGCAACCCGCAGCGCTACATCTCCCTGCAAAAGTTTCTGTTCCAGGGCGTCAAAATCGGCGTATCGGCCCAGCGCTTCGACCGCTTTGTGCTGCTCCTCAGGATCCGGAGACACCAGCGCCTGAAGTACTTCCTCAATCGAGTTCCAGCTCATAAGTCTGCACCCTGGAAGGTAATCCTATCGATTCAAGATCGGCGCGTAGCCTGTGCAATTCTGGATGAAAGTAGAGCAAATGCAGCGTTTTGTGTACAAGAGAGTCCTGCAAAAGCTCTTGTCGGCTTTTGCAAAGATCCGCCAGCGCGTGTGCGGTCGCGGGCGCATTAATTTCAATAGCCCGGACGATCCATTCAGGCCGTCTCGCTGAAAGCGCCTTTTGAATGATCCCCAGCGCCGCCAGTTTGCAATTGGGATAGTACGAATCGTGCGCAAGCGCCTCGAAAAAAATGTCCATGCTGGCGTCGTCTTCCCTGGTGACCAGGGCCAGAAGCGCCTCGTGTCGAACCCAGTCGTCGCTATCACGAAGCGCCGCCCGTTGCAGGGCTTGAAGCACCTCCGTCCCAGGGATTCGGCTTAAAGCGCGGGCCGCAGCCGCCCGCACGAAGCCTACTCCGTTACATTGAAGCTGTCTGATGATCGCGTCGGCCGCCCGCGCATCCCCTAATGCGCTCAGCGCTCGAATAAGTTCAGCCTCCACTTCGGGATCGTACTCTTTCTCGAGTTGGTCGAGTACGATCCAGAGCGCGTCAGGCCGAGGATGCAGTTGCAACTTGATGGCAGTGCGACGACGTGTAGCAGGATTGGGCGATCGCAGGTGTCTAAGTTGAAGACGTTGCATGACAGGCTATTCCATTTCCAGCGATGACATCGAGCGCTCCGCGAAAAGCTCCTGACAGTAACGGGCCAATTGCCTGAAAACGGCCCGATCATAAGCGGCGTAAAAAGCCGCGTGGCGGGCAAGCCCCCGCCGAAAATCCTCGGGGCTGGCGTATTGTATGGCGTCCACATCACCTTCCGTATAAACAACAAGGCGGCGCTGAGCTGGGCTGGCATATATCAGCACGCCGTTGCCGTCCGCAACAAAGTCGAAATCCTTCAACCCATGCATTAGCTCGGTGAAAACCGCCTGAGAGGGCACCCAGTAGCGTTTCCAGGTTCGCTGGCCGTCCGGAATGCTATCGGCCGAGATCTCCGCGCCCTGCTCCAGGTGCTTGACCAGATCGAGCAGTTGCTGTTTGTCCATCTCCTGCTTTTTTTCTGGTAAAGACCCCACAAAAAGCATTTTTGCGATCGTAAAGAGCAGCATTAGCGGGGTCTTCACCAGAAAACGGAGGAAAAGCTATGCCTGCACTCAATCGCGTACAGCTAATTGGTAACGCCGGGAAAAAGATCTATTCGTTCAATGCCGGAGAGCACGTCGGCGTGCGGTTTTACCTGGCAGTTGACAATCCCCGCAAGCAGTGGTTTACTATCGAAGCATGGAACGAGAAAGCCGATTTCGTAAAAAAGTACCTGCATACCGGGAGACTTGTATATGTTGAGGGGCAACTGGTCAATGTGAGCTGGCGCACAAAAGAAGGCAATACTCGAAACGAGATCCGAATTCGCCTGACACACATCCTCTTTCTTGATGCCCCTGATCCTAACGTTGCCGGCCCGTCGGCCGATGAGGAAGAAGATCCCTTCCTGACAGAAGAAGATGAGTTCGCCTTCAGTGATGAGGACTGAGTGTGCGGTTTTTCTCCAACAGCCGCATGCCAAAGCGAACGTAGCCTTCAAGCAGCGTCGCGTTCATCTGGTCGCGGGCCAGCCACAGGTGCCGTCTTAGTTGTTCAAAGAGTCGGTCTCTGTCCGGCTTTTCCGTGAAGACAATGGGAAAGCCACATCCCATGCTGCGCGGAGCCATAGGCAGCGGCAAGGCGCAGCTAAGCAGGTCAGCCAGCCGAGCCGCCGTCTTGTCGATCTGCTCTCTCCCCGGCGCTGGAGAAAGTTCACGTTGCACGTAGCGCTGCAACGTCTCGCGCAGCCGGACGGCTTCTTCGGGACGCTCTCGAAGAAGGTAGCTCAACGTGCCCAGCAGCACATCACCGGTGGCCGGTTGTTCTACACGTCTGCTGCCAAATACGTACACCAGCACAGGCGCGTCAACGAGTCGTCCCTTGCTGTAGATGACTTCGCTGGAAGGCAGCCGCCAGTCCAGTTCGATGCGGCACAGCGCTCCGTCGCCAGCCTCATAAAGCACAAGGTGGGCGCTCTGGCGGCGGAGTGCTTCATTGTGCTGCTCGATGAAATGGGCCAGCTCGAAAGCCGAAGGCAACGCTGCAATCAACCGTGCAATCTGGAGCGACCTTGCCGCATAGTCCTCGCTATACTCCTGCTCATGGAAAAAGCCGGTTGTCAACGGGTCATCCCTGCGCGCGCGGGAGTCGGCTGTCCACCTTCTGCG
>Ga0065724_102021_pt1 | contig 12621 bp, 12 predicted proteins | sample TheenrcSG05JP960_FD_59111 | JGI IMG/M metagenome (GOLD analysis project Ga0065724, IMG submission 59111) | Thermophilic enriched microbial communities from mini bioreactor at UC Davis - Sample SG0.5JP960 | ecosystem: Engineered > Solid waste > Grass > Composting > Bioreactor | place: USA... | reverse complement strand
ACCGCCGGCGGAGGGGATTCGTTGGCACCGGCACTCCGTGATTTCGTCTATCGGCAGTCTGCCTTCTCGTAGAATATTGCTCCAAGGCTTCTTTCACTGGTCCGCAAGGCAGACGCATGATCGACGTCATCACTTTCTGGCTTGATTGGTTCGGCGTCGCTGTATTCGCGACCACGGGCGCGTTAGTTGCTTCGCGCAAACAAATGGACATCATTGGTTTCATTCTGCTCGGCACAGTGACAGGCGTCGGCGGCGGCACAATCCGCGACACGCTTTTGGGGAACTTGCCCGTCTTCTGGATTAAGGATCCACGCTACCTGGTCACGTGTGTTGCCGTCTCCAGCGCTGCCTTCTTTCTCGCGCATATCCCTCATTCCCGTTACGCACTCCTCCTCCGCTTCGACGCCATAGGCCTCGCGCTCTTCGCGGTAACAGGGACAGAGATCGCTCTCGACGCAAATGTCGAACCGATCATTGCAATCGCAATGGGCGTGATCACCGCCACGTTCGGCGGCATCATTCGCGACATCCTCGGTGGCGAAAGTCCAGCGCTCTTACGACGAGAAATCTACGTCACTGCAGCTTTTCTCGGAGCCACGTTGTTTGTCGCGCTCGCGCAATTCGGCCTAGACAGAAGCATCAGTCTTGTTGCCGGATTTGTCATCACCCTGATCATTCGCTTGGGCGCCCTGCGCTGGAACTGGTCGTTACCGAGATATCGCCCGCGACCAGGACAAGAGTGACGGTGACTAATCGACCTCAATCGCCACCTTCGCACAGCCCACGCCTTGCTCGCAAATAGTGAGAAAAAACTGGCACTACTTCTTCGCGATAAGCTGCATCGAGGACGCCAGAGCTGCGCTAAGCCTAGGGTCATCTCGTCCTCAGCGAAGTTCGCGTACGTGATCGGGAAATTTCCATCAGCGGATCGAGGTCGTCTAGCCAACAGCGCCGCCGAAGGGCTAATCCAAGGACTGGTGCGTCAGCCTCATCAGCTTCGAAACCGTAGATCGCGCCCAGAGCCTGTCTTCTGCGGGGAACGCTGGATCGCCGCACGTCAGCAACTACAAACCTTACCAAGATTGGCCATTTGTCCGGCGTCTCGCCTTGAGAGTTCCGAGACGCAGCGAGGGCTCCGAATGAAAGGGGATCTTCACAGCAAATTTGCACTGCGCCCGGCGACAATTCTGATACTCATTAGCTCCTCACGCGTCGCCACTCGCGAAATTGACAGTGTCATGCGGCTTCTGGGCGCTCCCATTTGGCGAGCTCACACCAACGTCCGATCTCCGATCGAAATCTTATGAGCCGCCGACGGAATTCACGATGTCGAACGTTTACCTATAACACGTGCTATCAGATCTAAGCGGCCGCTCGGCTCAGGAGAAGGTTTGGGGGATCCGATCCATGAGGGTATCGTCATTGTTGGGCCAGAAACGTTGCTTGAGCGGCGCTGGGATACGCATCATAACGGCAGGCCTCGTCATACTAGGGCTGTTTTCTCCCGCTGAGGCGCAACGAAGGCCGCGAACAGCGGATGGTGACCCGGTTGTTTCGGTGTACGAAGTCAGGCTCGAGCGCATCAACGAACGTGTTGATGCCGTTGGCTCAGGCCGAGCGCGCCAACAAATCACGCTGACCACNCGGGTTGCGGGTGTCATCGCCGAAGTGTTGTTCAAGGGCGGCGACAAGGTGGAGGCGGGACAGCCTCTCNTAANGCTNANCTCCGANCCGGAGGAGATCGCTGTCGAGATGGCGGAGGCGCAGCGCGCAGAAGCCTTTGCTGCCGTGGAGCGATACAAGCAGCTCAATTCGGCTTCGGTTTCGCGCGTTACGGTGGCGCAGGCGGAAACAGCCTTGAAGGTCGCGGATGCTAATCTGCGCCGTGCCCGCGAGGATCTCGAGCGTATGACGATCCGGGCACCGTTCTCGGGCATCATGGGGCTCACGGATCTTGAGACGGGCGACTATCTGGCTGTCGGCACACCTATCGCGTCGCTGGACGATCGCTCCAAGATCATCATCGAATTCACGGTACCCGAGGCCGTGGCACAATTGATCAAGATCGGCATGCCAGTGCGCGCGAGCCTTGCCGCCCGACCTGGCGAGGTCTTCATGGGTGCTGTCAGCGCTGTCGGGACCCGGATTGATCCTGCCACCCGGACGCTGACCGTGCGCGGTGAAATTCCGAACCCGGATCTTTCGCTAATTCCCGGTTCGACGTTCTCCGTCAGCGTTCGGCTCGAAGGCAATGAAGCTCCCGTGGTGCCTGGACTTGCGATCCAGTGGGACCGCATGGGCGCCTACGTGTGGCGGATCACTGACGAAAGCACGGTCGAACGCGTGAATGTCGCGATCGTCGCGCGCAACGGCGACCGCGTGTACCTCGATGCGCCTCTGAAACCCGGCGAGAAAATCGTTCACGAGGGTGGTGGCCTGTTGCGCGAAGGGCAGAAGGTTCGGATGCACGGGCTTTGATCAAACCTCCATCCCCATCATTTTCCTCCAATTGCAATCGGAATCTTCCACAATGAGCACCTCAGCCTCTGGGCCTTCGAGGTCAGGCCCGCTTCCAAATGACGGCGGGTGGGTCAGCGTTTTCGTGCGCCGGCCGATCTTCGCGATGGTACTCAACCTGCTCGTGATCATCGCAGGCATCGCGGCTGTGCAATCGATCGAGATACGCGAGCTGCCGGACGTCGACCGCCCTGTGGTGACGGTGCGTTCCAGCTATCCGGGAGCCTCGCCTGAAAGCATGGACGCGCAGGTGACGGCCATTATCGAAAGCGCCGTCTCGCGCGTCGAAGGGGTGACCAGCATTTCCTCAAACTCCTCCTACGGCTCGAGCCGCGTCTCCATCGAGTTCTCGACCAACACGGATATGCAGACGGCTGCAATGGACGTGCGTGACGCCGTTGCAGGCGTCATGAGGCAATTGCCGAAGGACATGGACGAGGAGCCGCGCATCATGAAAGCCGACGCGGACGCCTCGCCCATCATGCGTATCGCGGTTGCCTCCGACACGCTGTCGGAAAGCGAGCTGACCGATCTCGTTAAGAATGTGATTGAGGACCGGCTGGCAGCCGTGGAGGGCGTGGCCGCCGCCAACTCCTATGGTCTGAGGGCGAGGACCATCGAGGTGCGCGTCTCTCAGGTGGCGCTTGCGGCACGGGGGCTGAGCCATGCCGAGCTAATCCAGGCTATCGGGACTGCATCGGTGACGGCTCCGTCGGGCGCCCTTGAGAACGCGACACAGCAGTTGATTGTCCGCGCTGAAGCTCCGGTCGAAACTCCAGAGGATGTCGCCGCCATCGAAATCAACTCGCAGACCAAGGTGGGCGATGTGGCGTTTGTGCGTTGGGCTTACCAGGAGCCAACGGCAATAACGCGCCTTGATGGGAAAACGGCGATCGGCATTGAAATTATCCGCCAGGCGAAAGCCAACACCGTCGCCGTTTCGGACGGCGTACGCGCCGCAATTGCAGACCTCGAACGATCCCTCCCCCAAGGCGTCAGCATGGTCGTGACCTCGGACGATGCAATTTTCATCCGGGAGTCAATCAACGAGGTCGTGGTTACGCTCGTCCTCGCCACGATCATCGTGATCCTCATCATCTTCGCCTTCCTCGGATCAGTGCGTGAGACTGTGGCGCCGGCTTTCGCCATTCCGGTTTCGCTGATCGGCACACTCGCGGCCGTATGGATGGCGGGATTTTCGATCAACCTTCTGACGCTGCTGGCGCTCGTTATCGCGACGGGCCTCGTCGTCGATGACGCGATCGTTGTCATCGAAAATATTGCGCGCCATCGGGCCACGGGGGCAGGGCGCCGGGCGGCTGCCGTGCTCGGAACGCGCGAGGTCGTGTTTGCTGTGATTGCCACGACCGCCACGCTCGTCGCGGTATTCGTTCCGATCTCGTTCATGCCGGGAACTGTCGGCAACCTGTTCTCCGAGTTCGGTTTCGTCCTGGCATTCGCTGTGATGGTGTCGTCATTCGTGGCGCTCACAGCCTGTCCCATGATTGCTTCGAAACTCGGGAAGGGCTCGGCACCTGCCGATGCGCCGGGACGGTTTACACGCATTGCGCAGGGGCTCGCCTATGCTTACGCCCTTGTCCTCGATCTTGCTCTTCGGGCACGCTATCTCGTGCTCGTCATCTGCCTCGCCTTCGCGGCGCTGGGCGGTTTTGCTTACCTGTCGCTTCAGCACGAGATCACGCCGACGGAGGATCGCGGCGTCATCATGATCTCGTTGGGCGCCCAGCAAGGCAGCAATCTCAACTACATGTCTGCCCTGACGCAGAAGGCTGAGGATGCCCTGAGCGACTTTCAGAAGAGCGGCGAAATTACCGCCTCTCTGGCGATCATTGGCGGTGGCTCGACCAATCGGGCCTTCCTCGTGGCGGCACTTGCGCCTTGGGCAGAACGCGACCGGACGCAGCAACAGATCCAGGCCGCGCTGCAGCAACGGTTGAACGGCATCCCGGGCCTGTCCGTTTCAATGCGCGCTCCCAACAGCCTTGGCATCCGCGGTGGCGGGCAAGGTTTGCGGTTTGCCGTTGCCGGCCCCGATTACGACCGTCTCGCCGATGCCGCGAGTGCTCTCGCCAGCCGCCTTTCTTCGACACCCGGCTTCCGCAATGCGCGGACGGACTACGACACCACGCAGCCACAGCTCTCGGTGCGCATCAACCGTGAGGCGGCGACACGGCTCGGTGTTCCCGTCGGCACCATCACAAGTCTGATCAACACGATGATCGACTACCAGAAGGCAGCTGATCTATTCGTCGGCGACGAGATCATCGAGGTGCAGGTGAAAGCTGGGGGACGGCCCATCGACGACCCGTCCGATCTGGGCAACCTCTTCGTGAAAACATCCGACGGCAAATTCATCTCGCTATCGTCGCTGGTGGCGATGGAGGAGGTTGCGATTGCGCCGAGCCTCGGGCGCGAGAACAGGCTGCGGTCAGTGCCTGTGGTTGCCAATCTTGATGACGGCATGGTTCTCGGCGAGGCGGTCAAAACGATGCGGGCCATCGCTGCCGAGGTTCTCGAGCCCGACATGTCGATTGTGCTGTTGGGTGAAGCGAGGACGCTCGAGGAAACAAGCCAGAGCACGGCCTTCGTATTTGGCATTGCTCTGCTTGTCGTATTCCTTGTGCTCGCGGCGCAGTTTGAAAGTCTGGTGAGCGCCTTGGTCATTCTCGTGACTGTGCCGTTCGCTCTTGCGGCCGCGGCCCTGGCCATCCTGCTCACGGGTGGAACGATGAACGTCTACAGCCAGATCGGCTTGGTACTGCTGATCGGCATCATGGCCAAGAATGGCATTCTTCTGGTGGAGTTCGCCAACCAGCGCCGCGATGAGGGCGCTGACGTGGATACCGCCGTCCGCGCAGCCGCCACGACCCGGCTACGGCCCATCATGATGACGATGGCGACAACCGTGCTCGGCGCCCTNCCCCTCGTTCTGGCGAGTGGCGCCGGAGCGGAAGCACGACTGGCTCTCGGTTGGGTCATCATCGGCGGGCTCGGCTTCGCAACGACGTTTACGCTGTTCCTCACTCCGGTAANCTATCGCCTGCTTGCCCCGCTCTCGAAGCCCCGGGCTCACGAGGCGCAGTTGCTCAGCGCCGAGCTTGCTAAAGTGCGCATTTGAGGAGGAAATTCTGNAGGCGAGGANGTCGTAATCGCGACGCACTGGATTCNCGATCCCGNCACCTGCCTAAGGCGAGNGTCGCGTCCGAGCGGATCAAGACCTTTCTCGAGAAGTTGCAGAGGCAGTTTCACTCTGGTGGTTACATCTCGAAGGCAGAGCGTCTACCGCGTGCTCATCCTCACGGGTTCTGCGAGATCCATTAGCAATACCTTAGAGGATCCCACAGAACACTGGGCATCAACAGCCGCAGCTACATTACTCTCTGAGCTTGAACCGGACGTAGAAGCGGCGATGCGGCGCCCCGCATCGCCGTAAAGGATTTTATTTCCTTACTTGCTGGCGACGGCGGCCATTGCCCCTCGGGCTTGCTCGACCAGATCGACGCCGATCTTCTCGCTGTATTCCTGCACGACGGGCGCAACGCGCTCCCGCATGGCTGCAAGGGCTTCAGGCGTTGGTTCGATAATCTGGAAGCCCTTCGCTACGAGTTCCTGCTCCAGATCTTCAGCTGCCTTACGAGAAACTTCGCGTTGAAACTTCGCCGATTCTTTTGCGGCTTCCATGACGAGGGCCTTGTCTTCGTCCGACAGGCTGCCAAACCACTTCTGGCTAGCAAGAAGGACGAACGGCGTATAAACGTGACCCGTTTTGGTCAGATACTTCTGCACCTCATAAAATCTGGCGGTGTAGATCAGAGCATATGGCGTTTCCTGACCGTCGACCGAACGATTTTAATAACAGCGAGCGAGCAAAGCGGCCGAGCGTGCAAGCATTCCTGGATTGGCTACTCGCGGAGGCTGCCGCCGATGAACCCTTTCCTGCAGCCCAGCTTCCCGCCAGCGGCGCAATGTTAGCTGAGCACTGAGCTTCTATTACGAGCGACTACACCCCATCCTCGCAACCACTGCTGTAGCACAAGCTCGACGCGCCGATTTTTTGTGGCAACCCGTCAGCTCTCTAGCGCAGCTGGCCGATACACAAGAGCAGGTGAAGAGTCAGAATAGAGCCGCTGCCAGTGAATCAGAATGACGATTGGCGATTGGCATAAGCCGTTGAAATCATTGGCGATCCCGGCAGGATTCGAACCTGCGACCCTCTGCTTAGAAGGCAGATGCTCTATCCAACTGAGCTACGGGACCAATCTCTCTACATGATAGCCGAGACCGGCGGCCACGTCTCGGAATGGCTGGGCCGAAATACGCTGCCAGCGCTAGTGAGTCCACGACCCGATCCGGCCGTATCTGAAATTATCGGCGTATGACTTGCGCACCGGCCTGCGCGGCTGCGGCTCGGAGACAGTGTACGGAATGCCGTTGCGCTCGGCGTACGCGATCGCCTCTTCCTTCGTGGCGAAGGTAAGTTGCACCTGTTCGCGCGGATCCTGCTGGCCAGTCCAGCCCATCAGCGGGTCGACCGTCCGCGGCCGCTGCGGCTCGAACTCCAGCACCCACTCGTTCGTGCGGGCTGTCCCCGACTGCATGGCGGTCTTCGCCGGCTTGTAGATGCGTGCAACCATCTCCGGTCCCACTCGTCTCCTCTGTGCGCGGGGAAGATACGCAGTCTGAAGCGCGCCTTCAATGCTGCAGAACGGCACTCCTCAAATGCCGCGCAAGTTGCGCCAGTTGCTGTTGACGCCCAGTGCAGGCACCACCTAACGTGCAGTTCTTCCCGCGATGCGGCCCGATGACGAGGAGGACAACGCGAGCCGGATGGCCGGCGCCAAGCCTTGTGACCTCAAGCTGAAAGCTGCGCCGCGGCTCGCCCGCCCAAACCAGAAGCCGGAGAACCCGAATGATCATCGAAGAGCGCGATTACCGCGTGAAGGCTGGAAAGCTTGGCCAGTTCGTCAGCCTTTATGANAAGCATGGACTGCCGATCCAGCTCGAGCTCCTGGGCAAGTTCCTGGGGTATTTCACCACCGAGATCGGCGAGCTGAACCATGTCGTCGCCCTCTGGGGCTATGAAAGCCTGGACGACCGGCAGCAGCGCCGCGACCGGATGATGGCGGACCCGCGCTGGCAGGAATACCTGAAGATGGTCGATGGCCTGCTGGACGTGCAGACGACGCGGATTCTGCGGCCAACCTCATTCTCTCCAATCCGGTGATCAGCAAAGGGGGACGCAATGAGCACGACCACCGTCACATTGGCTGATGGCGCAAAGCTCGTGGTCACCGTAAGCGGAAGTGGCCGCGATCTTGTTTTGGTCAGTGGCCTTGGGGGAACGGCAGCTTTCTGGAGCCCGCTTGTGCCCCTCCTCGAGTCCCAGTTCCGCGTCATTCGCTTCGATCAGCGCGGGATCGGCGCCAGCGAACGCGGCAGCGAGCCGGTCTCCATCGAGCTGCTGGCGCGCGACACGCGGGCAGTGCTCGAGGCTGTCGATGCATCGAATGCCATTCTTATCGGGCACTCGACGGGCGGCGTCATACTTCAGGAGCTGGCGCTGCAGGATCCGTCACGGGTTGGCGGTCTCATCCTCTCCGGCACGTGGGCCCGGCCGAACCGCTACATGGCCGAGCTGTTCCGTTCACGCGCACGGATTTTGGAAGCGGCGCCGAAGGAATATGCCGCCATGCTCGGCTTCATCGGCTACACGCCCGAATGGCTCAATGCCAATTGGGACAAGTTTGAAGCGACGATCGCGGCAGCTCCCGTCACACCTCAGCAGCAAGCTGTCGTGGCAGAGCGCATCGCGGCGCTGCTCGCCTTCGACCGCAGCTCCGATGTCGCCAAGATATCCTTACCAACGCTCATACAGGGCGCTGAGGATGATCTTATCGTTCCGGCGTTCTTGCAGCGAGAGCTTGCCGAGCTGATGCCGCAGGCGAAATTGCGCATTCTCCCGAGCGGCGGGCACTTCTTCCCGATCACTCGGGCCGATGACTTCATGGAGATGCTGCACGACTTCGCGCGTAACGCTTAAGCAGCAACGGCACAAAGCCGGCCCGTGCGCCTTCGTGCGGGGTTGCCGCGAGAGCGGCCTGCGCTACCTAAAGAGGTAGCGCAACTCCAGCAGGGTAGCTCGCCCGCGCGGGCTGGCGACGATGAAGCGTTCGGTCTGGTTACTGCTGGGCCTTCTTTCGACGGCGTGCGGCATCATCGGAGCGGTGTTGCCGCTCGTGCCGACAACGCCTTTTCTGCTCGTTGCCGCGTTCGCCTTCGCGCGCAGCTCGCCACGGCTTCACACCTGGCTGATGGAGCATCGGCACTTCGGTCCGTTGGTTCACAACTGGCAACAGAATGGCAGCATAGATCGGAAGGCGAAGTACCTCTCCGTAGCTGTTATGGCGGGCATGCTGGGGCTGAGTTGGTTTTCCGGCGTGGCTACGTGGATCCTTCTTACCCAGGCAGCTGTTCTTACGGTTGTCGCGGCGTGGATTTTGACCCGCCCTGACGCCCCGCGTTCAGAGTGCAGAGATGTGGCAGGCCGGAAACGGCCATAAACTTGATGTCAGGTTGTCTATCAACCTTCGATGATCTGCCACCGGATTGCCACGATACTCTGAAGTTTCGGCACGCTTCGATCGGTGCGCCGGTCCACCCAAGCTTCAATCACAGATCATGAGCATGTGTCGGCCATGGAGCCCATCATTTCCATTTCGAATCTGTCGAAGATCTACGCCAGCGGGTTCCAGGCCCTGAAGAACATCAACCTTGAAATCTACAAGGGTGAGATCTTCGCGCTACTCGGCCCCAATGGCGCCGGCAAGACCACGCTGATAGGCATCATCTGTGGGCTGGTGAACCGCACCGCGGGCGAGGTGAAGGTCGCTGGCCATGACATCGTCAAGGACTACCGCGCGGCTCGCTCGTTGATCGGCCTCGTCCCGCAGGAGCTCACGACCGACGCGTTCGAAACCGTGTGGGATACGGTGAGCTTCAGCCGCGGCCTGTTCGGCAAGCCTCCCAACCCCGCCTACATCGAGAAGGTGCTGCGCTCCCTATCGTTGTGGGAGAAGAAGGATAACCGCCTGATGACCCTTTCAGGGGGCATGAAGCGGCGCGTGCTCATTGCCAAGGCGCTCGTCGCACGAGCCGCGCGTCCTGTTCCTCGACGAGCCGACGGCTGGCGTGGACGTTGAGCTGCGCAAGGACCTTTGGGAGGTTGTGCGCGGCCTGAGGCAGGATGGCGTCACCATTATCCTCACGACTCACTACATCGAAGAAGCGGAGGAGATGGCCGATCGCATCGGCGTCATCAATAAAGGTGAGCTGATTATCGTCGAGGACAAAGCCACTCTTATGCGCCGACTCGGAAAGAAGCAGCTCATTCTTGAGCTCCACGAGCCGCTCGCCTCCATACCGGAAAGCCTTGCGCAACATCGTTTGACGTTGGCGGCGGATGGGCATGAGCTCATCTTCACCTATGACACCCAGGCCCAGCGCACGGGCATCACGGCTTTGCTTCGAGACCTCGCAGAGGCGGGTATCCGCTTCCGCGATCTCAGGACGACGCAAAGCTCGCTCGAGGAAATCTTTGTCGATCTCGTGAGGCAAGGCCGATGAACCTGCACGCTGTTCGGGCGATCTACGTCTTTGAAATGTCGCGCACGCGGCGCACGCTGCTGCAGAGCATCGTCTCGCCCGTGCTGACCACGTCGCTTTATTTCATCGTTTTCGGCGCAGCAATCGGCCAGCGCATTCCTGAGATCGGAGGTGTGAGTTACGGTGCGTTCATCGTGCCGGGGCTCACAATGCTGCTGCTTCTGACGCAAAGCGTCATGAATGCGTCGTTCGGGATTTATTTTCCGCGTTTCACAGGGACGATTTACGAGGTGCTTTCGGCACCGATTTCTTCAATGGAAATCGTTCTCGGTTACGTTGGCGCGGCAGCGACCAAGTCAATAATTTTGGGAATCGCCGTTCTCGTGACGGCGAGCTTTTTCGTGCCCTTGCAGATCGCGCACCCGTTCTGGATGGTGTCATTCCTGCTTCTGACGGCCATAACCTTCAGCCTGCTCGGCTTCATTATCGGCATCTGGGCCGACGGGTTCGAGAAACTGCAGTTCGTGCCGATGCTCATCATTACGCCGCTGACGTTCTTGGGCGGAACATTTTACTCAATCGACGTGCTGCCGCCGTTCTGGCAGGCCGTCAGCCTGTTCAATCCAATCGTGTATCTCGTCAGTGGTTTCCGCTGGAGCTTTCACGGAGTGGCTGATGTAAACGTCGGTATCAGCCTCGGGATGACGATGGTGTTTCTCGTGGCGTGCCTGATCGCCATCTGGCGCATTTTCGCGACCGGCTATCGGTTGAAAAACTGATCGCCGTAGCGTTGACCCATCGGTGGGTGGAGGAAGGTCGGTCCGGCTTCGCAGTTTGAAATGTCGCTGAGGCCGACCAAAGCCTTTCAAACCATATGCTCCCGCGCCGCTTCTGCGATGAACTCCGCCACATATGCTGCGAAGGAGCGCCAGACCTCAATTCGGAATTCGGTTTCACCCGTCCGCCAAAGGACGATCTCGGCCTTTCCGAGGAGCGTCCGCGTACACTTGCCGACCGGGAAGGCCGCAAGACTGAGCGGCAGCGGGCAGCCGGCGTTGAGCACGTCGACAACATGAGGACCGCTGAGGAGAAAGCCGGCGTTGCGATGGGAGACATCGACCCACGAATACGGCGTCTCGCCCATTGCCGCGGAGACCTGCGCGGTCACGGCGTCAGCCTCGCGCTCGTCGGCAAAGAGCAGCCATTCATCCGGCCCAAGCCATAACGCTGCGCGAGTGCCGTTTGCGCCGGACCGCCAAGGCTCCAGCGGCAAAGATACTCCGAACGCCCGGCCGATTTTTTGGGCCGCTTCCGCATCGCCGCGAACGGAAAAGCGGCTCACGCCGTTGATGCCCTCGAGGCGCACGCTCCGCTCATCGGCAACGAGCGAGAGCCCGGCATGCGGTGCACTGCGCATGGGCAGAATCTCAACCATCGAGCCGTTCTCCCTTCGGATCGTAGAACACCGGCGACGTCACGGTGACGGCGATCGCCTTGTCCGGCATAGGCACATACAGCGTTTCTCCCATGCGCGCCCGCCCGCCGGAGACGAGCGCCAAGGCGATCGAGCGCCCTGCAGCATCGCTCCAGTAGGCCGAGGTCACGTGCCCGAGTGCGGGCGTGCCCTTTGCCGGCTCCGCCTCGCGCGTGATCTGCGCCCCCTCCTCCAACACCGTGTTGGGATCTTCGGTGATGAGGCCGACGAGCTGCTTGCGGTCGGGCTCCAGCATGTCCGGCCGCGTCAGCGAGCGTTTGCCGACGAAGTCCGGCTTGTTCTTGCCGATGGCCCAGGTGAGGCCGAGATCGTCCAGCGTAACTGACCCGTCCGTCTCCTGGCCAACGATGATGAAGCCTTTCTCCGCCCGCAGCACGTGCATGGCCTCGGTGCCATAGGCGCAGCCGCCGACCTTCTCGACGTTGGCCCAGATCGCCTCCCACACAGCACGGCCGTAATCGCTCGGGACGTTGACCTCGTAGCCGAGCTCACCGGTGAAGCTGACACGGAAGAGGCGCGTAGGCACGCCGCAAATGCGGCCCTCGCGCATGGCCATGTGCGGGAAAGCCTCGCGCGAGAGATCGATGTCTTCGACCAGCGGTTCCAGTACCTCACGCGCCTTCGGCCCCTGCACGGCGACGACGGCCCATTGCTCCGTTATCGACGTGAGCCAGACCTTCAGCTCCGGGAACTCGGTCTGAAGGTAATCCTCCATCATCGCGAGCACGCGCGGTGCGCCGCCGGTCGTCGTGGTGACGTGGAAGCGGTCAGGCGCGATGCGGGCGACCACGCCGTCGTCGATCACGTAGCCCGCCTCGTTGAGCAGCAGCCCATAGCGGCAGCGCCCCGGCTGCAGGTTCTTCCACGGATTGACGTACATGCGCTCGAGGAACTCGGCCGCGTCCGGCCCCACGACCTCGATCTTGCCGAGCGTTGAGGCATCGAGCAGCCCGACGCTGGCGCGCACCGTCCGGCATTCGCGCGAG
>Ga0065724_103697_pt1 | contig 12636 bp, 10 predicted proteins | sample TheenrcSG05JP960_FD_59111 | JGI IMG/M metagenome (GOLD analysis project Ga0065724, IMG submission 59111) | Thermophilic enriched microbial communities from mini bioreactor at UC Davis - Sample SG0.5JP960 | ecosystem: Engineered > Solid waste > Grass > Composting > Bioreactor | place: USA... | reverse complement strand
ACCCGCGACTTGTTTCTAAGCGATTCGGCCGGGTTTCGTTAATTTTTGGTAAAATGATTTTTTATTGACTCGCAATATTTGCAAAACCGAAATTGAAGATCGCGCGGCAACCCTCAGTTATCAAACAGAAATCCGAACCCAATCATGCGTGTGGCTGATTCGTCAGTATGTCGCGCTTGTTCGCAAAATGAGTGGAACCGCCGCCTGTTTACCGCGTTAGCCGGCTGACCGCGTGCACCATGTACCAGCGTATCTTGCGTGGTCTTTCACATTAGGGTCGGATTATCGGGGGTTCCAAATGGCCGAAAATGGTCAGACTGCGGTCGCGTGGGAAATGCTCAGCAGCGTGGTGGCAATGAGAGCCAAGGCTCGTGAAAACAAGCTTCACAGGCTGCTTTCCTCGCTGCACGGAGTCGAAATTGAGCTGGCTCGCATAATTGCCGGACAAACTGAAGAAAAGGAGGCTGATGCCAAAACAAGTGCACGCAGCCGCGCGGCGGCACTGGCCACAGCAGCAAATCAAGATCTGAGCGGCTTTTCCGATTTCGCCGATTTGGAATTGGATCCCGAGCCAATTGTCCGTTCACGACCGAACCGGCGTGGTGGTGGCGGTTCGCGGTCAGATCAGCAACTTCGGAATTACGCCAAGCGCTATCTCGCAATTTCGCAGCAATTGAAGGAGCTGGTTGCACGTGGGGAAGCGGTGGCGTTTGAAGATCCCTTTTCCATCGATGTAGGGGACGACGTCGAATCAGCTTCGGATGCTCTTCTTTCGGAGCAACACGATCTTTCATTCACGATTGCCGAGCTCCAGGCAACGACGATGGAAGGTCTGGCGGACAAGGCAGCCGTTCTAGACGACCTGATCGAAGAGAATACGGACGACCCGGTGCAGATCCTGGCCCGTTCGCTGGCGCAGGACGTTATTGCCATGACCCGCAAGAGGGCCACCCGTTAACGCGGAAGCCGAGATTCAGAGGGATGTGCGCGCCAACTGATTCGGCGCGCCCTCTCCGGGGTTTGGTCGTGCCTATTCGTGTCAGAATTCGAGCGACGACGCGCGGATCGTGCGGCGTTGAAACACTGAAATTTCGCAGGTGACAAGACGGCTATTTCAAAATCCGTGTTGTTCAATAATCGGACACACCAATACACAGGATGAGAACGTGAAGTCGTCCTAATGGCATTGATGTATCTGGCGGCGGGAGTAAGGTGACGGCGGACTTGTGCAAAGCACCGCTGCCATGAACGCTCCGATACGCCATCTCCAATCCGCAACCTCCGTCTCGCCCAAGCGCCCCGCGCAAGCCGGTTTCGTGCACCTGAAGGTGCATTCGGCATACTCACTGCTGGAAGGCGCGCTGCCGATTGGCAAGCTCGCGAAGCTGTGCCAGGAGTTCGCGTTCCCTGCCGTTGCGTTGACGGACACGAACAACCTGTTTGGCGTCCTCGAGTTCTCGGACAAGCTGAGCGCTGCGGGCGTTCAACCGATCGCCGGCGTTTCCATCGCCATCGACTTCGAGGAAGGCCGGCAGGAGCGCACGGGCACAGGGCCGTCCTCGGAGGCTGCACGGCGGCACGATGGCATGATCGCGCTCTATGCCATGAGCGAGCGCGGCTACGCCAACCTGATGAAGCTCGTCAGCCGTGCCCATCTCTTGTCGGCCGAGCACGAAGGCCCGCACATTAAGTTTTCTCAGCTTGCGGCTGCATCGGAGGATCTGATCGTCCTCACCGGCGGCCCGGACGGTCCAATCGATAGCGCCATCAGAGCCAACCAAAATTCGCTGGCGAAGCTCCGCTTGGAGAGGCTGCTGCAACTCGCCGGAGATCGGCTCTACGTGGAAATTCAGCGCCACGGGCTCGAGCAGGAGGCGCAAGTCGAGCCGGAGCTGTTGGATCTCGCGTACGACATGGGGCTACCCATCGTCGCGACGAACGAAGCCTATTTCGCCAACCCCGAAGATTACGAAGCCCACGACGCGCTGCTGTGCATCGCTGAAGGCAAGTATCTCGTCGAGGACGACCGGCGGCGGGTAACGCCGGAACATTACTTCAAAAGCGCCGAGGAAATGGTCGCGCTGTTCAGCGACCTGCCAGAGGCACTCGAAAACACCATTGAAATCGCAAAGCGCTGCCCCTTCCGGCCGCGGGGCCGCAAGCCGATTTTGCCACGTTTCGTTGCCACTGCCGAAGGCGCGTCAGATGCCGATCAGCTTGCAGCAGAAGCAGCCGAGCTCAAACGGCAGGCGGAAGAAGGCTTGAGGGCGCGACTGGCGGCCAATCCGTTGGCCCCGGGCTTCACGGAAGAGGATTACTGGAAACGCCTCGAGTTCGAGGTGGATATCATCACCCGGATGAAATTTCCGGGCTACTTCCTCATCGTCTCGGACTTCATCAAATGGGCAAAAGGCCAGGGCATCCCCGTCGGTCCTGGCCGTGGTTCAGGTGCGGGCTCGCTGGTGGCCTGGGCGCTAACCATTACCGATCTTGATCCGCTGCGGTTTGGGCTGCTGTTCGAGCGCTTCCTCAATCCCGAACGTATTTCGATGCCGGACTTCGACGTCGACTTTTGTCAGGACCGGCGCGATGAGGTGATCCGCTACGTTCAGCAAAAGTACGGGGAAGACCGCGTCGCTCAGATCATCACGCACGGAAAATTGCAGGCACGCGCTGTCTTGCGTGACGTCGGCCGTGTGCTGCAGATGCCCTACGGCCAGGTCGACAAGCTCTGCAAACTGGTACCCAACAATCCGGCAAATCCGGTAACACTGGCTGAAGCTATCGCGGCTGAGCCGAAGTTGCAGGAAGCGCGCGATTCCGAGCCTATCGTCGCGCGTTTGCTGGAAATCGCACAAAAGCTCGAGGGTCTTTATCGGCACGCCTCGACACACGCGGCTGGCATGGTGATCGGCGACAGGCCGCTTGAAGAGCTGGTGCCGCTTTATCGCGATCCGAAATCGAATTTCCCGATTACGCAATTCAACTGGAAACAGGTCGAAGCGGCTGGTCTTGTCAAATTCGACTTCCTCGGCCTCAAGACGCTCACCGTTCTGAAAAAGGCTGTCGATCTGATCGAGCAATGCCGCGGCATCAAAATCAATCTCTCATCCGTGCCGCTCGATGATCGAGCGACGTTCGAGTTGCTGGCGCGGGCTGACACGGTCGGCGTGTTCCAGCTGGAAAGTACGGGCATGAGGGAAAGCCTTAAGCAGCTCAAGCCCGACCGCTTCGAGGACATCATCGCCATGGTGGCGCTATACCGGCCGGGCCCCATGGACAACATTCCCGTCTATATCAACCGCAAGCACGGGAAGGAGCCGGTCGATTACCTGCATCCGATGCTGGAGCCGATTCTCAAGGAGACTTACGGCGTCATCATCTATCAGGAGCAGGTGATGCAGATCGCACAGGTCCTCGCCGGCTATTCGCTCGGCGAAGCCGACCTGCTGCGCCGCGCGATGGGACAAAAAAGATAAGGCGGAAATGGCCCGGCAGCAGGCCCGCTTTGTCGAAGGTGCGATGAAGAACGGCGTAAGCCAGAAGGACGCCGTCTACATTTTCGAGCTGGTCGACAAATTTGCCGGCTACGGCTTCAACAAATCCCATGCCGCGGCCTATGCGCTGGTGAGCTATCACACGGCCTATCTCAAGGCGAATTATCGCGAAGAATTTCTGGCCGCATCCATGACGCTTGACAGGAGCAACACCGACAAGCTCGCGCTTTTCGCGGCGGAAGCGCGGAGAAGCGGCATTATCGTGAAGCCGCCGTGCGTCAACGCCTCGGATGTCGACTTCCTGCCTGAGCCGGCGCGCGACGGGCAACCTGGCGCAATTCGCTATTCACTCGCCGCACTCAAGAATATCGGCGAGGGTGCTGTGGAAGCCATCGTCGCTGCGCGAAAGGAGCGCGGTGCGTTCCAGGATCTTTCGGATTTTGCCGCACGGCTTAACGTGAAGGCAATAAACAAACGGGCTCTGGAAACCCTGGCCGCGGCTGGTGCTTTCGACGCGCTGGAGCCCAATCGCGCGCTGGTGTACGGCAACGTTGATCAGATCATGGCCGTGGCCCAACGGCGCGCAGAGGAAGAGACGAATGGCATCGTTGATCTTTTCGGCGGCGGAGCAGGGGGGACACCAAAGCTAGACCTGCGCCCCGTGAAGCTCTGGACGCCGATGGAGCGGCTGGAAAAAGAATTCGAGGCCGTGGGCTTCTATTTGTCCGGCCACCCGCTCGATCAATACGAATCCGTCCTGGCAAGTTTGAGCGTCCAAACCTGGTCGGATTTTGAGGCGGCCACGCAGCGAGGGATTACAGGCGGCCGGCTTGCCGGCGTCGTTGTTTCGGCACGGGAGCGCAAATCTCAAAAGGGCAATAAATTTGCCTTTGCGATGTTCTCCGACTCCACGGGTCAATTCGAGGCCGTCATCTTCTCCGACACCCTGGCGCAGGCGCGTGATCTTTTGGAGCCGGGCACGCCAGTGCTGCTGACTGTCGAGGCCGAGCGTGAGGGCGATACGGTCAAGATGCGCGTGCAGAGCATCGAGGCGCTCGACAAGGCGGCTGGTGCTGTGCAGCGCGGTGTGAAAGTCGTGCTGAATGGCAACGCTGTTATCGCCAAGAAGGCGGAAATCGCCAGCATCAAGGATTTGCTGAAGCCGGGTCGCGCCGAAATTCGCGTAGTGCTTCGGCTCGATGAAAAAGGCCGCGATGTTGAGGTGGCTGTTCCTGGCCGATACGAAATTAACCCGATGGTGAAAGGCAGCCTGTTCGCGCTGCCGGGTGTACTTGAAGTCGTCGATCTGTAGCGACGCGAGCTCTGCCGGTTCAAAATAAAAACCCCTCTCCGCTTTGGAGAGGGGTTTTCCGTTTTCCGATAAAGACTAGATATTACCCTTGCTCATCTGGTCCGCGATGTAATCCGCCTGGCGCATGGCGAGCGCCACGATGGTGAGCGTCGGATTTTCTGCGCCGCCCGTCGTGAATTGGCTACCGTCGGAGATGAACAGGTTTTTAATATCGTGGGTCTGACCCCACTTGTTGCACACCCCGTCTCTCGGGTTTTCCGACATCCGGCAGGTGCCAAGGTTATGCGTCGAAGGATAGGGTGTGGTTGGGAATGTCCGGACTGCGCCCACGGCCTCGTAAATAGCGGCACCCTGCTTATACGCGTGGTTCCGCATCGCAATGTCGTTGGGGTGATCGTCGAAATGGACGTTTGCAACCGGATTGCCCCACTGGTCCTTCACGGAATCGCTCAGCGTTATCCGGTTGCTCTCCTGTGGCATGTCCTCACCGACGAGCCACATGCCGGCCATATACTCGTAGGAATCGAGGGCTGAGGTGAACTCGCGGCCCCAGGCGCCCGGGTCAAGGAACGCAGCCATGAATGGCAGGCCGATCGAAATCGTCTCCATCTCATAGCCGCCCACGAAACCGCGCGATGGATCATGCCGCGACTCGTCCGTGACGATGCCGGCCATCGTTGTGCCGCGCCACATGCGAACCGGCTTGTCGAAAATGGCGTAAACCGAGCCCGTCATATGGCGCATGTAGTTCTTGCCGACCTGGCCTGAAGAGTTCGCCAAACCATTCGGGAACACCGACGACTCGGACAGCAGAAGAAGCCGCGGCGTTTCGATGGAATTTCCGGCGACCGCGACGATCCGCGCCCTCTGTCGTTGCTCGACGCCATCCTTGTCGCGATAAATGACGCCCGTCACCTTGCCCGATTTGTCGTGCTCAATTCGCGTTACATGGCATTCGGGGCGAACTTCGAGATTGTTCGTCGCCTCGCCTTTCGGCAATTCGGCATAAAGGGTCGACCACTTCGCGCCGGATTTGCAGCCCTGGAAGCAGAAGCCGATTTGCAGGCAAGCGCCACGCCCATCGCGCGGCTCGGAATTGATTGCCATCCGGCCGGTGTGAACATTCGTGTAGCCGAGCTTTTTTGCACCAGCTTCAAGAACCTTGAAATTGTTGTTCCCTGGCAGCCCTGGAATACCGTGGGTTCTAGTCACGCCCATGCGATACTCGGCTTTCTCATAATAGGGCTCGAGATCCTGCAGGCTGATCGGCCAGTCGAGCAGATTGGCGCCGGGAATATCACCGTAGACGGATTTTGCCTTGAATTCGTGCTCCTGAAAGCGCAGCGATGCACCGGCCCAGTGTATCGTGGAGCCACCAACGGCCTTAACGATCCAGGCGGGCAAGTTTGGAAAATCTTTCGCCACGCGCCATGAGCCCGAAGTGGTGCGCATGTCCTTCCAGGCAAGCTGCTCGAACGAAGCCCATTCGTCGTTGATGAAGTCCTCGATTTCGTGCCGCTTGCCGGCTTCAAGGCAGACGACCTTGATGCCCTTCAGCGCCAAATCAGTAGCTAGCGTTCCACCGCCTGCACCAGAGCCCACCACGACGACGACTGAATCGTCATTGAGATCGAATTTGGCAGCCATGAACGTATCCTCCGTGATAGGTGTTTGTTGGTGGAGGGCTCAGAGCCACTCGATATCGTTGAAGCCGCGATCGATATAGCCGCCCTTCGATGCGCTTTCCCCTTCGTAGCCAAACAGGGGCCAAACTTCTTTTTGGTTATAGAGGTTCACGACGAGGTCACCCCGGAGCTTCTGGAAAAACGGGTTATCCTGATTGGCTCGGAGGATTGCCACGCGCTGCGCTTCCCACGGCACTTCCACGTAAGGCACCTTGTGTTCTTGCATGGCAACAGCGTCGAAGTGCTTTACACCCTCTTCGCAGAGCGATTTCAGGGCCGGATCGCTGGCCGCCTTTTCGTCATAAGTCTTGCAGGCGATGGCGTAGTATTTGTCGGCCAGGCGATCGTGCGGATAAATGTCCCGCGCCATCTTGATGATGGTGCGCATGACCTCCGGCTTGAGAGCTTTTGCTTCAAGCCCCCAAGCTTCGGTCGTGTGCAAGAGCGCGTTGCCGCTTATGGTCATGAGCGCTGCTGCGGCCGTTGTGCGCGCCAGGAACTGGCGGCGATCGAGGCCCGTTTGCCCACTTGCTTCGAGCGTTTGCGACATGGCTGTTTCCTCCTTCAACTTTGGCGCCGTTTTTGTTTTTCGTCAGCGATAGCGCCCGTGTTTTTGCAGCACTTCGATTTTGTAACCGTCGGGATCAGTGACGAAAAAGAACTTCGCCAGCAGCTTCCCATCTCTCATGAATTCCTTGATGGGATTGGGATTGAAACCTTCCTTTTCAAAACGGGCGTGCTCGGCTTCGAGGTTGTCGACAGCGAAGGCGAGATGACCGTACCCCGTGCCAAGCTCGTACGGCTCGGTGCGCCCGTGATTGATCGTCAACTCGAGCTCGAAGTCGGCTTCGTCATTGCGGAGATAAACGAGTGTAAAGTCGTCGAACTGAAAACGATCGGCAATCTTCAGGCCAAAAAGCCTTGGAATAAAAAATCGACGGACCGCTGCTCGTCGAGCACACGGATCATGCTATGAATCGCTTTCGCCATTGAGGATCTCCTTACTCTTAATCTCTGAGTGTTTTCAGATATTCGATAACGAGCCGCCGTTTTTCGGGGTCGCGCTGCCGATATGCCATGACCGTTCCGGGCAGCATGGCCCCTGAGTCCTCAAGCCACTTGTCGAGGGTTGGTTCGTCCCAAACGAGGTCAGCACGAGCGAGCGCGTCCGAATATTTGAAATTCTCTACCTGTCCCGCCCGCTTGCCGAAAATCCCATGGAGATTGGGCCCTTGCCGATGGCGCCCACCCGGCTCAGCGGTATGGCAAGTTCCGCAGCTGGTCAGAAACTGGCGGCGCCCGGCATCTTCAGTCTGGGCATAGGTGTTGGGGCTAACAGAAAGGGCGTATCCAAATGCCAGGCACGCAACACAGCCTGCCCGCACCACCGCAGGCAAAAGCTGTTTGAAGGCATGATATTTCACACCCACCCTTTACAGCCCTCGGACGTTTCTCCCATCCACCGAACTCGAGCAACATTACGCCCAATCGGGGGATGAGTGGGTAGTAGGTGGATGCTACATTTCTATGCGAAGCTTGCCCAACGCAGTTGCAAGCCAATTAGGCCGAGGCCTGAGCAAGATCCCGCATCGCTTCTTCCTTAAGGGAACGCTCCGCTGCAGGCCTGCCCTTGATCTTCGTGACGTAGGTGAGACAGGCACAACGTAGAAGAGACGCGAAATTGTGGCCCTGCGCGCCCGCGTCGAGCACTTCGTCGTGCAACTTGCTCAGGAATTTGGGCACAGACATGCCCTGGCTTTCGGCAATCTCTTCCAGGATGGCCCAGAAGGCTGCTTCCAGACGAACCGATGTGACGTGTCCTCCAAGGCGCACCGAGCGAGTCTCACAAGCGTACATTTCGGGTGGCTGGGAAGCGAAAATCCGGCACATGGCTGTACATCCTTTCCTCAACACGCCAAAGTTTAAGGCTGACGCAGGCCCGTCACAAGCTGAAGAAGCTACAGGCGTTGAGGATCTCAGGATTGCGCTGGGACCGTGCTGCGGATCGGCAGCTCACTGGCAAAGTGAAGGATCCGTTGCGGGAGCGGGGCATAGATCCCTGCATCTTCCAAAGCCTTCTTGCCGCCGACGATAAGAGACGTGCGCAGTGCTCCAAAATTCGCGGTGGTGGTCCACGCGCTCAGTCCAAGGATGACGCTGCTGCCCGTCAGCTTGTCCACTACGCAATTTGGAGCGGGATCGGGCAAAACGCGCGGGTCTGATTTGGCAAGCTCCAGCAGGCGCTGGCACGCAATCTCGATGTCATCCGCATAGGAAATCTCGAATTTCAGATCGACGAGGCGTCGGTCGAGGCGCGAGTAGTTGATGATGCGCTTGTTCCAGAGCTCTGAGTTGGGAACGAACTGGTAGACGCCATCTCCCGAGTGCAGCTCGGATGCGAACAGGCCGACGTCTTTCACCGTCCCCGACACATTGCCCGCCTCGATGAAGTCGCCGACGCGAAAGGGTCTCAGCCAGAGCAGCATGAGTCCCGCTGCGATGTTGGCGAGTGTGCCCTGCAACGCGAGGCCGATGGCGAGGCCAATGGCGCCGAGCACCGCCAGGATGCTCGTCGTCTGAACGCCCACCTGGCCCAGCGCTGCCACGACGACGAGGACCAAAATGCCGTATCGTACGACGGCAGTGGTCACGCCATGCAGCGTCGGTTCAATGCGGCCTCGGTCAAGCAATCGTCCGACGGCCCGTTCCGCCCAGCCCGCCACGGCCCAGCCGATCGCGAGGATCAGCAAGGCGACAATTGCATTCGGCAACAGGGAAAGCGCCCACGCGATCACGGCTTCAGAGAACGTGGCGAGTTCACCCCCGAGCTTTGTCGGATCCATTTGGAAATCCTCCCGCAGGAATCGTCAGTGACCGAACGCTTTCGGAGGATAACGCGGGAGCGTGCAGAGGAGGTCGAAAAGAGCGGTGGCGGACCGATTTGCGGATGGGGCCTCAAAGGCTGTTTGCCACGTTATCCGCAACGTTCGCGCCGCGCTCGCCCATTGATCGCGGCTCGCCGGTCGTGCTGTCCGCGCGCGTCTGAAACTCGGATTGCGCGTTGATCTCCGCGCCGACGAGCACGATGGTTGCCGACAACCACATCCAGACCATGAATGCTATGACAGCACCGAGGGAGCCGTAGGTCTCATTATAGGTACCGAAACTTGAGACGTACCAGGAGAACAGCATCGAGCCTGCGAGCCAGACGACGGCCGTGAAGATGCTGCCCGGGGTGACCCATTTCCACTGGGGCTTTTCCCGGCACGGCCCGTAGCGGTAGAGCAGCGCCAGCGCCAGGAGCAGGGCGACGAGCAACAGGGGCCAGCGGAGCAGTGAGATAATCCGCCCGGACATGCTCTCCAGGCCAACGAAGGCGAACATCGCCGGAAGAATGACGATGCCGCTCACCGCAAGGATGATGAACAGAATACCGCCCAGCGTGAAAAGCAGCGCATGCAAATTGTACTGCAGGAAGCTGCGCCGCTCCGGCTCTTCGTAGACGATGTTGAGCGCATCGAAGACGGATTTGACCCCGGCGTTGGCGCTCCATAACGAGACGGCAAGACCAATGAAGAAGTAGAGGCTCAGCGTCCGACCGCCCTGGGCCTGAATGCGGCTGATCTGATCTCCAATGATCTGCAGCGCTTCCTCGGGAACGACTCCCTGAAGATTGGAGAGCTGCTGCTGGATGCTCGCCGGATCGGCGACGAGGCCGAAGAGTGAGACGAGGGCAGCGAGGGCCGGGAATAGGGCCAGCAGGGCGTAATAGCTCACGCCCGCTGCGACGAGCATCACGCGGTGTTCCTGGATCCGCTGGTAGACGCGCTTGGCAATGTCCCACCATCCGCGAGCCGGAATGTGCGTTGGAGTGGGGGCGTCTTGCCCGCGCGTGGTGGCATCTGCGCTGTTTGCCGGCGCATTCATATCGGACAGAGACTTGGTCTGTCCTAAAGAGCCTTCTGTTGGCGGACCGTCGTAAGCAGCCCCCTGGTGATCCGCCGATGGCGCTCTTCTGCCGCGCAACGCCATCGCCCCTAGAACGACCAGTCCAAGCAGGAAATTGCCCCGCCCGCGCGTCCGGAAGCGGGCCCCCTGCGGTCCGGCGCTGGCTTCGTGTATGTTTCCGCTCGCTGTCATGGCTGAGGGCAAACGCCCTCACCAGCAGGCCGTTCCCTGCTATGGATGGCACTCCGGCCTTGCATTCTGAGCGAACACCCGCTAAATGCGCCGTCATTCCACACGCGGATCTTCGCGCTCCGGCGGATTGAAAGCCCCGCCGATGGCGCTCCGGTGTGTTTTGCCGTTTCGTTCTGTGCCGGCAAAACACGTACTGGTCCGCGGAGGTGCAACCGGAAAACGAGAGAGTTCCATGCTGCCAACGTTCACGATGCGCCAGCTGCTGGAAGCTGGCGTGCATTTCGGTCACCAGGCTCATCGCTGGAATCCGAAGATGGCGCCGTTCATTTTCGGCGTCCGCAACGGGATCCACATCATTGACCTGACCCAGACGGTGCCGCTGCTGCACCAGGCTCTAGTCAAGATTTCCGACACGGTCGCAGAGGGCGGGCGTGTGCTATTCGTGGGCACGAAGCGCCAGGCTGTCGACGCGGTGGCGGAAGCCGCTAAGCGTTCTGCCCAGTATTACGTGAACCACCGCTGGCTCGGCGGCACGCTGACCAACTGGAAGACCATTTCGCAGTCTATCCGCCGCCTGCGCCAGCTTGACGAAATTCTTGCCGATCCGCAGGGCCGGACCAAGAAAGAGATCCTGAACCTCACCCGCGAGCGCGACAAGCTCAACCAGTCGCTGGGTGGCATCAAGGAGATGGGCGGCACGCCGGACCTGCTGTTCGTGATCGACACGAACAAGGAGGCGATCGCCGTCAAGGAAGCCAGGAAGCTCGGCATCCCGATCGTGGCCGTCGTCGATACCAACTGTGATCCGGACGGCATCGACTTCCCGATCCCCGGGAACGACGACGCGGGCCGCGCTATCACGCTGTACTGCGACCTCGCCGCTCGTGCTGCCATTGACGGCATTCAGCGTGCCCAGGCGGCTGCCGGCCTCGACATTGGAGCGGCCGAGACGCCGCCGGAGGAGGAGATCCCCGTGCCTCAGTTCAAGGGCATCGAGGCGCCTCGCGGCGAGCCGGACGATCTCAAGCGGATCAAGAACATCACTGCAAAGCTCGAGCAACGGCTCAACGACATCGGCGTTTTCCATTTCTGGCAGATCGCCGATCTCGATGCGGATGGCATCAAGTCCCTCGATCGCACGCTCAAGCTGAAGGGTCAGATCGAGGCCGAGGATTGGGTCGGCCAGGCCCGCAAGCTGGTCGAGGCTGCCGCGGCCTGACCTTGAGGCCGAAAAGGCCAACGTTTCCTCCGGCAGGCGTTCCTTTCGGGGCGCCTGCCAGTTCAATCATGCGGGCCCGCTTTGCGTGCCTGCCCAACCCGAGAGGGTGACATGACGCAGATTTCTGCCGCGATGGTGAAAGAGCTCCGCGACAAGACCGGCGCGGGCATGATGGATTGCAAGCAGGCGCTGATCGAGAACAACGGCGACATGGACGCCGCTGTCGACTGGCTGCGGAAGAAGGGCCTGTCGAAGGCGGCCAAGAAGTCGGGCCGCGTCGCGGCGGAAGGTCTGATCGGCGTCGCGGTCAAGGACAAGGTGGGCACCGCCGTCGAGGTCAACTCCGAGACGGACTTCGTTGCCCGCAATGCCCAGTTCCAGGAGATGGTGCGTGAGATCACGAAGCTGGCGCTCGATGCCGCTGGCGATCTCAACCGGCTCCTAGCCATGCCATTCCCGGGCAAGTCGGCGACGGTCGAAGAACACGTCAAGGAGATGATCGCCACCATCGGTGAGAACATGACGGTGCGCCGCACGGCGCTGCTCACCGCGAGCGAGAACGGCGTGATCGTTGACTACGTGCATAACCGCGTGGCCGATGGGCTTGGCAAGATCGGCGTGATCGTCGCGCTCGAGAGCACGGGTGACAAGGCGAAGCTCGCCGAGTTTGGCCGTCAGGTCGCCATGCACATCGCCGCCTCGTCACCGCTTGCAGTGACTGTCGAGGATCTTGACTCGGCGGTGATCGAGCGCGAGCGCAAGATCTACGAGGAGCAGGCTGCC
>Ga0065724_100878_pt1 | contig 12647 bp, 10 predicted proteins | sample TheenrcSG05JP960_FD_59111 | JGI IMG/M metagenome (GOLD analysis project Ga0065724, IMG submission 59111) | Thermophilic enriched microbial communities from mini bioreactor at UC Davis - Sample SG0.5JP960 | ecosystem: Engineered > Solid waste > Grass > Composting > Bioreactor | place: USA... | reverse complement strand
GGGTCGTTCAGGCTGTGCAGGTAAGCGATCTGGTTGGCCAGCTCCTGGATGGCACTGACGCCGCGCTCCGGCTCGGCCCCAGCATGAGCCGCCCGGCCGCTGATCCGTACCGTGAACATCCCCACCCCTTTGCGGGCCGTCTTCAGCGCACCGCCGGGTGCTGGCGGTTCGAGGCAGAGGACCAGGGCACTGCTCTGCGCCTCGCGTTCGATCAGCGGACGCGAGACCGGACTCCCCACTTCTTCTTCGGTATTGATCAGCCAGCGGATCGGCCGGTGGAGGAGGTGCCGCTCGCGCAGCAGCCGCACTGCTTCCAGGAACATGACGACACTCGCCTTCATGTCGTAGATGCCGGGACCATAGGCGGTGTCTCCCTCTATCCGGAAGGGACGACGNGCCAGTGTCCCGACCGGCCAGACGGTATCGATGTGCGTGAGAACGAGGAGCGGCTCGGTTGGCNCCNCGCCATGAGCTGGCCAGCTCNCGACGGTGAGGTCACCATAGTCGNCTTGCGGGTATTCCTCGATCGCTGCACCCAGCTCGCGAGCACGTGCACGCAGGTACGCCACCAGACGGTCGACAGCTACCTTGTCGGTGCTCGGCGATTCGAGTTCGACGAGCCTCTGCACCTCGGCCAGGAGCGACTCCCGCCGGGTGGCGACCTCAGCGACTGAAATCGTCATCGCGGTACCCCTGCTCGCCCCACTCCGACTCGTGCTCCAGCTCGTAGCTGTTCTCTTCCGGCTCTTCCGCATGACGGGTGCGCCAGTTCTCGCTGGCCCGTCCACCGGGCTCACCGCGGCCGATCGAGGACGGTCGGGGCTGGCTGAAGTGGCGGAGATTGGCTTCCAGGTCGATGTAATAGTCGGCCAGCTCCATCAGCTCGACAGCGGTGTTGCGCGGTGCCGAGGCGACCTCGACACGCCGGCCGAGCCGCTGCACGGCCTCGACGAGATAGCAGTAATCACCGTCACCGGTGACCAGGACGATCACGTCGACGTGCGGTGCTTGGAGCAGTACGTCGACCGCCAGCTCCAGGTCGAGGTCGCCGCGCAGGGCGCCGTCGCTCCCGCGCCGCAGCGTACGCGTCACCACGCGGAACCCGTTGCGGCGCAGCCAGGTCAGGAACGGCACCGCGCTCGATTCCTCTCCCGCCAGTGTGACGTAGGCGTAGGCACAGACGAGCCGGCGACCAGCGACCAGGAAATCGAGCAGACGCGCATAGTCGATGCGGACACCCAGGTCGCGAGCGACGAAATAGAGGTTGGACATGTCGAAAAACAAGGCAACGCGATCGATTTGATTGGCCAAAACCATGGGAAAAACCTCCTCGCTCCCGCTGAGCGGCGGTATCACGAGTGCGCTGCAACGATCGGCACATCGACCATCGTCACCAAACCAGGTGCGTGCGCGACGACACGGGGCACCGCGTTGAGCGCGATGGCGGTCGTCGCCCGGTCGCCCTGCAGTCCCCCGGGAATCACCAGTTCGAGGGGTGTGGGCCCTTCCAGGAGCACACGGTCATAGGCCGGATCAGCGTCGAGATACATCCGGAGGTGCAACGTGATCCGCTCCACGCCGTCGACGANCGCCCGGCCGAGTTGGTCGACACCGCAGACGCGCCCGGGCTCGACGGTGAAGTACTGCGTCACGATGCGGCGCTCGGCGATGACCGGCTCGATCCGCTCCTCGTAGCGCTCGATCATCCAGCCGGGCCCATGCGCGATGAGGTAGGCCGATTCACGTAGGCCGACGTGCCGGACGGTACCAGCAGCGACCAGGTGCTGGAACTCCTCGACCGTCTTGCCCGAGCCGATCTTCTCCTGCAGCGGCTTCCGGCGCGTCGAGGCATTCTGGACACGCTCGACGCGGACTGCGGTGACCGCTTGGGCTACACCGCTGAAGAAAACCGGGAGCGTATCCATGACGAAGCCGGGGTTAACGCCGGTCCCGAGTACCGTCACACCGTGTTCGCGGGCTAGCGCATCGAGCCGCGCGGCCAGTTCCGGGTGCCCAGCTGCCGGGTAGGAGAGCTCCTCGCAGGTCGAGACGACATTGCAGCCAGCNCGNANNNNCNGNTCNAGCTGCGGGAAGGACGCGGTCGAGGTAGGANCCNGTNGTNTGCANNACGCAGTCCGGGCGCGTCTCGGTCAGCACCGCCTCGGCATCGTCACGCACCACGACGCCGGTCGGGCGATCGAGGCCGAGGAGGTCAGCAACATCCCGGCCGACCTTGGCTGGATCGATGTCGATCGCGCCGACCAACTCGTAGGACGGCCGCTCGATCGTGAGGCGCGCCAGCTCCTGGCCGATCGGTCCGAGCCCGTACTGGACGACCCGATAGACCCGACCACCCACAGGTGACTCCTTTCGCCCGTCGGCCTGTCCAGCTCAGTCGCNCTTTTCTTCGCGCTCCCGCTCCTTGAGCTGACGGTAGTACTTCTTCGGCTTCGGGAGCGGGCGCTCTTCTTGCTGGGCTCGGGCCGCTGCAGCTTGGGCTGCCTGCTGGACGAGCTGNTCTTCGAGGACTGCCAGGTCGTCGTAGATCGCGATGTTGCTGTTGGCCTGGGGCGTACGCATGAGGCGCCGCACCAGCTCCAGCAGCGACCGCACCTGAGCTTGGTCACCACCGGCCTGCTCGGCCGTCCGGAGCACGCTGTCGACGAGCGCGAGCGTCTCCGGTCGGGCCTGGTTGGCGACTAACCGCTGGCGGATGCGTTGCAGTGCATCGGTCAGGTACATCCGCCCCACCTCCCGTTCGGGTCTCTCGTCCACTCGGCCATGAGGGTACACCGCACGCGACAGGCCGACCACGGCAGAGCCCCAACGCATCGGAGTATCCGGCAACGGCCGCAGATGCGCAAGAGCCGACCCGCTCGGACTATCAGTGAACGCCCAACATGCCGAATCCACCGGTCGCGTGCCGGGCAAGTCGCAGGCGATGACTGAGAGGTAGCGAGCGGTACACGACTCGGGCAGCCGCACCTCGCCACGCGCTCGGGTTGCGAGGTGCCCCTTGACAGAGCCGAGACGAGGGAGTACACTGTCCATGCACGGCCCTGACGGGTGAGTGTGCGGCCGGCGCAACGGTCGGCGAAAGCCGACCGGCCCTGGCTCTCACCGAGCCGCCATTGGCGGTCGCGGGGCCCGGTGATGAACCGGCACCGCGGGCCAATGAGAGTTGTGAGGGTGCGTCGGTCGCGAGGCTGCCAGTCAGGGCCGTGTACTTTTGTCATCCGTTCCCCCGCTTGATTGTGCACGATGCACACATTCACTTCCGTCCACTGAGCACTGCGACGAGGCGTCGTGCGACGTGGCGACCTATCCTGCGTACAGGGCTGCGGCAGTGATGCAGTCCGCTCTCGCAGCTTTACGGACGCGCTGGAGGGTTGCCATGTACGGTTCCTGCAAGACGCCGGAGCAGGTGCTCGATCTGATCCGCAAGCACGACGCTCGGATCGTCGACCTCCGCTTCACCGATATCCCCGGTACGTGGCAACATGCCTCGCTGCCAGCGAGCCAGTTGAGCCTCGCCGATTTCGAACGCGGGATCGGTTTCGACGGCTCGAGTATCCGGGGTTTCCAGGCGATCGAGGAAAGCGACATGCTCCTCATGCCGGATCCGACGACAGCGTTCGTCGATCCCTTCGCGACGATCCCCACACTCGTTCTCATCTGCAACGTCTTCGACCCGGAGACGCGCCGGCCCTACTTGCGCGACCCGCGCTACGTCACCCAGAAGGCCGAAGAGTTCCTGCGGGCAACTGGGATCGCCGACACCAGTTATTGGGGCCCGGAGATCGAGTTCTTCCTGTTCGATCACGTGAGCTACGACGTCCTGCCCTATCGCATGGGCTACACCATCGACTCGCGCGAGGGCTACTGGAACAGTGGCCGCAACGACGGACGTNCGAACCTCGGATACACGATCCGGCCNAAGGAAGGGTACTTCCCTGCCCCGCCACACGATACCTTCCAGGACATCCGCAGCGAGGCCGCGCTGATTCTCGAGCAGATCGGCGTGCCGGTCGAGATGCACCACCACGAGGTCGCGACCGCCGGCCAGGGGGAGATCGACATGCGCCGCGACACCCTGACGGCGATGGCCGACAAGGTCATGATCTACAAGTATGTCGTCAAGAACGTGGCACGCAAGCACGGAGTCACTGCCACGTTCATGCCCAAGCCGCTCTTCGGTGATAACGGGAACGGCATGCACACCCACCAGAGCCTCTGGCGCGATGGCACCAATCTCTTCTACGCCGATTGCCACTACGCTGAACTTTCCGATCTCGCGCTCCACTACGTCGCCGGCCTGCTGACGCACGTGGATGCGCTGCTCGCCCTCACGAGCCCGACGACGAACTCCTACAAACGGCTGGTCCCGCACTACGAGGCGCCAGTGATGGTCGCCTTCTCCAAGCGCAATCGCAGTGCCTGTATTCGCATCCCGATGTACACGACCGGACCGGAGAATGCACCCGCCAAGCGGATCGAGTTCCGGCCACCTGACCCAAGCTGCAACCCCTACCTCGCCTTCGCCGCCATGCTGATGGCCGGGTTGGACGGGATTCAGCGCCAGCTCGACGCCAGCCAGTTCGGTCCGCTGGACGTGAACATCTATCACCTCGCCGACGAGAAGGCGAACTCGGTCAGGAACGTTCCCGGCTCGCTCGGCGCTGCACTCGAAGCGCTTGAGCGCGATCACGACTGGTTGCTCGAAGGTGGTGTCTTCACCCGCGACGTGCTCGAGACCTGGATCACCTACAAGCGTGAGAAGGAGCTACGCGAGGTCGACATCCGACCACATCCGTACGAGTTCTATCTCTACTTCGATGTCTGAGCTGGTACCGCGCGCAGTGGGTGGGGAAGGACGGAGCGATATGGGACCGTGAAGCGAGGGAGTACACTGATGGTCGGCCAGGATGGCCACGGCGCTGCCCCCAGGCCGATCGGGTGGCAGAGGCGCCGCAAGTGGATCGGCAACGATCGTCGATTCCGTGAAGGAGGGTTTGCCTTGGTTGTCGATACGCGTGTCGTCGGTCGGCGTGCACCGGTTCCGACTGCTGACGAAGTCCTCAAGCGGGCTGAGGAACTGAAGATCGAGTTCGTCAGCCTGCAGTTCACCGACATCATGGGGATCGTCAAGAACGTCCAGATCCCCATCGACGTCTTTCCNCACGTAATCGANCAAGGCCAGTGGTTCGANGGNTCCTCGATCGAGGGATTCGCNCGNATCGCCGAGAGCGACATGTACCTCATGCCGGATCTCTCGACGTTCGCACCGATCCCCTGGGACCCNCAGACGGCNCGNGTNATCTGCTGGGTTTACACCCCGAACGGCGATCTGTTCCCGGGCGATCCACGTGTCGTGCTCCTGCGGCAACTCGAGCGCGCTGCCAAGCTCGGTTTCGTCTACAACACCGGGCCCGAACTCGAGTTCTTCCTCTTCCGCAAGGAAAACGGCAAGATCGTGCCGCTGCCCCACGACCAGGGTAGCTACTTCGACCTGACGACCGACCTCGCCGCCGAGATCCGCAAGGACATGATCCGCGCGCTCGAGGCCTTCGGCATCAAGGTCGAAGCTGGGCACCACGAGGTCGCCGTCGGCCAGCATGAGATCGACTTCGAATACTCCGATGCATTGACGACGGCTGACAACGCCATTACGTTCAAGTACACGCTGAAGGCGATCGCGCAGCGGCATGACCTCTACGCGACCTTCATGCCCAAGCCGATCGCCGGCATCAACGGGAGCGGCATGCACACGCACCAGAGCCTGTCCTCCCTGGAGACAGGTGCAAACTTGTTCGTCGATACCGACGATCCCTACGGTCTCTCCGATATCGCCAAGCATTTCATCGCCGGGCAACTCTACCACGCCCGCGGCATGTGCGCCGTGCTGGCACCGCTCGTCAACAGCTACAAGCGTCTGGTTCCGGGCTACGAAGCACCGGTCTACATCAGTTGGGCACGCCAGAACCGCTCGGCGTTGATCCGCGTTCCGGCCGTGCGCCACGGTCGTCTCCAGGCGACACGGATCGAGCTGCGTTGCCCCGACCCGTCGGCCAACCCCTATCTCGCTTACGCGGTGATGCTGGCCGCCGGCCTGGATGGTATCGAGCGCAAGCTGCCACTTCCCGAACCGGTGGAAGAGAACGTTTACCACTTCACCGACGAGGACCTCAAGCGGCGCAATATCCAGACGCTCCCTGCGACGCTCGGCGAGGCGATGGCGGAACTCGCGAAGGACGAAGTGATCCGCGAGGCGCTCGGCGAGCATGTGTTCGAGCGGCTGCTCGAGGCGCAGAAGCGCGACTGGGACGCCTTCCGCCAGTACGTGACGCAGTGGGAACTCGACCGCTACCTCGAGATATATTGAGATTTGCCGAACTCAGCACGATTCACTGAACAGCTGCCACTGGCCTGCCTGGGATCAGGCAGGCCAGTGGCGTTCGTCGCTGGCAACGCCATCGGTTTCCACTCGCTGCAGCGGTTGAACTTGACAGTGACTCCCACTATGGCTGACACTCGGTACGACAGCGTTCTGCGCCGAAAGGATACGCTGCATGCTGCGTTCCATCGTGCTCGTGCTCGCGGTGCTGTTCGTCAGCGCCTGTTCGCTCCCCCAGCAACCGACACCGACTCCCCTACCTCCGACGCCGACACCCATCCCCGAGGGAACACCGGCCCTCTCTCCAGCCGACCAGGCGCGGGTGACTGCCTGGGCCGACGCGTGGTCCGCCGTCCAGCGCTTCCGCGCCGAGATCACTGCCTACGATAGCTCCGGCGCGCCGCGCCAGCGGTTGGAACTGGCCGTCATCTTGCCGGATCGCCTCCATGCCGTCCAGTACGATCCTGCAAGCGGTCAGCCCACGCAGGAATGGATCATCGTCGGTGATGCCGGCTGGGTCCGCAGCGGCGANCGCTGGCAACTGGGACAGATCCAGCAACCACTCGACCTCGCGAGCCTCTACGATCCCGGCTCGCTCGCCGCTGCACGCACAGGGCTGAACGGTGGCACCAGCGTGACGTTGGAGGAGCTGCCAGCCGAAACGGTCGGCGGTATTCTCTGCGAGAAGTGGGCGATCACGGTCACGCCAGCCGGTCAGGAGCCGAACCAGCTGATTCTTTGGATCGGCCAGGCAGATCAGCTACCCCGTCAACTCCGTACCGAGTATGCAGACGGTTCCGTCCTCGTCCTCCGCTACTGGGGCTTCGAGGAGTCGTTCAACATCGAGCCGCCAGGCACCAGAGAGCAGTGAGCAAGTAGGGGAGTGGATACGGTGGGGGACACGACCATACTCGTCGTGCTGGTCGCTACGGTCGTTCTCGCCGGGCTCGTTGCAGCGCTCGCGCTCGTTCTCTGGGCCAGCCGCCGGACGAGTGGACATGTTCCCGACCTCGCTCCGCTGCAGAGTACGCTGGCTGCGCTTCAAGAAACCGCGCGTAATCAGTCGCAACAGGTCAGCGAGCTGGCGCGCTCGCTCGCCGATCTTTCCACCGCCACCTCTCAGCTCCAGATCCGCACCCAGGCGACCGAGCAGCACCAGATCCAGCTCCAGAGCGGACTGCAGCGGCTGAGCGAGAGCGTGCGGGAACTCCAAGGGAAACTCGACGAGTCAGCCCGCCAACACCTGCAGCACACGACGACTCTCGCCCAGGCGCTCCAGCAACTCGCCACCCGCACGGCCGAGCTGCAGAGTCGCACGCAGACCAGCGAGCAGCGACAGGTGCAACTCCAGGATGCGCTGCAGCGACTCGGTGAACTGCTCGGTGAACTCCGCAGCAGCCTCCACAATCTCTCGAAGCAACACGATACGACGAGTGGCCGGATCGACCAGCTGCAGCAGGCGCTGGCGACCGCCCAGCAGGCGCTCCTCGAGCTGCGCCGTAACGACGAGGAAGCGCGCCGCCAGCAGGAGGAACTCGCCCGCTTCNTCGCCCGGATCGACGCAGTCCTGACCGGATCGGCCTCGCGCGGTGCTGCTGGCGAGCATGTTCTCGAAGCTATCCTGGAGCACCTTCCGGCCGAGTTCAAGGCATTCGACCTGCGGATTCGGAACCGTATCGTCGAGTTCGCTTTTCGGCTACCCAACGGGAAACACGTCCCGGTCGATTCCAAATGGGTCGGTGTCCACCAGCTCGAGGAACTCGAGGAGACAGGCAGCGAACAGGTACGCCGCGAGCTGGAAGCGCTCCTCGAGCGGCGGATCGACGACGTCACCGCCTACCTCGATCCCGAGCTGACACTCGGGCTCGCCATCATCGCGGTTCCGGACGCTGTCTACCGCTGGACGCAGCGACTCCATGCCCGGGCACTCGAGCGTGGTGTCGTGGTCATCTCCTACAGCATGGCGATCCCTTACTTCCTCACGTTGCTCCACTTCGCGATACGCTTCCTCCGCGAGGAAAACAGCGCGCGCATCTCCGCGCTGTCGCACCAGCTCGAACAGGCACTCCGGACGATGGAGAGCGAGCTCAACGGCCGATTCGCCAAAGGACTCACGATGCTGCAGAATAGTCGCGATGCGCTCGCCCGCGAGACCGCGAGCGCGCTCGGTTCCTTGCGACAGCTGCAAGCGCTCAGCGGGGCGACACCACCGGCACTCGTCGAAGAAATGGACGGAGACGACCTCTATGCGGACGCCGAGTGAGCACTGGGAACGGGTCGAGGCAGCACTGGCCGGTGCACCGCTCGACACACCACCGGTGAGCCTGTGGCGGCACTTCCCCGAACTCGACCAGCAAGCCGAGTCGCTGGCCGCTGCGACGCTGGGCTGGCAACGTCGCTTCGCCTTCGACCTCGTCAAGGCGATGCCGCCGGGGGACTACCCGGTCATCGCCTGGGGTGGAGCGAGCGAGTACCGCGGCAACCCGAACGGTACGCGTACCGTGACTCTTTACCCCGTCCAGCGAGCAGAGGATTGGGCCACGATCCGGCCACAACCTGTCGATCGGGGAGCGTTCCACGTGGTGGTCGACAGTGTGCGACGAGTCGTCGAGGATCTCGGCGGGACGGTACCGGTCCTGCAGACGATCTTCAGCCCTCTGACCGTCGCCTTCAAGCTCTCGGCCGGTCGGGTCGTCCAGGACATCGCTGAACACCCGGATCTCGTCGCGGAAGCGCTGGAGGCGATCACGACGACGATGCGGGAACTGGTACGTGCCTCGCTGGCAGCTGGCGCACACGGGATCTTCTTCGCCACCCAGTGTGCGACGGCTGACGTGATGGATGCAGAGACCTATGCACAGTGGGGACGCCCCTGGGACCTCAACGTCCTCGCGGAAGCCTCAGGAGCACCGATCGTGCTGCTGCACCTCCACGGCCCGCAACCGCACTTCGATCTCGTCCTCGACTATCCGGTCAACGTGCTCAACTGGCACGACCGCCGGGCTGGGCCCTCGCTCCGCGAGGGCGAGCAGCGGAGCAGGCGCTGTGTCGCCGGCGGCATCGACGAGACCCGGATCGCAGAGCGTCAGCCGGCAGCTGTGGCCAGCGAAGCGATCGATGCCGTGCGACAGCTCGGCGGGCGCCACCTGATGGTGACACCCGGCTGCGTCATCCCGATCATGACGCCCGAAACCACCATTGAGGCGATCGTCCGCGCTGTGCGCAGCGCTGGAGCCCCGGCCTGGCAGCACTGAGTACGCCGATGCGTCTCTTCGCCAGCCCTCCAGCACCGCATTCAGCTCATCCGGTCGCACCGCACCGGGAGACGATCGCCCAGCGGCTCGCCCGCGCTGCGACCCCGGCGGACAACCGGATTCGGTCGCTCCTCGAAAGCTGGTTCGTCCGGCTTCCCCAGCCAGCACGCACCGATATTCGGAGCCGATTCTGGGAACGGGACCGACGACTCGCACTCGCCGCCTTCTGGGAGCTGTACCTGCACGAGCTATTCCGTCGACACGGCTACCAGCTGATGCTGCATCCTGTGACCGGACAGGGTGGGCCCCGGCCGGACTTCCTGGTCATGCGGACCAACGAAGCATTCTATGTTGAAGCCCTCGTCCATGCACCATCCACCGAAGCCTGGCGAGCTCAACGGCGACTGTACCCGATCCTGGACGTCCTGCACGAACTCCAGCATCCGACGATCACGATTCGGCTGGTCCAGGCCGAGCAGGGAAGCGGGACCCCGCCGCTCCGGGAACTGCGTGAGGCACTGCGCTCCTGGATCGTTACACTCGCTGCCCCAACACCAGCGCCTCAGCGTTTCGTCTGGCAGCGTGGAGACTGGACACTCGAGTTCGAAGTGATTCCGGCCAGCGAGACAAACGATCGGCCGGCGCTGACGCTTGCCCCTACGGACGAGACGCGAGTGCACCGGGCGATCACAGCCAAAGTGCAGGCCAAGGCTCGGCGCTTCCGCTCGCTGAGGCACCCGCTGGTCCTCGCGCTTTCTCTGGCGCAACCAGTCGACTTTCGTTCGCTTGCCGACCTGCTCATCGAACTCCTGCCTCGCTTACCGGATCCGGTCAGCGCCGTGCTGGCCGCATCCGGCTTGACTCCCTGGACGATCGGCCAGACGCCGATCGTCTTGTGCAGTGCACCGGGACGGCAGCACCGTGTTCCCGCGAGTCTCCGCACGCTCCTCGAGCAGGCTGGAGCCGTACCGTGCGCTCCAGGTGTCTGGGTGCTCGAAACTCCGTGGCGTCTCTTCGGCCTTCCGGCAGATTGGCCGGACGGTTCGAGCGCCGAAGCAACGAGCCGCTGCGTACCGAATGCCCGGGAACCGGTGCCGTCCTTCCTTTCCTCGGAGCGATGAACGCTCACTCGCGCACGACGCGGATCGTCGCGAGCGTCGGATCGCTGGCACCGTTGAAGCGCATGCCGGCGGCGATACCAGCGCGCAGGAACTCCACCACCTCGGGGCGGACCGCTTCGCCAGGTGCGACGACGGGAATACCTGGCGGATAGGGCGTGATCGGCTCAGCTGCGATGCGACCGGCAGCGCAGGCCAGCGGCACGCGCTCGGCCGGTGCGAAGAATGCTTCGCGCGGTGTCAGCACCTGGGGTGCACCGGCGACGATCGGCCCGGTCGCCCGCAGCAGCGCGCCGAGTTCACGCGTGTTGGAGAGCGGTTTCGTTCCCTGCTCTGCTGCCAGAGCAGCGAAGGCGCGTACCAGCGCGTCGATCGTCTCCGGCGTATCCCCGACGGTCAAGAGACAGACGACACTGACGAGGTCGGCCATCTCGGCAGCGATCCCGTAGTCACGGCGCAGACGGCGCTTCGCTTCCAGACCGGTCAAACCGATTCCCTGGACATCGACGACGAGCCGCGTGCAGTCGAAGCCGGCGCCCGATCGACCGTCTACGATCTCGGGGCCGATCACCCGTAGTCCGGGAATACGAGCGAGTGCGTGACGTGCTTGCTCGGCGAGTTCGAGCGTTCGTGACAGGAGCCGCTCGCCTTCCAGAGCCAGCCGTCGCCGCGTCGCGTCGAGCGATGCATAGAGGAAAGCAGCCGGACTCGTCGTTTGCACCATGGCGACCGCCGCACGGAGCCGTGCGGCATCGACCAGGTCACCGCCGACGAGCAGGAGCGCCGTTTGGGTGAGCGCTCCGGCGAGCTTGTGCAGGCTGGTGACGGCCAGATCGGCACCGGACGGAATAGCAGCAGCAGGCAGGGCCGGATGGAACGGGAGATGCGGTCCCCACGCTTCGTCGACGAAAAGTGGGAGACCGCGTTCATGACAGATCATCGCCAGTCGAGCGATATCGCTCGTCACGCCGGTGTAGGTCGGGCTGACGATCGCCACCGCCGTGACATCNGGATGCGCGTCGAGCGCTCGTTGTACCGCTTCCGGTGCGATGTCGAGGAGGAGCCCGCTCTCGCTGTGCAACTCCGGTACCACGTAGACCGGCCGGGCACCGCTCAGGACGAGCCCGGCGAGCAGCGACTTGTGCATGGCCCGTGTCACGAGGATCGGGCGCCCCGGCTGGCTGAGCGTCAAGAGCGCAGCGAGGTTCCCAGTCGTGCTGCCATTGACGAGGAAGACCGCGTCCCGAGCCCCCCACAGCGCAGCTGCCAGCCGCTCCGCTTCGTCGAGCGGATCGACGGCAAGATGCGTTTCGTAGGTACCACCGTCGTGAGGAATATCCAGGGCGAGCGCACGCGCGCCGAACGCAGCCGTAAACTCCGGTGGCGCCCCACGCCCCTGCTTGTGACCAGGCGTCGAGAAGGGAACCACGCCTTCATCCAGGTAGGCGAGCCACCGCTCCAGGTACGGTGCCCGGGACTGTTCGTCGGTCACGCCAGAGCCCTCCCGCCCCGCTCCGATCACCGAAGGGGCAAGTATACGCGTTCCGCGGCAGGCACCAGGCACGCCGTGCTGACTCACACCCCAGCAGAGAGGAGCGGCTCCGCGGATCGCCGGTAGACACGCTGCCGGGGGAGGTGCATAATGGCATTCGATACTGATCCACGCCATGCGTGGTAGGACGCGGAGTGCGCCGTGGCAGAACAGCCGATTCGCGATCAGTTCCAGCCCGACGACGAGCTGTTCGAAGCGATCCAGCGCTTCCTCCGTGAACAGTCGTCCGACACGATCGACGCTGAACTCCGGCGGGCCCTCCAGGAGGCGCGCCGGTACATCGACCGGGAGCTGCGGGATCGCCCGGAGTTCGAGCGTATGCTGCAGGC